>Ga0066710_100006210_pt1 | contig 11099 bp, 8 predicted proteins | sample GraSoiAngelo_159_FD_79666 | JGI IMG/M metagenome (GOLD analysis project Ga0066710, IMG submission 79666) | Grasslands soil microbial communities from the Angelo Coastal Reserve, California, USA - 14_1009_16_40cm | ecosystem: Environmental > Terrestrial > Soil > Grasslands | place: USA...
AGCTTCTCCAATTCCGGGCGCGCCAAGTCGCGCCGGTTGAGTTTGACGTAGGCCATTGCCAGTGTGAACCGGTTCCGGTCATCGAGAGGAGCAATGGCTTCGGCCTTTTTCCAGGCGATGGCAGCCTGCAGGTATTGGCCGTCGAGGAAGAAGATTCCACCGGCCATCGCCAGTAACTTTGCCGAACGGGACGATTTCAGATCGTGCTCCGCTTCTTCAACGAGGATCTTTTCAGCAGGCTTATAGTCGCGCGTGTTAATGGCTTTTTCAAGCTCCGCGAGACGTGACGGGGCCAACTGCAGATCCGAAAGCTGGTGAGACAAACTTGATGTGGAGGGATCGTCCTGCTGCAACACCGGGATTTGAGCACGAGCGGGCACCACTCGGCACAAGACTAGTGCGACCAGGACGATGATCAACTCTTTTCTCGTCACGACAGTGGGCCAATTAAGGCAACGAATGGGCTTTGGCCTCCTCAATCTTTGCCTTTAGTTCTGCGGCGCCCTTGCTCTCAGGCACGAGCTTCAGCTCCAGTGCAATTTCCGCTAGTGCCTGTTCGTATTTCTTCTGTTCCAACAGGATCGAGCCAATTGCCAAATGAACCTCGGGTAATTTGGGATCCGCATCCGCGGCGCGCTGGAAGGCCTCAAGCGCCAGATCGTATTTTTCCTGAACCGCATACTCCTGTCCGAGACCTTGTTGCAAGCGCGCGGAATGCGGGTTGATTCGTGCCATCCGCTGATACGACCAGCCGGAAAGCCTCATCCAGGCTTTGCCCAATTGATAAGCATATTCCGGTTCCTGCGGAGCCAGTTTGACGAGCTTCTGAAGTTGCTGAGCGGCGGCGATCCAGTTTTCCGAAGCCTCATACGCATTCGCCAGCTGGAGGTGGGCCTGCGGCTGCTGCGGCATCAATCTGACGGCGCGCTGGAGCTCGCGCACGGCCTCCGCTTTTCTTCCGAGTACCAGCAGACTGGATCCAAGCAGCAACCGTGAAGGACCATAAGCGGGCTGAAGGGCCAGCGCTTCGCGAAACTTCTGAACAGCTTCCAAATGCCGGCCACGCATCTGGGCGATGACACCGAGGTTGTGATAGACAAGTGGATGTTTGACCCCCTGGCGGAGGGCACTCGAGAAAACTTTTTCTGCCGTGTCGAGATCGCCGGACTTCAACGCCTCGATGCCAGGCGCCACCTGGATTTCAAGTGAGGGCGGCGGAATTTCCTGCGCAGAACACTGAGTTGCAACAGCAACAAACAGCAGCAAAAAGAGCTTGCCGCGCAAGCATCTCAGAAAAGGATTTGCAGAAGGCATCGATGCGACCGCACAGGCAGCAGAGCAGCACAAATCGTAGGTAGTATAAACCAGCGCCGGAGCCCGCTCCTATGGAAACAATCAGACCTCTTACATATAATTGTCTCGCTAAAGCTTAAAATCCCCGTGAGAAAAAAACCCGGACGGTGGCTTGCAATGCGGCGTTGGCGGATTTCCGTGATAGCTCTGACGGTGTTGTTCTGTTTTTCGCGTTTTGTCCCTGCTCATCCCAGGCAGAACCGCGCTAGCGGGAGAGAGCAAGAAATTCTGCGAATCCAACAACTGATCCAGGAGCACGATCTCGACAACGCGCACCTCGCACTCGCAGCGGCTGCCAAGCAGTATCCGACGGATGAGGGATTCGACAACTTGCTTGGCATCGTCGAGGCACAGCAGGGTAATCACCTCGCAGCGGAAAAGAGCTTTCGCCGGGCGATTGCCAGGGCGCCGAAATTCACCGGAGCTTACCTCAATTTAGGACGGCTGTATCAAGAGAACACCGCGGCCGATCCGCAGGCGCGTCGCAAGGCACTCGACGTTTATGGGCGAGTGCTCGAATATGAAGCAGCAAACGCTGAAGCGAATTACCAGAGTGCAGCGCTTTTCTTGCAACTGGGTCAATACGAGAAATCACTCGCTCACATTTCACGTCTCCTTGGCGAACAACGGAAGAGTGCACAAACAATCTCCATCCAGTGCGCCGATTACGCTGGATTGGGAAACCACCAGGCTACCGACGATGCGGCCGCGCGGCTCATGGCTGCCCCGGATATTTCTGAGCCGGATGCCCAGCAAGCGTTGTTGGGGCTGCTTCCAGGCAAGCGCGACGACCTAATTGTGTCTCTGCTCGAAAGCCTGCAAAGCCGCCAGCAATTGACTCCCGGCCTGTTCGAAGCACTGGGCTTGACCTATGAACGTATGGACCGGCTGCCAGAAGCACGGGCCACGCTGGAGAAGTCTTTTGTTGACGGAAAGTCTTCTTCCGCCCTGCTCATGGAGTTGGCGCGCATTGCCCACTTGCAAAAAGACTACCAGGGGGCCCTGGGCTACCTGGCGCATGCGAGAGACCTGGAGCCCCGCAAGGCTAGCCTGCATTATTACTTTGGCGTTGTGTGTGTGGACCTAAGCCTTATCGCCGAGGCGCGAAATTCGTTTGAAAAGGCCGTGCAGCTCGAACCACAAAACCCAGATTACAACTATGCTATGGGTGCCGCCTCTGCCTTCCGGCACGACCCGGCGGAAGCAGTTCCGTACTTCGAGAAGTATCTTAAACTGAAGCCCCAGGATCCACGCGGCAAGCTGGCCATGGGCGCGGCTCTTTTTCGGGCCAAAGATTACCAGCATGCCCTTCCTTGGCTCAAGCAATCTGCTGGCATCCCGGCAATCGCCGCGAGAGCTCATTATTACTTGGGGGCGATTGCGCTGGAGCAAGGACAGCTCGACGAGGCTTTCGTCGAACTACAGGAAGCGCTAAAAGCCAAACCGGATTTCACGGATGCTCTGGCCGAACTGGGCCAGTACTATCTGAAGCGTAGAAACTACCAGCAAGCGGAGAAGCAGATTCAGCTCGCATTGCAGATTGAACCTGACCATTACGCCGCGAACTTCTATCTGTTGATGCTCTACACGCGCACCAAAGATGCGCGCGAAAGAGCGCAGGCCAAGCGTTTCGATGAGTTGAAAGAACTGATGGCAGAAAAGACCCAGGAGTTCCTGCGCATCGTGGAAGTGCGGCCCTTTGAATCACCATGAAGATGCCAAGCAGCAAATCACAACTTCTTGCTTTGTCGTCCGGACTGCGCAGTCTTTGGTTGGTAGCCTTCATGATTGCCATCTCGGGACGGACTTATGGACAGTCTTCAGCGCTGACGGAATGCACGCGAGCGTTTTATAGCCAGGACTACGCTCAAGCCGCTCAATTGGCGGAAAAGCATCTGAGCAAGTATCCGAAAGATGTAGCTCTCCGGGTGGTTCTCGCTCGTGCTGAACTTGCCCAAGGCAGGGCTCTGCAAGCTTTCGAGGAACTCCGAAGAGCACTGGAGTCCGACCCGAGAAGTATTGATGCCCTCTATTATTTGTCAATTGTCTCGAGAGAGCTTTCCCAAAGTGCATATCAGCGGCTATTCTCGGTGGCTCCTGACTCTTTCCGCGTGCACCAGCTTCTTGCAGAAGCCGCCCTGAGCGCCAACAACCCAACGGAAGCGGAGAAGGAATTCAAGAAAGCCTTGGAAGTAAATCCTCAATCCGTGGAAGTTTCCACGGAACTGGCAGAGCTGAAGCGTTCCCAGTCAAAATTTGATGAAGCCATCGCTTATTACTTTCAGGCGGAGAGGAATGCACCGTTGAGTTATGACGTCGCCTATGGTCTAGGTGCTTGCTACACATACAAACAAGAATATCCTCAAGCGGTCCAGTGGCTGCGGAAGGCTGCGGCTTTGGCCCCAGATTCCGCGGCGGGTCGGTTCGCCCTCGGCAACGCATTGTTTCAAGATGGACAATTCGAGGAGGCCATTCCGGAATTGAACGAAGCCTTACGTCTCGAGCCGCGGATGAAACAGGCGTATTTCCTTCTCGGCCGCGCTTTTTCAAAACTAGGCCGCTCGGAAGAGGCTAAAGCAGCAATCAAAAAGCTGGACGAACTCAACCGCTCTGAGGTCCCGGGACAAGCAAATGGGCCGGCCGGGGAGGCTCGTCCAAGACCCGAGTCGCAAAGATAGGGCTCGCTCTAGCAGATTTAGGGATGGCATTGTCTCTGACGAAGTTATTTGGAAACTTTGAGCAGCACTACACCGTGCTCCGGAACTTTCGTTGTATAGGAACCCTGCGCCGTGCCTAGATCCTTGTGATCCAGGAGGTCGCGGAGTTTCGCCGCTTCTGGAGCGCCAATCACTTTGAATTCGAGCGTCATTTGGATGGCGGACTCGCTGCGGTTGAAGAGTCCTACGGCTTTGCTGCCGTCGGCGAGCGGTCTCGCCCAGATTTCAAGCGGGCCTTCTTGCCAAAACCGGTGTCCTTGAATCCCCTTGCTGTCCTGATCCACGGCGATGACTTCGGAGTTCGTTAGCAATTCCTTCGTTTCGGCGGGCATATTTCGCAGGTCATTCCCCGCCAAAAGGGGAGCAGCAAGCAAGGCCCAAAGCGCCATGTGCGTCCGATATTCCTCGCGGTTCATGTGGCCGTTGCCCACTTCCAGCATGTCCGGATCGTTCCAGTGTCCCGGACCGGCGAATTTTTCCAGGCCGTTCTGCCCAAACCCAATTAAAGACATGCTGTCGTAACTGTCGCTGATGTCTCCTGTTGTCCGCCACAAATTGCCGGTTTTGGGTCCCCAACGCCACGGCGCCTTCACGCCCCAGTTGCAAATGCTGAACACCATGGGACGTCCGGATTCGGCAAGCGCATCGCGAAATTTTGCATATTGCACCTCCGGATCGAGACCCTCCGAATTGCACCAGTCGATCTTCACGTAGTCGATTCCCCAAGAGGCGTACGTCTTGGCGTCCTGGACTTCATGATTCAGGCTGCCCGGCCGCTTTTCGCAGGTGCCCGTGCCTGCGTCCGTGTAAAGGCCCAGCTTCAAACCTTTACTGTGGACGTAGTCCGCGAGGACTTTCATTCCGGAGGGGAATCTTTGAGGATCCGCAACGATAGCCCCCTGCGGATCGCGACTCACCTGCCAGCAGTCGTCGATGTTCACATACTGATAGCCCGCCGCCTGCATCCCGCTGCTGACCATGGCGTCGGCCATCTCGCGAATGAGTTTGTCGCTGACGTTGCATGCAAACTTGTTCCAACTGTTCCAGCCCATCGGCGGAGTCTGTGCCACCGAACTGGAGGCTTGCGAAAGAGAGGACGGCGCGAATAAAGCTCCAGCATTTAACAGAACTAATACCGCCGGAAGAACTCGAAGGGAAAGGCACGGTGAAGAAGTCATTGCACCTCGCATTATTTGCCAGACGTAAGCGCTTACGCAGAGCCTAGCACGCCTTCCCGAAAAGTGCGATGCTATTCGCCGGCTTTATCCTCAGATGACGAGCCCTTCATGGATGGGATGGTGCAAAGAAGTCGCCACGCGCGGATGAAACAATTGCGAATTCCGCAGTCTCCTAGGAAACGACTGGAGATGAGAAGGAATGTTCGTCGCCTGGCTTCTCTGGCACTTGTCCTCATTTCGGCATGGTTGTGGGCAAACGCCGCCGGGCAGGAACCGCAAGACCGCAAACCCCAAAAGCCGGAGGCCACAGGAGTGGCGACCGGCGGCCCTCACGCGCCCGTCAAAGACGCCTGGTCTCGGCCAATCACCGCCGGGGGATTTGTCGATGGTGCACCAATCGTGTTCGCCGATATTACCAAACAGGCCGGCCTTGACAAATTCCGCCACCGCTCGGGGAATCCCGAAAAGGCAACCATCCTCGAGACGCCGGGTTCAGGCGTGGCCTTGCTGGACTATGACAACGACGGTTGGCTGGACATCTATTTGCTGAACGGGTCCACATTCGCTGCTCTAAAGGGGAAAGAACCCGCCCCGCGCGCAATGCTGTTCCACAACAACCACGACGGTACTTTCACGGATGTAACTGCAAAGGCCGGCGTGGCCAATGAACGATGGAGCTTTGGTGTGGCTGTCGGCGATTACGACAATGATGGCTGGCCCGACATCTACGTGACCAACTACGGCAAGAACCGTCTCTATCACAACAATCATGACGGCACATTTACGGACGTGGCAGAGAAGGCAGGGGTCACCGTAGGAGGCTGGTCCGCCGGACCGACTTGGGGCGACTACGATCGTGACGGTTTATTAGACTTGTTTGTGCCGGGCTACGTGAAATTCGACGCTGATCACCCTCCTGTCGGCGGACAAGGTGGAATTAGTTTGAGCGCATGCCAGTATCGTGGCGTGAGTTTCTCCATGTGCGGGCCCAGGGGCCTTCCTGGAGAGACCGATCATCTCTTCCACAACAATGGCGATGGTACCTTCACCGACGTTAGCCAGAAGGCTGGGGTAGCCAACTCACAGAGGTACTACGGCCTGGCCTCCGTGTTTGTGGATGCAGACGATGATGGCTGGGTGGATTTGGCAGTGGCCAACGACTCCGTGCCCCGGTACCTCTATCACAATCTTCACGACGGCACTTTTGAAGACGTTAGCTATTTGTCCGGTTTCGCTTTGACGAACGAGGGCTTGGCGCAAGCATCTATGGGAATTGCTGTGGGTGATTACAACCGGGACGGCAAAGTGGATTTTTTGATTACCACGTTCTCAGACGATTACAAGACGCTCTACAGAAATGATGGCGACAACAATTTCTCCGACGTCACTTTTCGGGCGGGCTTGGGAGGCCCTACAATTCCTTTCCTGGGGTGGGGAGCGGGGTTTCTAGATTTCGACAACGATGGACTCTTGGATATTTTCATTGCCAATGGCCACGTCTACCCCTCGGTGGACCAGCGGGACTGGGGCACCACCTGGGCCGAGCGGCCCCAGCTATTCCGCAATCTCGATGGGGTTAAGTTTCAGGAGGTTCCGCCCGCGACGGGGAGCGGGTTGGCCGCGGTGATCCCCGCGCGAGGCGCCGCGTTCGGGGACCTTTTCAACGACGGCCACATCGACGTGGTTCTGAACAACATGGATTCCGCTCCAACACTGCTTCTGAATGTGGTGAAGAACGACAATCACTGGATCACCCTCAAATTGGTGGGAGGACCGAAGAGTCCGCGGGATGCCGTTGGCGCGAAAGCCCTCCTTAGCACGGGCGGAGTGCGACAGCGCGCTGACGTCACGAGCGGAGGGAGTTACGGCTCCAGCTCCGATCAACGCCTTCATTTCGGATTAGGTTCCGCTACCAAAGTGGATAAGATCGAGATTCACTGGCCGAGCGGAAAAAAAGAAGAGATTGTGGCACCCGGCGTCGATCGCATTCTCACCGTGGTGGAGGGACAGGGAGTCGTTGAGAAATAATCGGCACCATCTGGTTGGTGTTGCCTCCCGGGCTCGATATCGGAGAATTATACTTCCGCTTCAAATAACTCGCCTGCTTCCCTTCTGGCGTATCGTCCCGTGCTTGCTTCTTTATTCCTGTTTGGCATTCGCGCAGTCGCAGACGCACAAGACCACCGATTTCCCCCATTTTCGTCCGCGGCAGGAGATGCCTCGAGAAAGCTTTGCGGGTCGAGAAGCTTGCGCGAGTTGTCACCCGGAGAAGAGCCGCTGGCAATCCCACACGGCGATGGGACATGCCCTGCGTATCGCTGCCGAGAGCGATGTGCTGCGAACCCACCCACGGATGACTTTTCAAGCCGGAGCGTATTCTTACGAGATCGTAAGCGATGGCCAACAAAACTCGTATCGTGTGAGCGACGGAAAAGAAACCATCCGTGAGCCGATTCTTTACGCGTTTGGAAATGCCCATGTCGCCCAGACTTATGTCTACCGCCGCAACGAAAAGCTTTATGAAGCCCGCGTGAGCTATTACACCGCGATCGATGGATTGGACTGGACGATCGGAGACGTTCTCAATCCGCCGCCGAGCTTGGAGGAGGCCGCCGGCCGCGACATCAGTGGCGATGAAGCGCGCAATTGTTTCAGCTGTCACGGCACCGCCGCGGTGGTCAACACCAAGCTTCAACTGGAGCGATTGATTCCCGGCGTGACCTGCGAGACCTGCCACGGACCGGGAGGGAGCCATGCCGCAGTGATGCTCTTGGCCCCCGGAGAGAGCCTGTACATTTTCAATCCGAAAAAGCTTGATGCCGAAACTCTTTCGCAGGAGTTCTGCGGGGCTTGCCATCGCGGCGTGGACACCGTGGCGATGATGCCCGACCTGGGGGGCATCAACAACGTGCGATTTCAGCCTTATCGCTTGTTCAACAGCCGCGGCCACGATCCCAAGGACGCGCGATTGACTTGTACTGCTTGCCACGACCCCCACGAGGATCTGAAACCTGGGGCCGCTGTTTACGATTCAAAGTGTACGGCGTGCCATGCACCGCGCGGTGCGGAACAAGCCAATATCCGCACACCCGGCAAAACGGCGGCAGTCTCATCCACCGCCAAGTCTTGCCCGGTGGCAAGCGAGCGGTGTGTAAGCTGCCATATGCCCAAGGTGGAGTTGCCGGGCGCGCACTTCAAATTTACCGACCACCGCATTCGAATCGCGCGGCAAGGGCAAGCCTATCCTTACTGAGGCCTCCACCCGGAAATCACTTGATCCCGGAAGACCGCTGGCAATGTCCAAACTGCAAGGATAGTAACTCCAAAGAATCCCCCGCCTTCAGGCGTGGGGCGTCTTCGCCGCAGGCGACTTCGATTGACGGGCGACATGGTCTGACGGCCCGGCCTCCCTAACCTCAGTCTGGCGCTAGTAGCCTTTCACCTTGATGACAAAATAGTTGAATTCATGAGCGCCATCGAGCACCAGCTGGTGTGGTACCCGAGCGGGAATGCGGACCACATCCCCGGCCGAAAGTTTCTGCCGGGTGCCACCTTGAATGGTGCCATTGCGCTTCTCGTGAGGCGCGACCGTTTCTCCGTTTACCAAGGTGCCCCCCACAACGAGTGTCGCGGAGCCGGATTCGACGAAAAATACGTCCACTTGAGTTTCGTGCCACTCGACCTGACCGTCGGCCTCCCGGTGAACCAACAAGAAGGCTTCACTAGGAAAATCCGAGAGCTGCTTCACGGCAAAATGATGTGGATCAGTGGCAGCTTCGGCACCAAGCGCCTGCGCAGCGTGCTGCAGGTTCGCTAGCGTCCAATGCTCGAAACCTTGCGGGACGGGTTCCTCGGATCTCACGCCTAGGAAAGGAATCGCAATCAAAAACACCAGCCAGAGCTTTTTCATCTTTTCTCACCCCCAGTCTTGGTCGTAACACTCCGAACAAAAATCAGCTACTGCAAGCGCCTGAGGCCTTTGGTCACCAAACTATGTGGAAACAATCTGCTGAGATGCCCCAAGTTTACGGCCAGCCTCTGGATTCTCCACATGCCGGCTCCAAAACAGGACAGCCCGTTCTATCATTTTCTAACAAAAATCGGGGCGCCCTCCTCGAAAAGGCGCCCCGCCGCTTTCGCTTTGGTGTGGGTCAGAAGAAGACTTTCACCGCCAATTGAGCGACGCGGGGATCGGCGGCCTGGCCCGCACGGAACGTGCCGAAGGCAGCGTTGCCATTCAGCTTGTCAAAGGCACTGATCTGGTCGGTGCCGTTGACGACACCACCGCTGGTACTTTCAGGCGCGAAGTTCGGATGGTTGAGGACGTTGAAGTATTCGGCGCGAAGCTGGAGCTTCCAGCGCTCCGTGAAGTTGAAGTACTTGGAGAGCTGGACATCCCAGTTGGAAGTCTTTGGGAGCCGAAGAAGGTTCTTCCCGACGTTGCCGAACGTACCAAAAATCACCGGGTTGTTGCAGCTTGTAGCCGGTGGCGGACACCCGGTGGTGATTTTGGTCGGCTGAAACGCAGCCGGATTGAGCCAACTGACGCACTTCGGGCTGACGCCAGCGCAAGAGTTTGAGCTATAGGGATTCGCGCCCGCGATGAAAGTGCCTCGGTCCTGTCCAATGCCTGTGCCCGAGAGTTCCGTTCCCTGCAGCACGGTGATGGGGCGACCACTGGCAGCGGAGACGATGCCGCCGATCTCATAGTCCCCCAACAGATAGCGAAGGAACACGCGGGAGCTCTTGATGCCGGGAGAGTGCCAGACATAAGACGCCGTGAAGACGTGGGTGTGGTCAAAGCTCGACGGTCCGTAGTCGAACTTATGCCGCCCCGGAGCGTTGAACGGGAGTGTCGAATAACCTGTATCGAAGCCGGAGACGCCCTCGCCGAACGGGAGATCATCCAAGCTCTTGGAGTACGTGTAGTTCGCCAGGACGGTGAAGCCGCGAGACATGCGCTTTTCGACAGAGGTCTGCAGTGAATGGTAGCTGGCGTTGATGTCCGTAATGTCGGCCTGAACCGTGGACGAAAAGGTGTTGGGCTTGAACAGTGCGCCGCTGGTGTTGGGGTTGCCGTGGCAGGATGCCACGGTGCCCCCGGTCGCCTCGCAGACGGTGAGGTTTGCAAGGCCGACGTTGGCCTTGCCATTGCAAGGTACAGCGGACGCGGGGTCGTTACAGGGAACGCCAGCGTTGTAGTACTGAGTTTCGAGAATGTGAAGAGTGCGGGAGCCGACGTAGCCGACACGGAACAAGATGTTGGAAGGCAACTGGCGCTCGATCGTCAGGTTCCATTCATAAGTTGTGGGGACATGATAGTTGCCACTGGGGTCATAGCTCACGGCGATCTCGTTGAACGGGGGAATATAGGCAAAGTTTGTGGGCGCCGGGAACGGGCTCGGAAATTTGGGATAGTTCGCCGCTTGCCCGCCATCGCAGTGCAGGGCGGCCTGCGTCGCAGCTTGGGTGCACAGAGGATCGCTGAAAGAACCGGGGCTGGATGACGAGGTCGGGGCGCTGTTGCCAGCCGTGGAAAGAATGAACTGGGGGCTGAATGGCCACTCGTCGACAAAGCGGTTGCTGAGCATGCCCATGACGCGGGTGTCGTAGAAGATGCCGGCGCCGCCGCGGAGACTGGTTTTACCATCGCCGAACACGTCGTAAGCAAAGCCCAGACGAGGAGCAAACCCGGTCCAATTGGTATTTAGTGCATTCTTTGGCATGCCGGGATCGCTGGGAATCCCGTTTTGCGCGGAGAAAAAGATGCCGGGAGGGGCGTTCGGATAAACTTTGGAAACGGTGCCGGCAGCCATGGCGGCCAGATTGACTTGAGCCCAGCGATCTCCAG
>Ga0066710_100006211_pt1 | contig 11097 bp, 11 predicted proteins | sample GraSoiAngelo_159_FD_79666 | JGI IMG/M metagenome (GOLD analysis project Ga0066710, IMG submission 79666) | Grasslands soil microbial communities from the Angelo Coastal Reserve, California, USA - 14_1009_16_40cm | ecosystem: Environmental > Terrestrial > Soil > Grasslands | place: USA...
GCAACGACCAGCGTAACATGCCTCCATAGCCACGATCGATATAAGAGTAAAACGTCGATTCTTTGGAAGCACGTTTTGGGAGGTCGAGCTCAACCATCAGGGAAACAGCCCTTTTCAAGAATCGGGAACACAGCATGGGCGTCAAGGTGAAGCTGACCAACATGGATATAAGGATGGCGAATGCCATGGTCAACCCGAAGCTATACAAAAACCTCCCGACAACTCCGCTCATGAAGGCTACCGGTACAAATATAACCACCAGGGAAAGCGTTGTGGCCATCACGGCCAGTCCGATCTCCTGGGTGGCTGCCACAGCGGCTTCCATAGGCGGGTAGTTCTCTTCTTCAATATAGCGAAAGATGTTTTCCAAAACGACGATGGCATCATCGATAACGATTCCCACGGAAAGCATAAGAGCCAGCAGAGTGTAATTATTGAGGGTAAAGCCCATGACCTTGATGACGGCAAAAGTGGCAATGATCGAAGTGGGCACTGCCACGGCGGCAATGAGGGTGGAGCGCAAGTTCCGCATGAAGAGTAACACCACCAGACTAGCCAGAAACCCGCCCAGGATAAGATGTTCTTCAATGGCGTGAATAGAGGCGTTGATAAAAAACGATTGGTCCCGGATGATATCCACCGAGAGATCTCTCGGCAAGTCCGCCGTACTCCGGGTGAGGTAATTTTTGACCAGATTCACAATTTGGACCGTGTTGGTGCCCGACTGTTTGCGAATCAGAAGAGTCACGGCGTCCTTGCCGTCCAGTCGCGAAAGTGTTTTAATCGGTTTCTCGACGTCGTCTTCGACGTAGCCTAAGTCGGAAATCTTGATAAAGGTCCCGCCCCGGTTGGCCACTACAATCTGGGCAAACTCCTGTGAAACATCCACCCGACCCAGGACACGCAAAGAGAGATCGGATTTACCTTGCTCGACCTTTCCTCCCGGAGTTTCGACGTTTTCTCGCTGCAAAGCCGCTTTGACCTGATCAATCGGAATTCCTAAGGCCCGAAGTTTCTTAGCATCGAGAATCACATTGATCTGACGTTTGCGTCCCCCCACCATCAAAACCTGCCCGACTCCATTAATGGTTTCTAAGCGTCTCTTGATTCGCTTATCCGTGATTTCAGTGATCTCCCTGAGACTGCGAATCTTTGAAGCAATGGTGATAGACATGATCGGCGTGGAGTCCGGATCAAATTTTTCGACCAGGGGAGGTTGGACGTCGGGCGGAAGGTCTCCTAAGACGCTTGAGATTTTCTCGCGCACATCCTGCGCCGCCTGTTCCACATCCCTCTCCAGCACGAAAGTAGCAAAAATCCTGGCCACTCCTTCAATCGTGGAAGATCGGAGTTCTTCAATGCCGCTGATCGTATTGAGTGCCTCCTCCACCGGCTTGGTCACTTCGCTCTCCATCTCTTCCGGACCCGCTCCAGGCAGTAGAATGGTCACGGTGATCGTAGGGAAATCCACTTTCGGATAAAGCTCCACACCCAGGCCGCGCATGGAAACAATGCCAATAACAATCAGGCAGACTGTAAGCATTGTGGCAAAAACCGGGTGTTTGACGCAGATTTCAGCAATGCGCATAAAAACGGCCCAAAAAGAATTTCATTTCTACGGTGCACTCCTCTGGTTGAAACTTCGCAGACCGAGATCATACCATAGCCCGCTATGCAGCTCGTTACGAGAATTTTGTTCTCGTTTTGATTTGAAGCACCCCCTTCAAGTCCCCCTTTGCCAAGGTTGATTGTCACCCATAAGTCGGCGCTCTGGACACACCTGGTGCTTCTCTCAACGGGCCGCCTCAAGGGCGGCAATAGGCTAGCCCAGGGCAAAGCGTCAGCGGCGCCCTGGGTCCCCGTCCTCACCAAGCCTCATAAAAAAGAAGTAATATGTTTCTGACCCAGGGCGCCGCTGCGGGCCTACCGCCCTCCGCTTTGCCCCGGGCTAAATTATTGCGGCCTTTCAGGCCTTTGACACAGAATGTCCCCTATGTCCCGCAACAAAGGTATGACACATGATCAGCTGCCAAGGAGGAACCTACAAGGGAGTATTTGTCGCGCACTCTGGCATTGCCTTTCGCCGGGATATCAAGGGAGCAGCCCTTGTGAGAAGCTCTAACAATCTCACCGGACTGTTCTGCGCCGCGGTTACCGTGAGCGTGAGAGGACGGCAGTTGTCCCGAATAACAATCGCACTTCCTGAAGACACTTATCTGCAATTGACAACCGCAGTTCCTATTGGTAGCATCCAGGCGCTTGGTCTTAATCAACAGGATTTTTGAAGTGAGTAAGCCAGCGCCTATGGCGCTGAGAATATTTCTGAGGAGGGGTTTCAATGATATGCAAGAGCTCGAGATACCTGGTCTTTTGTTTGCCACTGATGTTGGTTTTCGGTTGTGGCAAGAGCGTAGAACAAAAGCAATTGGAAGAAGCCGGCCAGAAGATGGAAGACGCCGGCAAAAAGATGGAAGAGGCTATGAAACAGGGAGGTCAAGGCTTCGGTGAGGCGATGCAGAAGATGGGAGAAGCGATGACTGCCGGAAAGAAAGTCGAGCCGGTCGATTTTCGCGCGCTCAAAGAGCTGCTTCCCGAATCCTTGCCCGGAATGAAGCGCACCAGTGCCAATGGTGAGAAGACTGCAGCCTTTGGGATCAACGTGGCTAAGGCAGAAGGGGAATACCGGGGAGAAACCGAAGGAAATATCGACATCACGATCACTGACATGGGCAACATGAGTGGCCTTACCGCGATGGCCGCAGGTTGGGCCATGGTTGACATTGACAAAGAGAGCGATACGGGCTACGAGAAGACCACGACCTACAAGGGACAGAAGGCCCACGAGCAGTACACCAAGGAAAGTCAACACGGAGAAATCGAAGTCCTGGTGGGCAACCGCTTCATTGTGGAAGCGAAAGGGAACTCGGTGAAGATGGATGATCTCAAAGCAGCCTTGGGCAAAATCGATATTGGCAAACTGGATGGAATGAAGACGCAAGGAGTTCAGCCATAGGAAGGGATTTTCGGAGCGTTATGCCTGAAATCAAGATCGATCTATTCAGCGATACGATGACCAAGCCTACTTTGGAAATGCGGCGCTTTATGTGCGACGCCGAGGTAGGTGACGAGCAAAAGGGAGAAGATCCCACGGTCAATCTTCTGCAGGAAATGGTCGCTGAACTCTTAGGCAAAGAAGCTGCCCTGTACTTACCCTCGGGAACCATGTGCAATCAAATCTCGATCAAAATTCACTGCCGGCCGGGGGATGAAATTCTGCTCGACAGGACAGCCCATCCCCTTAATTCCGAGGCAGGAGGTCCTGCTGCCCTGGCGGGGGCGATGGTCCAGCCTCTGCAAGGCAAGCGTGGCATTTTCAGCGCCGAGCAGGTCAAACAGTCGATTCGTCCCATCACTCGTTATCAGCCACGCACACGCTTGGTTTCGGTGGAGCAAACTTCCAATATGGGAGGTGGAACGGTATGGCCTCTCCAGACGGTTCGAGAGGTCTGTGAGGTGGCCCATCGAAACCATCTGTTGACTCATATGGATGGAGCCCGCCTGCTCAACGCAGTGGTTGCGACCCAGGTCCCTGCCAAGGACTTTGCGACTGATTTTGACTCGGCCTGGATTGATTTTAGCAAAGGCCTGGGAGCTCCGGTGGGAGCGGCCCTGGCGGGCAGCAAGGAATTTATCTCGGAAGCCTGGCAGTGGAAGCAGCGACTGGGAGGGGCCATGCGACAAGCCGGCATTATCGCTGCAGCCGGTGTGTATGCGCTTCGCCATCACGTGGAGCGCCTGGTTGTAGATCATGAAAATGCCAGGTTTCTAGCCCATGGGCTGGCAGAGTTTCGAGGTACTACGCTGGACCCCAGGGAAGTGGAAACAAACATTGTCATTTTCGATATTTCAAAAACCGGCAGGACTTCCCAGGAAATTTTGGAGCGACTCCTGGCACAGGGGCTCCGCATGAGCATCGTCAGTTCCTCCCGACTTCGAGCCGTCACACATCTGGACATCTCTCGAAAGGATGTGGAAGTAGCTTTACTCATCGTGAAGAAGGTCCTGACAGATTAGGTCTCCAACGGCAAGAGAGTCCTCGGGAAGCCGACCTTCGAACGTATTCTTACCTTTTTCATTCCCGTGGAATGGCGATCTCGGGTCATTGCCCCCCGCAGGCTGCCCCAACAGTAAAGCGCTGCTCACCTCCCCTTTTTCTCTGCGTATGAAGACATATTGTTAGCGAGTCGCAAGTGCTACTTCATAGCAAAAAACGCTGAGGGTCCCTCATCCAGCACGTCCTGCCCCTCCTCGATTCCGTAGAAATCAATGGGTGAAGGTCGAGAAATCGATAATCGGCCATCTCCAATGGATAATTCCAATGGTTCGTGTCATTGCTGGGTGTTTCAAGAGCCGGCTTCTAAAAACCTTGGAGGGAAAAACCACACGTCCCACTTCGGATCGGCTCAAGGAAACCCTGTTCAATTTGCTGCAAACCCAACTCAAGGGACGGCGTTTTCTTGATTGCTTCGCAGGGAGCGGCAGTATCGGGATCGAAGCTTTGAGCCGTGGAGCCAGCTACGCGGCTTTTATTGAATCATCGCCGCGAGCCTCAAAAGTGATCCGAGAGAATCTGGAGCGGCTCGGGCTTGTGCTGTCCAGAGACTATATCCTGCTCAATCAAGCCGTGGAAAATGGCCTGAAAATTCTACAGCAGGCCGGGTCGAAGTTTGATATAGTCTTCCTCGACCCGCCTTACGCAGCCGCCGAACAGTATCCCAAGGTTTTAGAAAAGCTGCAGCATTACAAGATCTTGAACGATGAAGCCGTTGTCATTGCCGAGCATTCCAAACATTTGACGCTTGTGTCTGAAGCTGCGGGTCTGACAAGGGTCCGCGAGCTCAAACAGGGCGACAGTGTGTTAAGTGTTTATTCTATATCGAAATTAAGTCCAGAAGAATGAGCTCAGCCATGCGAAAGATTGTCGCTATCTATCCGGGGTCGTTCGATCCCATCACCAATGGACATCTGGATATCATCCAGCGAGGGGCCAAGATGTTTGATGAAGTCATCGTTGGCATTCTGGTGAATCCTGAAAAGGCCCCGCTCTTCAGCCTGGAGGAACGGGTATCCATGATCCACACCATCCTCGACGACCAATTCTCAAATGTCAAGGTCGACACCTTTGACGGTCTTTTGGTTGAATACGCCAGAAAGCAAAACGCCCAGGTCATCGTGCGGGGGATACGAGCTGTTTCTGACTATGAATACGAATTACAGATGGCGCTAATGAATCGCCGCCTGGAACCCCGCATTGAGACGGTTTTCATGATGCCTGCGGAGGCTTACAGTTACCTGAGTTCGCGGTTGGTGCGGGAAGTTTTCAAATTGGGAGGCTCCGTCGAGGGACTGGTTCCTCCGCTGGTGCAACAAAAGCTGAGTGAAAAAATGAAAGCCAGGAACCCTGGAAGGAAGAGCCTCCTGAAAATAACGAGCTCCTCTCCTCAATTGAGGAGGGGAAAGCCGGGGCAATAGCCACGGCCGATGAAACTATCAGCTCGAGTTTCCAGAATTTCTATCAGCTCTACGGCTTCGGTGTTGGCGGCGGCGGCCCGGTTGAAATCAGAAGGATATGATGTCGTGGACTTCGGCCCTGGGGAACCCGACTTCCCCACCCCCGAAAACATCAAACAAGCGGCTATCGATGCGATTCACTCGAATTTCACCAAATACACGGCTACGGATGGCATTGGCGAATTGAAGCGGGCCATCGTTGACTGGCATGCCAGGCAGTTCAATACAGCTTATAGGCCCGAAGAAGTGCTGGTCACCGTCGGTGGCAAGCATGGAATATTTAATTTGGTTTCCGCCTTGATTGAGCCAGGGGATGAAGTCATAGTGCCGGTTCCTTACTGGGTAACGTTTAAGGACGTGGTGCATTATGTTGGTGCGCAATGTGTTTTTGTCCAAACGTTGGAGGAAGAAAACTTTCGGCTTCGTGCCGCCGAAATTGAAAAGGTGCTCACTTCGAAAACTCGATTGATCATCTTAAATTCTCCTAACAATCCCAGTGGCGCAGTTATCGCAGAAACAGAAATGAACAAAATTGCAGACTTGGCGCGAGAACACGAAGTCTTCCTGCTCACCGACGAATGCTATTCGCACTTTGTTTATGGAGACCGCACGCCTTTCTCGATGGCTTCCTTAGCACAGGAGTACTCGAGTCGTCTTATGGTGGTCGGTTCCGTGTCTAAGACTTACGCCATGACCGGATGGCGAGTGGGGTATTGCCTGGGACCGGCCGAGGTTATCCAATCGATGTTGAAGATTCAAAGCCACTGTACTTCCAACGTCTCTTCGATTTCGCAAAAGGCCGCCGTCGAGGCATTGACTGGGCCGCAGCATTCGGTGGCGGAAATGCTGAAAGCATACTCCGGGCGACGGGAGTACGTTGTGAGAGCCTTGAATGCCATTCCAGGAATTCATTGCAATTGGCCGGATGGGGCTTTTTATGTCTATCCCAATGTCTCTGTCTTCTTAGAAAAATCCGCCATAGGTACCCCCTCTGATCTCTCTCTCCGTCTCCTTCAGGAGGCCCATGTGGCAGTTGTTCCGGGAGAGGCTTTCGGTACCCAGAAACATCTGAGGATCTCCTATGCAACTTCCCTGGAGCAATTGGAAAAAGGGATTCAGCGTTTGGGAGATTTCCTGGCGAGCTTATAAGTGAAGTTGCCGATGGCTTTATTGAGAAAGTGGTCCCGAGGAAGAAACTGCAATAAGGGCTTACGACGAACTCCCAGTCGCTTCATCTCCATTCTAAGCAGTGCATTGTTCCTATCGTAATTCAACCCTTCGAGAAGCGCTTCGAGGGCCTTCTTGCGCTGGCCGGCCTTGGAAAAAACTTTGCACAAGTTCAGATAAAACTCAGGCTCGTAAGCGGCGCGCTGGATGGCGGCACGGCAAAAATTGATCCCATCCTGGAAGTTTTCATCTTGCAACGCCAGAATGAGTCCGTAATAGGAAAGGTAACGAGGATTCTCGATATCCTGTTTGAAAGCCCTCCTGAACGCATTGGAAGCCTCAGGCAAACGGTTTTTCCTGAGAAACTCCAGACCTTGAACGAAAATCTCTTGATTCAAATCGGCTAACATATCAACCCCCAAGAAATTGGATCGCGAGCACAACCCTCGATTCAATCAGGAAAAATCGGAGAACTCTCCGCCTGAAGGAAGACGGCAGGACACGTTGACAGATGGCAGAAACTAGCACAATATACTAGCCGCGAGCAAGATGAATTTTTGAGACGAATTTTTCAAATTGATTTCAGCCGATCACCGTTCAGAGCGGCGGCAGCGCGTGTCACTGTCGCTCATTCTTGGCGTCGCTATCCTGGGGCTTCCACACGGCGATCGCGGCTGGTAGGGTCTGTAGCACCACATACGTTCGCCAGGCGAGTCCGGGCAGCAGGACGTCCCACCACATGATCCGATTGGCAAATACCCACATGGCCAATAGCATGGTCACAGGCAACGCCGTGGCGAGCCGATAGCTAATTTGCCGTTCCGAGTTTCCGACCCTATTCCGGGCCTTTGCATAAATCAGAATACCGATAATCGCCACGGCAAAAGCCGTGAGCACATCGAGGCCACCCAGCCAGGTTAATTGCCAAGCTTCAATTCTCCTCGGGGAAGTGCTGGCCACCAGGAGCAGTGTGAGTGACATACAAAACAGCCCAAGGCCAAAGAGAACCACAAGCCGCCACCGCTGCAATCCACGAACCTTGATCATATTTTGTTTTGGAACCCTTGCCGGCTGAAGCGCCAGGTTGAACAAGGGATTGAAGCGACACGAACGTTGCCTCAATCCTCACTGGTTATGCCCTATGCCAAGTGCAGTTTCCTGGGAACCGAGGACTTAGGCAAGAAGAAAAGCAGAGCTTAAGATTGACGCTCGACGACGTCATCGACCAGTTCTCGTAGAACCCAGGCAAACTCCCCAAAGCCACTAATCGCTCCTTTGGCCTGGCGGACATATTTCCTAGCGTGGAGCGCCTGGGCCGTTTTGGGCTCCGCTCCAACCAAGATCGCCCCACTATTTGTGTCCCCATTGTAAAGGATTACTGGGTCATTATAGAATTGCCATCCTGCTCCAGCGTATCAGTTGGTTCCTTGGAGTCGGTTGTCATCCGAAAATTCTACTTCCAAGTGTGCTCTGCTGAAATGATTGACCCGTTGAATTTGCCTTTCAAGTCAGCTCTGATCATTGCTCACCCCGGCCATGAGCTCCGTGTCCATCATTGGCTGGAAATGGCAAGGCCTATAGTTTTAGTGTTGACGGATGGATCGGGATCGGTAAACAAACCTCGCCTGGCGTCCACAACTTCGATTCTTAAAGCAACGGGCGCTCGATGTGGGCAGATTTATGGCTCCTTTTCGGATGCGCGCGTATACTCCGCACTCTTGGATCAGGAAGTTTCTGTTTTTCAGCAGGTACTGGACAGCATGACTTCGTTTCTGATTCAAGAGGAGATTGATTTGGTCGCCGGCGATTCCCTGGAAGGGTACAACCCGACGCATGATATCTGCCGCTACCTCATTAACGCTGCGGTTGAGCTAGTGCAGCGAAAGACGGGGCGTGTGATGCTCAACTACGATTTTCCGCTGGTAGGCCTGCCCAGTCGGTGCCTTGGTGCGCAGCGCGGGGCATCCATTAGGTTACCCTTGGATGAAACCGCCTGGCAGCGGAAATGGAATGCCGCCCAGGGTTATCCTGAGTTGGCTGTGGAGATAGAGAAAGCCGTGGCCACCCTGGGCAAAGAAGAGTTCAAAGTAGAATGGCTACATCCGGCGGACGGTGCGGCGGGACTCGCGGATCTGCCCGGCGGAACTCCTTTTTATGAGCAACATGGTGAAAGACGTTGCCAAGAAGGCGTTTACGAGGAAGTCATCCGTTATCAGCAACACGTCAAACCGCTAGCACAAGCACTTTGGCGTCGTGCCACCGGGAGTCTGCGATGAACAATATGCGGGTTTTGATTACCAACCTGGTGATGCTTGGCCGTAGCGGCACCGAAAGCCATGTCCGGGATTTGGCTCTGGGGTTATCCAGGCGGGGCCACACACCTATCGTTTACAGCCCACGGCTGGGAGAGCCAAGTCTGGAACTGCGGGCTGCCGGAATCGCGGTAACGGACGACATGAATTCCGTGTGGCCGGCTCCCGACCTGATTCATGGTCATCACAACCTGCCAACGATGGCTGCCTTGCTACACTTCACCGGCACGCCTGCCGTTTTCGTCTGTCATGACCGATTGGCCTGGCACGACGCACCACCTCGGCTGGGGCGTATTCGCCGCTATGTGGCGGTGGATTGTCATTGTCTTGAAAGACTGGTTCAGGAGCATGCCATCCCAGCAAGCCAGACGCTGGTAATCCCCAATTCGGTGGACCTTGATCGCTTCAAGCAGCGTGAACCGCTCCCTCTCCGGCCGGCGCGTGCGCTGCTTTTCAGCAATTATGCCAATCTGCACACCCATTTGAATCCCGTTCGGGAAGCGTGCCTGCGTACCGGCCTCCAATTGGATGTAATCGGTTCTGGCGTTAACAATGTGCGTGACCATCCGGAGCATGTCCTGGGACAATACGATCTGGTCTTTGCCAAGGCCCGTTGCGCTCTGGAAGCCCTGGCGACCGGGGCCGCAGTGGTGCTCTGCGGTAGCGAAGGGAGTGGTCCCCTGGTGACCCTCAACCAATTGGAGTATTTACGGCGCTTCAACTTTGGGCGGCGGGTGCTGGAACAACCTGTTGCGGCGGAGCTATTGGTGGAGCAGATCAACCGTTATGATGCCAGCGAAACAGCCCGGGTCACCGCCTGGATTCGGGCCGAAGCTGGATTGGACAAAATGATTTCCGAATGGTTAAAGGTTTACGAAGAGGTTCTAGCAGGGAACGTCGCCGCACCAGAGATGACTCCAGAATCCGAAAGCAGAGCAGCATCAGACTTCCTCTGTTCTCTGGAGCCGCATCTGTTCAACATTTTCGCCGCTGCCGATAAGATCCAGCATCTTGAAGCCCAAGTTCAAAGTCAGGCTCTTGAGCTCTGTCGGGTACGAGAAGGACGAAGGCGTCTCACCACACGATTTTTCAGGGGTGTGAGGCGACGTCTGCAGAACCTGACGAAAGGTTGAGCCGATGGTGGAAATTTGCCGCTGCGGAAGCCAGTGCTTAGATTCGGCCTGAGGCCTACTGGAGCTTGGACGTTTTTTCCCCGAAGGTATTCCGTTCAACAGAAATAGAATCGCCCATGTCCCACAAGATTGCGATCTCCGTGCAGAGCCTCAGCAAGCATTATTTCATTCCTCGCCGGCCGCAGGATGTGCTGATGCACGAGGCTTACGCCAATCTGGCCGCATTACCGGTTGTACCAAAGTTTTTTAAGGATCATTGCCAACGCATGGCTGAGGGCTGTGGGAGAAACTTTCGTGCGTTAGACAACATTGCCTTCGACGTGGAAAAAGGGGAGTCGGTGGCGGTCATCGGGAGGAATGGGTCCGGAAAGTCCACATTACTCCAAATCATCGGAGGGACCCTGACGCCGACGGACGGCTCTGTCACCGTCAATGGACGTGTCGCGGCGCTGCTCGAGTTGGGCAGCGGCTTTGGTCCCGAATTTACAGGCCTGGAAAATGTCCGGCTCAACGGTGCTCTGCTGGGCCTTTCCCCGGAGGAAGTGCAGTCCAGACTTGGGGCCATCGCTGCCTTTGCGGAAATTGGAGAGTACTTGGATCAGCCCGTAAAGACTTACAGCTCAGGGATGCTTTTGCGGCTCGCTTTTGCTGTGCTCGCTCATTTGCAACCGGACATCTTAATTATTGACGAGGCTTTGAGCGTTGGCGACATCTTTTTCGCTCAAAAGTGTGCCCGCCGGATGCGGGAGCTGGCAGCTCAAGGGACCACCCTGTTGTTTGTCTCCCACGATATGGCCTTGGTGCGTGATACGTGCCGGCGCGCCATCCTTCTACAGGCGGGCTGCCTGGCCTTTGACGGTCCCAGTGATAAAGCCATTACCTGTTATTTCCAGTCATCATCACCAGTCGTTGAA
>Ga0066710_100006212_pt1 | contig 11097 bp, 10 predicted proteins | sample GraSoiAngelo_159_FD_79666 | JGI IMG/M metagenome (GOLD analysis project Ga0066710, IMG submission 79666) | Grasslands soil microbial communities from the Angelo Coastal Reserve, California, USA - 14_1009_16_40cm | ecosystem: Environmental > Terrestrial > Soil > Grasslands | place: USA...
GAGTGGCCACTCCACCAGCAGGCCCTCAGCGCCCCAGAAGATGCCGAACGTGGTCAGCATCGCGCCCACGACGAACTTCATGAAGTTCTCGGGCACGAACGCGAGCGGCTTGTGCAGCAGCGAGCCAGCCACGAGCACCACGATGAAGGCCGCCAGCGCACCAGCGACTGCCGCCTGCAGCGCCGAACCGCCCTGTGCGCCGAGCGCGATGACGATGAACGCGACCTCGAGACCTTCGAGCAGGACGGCCTTGTACGAGAACCAGAAGCCGATGTTGTCCCAGCGGTCGAGCGTTTTGCCTGCCGCCCGAAGCTCGGCCACTTCGCGCTGGTAGATCAGCTCTTCGTCGTGCAGCGCCACGATGCCGGCGAAGCGCAGGATGGCCTTGCGCAGCCAGCGCATGCCGAACAGCAGCAGCAACACGCCGACGACGATGTGGAAGCTCTGCTTGACCTCCTCCTGGTAGATCACCAGCGGCGTGCCGAAGACGCCGACGATCACCGCCAGCGTGCCCAGGCCGCCGAGCGTGCCCCAGATTGGCGAACGCCAGCCGCGCGTGTTGCCGACGGCCAGCACGATGGTGAACGCCTCGACCCATTCGACGACGCTGGCAACGAACGCTGGCACGGCCGCGATGGCCAGGGTGGCTAAAGCTGCGTTCATGTCCGCAAACTCCCTTGCTAATCAACTACTACAATGTTACTGCTGTAACAGATCATATCCTGGAGGCGAGGTGGCGTCAAGCGGCCGGCGTTCGCTCGCGTGTGTGCTCAACGTGTGCGTGGGTCGGCCACGTCCCGCAGGCCATCGCCGAGCAGGTTGATCGACAGCACGGTGGCGGCGATGCACAGGCCGGGCGCGATCATCTGCCACGGGTAGTCCTCGAAGTAGCGTGCGGCTTCGTTGATCATCTCGCCCCACTCGGGCGTCGGTGGCTGCATGCCCAGTCCCAGGAACGACAGGCCGGCCAGGTTCAGGATGACGGCGCCGAAATTGGCGGTCGCCAGCACCGCGGCCGGACCGATGATGTTCGGCAGCACGTGGCGCAGCAGCACCCGCCAGTGACCGGCGCCGGCGGCCACCGCGCTCTCCACGTACAGTGCCGAGCGCTCCTTGAGCAGCAGCGCGCGGTAGGTGCGGGCGTACCAGGGCCAGCTGGTGATGATCAGCGCGAACAGCAGGTTGACGAACGAGGCGCCCAGGATGGAGGCGAATGCCAGTGCGGTCACCAGTCCAGGCAGCGCCATCATGGCTTCGATGATGCGACCGATGATCGCGTCCGTTTTGCCGCCACCGCTCAGCGCCAGCGCGGCGATGAAGAAGCCCAGCAGGCTGGTTCCACCGCAGATCACCGCCGCGCCAGCCAGCGACCAGCGTGCGCCCAGCAACAGCCGCGCCAGGATGTCGCGGCCGAACTCGTCGGTTCCCAGCGGATGCGCCGCCGACGGGTTTTGAAGCAGCGCGTCCATGTGCTGCTCGAGTGCGCCCCAGCGCCACAGCTCTGGTCCGGCCAGCGCGACGACCGCCAGAAGAATCAGGACGCCGAGCGCCTCGAAGCCGGTCCAGCCCAGGCGGTGCCACCGACTGCGCCGCTTTCGTTCGCTTTGCTCCGGCGCCACCTCCCGCTCGATGGGAGCGTGACTGACCGCGGGAATGCGCATCGCGATGGACATCGTTCACAGGCTCCGCACGCGCGGGTCGAGGGTAGCGATACCCACGTCGACCAGCAGATTCATCGTGGTAAAGATCAGGCCGGCGGCGATCGTGAAGCCGACGACCACCGGCTGATCGCGCAGTAGCGCGGAATCGACCGCCAGGCGACCAATGCCTGGCCAGGAGAAGACGTACTCCACCACCGCGGTGCCGACCATCAGATTGGCGAAGACCAGACCGAGCACGGTCAGCAGTGGGATGTAGGTGTTGCGCAGCACGTGGCGTAACGTCACCGCGCGACCGGAGAGTCCCTTGGCGTGGGCGACCATCACGAATTCCTGGCTGAGCACGTCCAGCACCGACGAGCGGGTGAGTCGGGTGAGCACCGCTATGTTTGCGACAGCCAGCACGATGGCCGGCAGCACGATACCCGAAGGGGTGGGCGAGCCAAACGCCGGCAGCCAGCGCAGCTGGACAGCAAACAACAGGATCAGCAGCAGCCCGATCCAGAAGCCCGGCATCGATCCGCCCAGAGCGACGACGATCTGAGCCAGGCGGTCGACGATGCGCCCACGGTGGTAGGCCGCCAGGATGCCGAGAGGTAACGCCAGGAACAAACTCAGCACGGTAGACACGCAGGCCAGCAGTGCCGTTGCGCCGATCCGGCTGAGATAAAGCTCGGCCACCGGCGTGTACGAACGAAACGAGCGGCCGAAATCGCCGTGCACTGCGCCAGCCAGCCAGTTGATGTACTGGACGGGCAGCGGATCGTCCAGATGCAGCTCGGCGCGCTTGGCCACGATCGCCTCGCGCGGCGGGCTGTGGATGCCGCTGGCCTCCAGCAGCACCACCGCCGGATCGCCCGGCGTCAGCGCCTACAGCCCAAACGCAACCACCGACAGCACCAGCAGCACCGACAGCGCGCCAAGCACGCGCTGAAGCAGATACGCCATCATGGCTTACGAGTCCGTGGCGGCCAAGCGCTTCCCCTTAGACCGCTGCGTGTCATCCTCAGGGAGGCACGACCGAAGGATCCGCCACTCGTGATCGGCGCAGCAGTCGCGGATCCTTCGCTTCGCTCAGGATGACACTCCCGCAAAAACCCCATGGCCACGACCGCCTAGCCCGCGACGGAGATCTGGTTATCGACGATATACAGGTCGTTGGGATGTAGCGTATACCCCTTGACCTTCTTGCTGTTACCGGCGATGAATGGCACCACCAGGATGTACACGTTGGGACTGTCGGCCTTGACGATCTCCTGCGCCTGCACCGCCAGCGCCTGCCGTTTCGCCGCATCGGCTTCCGCGCGCAAGCTGCCGAGAGTCGTCTCCAGTTGCGGACTGGAGTAGCCACCGTAGTTGGCCGGACCTCCCTTGGCCAACGTCTGATTAAAGATGTAGAGCGGATCACCCGTGACGAGCATGTTCGCCGAGTACATGGCGATGTCGAAGTCCTGGTTCTGCGCGAGCTGATCGCCGATGTTCTTGACCTGCTCGATCTGGATGTCGTAGCCGAGCGTCTGGAGCTGCGACTGAATGGCAACCGCCATCGGCGTCCACTCGGTGCGCGCCGGCGCGGTGAGCAACTGGAAACTAAGGCGCTGGCCGTCTTTGGCACGTACGCCGTCTGGCCCGGGGATCCAACCGGCGGCATCCAGCACCTGCTTCGCCTTCGCTGGATCGCTCGATTGCATGTCAACGTTCTGCACGCCCTGATCCGGTGGAAACATGCCGGTCGCCACCGAGCCTTGACCCGCCAGACCGATGGTCAGCAACGCCGTCCGGTCGATGCCCAGCGCCGTCGCCTCGCGCACCGCCTTGTCGCTGAACGGCAGGCGGCGGTGGTTGACCACCATGTAGTCCTCACGCCCCGAGGACACGGTGTTGATGGTGAACTCGCCGCCAACGGACCTGGCGGCCTGGGGTGGCACGCCGTACACGAGATCCACGTCGCCCGAGCGCAACGCAAGCACGCGTGCATTGGCGTCGGTGACCAGTCGTATGGTGAGCTTGGCCAGTGGCGGAGGTCCATCCCAGTGCTCGGCGAACGCCTCCGAATCCAGCTCCTGGCCGACGGCGAGATTCGCCGGCTTGTACGGACCGGTCATCGTCGTGCCGTTCTTGTGGATGGCGAAGAACTGCGCCGAGATGACGTTGGCGAAGTTGCCGATCGGATCGGGCGTCTTGAACTCCAAGGTGGTCGGGTCGACCACCTTGATCTGGGTATCCTTGCTGAGCAGACCACCCGCGGCCGGGTACGCCGCCCAGTTGGCCTGGAACGCCGCCTGGATGTCCTGGGCGGTGACCGGCGTGCCATCCCAGAACTTCGCGTTGGGCCGCAACGAGACCCGCCAGGTCGTCGGATCGACGTTGTTGACCTCTTTGGCCAGCCAGGGCACCAGCTTCATCTGCGGCGTCAGGCGGGTGAGCGTCTCGGCGAGACCCAGGCGGACGAGCTGATAGGCGTTCTTGGTGGCATCCAGCGTGGCCGGAAATTCAGCGTCGATCGCCAGCTTGAGCTCGCCGGTCGATTGGGCCGGCCGCGCGACCACGGCAGCCGAGGTGGCGGCCTGGGCTGGCGCATTGCCGCCTGGCGCGGCGGTGGTCGGCCCCGCCGAGGGTGCTGGCGCGCCGCAGGCAGCCAGCAGGCCCGTCGCTACTGCCGCGAAGCTTGTTCCCAGAAACGCACGACGTGACCAGCCGGCGCGAGATGGAGAGCGATGAATCAGAGACGCGTGAGCAGGCTCGAGGTCCATGCCATTCCCCTTGATGCGGCCACAAGTCTCGTGTTCAGTCGTCTGTATGAAACAGTTGTACGACCGCAGTGGTGTAACATTACGACGCCGACGAACTCGTGTCAAGCGACGGAGAAGGGACCCTCTCCCCTACTCCGGCATGTTGCCCGAGCGGCTGCCCATCTCGAACGGCGTCGAGACGCCCGCGTAGTTGACCGTCATGGTCATGCCGAAGCCTGCGTGCAGCAGCACATGGCAGTGGAGCATCCAGATGCCGCGGTTGTCGCCCACGAAGTCCGCATGATTCTCGATGCCAGCGAAGGCATCCACGTCGTTGGAGAGGCCGCCGACGGCGAGGCGGCGGTGGCGGCGGCGCGCAGACTGAAACCGGATGTGGTGCTGATGGACGTGCGCATGCCCCGGCTCGACGGACTCGAGGCCACCCGGCGCATCCTTGCCGACAATCCGCACGGAAGCCGCGTGATCATGCTGACGACGTTCGATCTCGACGAATACGTCTACACCGCGCTGCGAATTGGCGCCAGCGGATTCCTGCTGAAGGACGTTTCTCCCGAGCAGCTGGTGGCGGCAGTGCGATTGGTGGCGGGCGTCGACGCCCTGCTCGCACCATCGATCACGCGCCGCCTGGTCGAGCGCTGGGCGCGGCCGCCGGCCATCGCTCCGTCCGTCAGTCCGGCCGAGCTGGGGGCGCTCACGTCGTGCGAGCGTGAGGTCCTGACGCTGATGGCCCGTGGACTCAGCAATGCTGAGCTGGCCGAACGTCTGACGTTGAGCGAGGCGACGGTGAAAACGCACGTCGCGCGCGTGCTTGGCAGGCTCGGACTACGCGATCGTGTCCAGGCGGTGGTGCTGGCCTACGAAACGGGGCTGGTCACCCCTGGCGAGTCCTGATCCACGTCGAAGACGAAGACGCCCTTGCCCATTCCGCGCGCGGCGAACTTGCGAAACGCCGCGTCAGCTCGCTCGAGCGTGAAGCTCTCGGTGAACACCTTCCGCAGCGGGACGTTGCGATCGACGGCGAAGCGCGCGCACTCCGCCAGCAACACGGTGCTGAAGGTCCACGAGCCGTACATGGTGAGTTGCTTGTGGATCACATCCGGCGTCATCTCGAACGTCGCGGTGCCCTGCTCGCCGACGAAGCACGCGCGGCCCCAGGCGCGGGCGGCTTTTGCGCAGTTGGCGCGCGCCTCCGGATGGCCGGTGCAGTCCAGCGTGGCGTCGGCGCCTTCGCCGTGGGTCAGCTCGCGGATCGCTTCTACCGGTGAACCGAGCGTGCTGTCGATGGCGGCTGTCGCGCCGAGCTGACGCGCCAGCTCGCGTCGCTCGGCCGACGGATCCACCGCGAGCACGCGTGCGCCCATCGCGGTCGCCAGCTGCGTCGCCGCGAGTCCGACCGGACCCTGGCCGAAGATCGCCAGCGTGTCTCGACCAGAGACGTCCAGTCGCTTGAGGGCCGCGTACGCGGTGCCGGTGCCGCAGGCGATCGCCGCGCCTTCGGCAAACGAAAGCTCGTCGGGAAGCGGCACCAACGAGCCGGCGGGCGCCAACAGATACGGTGCGTTGCCGCCGTCGGCGCTGAAACCCATCACTCGCGCGCCGTTCACACACATCTGCGTGTAGCCCACGCGGCAGTGCTTGCACATGCCGCAGCCCCAGTAGTGGTGCACCATCACGCGTTGGCCCAGTGGCGCCTGGAGCTCGCTGACGCCCGGACCGCGTTCGGCGACCACGCCGCATGGCTCGTGACCGGTGACGAATGCTGATTGGCCGGCTTGATACGGACGCAGGTCACTGCCGCACATCCCCGACGCCCGAATGGCGACGACGACTTCGCCGGCGCCAGGCCGTGGATCGGCAAATTCGCGCAGTTCCACCTGGCCGTCGCCCGGGAATACGAGGCCTCGCATGGCCCCAGGCTATCAACGGGCGGCCGCTGACGGCTTGCCAACCCAGCGCGCCCGAGCATACGATTGAAACGATTACGTAATCTTTGCGGGAGGCGCATGCCCACTGTCCAGGATGTCGCTCAGCGGGCCGGGGTGTCGACGGCCACTGTCTCGTACGTGCTCAACGGCACGCGCTTCGTGTCCGAGGTGCTGCGCGAGCGCGTGCTGGCCGCCGTTCGCGAGCTGCAGTACGAGCCCAACGCCGCCGCTCGCACCCTGCGCTCCAACCGCTCGGCGACCATTGGACTGCTCATCTCTGACCTGCAAAACCCGTTCTTTACCGAAGCGATTCGGGGTATCGAGGATTTTGCTCAGGCGCGCGGCTATACCGTCATCCTGACCAACAGCGGAGAGGACGCGGTGCGCGAAAGCGCTTGCCTGCGGGCGCTTCGAGCCAGACACGTCGACGGCCTGATCGTTGCCCCGGCTGGCGGACGGTACGCCGAGCTCGACGAGCTGGTCGCGGGGCGCTTCCCGCTCGTCTTCCTCGACCGCGACGTGGCGGGCCTGAACGCGTCGGCGGTCATGCTCGACAACCAGGCCGCCGCCTACGCCGCCGTGAACCACCTGATCGAGCTGGGCCACGAGCGCGTGGGCATGATCGCCGGCCGACCGCCGCTGTCGTCCACCACCGAGCGCCTGGCTGGTTATCGGCGTGCGTTGCACGACGCCGGCGTGGCCATCGACGAGACGCTGATGGTGACCGGCGGCTCGACCATTGACGGCGGTGCGGCGGCCGCCGACGCGCTGCTGCAGCGCGCAGCGCGCCCAACCGCGATGTTCATCGCCAACAACCTGATGAGCATCGGCGCCATGATGGTCGTCGAACGCCACGGGCTGAGCGTGCCGGGCGACATGGCGCTGGTCGGCTTCGACGACTTCGCCTGGGCAGACGTGCTTCGGCCGCGGCTGACCACGATCGCCCAGCCGCACTACGAGCTGGGTCGCGCGGCTGCCAAGCTGCTGCTCGACCAGGTCTCAGGCGAGGCCGCGCTGCCGCGGCGCGTGCTGCTGCCGGGCACGCTGGTCATCCGCGACTCGAGCGGTGCTCCCGAGTGGCGCCGTGTCCCCGTCGCCGGCCGGGCGCGCTGGAGCTAGCAGGCTGGCCCGCCGAGCGCAGGCGGCGCAGAACTCAGGGGTATGTTGCACACCGCGCAGGTGCAGCAGCTCCCGCTCGCCGGCGGTGAAGACGAACGTCTGGCCGCAGCTGAGGCAGGCCAGCGTGAGATCGGGCAACGTGTGACGGGTCATTGAAGGCGGGGGGAAATGGCTCCCGAATCCTTTAGCTAATCGATTCGAAGCTAACAGAGGCGTGGCCGTCTGTCAAACGGCCATGCCCTCAAACCCACCGTCGGCGACGCAGGCGACCGCATTACGATACGCTCCGTCTTGACTCAACGCGGCGGTATGGTATATGATACGGGACGGATCGAATACTTCACCAATGAATGACAGAGAGGAGTGCGGACCATGTTCTTCGACAATGCCGCCGCCCTCGAACGCATCGAACTCGCCGAACACGACACCCCGTTCTGCTGGTGCGGCGCACCGACCGTCCCCGTCGACAGTGGCCGGGCCATCTGGCTGCGGTGTACGTCGCTGACGCGCCCCAGGAGCGTCGTCCACAAGCTGCTCACGCTCGACTTTGCCGCCAGCCACACCAACGAGCGCATCCTCGAACTTGCCGAGTTCCAGCAGCGCGCCGCCTGAGCGGTTGAGCGATTCGCGGCCGAGCGGCCCCCTTGTGGAAAGACTGACACCCACATTTGGCCCGCGGCCGCGAACGAGCGCGCCAGCGGGGCGGCCGTGCGCTGACTCGCGTTGGGCCGTCGATTTGGGTCCGCTTGGGTGCCCTCGGCCGCCAACGAGCGCGCCAGCCGGCGTGACCGTGCGTTGACGGGCTCCGCGGCACGCGCGGTAGGCTGAGACGCGCGTGGATCGCGGCCCGGCGTTTCTCTTCGACCTGGACGGCACGCTGGTGGACAGCGTCTACCAGCACGTGCTCGCCTGGCGTCAGGCACTTGAAGAAGCCGGCATCGAGCTGGCGGTCTGGCGCATCCATCGCAAGATCGGCATGAGCGGAGGACTGTTCGCCAACGCCCTGCTGCGTGAGACCGGCCTGCCGGTCAGCGCGGAGCAGGCCGAGCGCCTGCAACGGCTGCACGCCCAGGCCTACGCCGGCTACGCCGGTGGCGTCAGGCCCTTGCCAGGCGCTCGCGACCTGCTGGCCAGCCTGACCGCGCTGCACGTGCCGTGGGCGGTCGCTACCAGCGGGCGACGCGCCAACGCCCAGCCGGCGCTCGACACGCTTGGCGTTCCCGAGGGCGTGCCGATCGTCACGCGTGACCAGGTTGCGCACGCCAAGCCTGACCCGGATCTGTTCCTGGCGGCGGCCGAGCGCCTCGGCGTCGACATCGAGACGTCGGTGGTCGTCGGCGACAGCGTGTGGGATCTACTGGCCGCGCGGCGTGCGCGTGCGCTCGGAGTGGGCTTGCTGTCCGGTGGCTACGGCCTGGACGAGCTCCAGGCCGCCGGCGCCTACCGCGTCTACGAGGACCCGGCCGACCTGCTGCGCCACCTGGACGAAGTCGGCGTTCGCGCGGCGGAATAAGGCGGCTGCCGCGGACGCGTCGCCGTCAGCGGTGATTGCACCAGGCGACGGTGATCGCCCGCAGCTCATCAGCGCGCTCCTCCACCTCGCCGAGGTCCGCGAAGCGCATGTACTTCACCGACTTACCCTCCAGGTGCGGATACTCGCCCGGGATACGCCCCGCGGCGTTGAACATGAGGCTGACCCGCTTCTTGTCCTTCACCTGGACGAAGCTGCACAGGCCACTCTTGTACGTGAACTGCACCGTGCCGTACTGGACGAGCTCGGTCATCCGCGGGTCCGCGCCGAGAATGAAGTCGCGCACGCGTCGCATCGCCGGCTCGAGCGGATGGTGCAGCTCGGAGAACCAGGCCTCCACTTCAGGCGTCTTGTTCACGCACGCCAAGCCTACCCTGCGGGCAGCTCAGCCAGCCTGCCAGAGCGCGTCACACGCGGTCAGCCCGTCGGTGGCTCCCTGGCGCAAGTCAGGCGCGTCGAACAGCTCGGCCTTGGGTCCGATCGCGCTGTCGTTCCACGCATAGAACACGATGGCCGATGCGCCTCCCGCGCAATAGGCCGCGGTTTGCGCCGCGACGTCTACAGCCGTCGGTCTGCTGGCGGTGCCGAACCGGAAGGTCTGCGGAATCCCGACGAGCGGCTGCAGCGCCGGATCCCAGCCCCGTTCGCGAAGCGCCTCGAGCATGTACGGCAACAGCTCGCCCATCGACCAATCGATGCTGTCAGAGCTGCCAGTCATGCGCGCGTACGGGTACAGGGCCACCGCATCACATCCGGTGGGAGTGAAATTGGAGATCGCCGCGTCGAAGGCCGCCCGGGTTTCGGCCGTCGGCCGCCGCGGATCGTCGAGATCGCCGCCGAAGCCGCAGATCGTGGGCCGAGCGGTCTGACCAATGAGGTTGTCCTGTTCGACCAGTCGGTGAATCAGCTCGATCGCTGATCGGACGTCACCCGGGCGATCATCCAGCACCCAGTACGCAACCACGCTTTCGTCGAGGCGCGTGACATCGAGGTGGTGGCGCATGCGTGCCTCCAGCTCCGCGAGCTGGTCCTCACTCAAGCTGCACGACTGGCTGCGTGACAGCGCGCCACACGCCGCGTCGATGCGACCCCAGGGGTAGGTATCGATCACACTCAGATTTCGATCGAATCCAGCCTGGACGACTTCGCTGTCGCGCCCCACGTACGCGTTGATGGCCAGCGACAGGCCCATCGACGTGGCATGGAACACCTCGTCCGACATGCTGGAGTCATCCCCACCCGCCGTGCCGATGTCAAAGGCTCCGGCCCGATGCAACAGCAGATCCCAACCTCCAACCGACTGTCCCGCCCCCGACCAGAAGCTGTCGGGCGCATCTGGCGCCGCCGTCCAGTTGTACGCCTGCGGGTCAAGCCCACGATCGGCTACCAGCGCGCGAGGTGGAATCATCGCGCTGGAGCGCAGCAGGTCACCGACCATCAGCCGCTCGACCGGTGGTGCGTCTTCATTCAATCTGGTCACCACCCCCGGCAGATCGACGGGTGGAGGATCCACCCACCGCCGCATCAGACCCCGCTGGAACCGCTGCACCACATACGGACCAACCGGTGTTGGGGGTGAGGTTGGCAGGCCGTACTTCGGGTGGACGGAGTGCAGGTACGTCTCACGCAACACGGGATCTGTCAGCCAATCGAGCGTCGGCGCTTGCGCTGGTGGGATGCCCAGGCGGAGCAGTCCGCCATCCCTGGCTGCGGAGTGCAACAGGTCCAGCACGTCTACCAGCACAGCGTCCCCCGGCTCCTGGCGCCAGCGGAGCACGGCGAACTCGAAGGCCTGGTACAGGTCATTTCCAACCCGGAATGGTCGTGAAATGGGTAACCCGAGGATCTTTGGTCCACCGTGCCGCGTGTACTCCGCACACAGCAGCAGCGGATTGCCACTGGAGTCACTCCCGCCATCTTCGACCACAAAACGGGTGTCGTGCGGGTACTCGTACCCGCACAGCTCGGGCTGCGGCGAGGCGGCGCTGGCGAAGCTCGCGGGCCGCCCGGCCAACAGGGCGAGCATCACGGTCAACGCGAACGCCTGCCCCAGCCGTGGTCCGCGGCGGCTCAGCAACATCGGGGCTGCCAGGATACGTGCCGAGCATCGC
>Ga0066710_100006213_pt1 | contig 11097 bp, 7 predicted proteins | sample GraSoiAngelo_159_FD_79666 | JGI IMG/M metagenome (GOLD analysis project Ga0066710, IMG submission 79666) | Grasslands soil microbial communities from the Angelo Coastal Reserve, California, USA - 14_1009_16_40cm | ecosystem: Environmental > Terrestrial > Soil > Grasslands | place: USA...
GTGAGCGGCGATGCGGCCGAGGTGGTGAATCGCTCCGGCGGAGGGATCGTGGTGGAGCCCGGCGACGGGCGCGCCATCGCGGGCGCGATCGAGCGGCTGGCCTCGGATTCCGCGCTGCGCTCGCGCCTGGAAGGCTCGGGGCCGGAGTTCGTCGAGCAGCACTACTCGCGGCGCGCGACCGGCGAGGAGCTGGCGCGGCTGCTCGACGAAGTGCACGTGCGGGCGCGGGGGCGCGCGGTGACGCCGCTGCCCGGGGGGCTCCATGGAATCGCGAGACGGCTGGCCGACGTGATCGTGGCGGCGGGCATGGTGGTGGCGCTCGCGCCGGTCTTGCTCCTCCTCGGGCTCGCGATCCCGCTCGACTCGCCGGGCCCCGCCCTGTTTCGCCAGCGCCGCGTGGGGCGCGGCTCGAAGGAGTTCACCATCCTCAAGTTCCGCACCATGCGGGTCGGCACTCCCGATCTCGCCTCGCACCTCGTGGGCCCGGGCTCGAGCCGCGTGACCCGGATCGGGAGATTCCTGAGGCGCACCAGCCTGGACGAGCTGCCCCAGCTCCTGAACGTGCTGGCCGGCGACATGACGCTAGTGGGCCCGAGGCCCGCGCTGTTCAACCAGGAGGACCTGATCGGGCTGCGCCAGGCCGCCGGCGTGGACGCGCTCCGGCCCGGGGTGACGGGGCTGGCCCAGGTCAACGGGCGCGACGAGATTCCGCTCCAACGCAAGGTGGAATACGACCGATATTACCTGGAGCACCTCTCGCCGGTGCTGGACCTCATGATCCTGCTCAGGACCGTGATCACCCTGTTCTCGAATCGAGGCGTCTACTGATGGCTGAAGGGCTGGAGACCACCGCCCCTCGGCCGCTCGAAGCGCTTCGGGCGGGGAGTTCCCACCCCGCGCCCGCGATCCAGGGCGCGGCCCTGCTGGGGCTCCTCGCCGCCATCTACGGGCGCACGGCGGCGGTGCTGTGGGCCACCTGGACCACCAACGACAACTACTCGCACGGCCCGCTCGTTCCCGTGGCGGCCCTGGGGATGGTGTGGTCGATGCGCGCCCGGCTGCGCGACACGCCGGTCCGCCCGGATGCACGGGGCATCGGGCTCGTGGCGGCGGCCTGCCTCCTCGAGGTGGCGGGGCTCCGGGCCGACGTGTTCGCCCTGCAGGGCTACTCGCTGATCCTCATGCTTTACGGGCTGGCGCTGGTGTTCCTCGGCGGGGCCTGGACGCGGCGGCTGGCGTTCCCGATCGCCTACCTGGCGTTCATGCTCACCTTCCCGCCGGTGGTGATCCAGCAGCTCAGCTACGCGCTCAAGGAGATCGCGGTCCGCCTGGCGACGCACGCCGCCGAGGCCCTGGGAGTGACGTTCCAGCGCCGCGGCATGACGGTCTATCTCGCGAGTGGCGCTCTCCGCGTCGACAATCCCTGCAGCGGGCTCAGGTCGCTGCTGGCGCTCCTGGCCACCGGGGCGGCGTTCGCGTTCTTCCAGCCCGGGGCGTGGTGGCGGCGGGCGTGCCTGGTCGCGGCGGCGGTACCGATCGCGGTGGCCTCGAACGCGATCCGCCTGACCGCGCTCCTCCTGGTCGGGCACTACGCCGGCGTCGCGGTCGCCACCGGCCCGTTCCACGACGGCTCGGGCTACATGGTCTACGTGCTCGCCATCCTCGGGCTCTTCGCGGTGCGCGCGGCGCTCGGCGGCGCCGCCCCTCGCCCCGCCGCGGCCGGAGCGAAGGGGGACCGCCCGTGACCCGCTTCGTCGCCACCGGGGCTTTGCTCCTCGCCACCGCGGTCTACGTCCAGCTCCATCCGCCGTCGAACCTGGCGGTCGGGCGCGGATGGCTCGCCGCCTGCCCGGCCACGTTCGGACCGTGGAACGGCACCGACCTCTCCTTCGAGAACGCGGTGATCGATGAGCTCAAAGCCGATGACCTGCTGGTGCGGCGCTACCGCCGGGGCGACGACGTGGCGTGGCTGTGCGTCGTCTACCATCGCCACCGGCGCTACGGCGCCCATGATCCGAGACTCTGCTACGAGTCGCAGGGCTATCTGCTCGAGGATCGCGGAGTGGGACGGGTGGGCGGTGGGCCGGCGGCCCTCGAGGCGAATCGATTCGTCGCGAGCCGCGGGCGCGACCGGCGCCTGGTCTACTACTGGTGGAGCACGGGCGGGTACGCGACCGCCGATGGGGCCGAGTTCCGGCGGCGCATGGCGCTCGAGGGGGCGCTGGACAATCGCTCGTGGGGAACCCAGGTCCGCGTGGAGACGCCGGTCGGCGGCGAGGGCGAGACCACCGCCGCGGCGCGGCTCGACGACTTCGCGACCCGAGTGGCCGGCGGCCTTTCGATCGCCTTCGCGGCCGCGGTCGCGGTGGAGCGCCGGTGAACCCGATCGAGCAGGTGTCGCTGGCGTGGCTGGCCCTGGGGCGCACGCTGCGCCAGGCGTGGCGTCCCGCACTGTGGGCGCCGTGGCTGCTGCTCGGGGCGGTCGAGGTCGGGGTGGTGGTCCTGATCTGGGGCTACGCCCATCCGGCGGTCTCCTGGGTCATGGCGCCGCTCCTCAGAAACTGGGCCGGCGAGGACGCGCTGCACTACCCGAACGTGCTTCGCCGGCTGCCGGTGCTGTTCGGCGGTCTGGACCTCGTGATCGGTGCGATCCTGGGCTCGATCATGATCGGGGCCGCGACCCTGCTGTTCGCGGAGCGGTTCCGGGGGTCCAGGGCGGCGGTGGGGGAGACGCTGGCGCGCGCCTTCCGGAGGAGCGGGACGCTGGTGCTCTCCCACCTGCCGTTCAACCTGCTGCTCGTCTTCATGACGCTCGGGATCGATCGCGCGCTCGGGGCGAGGAGGGCCGGCCTCACGCACGGGGTGCTGGTGTTCGCCGGCGTGGTGGTGGTGCCGGTGGTGGTGCAGGCGGTGTTCCTCTACGTCGGCCCGCTGGTGATGCTCGAGGGAAGGTCCGCGCTCGGGGCGCTCCGCGAGTTGCCCCGCACCTGGAGGCGGGGGATGTGGGCGGCGCTGTTCCTGGGGCTCGTCATGCTGCTGCCGCTCGTGCCGATTCACTTCCTCTCCGGGCATGCCGAGGCGATCGCCGAACGGGGAAGCCCCGAGCTGATTGGCTGGCTGGCGATCGCCGAGGTGGCGGTCGGACTGCTGGTCTGGTTCGTCCTCTCGGGCAGCGCGTGCCTGGTCTACCTGGGCGCGATCGCCGAGCCCGAGACCGGGAGCGCCCCGTGAGGCGCGCCGGGCAACTGCTGATCGCGGCCGCGGCGGCGCTCGTCGCGGCCGGCTGCGGAGACGGCGCGCTGTGGGCGCGTTACCGGGCCGAGCGCGACTTCTGGAAGGCGTGCAAGGAGGTCGACCGCATCCAGCTCAATCCGCGGCTCGCTCCCGATGCGGAGTACGATCGGGCCCTCGCGGCTTTCCGGAGGCTGGCCGAGGAGTTCCCGCCGGAGCGCTGGGCGGCCGGGCCTCGATCGGCGGGCTACGCCGGGGACGTGGCCGAGGTCTCGGGGATGGCCGCGCTGGCGCTCGGGCAGGTGGAGGAGATGCGCGGGCGGATCGATCAGGCCGAGCGATGCTACGCGAGCGCCTTCGAGCGGTACCGCGGGGTGTCCACCGTGGCGGCGGAGGCGGCGGCGGGGCAGGCGCGGTCGCTCCTGCGTCTCGGGCGCGAAGGCGAGGCGGCGGCGGTTTGGATGGAGATGGCGCGGGACCTGCCGCTCGTGGACGAGAAGCGCGGCCTGGCGCTCGAGCCGGCCCTCGAGGCGCCTCTCGAGGCGGCCAGGGCCCTGAGCGGCCGCGGGCAGGCGGCTGCGGCCGATTCCGTGCTGGACGCCGCGGTCGAGCGCTACCAGCGCGAGCTCGCGTCCCGGAGCGGCACCGAGGCGGCGCCCCCCATCGGCATGAAGCTCGCCTTGGCCCTCGAGCGGCGGCGGGAGTTCGACCGCTCGCTCGACGCCTGGCGCCGCGTGCTCCGCGAGCCGGCGCTGGGAGCCGACCGGCCCCAGGTGGTGCTGGCGCTAGCGAGGGGCGCGCTCGAGGCCGCGCGGCCGGACACCGCTCTGGTCTACACGGCGTGGGCGGGACGCGAGTTCAGGGGCCCGCTGGGGGCCGAGGCCCGGCTGATCCGCGCCCGGGCCTGGGAGTCGCTCGGCATGGCGGACTCGGCCCTGGTGGTGTATGAAGGACTGGTCGAATCCGAGCCGCCCGGCTCGGAGGCCCAGGCGCAGGCCCGCTTCCGCCGCGGCGAGCTGCTTGAGAAGATCGGGCGCTGGGAGGAGGCGCGCGCGGAGTATCGCGGGCTGGCGGCGCTCCAGCCGGCTCACGAGCTGGCGCTCGCCGCGCTGGTGAGAATCGTGCGGCACCACGCCGATCAGAAGGAAGGCGAGCTGGCCCGGATCGAGGGCCGGCGCGCCCTGGAGCTGGTGGATCAGCTGATCGCCACGCAGCGCGACGACGGCGTGCTGATGCGCGGGCGCCGTGCCCGCGCCGATCTCTGGCTCGCGATGGGAGAGGCGGGGCGCGCCTGCGACGCCCTTGCCGACCTGTGGCGGCGTTATCCTGAGGCCCCGGCGGGGGCGGAGGCGGGCCTGGAGGCGGCCCAGCTAGCCGAATCGGGGCTCGGCGACCGCAAACGGGCGATGGAGCTCTACCAGGGGCTCCTCGCCGGCTCCGGGGAGCCGGCGACCCAGCGGCAGGCCCAGGCCGCCATCGAGCGGCTGAGCAGGCGTTGACATGACTTCCGTTCCGGAATACTAGGAGATTCGAGTGGGTATCACGGGGTCTCCGTTCGAAGCCAGCATCGTGATGGCGAGCGCGCTGCTCGCCGCCATGATCGGCCTCCTCGCCACCCTGCGCCGCGGGCACTGGCTCACCACCCTGGTGTTCGCCGCCTCGTTCCTGACGATGGCGGCCTTCCAGGCCGGCACGCTGGGGATCCTGAACGCCGGCTCTCCGGGGGCGGCGCGCGACTGGGCGATCTACCTGGCACGCACCTCCTCGCTGGCCTCCTGGCTGTGGCTCACCCTGAGCGTAGTGCTGGCGCGCTCCGAGCCCTGGCCGGAGATCCGGAACGCTGGCGCCTACCTGGCGCTCGCACTGATCGGGTGCCTGGCGATGAGCGCGGCGGCGGGCTCGCCCTACGTGGTGCGCGAGGTGGCCGGCTCGGGCGGCCAGTCCTTGGTGGTGTTCGGCACCATGGGCAAGGTCTACCTGATGTACCTGGTGGTGGTGATGGTGGCGGTGCTCATGAACCTCGAGCGCATGCTGAGAGCCGCCCAGGCCTCCGCTCAGCGCCGGCTGCGCCCGATGTTCCTGGCGTTCCTGGCCGCGATCCTGAGCGAGTTGCTGGTGGTCTCGGCCGGGCTCCTCTACGGGGGCATCCGGGCCACCTGGATGGTGGCGAGCGCGGTCCCGATGTTCATCTCGGGCGTGGTCACGGCCCTGGCGCTGGCGCGGCGCCGGCTCTCGGACGTGAGCGTTCCGATGGCGCGCCCGGTGATCTACTACTCCTCGGTCTCGCTCACCATCGCCGGCGCCTTCCTGCTCACCATGGCGGTGCTGTCCAAGATCCTGCCGGCTCTCACCCCGGAGTGGAAGCGCATCGTGAGCGTGGGGTTCTACCTGCTCGCGGGCGGGGGAGGGTTCGTCCTCACCCTCAGCCCGCGCGCCAACCGCGCGGTCAAGCGCTTCGTCGACCGGAACTTCTACGCCAACCGGTACGACTACCGCCGGGAATGGGAGCGGGTCAGCAACTCGATCACCCCCACCGCGCGTCCCGAGGACATCTGCCACCAGATCGAGAAGCTGGTGTGCGCGGTGTTCGACGCCGAGCGGGCGGCCGTCTACCTGCGCGAGGAGGGCGGCGGACCGTTCCGCAGGGTCCACGGCCCGCCCGCGATGCCGGAGGAAGTGGCGCCCGACAACGCCCTGGCCGTCGAGCTGGAGCGCTCCCGCGTCCCGCTGGTGTTCGCCGAGGTGTCGCGCGACATCGATCTCATCCCGGTGGTGGTCGAGAACCGCACCACCATCGAGGCGCTGTCCGCGGCGGTGTGCGCGCCGCTCTCGGTCGGCGGGATGCTGGTGGGCCTGCTGTGGCTCTCCGACAAGGGCAACGACGAGGACTACTCCTACGAGGACGTGGAATTCCTCGGGGCGATGGCGCGCCAGCTCGCGGCCGCGCTGTGGTTCGCGCGCCAGGCCGAGATCCTGGCGGAGACCCGCCAGCTCGAGTCGCTGCACCGGCTGTCGAGCTTCGTGCTGCACGACATCAAGAACCAGGTGTCGGGCCTGTCGCTGGTGGTGGAGAACGCGCGCCGCCACCTCGCCAACCCCGACTTCCAGCGCGACGCCATGGCGGTCATCGAGCGCACGGTGGCGAACCTGAGGGAGCTGATGAGCCAGGTCGCGAGCGTGGCGCGGCCCCCCGAGGTGCGGCCCGAGCCCTGCGACCTCGCGGAGATGCTCGACGAGGCCGTCACCGCCACCGGCCTGTCGCTGGGCGAGCGCGACGGGGTTCGCCTCGACGTGCTGTGCAACGTCCGGGAGCGGGTGCGGGTCGACCGCCGCCTGATGTTGAGGGTGATGGTCAACCTGCTCACCAACGCCCGCGAGGCGGTGAGCGAGAGCGGGGAGATCGAGGTCGAGGCCGAGCTGATGCGGCGGCGCCCGGAGGGGCCGGGCACGCTCACCCTGTCGGTGATCGACAACGGCCGCGGCATGAGCGAGGAGTTCATCCGCACCTCGCTGTTCAAGCCCTTCGCCACCACCAAGGCCGAGGGCCTCGGGGTGGGGCTCGCGCAGTGCAAGGCTATCGTCGAGGCCCACGGCGGCACGATCGCGGTCGAGCGCCGCGCCGGTCGCGGCACCACGTTCCGGGTCCGTGTGCCGGTGCCGGCGCGCTCGCGCGGCGAGGCCGAGAGGGACGCCGCGCCGCCCCCGGCGGTGGCGCGGGAGGTCGCGGGATGAGCGTCGAGAAGGTCCTGATCGTCGACGACGAGGAGTCGATCCGCAACCAGCTCAAGTGGGGGCTCGCGGACGAGTTCGAGGTAGTGTGCGCCGCCAACGCCGCCGAGGCGAGGCGCCTGCTGCGCGAGCAGCGTCCGAGCCTCGTGACGCTGGACGTCGCGCTCAGCCCGCCGGGCGCTCCCCAGGACGAGGGCCTGCTCCTCCTGGACGAGATCGTCGACCAGCACCCGCTCGCCAAGGTCGTGATGGTGACGGGGAACGAGAGTCGCGAGAACGCGCTGCTCGCGATCCGGCGCGGGGCGGTGGACTGGTACGCCAAGCCGATCGAGCTCGCCGAGCTCAAGATGATCCTGCGGCGGGCGCTCCACATCCGCCGCATCGAGGAGGCCTCGCCCGAGCCGGCGAGCGGCCGGAAGCGATACCACCGGCTGGTGGGGGAGTCGCTCGCGATCCGCAAGGTCTTCTCGCTGGTCCAGCGCGTGGCCCCGACCGACGCCACGGTGCTGATCCTGGGGGAGAACGGCACCGGCAAGGAGTTGGTCGCGCACGCGATCCACCAGGCCAGCTCCCACCGCGAGGGCCCCTTCGTCCCGATCAACTGCGGGGCGATCCCCGAGACCTTGCTTGAGAGCGAGCTGTTCGGTCACGAGCGGGGATCGTTCACCGACGCGCACCGCATGCGGGAGGGCAAGCTCGAGGTGGCCGCCGGCGGCACGGTGTTCCTGGACGAGATCGGCGAGATCCCGACCCCCGTCCAGGTCAAGCTGCTGCGCTTCCTCCAGGACCACAAGGTGGAGCGGATCGGGGGGCGCGAGGCGCAGCGCGTCGACGTGCGGGTGGTGGCGGCCACGAACCACGACCTGAAGAGCGCGATGGCGGCCGGGACGTTCCGCGAGGATCTGTTCTACCGGCTCAGCGTGGTCACGGTTCAGGTGCCGCCGCTCAGGGAGCGCGGTGACGACACCCGCCTCCTGGCGGAGTACTTCCTGGAGTTCTATTCGCGCCATCACAAGCGCCGGATCAAGGGGTTCACCCAGTCCGGCCTGCGCGCCATCCAGGCTCACCCCTGGCCGGGAAACGTCCGCGAGCTCGAGAACCGGGTCCAGCGCGCCGTCATCCTGGCGCAGGACGCCTACCTGAGGCCGGAGGACCTGGAGCTCGGGGAAGGAGCGGCCGAGACGCCCCGCACCCTGCAGGACGCGCGGGAAACGGCCGAGCGCTCGTTGATCGAGGACGCGCTGGTCCGGAACGCCGGGAACATCACCCGCGCGGCGCGCGACATCGACGTCAGCCGCCCGACGTTCCACGACCTCCTGCGGAAGCACGGGCTGGACGCGGGCCGCTTCCGGCACCCCGACGCTCCTTCCCCGGACGAGGCGGACGAGGACTCATGACGCGGGGGCCGCTCCCCGTGGTCGTTGCTGGCGTTTGCTCGTTTCCGCTTTAAACCAAAAACACTTCACCCCGTCCGCGTCGATCGCGAACGGGGTGAATATTTACGGGGGACTTCGTTCTCAGAATCGCGGGCCGCACGCGAGTATCTTCAAACTAGCCCCCCAAATTCGTCTGGTACAGATGCGACAGGAGGCCCGGGGGTTCGATTAAATTCTCGCGGGAGCCCCGGGGTTCTCGCGGTCCTCCGTCAGCGGTTATCCTCCCACATCCGTTTACGAGGGTGGTCCGCGAATCGTAAAGATTCGTCAGCCGCTTCAGGGGCTGAACAGGGCCCTGACATGAGGCAAGCAAGAGGAAGAGGCCGGTGAATCCAGGCTACTTTCTGGCCATCGCGGGGAACATCGGGGTGGGCAAGACCGAGCTGACCCACCGGCTCAGCGAGGAGCTGGGCTGGGCGGCGTACTTCGAGCCCGTGATTCAAAACCCCTACCTCGACTCGTTCTACGAGAACATGCCGCGCTGGAGCTTCCACCTCCAGATCTACTTCCTGAGCGAGCGCTTCAAGGCGCAGGCTGAGATCGGCCAGAGTCCGCTGCCCTTCATCCAGGACCGGACCATCTACGAGGACGCCGAGATCTTCGCGCGCACTTTGCACGATCAGGGCTCGATGACCGACGTGGACTACGAGAACTACACCTCGCTGTTCCGCATCCTGGTGTCGTATCTCAGGAAGCCGGACCTGGTGATCTATCTCCGGGCCAGTCCCGAGGTCCTGATGGAGCGGATCGCGAAGCGCGGGCGGCCGAGCGAGATGGCCGTGACCATCGACTACATCGGGCGACTCAACCGCGCCTACGAGGACTGGATGCGCCGGGCGCGGGCCGAGCTCGAGGTGCTGGAGATCGACACCGATCGGGTGCCGCTCCAGGGCCCGACCCCGGCGTTCCGCCGGCTGGTCGACGACCTGAAGCGCCGCTATCCGCGCCAGGCCGAGCTGCAGCTGGAGAGCAAGTCCGGGGGCCCGGTGCCTGGCCCCGGCTCCTCGGGAAAGCGGAAGCGGCAAGGGGCCCCAGGGCAGCGCATCCCGGACCCCAAGTAGTTTTCGTCGCCCGTGAAGAAGCTCCTCTAGGGACCGCGATCACCCGGACCGAGACGCGAAGCCGCCTCCCGGCGCGAGCGCAGGGCACCGGTGCAGCGCCCGCAGATTCCGGCCTCCGGGCCGTCGACCGCCACGTCGGGTCTATAGGTCCAGCACCGCGCGCACTTGCGATGCCGCGTGCGCGAGGGGCTCACCTCCAGCTCGGACCGCCCGTCAGCCTCCAGCCGGGCCTCGGCGACGAGCAGGAACGAGGCCAGCTCGTCGCGATAGGGCTCGAGCCGGCGCGCCAGGTCGGCTGGGGCATGGAGCACCACCTCGGCCTCCGCCGTGGTGGCGATCTTCTGGTCCGCCCGCAGCGGCTCGAGCGCCGCGTTGACCCGGTCCCGGACCCCCAGCAGGAGGGCCCACTCCTCCTCCGCCGCGGGGGAGGGGGCGCGCTGGGGCCAGAGGGCCAGGTGAACGCTCGGCGCCTCGCCGGCGAGCCCGGGATGGGACTGCCACACCTCCTCGGCCGTGAACGCCAGGGCCGGCGAGGCGGCGATCGCGAGGTCTTGAAGAGCCTGCCAGAGCACGCTCTGGGCCGATCGCCGCAGCGGGTCCTCCGGGGCCAGGGTGTAGAGCCGGTCCTTGGCCAGGTCCAGGAAGACGGCCGAGAGATCGACCGTGCAGAGCCCGAGCAGCGCGTCCAGGGCGCGATGGAACATGAGCGCCTCGTACTCCTCTCGCATCCGCGCGACCCGCGAGCTCACGTAGTCGGCGAAAGCGCGGTCCAACCGGGTGAGCCGCTCGCGCGGGAGTGAATCGGCGGGTGTGAAGTCGAACAGGTTCCCGAGCAGGAAGCGGAAGGTGTTGCGGACCTTCCGGTAGGCCTCCGCCACGCGCTCGAGGGTCTCGTCTCCGACCCGCACGTCGCTCCTCCAGTCGGTGGCGAGCGCCCACCACCGCACCACGTCGGCGCCGTAGCGCCGCACCACGTCGAGCGGCGAGATGACGTTGCCGAGCGACTTGTGCATCGCCCGCCCCTCGGCATCCAGCACCCAGCCGTGGGTGAGGACGTCGGTGAACGGCGCCCCTCCCGTGAGTCCAGCGCTCACCATCAAGGAGGAGTTGAACCACCCGCGATGCTGGTCCGGGCCCTCGAAGTAGACGACTCGTCCTCCGGAGCGGGCGCGATCCCATGCCTCGGCCAGCGAGGGATGAGTGGCGCGGACGGCGAGATGGGTCGATCCCGAGTCGAACCACACGTCCAGGATGTCGGTCTCCTTCCGGAATGGGCCCGGCGCGCCGCAGTCGGGGCAGTGGAATCCTTCGGGCAGAAAGCGCTCCACCGACAGCTCGTACCAGACATCCGAACCCCCGGTGCGCGTCAGCGCCGCGGCGCGATGCATCACCTCGGGGACGAGCGCGGCGGCCCCGCAGGCCTCGCAATAGAGGGCGGGGATCCCGACCCCCCACGAACGCTGGCGGGACAGGCACCAGTCGGGCCGCGAGCGCACCGCCTCGCGGATGCGATTCTTGGAAGTGGCCGGATCCCAGCGCACCGCCGTCTCGATGAGGTCGAGCGCGCGCTGGCGGTGGCCGTCGTGGTCGATGATCATGAACCACTGGCGCGTGGCGCGGAAGATCACCGGCCCGCGGCA
>Ga0066710_100006215_pt1 | contig 11096 bp, 5 predicted proteins | sample GraSoiAngelo_159_FD_79666 | JGI IMG/M metagenome (GOLD analysis project Ga0066710, IMG submission 79666) | Grasslands soil microbial communities from the Angelo Coastal Reserve, California, USA - 14_1009_16_40cm | ecosystem: Environmental > Terrestrial > Soil > Grasslands | place: USA...
CAGCGTCAGCGTGACGCTCTCGGGCCCCTCCACTTCCGCATCGTCAATCGGCGCGATTGGCACCGACACCGTCTGTTGGCCTGCGGGGATCGTGACCGAGTGCGGCAGTCGCGCGAAGTCGCGTCCATTTTCGGCAGAGCCGGAGATGTGATAGAAAACTTTAAGTGGATCATTCGTGAGGCCTGTCCGCGTAATATCAAATATCGGGCTCGCGGGCACCGATTCGCCAATGAACGAAGTCCGGGCGGCGAGGCTGACAACCGGTGGCGGGTTGGTCGGGATTCCTTTGCGCAGCGAAAAATAGTCCGCGACTGTGCCGTTCTCGCGAATCAATTTTGCCTCAAGATTCGGCCCATCGATATCCAGGAGCACCGACCCAAGCTTGGGCAGTGAACGCACCATCACAGGATGGTTCAAGCCGTAGTCGGGGCGGATCACACTGCCGTTGCCGGCGACGATGGAGATCGTGCCGGAGTGCGGCACTACCCCGAGGCTTGGCTTCACATAGGCGCCGGCATCGTCTGGCCGGCCGAGGCCGCCCTGGACGATGTATTGCGGGCCAAAGGTGTCGCTCGTGCCGTAAAAACCGTTCATCATCAACGACCGCTCATAACTGTGAGAATTGCCGGATATCATCAGGTCCACGCCATAATCCTCGAGCACAGGTAAGATGTACTGCCGCACATCGATCATCTCGCCCTCGGATGGGTCGTCCGAGCTGTGCGAGCCCTTGCTGTGAGGCGGGTGCTGACTATATACGATCAGCCATTGGTTGGTATTGGCGGCGAGGTCCTGGCGCACCCAGGTAAGCATCGGTCCATCCGGTGAACGATCTTCGACAGTGGTTTCAAGGCAAAGGAAGTGAATGTTCGCGTAATTCCATGAATAATATAATTCCGAGCCGGAAGGAACGCCGCCCGCCTCGCCATTTGTAGGAAAATTAAAAATTCGGAGGTAGGGCATGTCCAGCGTGTACGTTTCGTGATTGCCCATTGCGCTCCAAAGCGGCGTTTGGCCCAGCGCAGGCGCAAACATATCGAAGATCGTTCCCTGATACTCGGTATCGCTGCCGTTGTTGTAAGCATTGTCGCCCAGCAACACGAGCAAATCCGGCTTGCGGTCGCGTGTGTAATCGAGAGCAGCGTCCCGCACCGTCGCTTCGTCATAGCCCCACATCCCCGGATCGCCAATAGCCCAGACACGAACCGGTTTCGTCTGGCTCGGGCTGCTCGTAAAATAATTGTCCGATGACGCGGGAAAATTGGTGCCCGCTGCGCCGAGTGCAAAGTAATACCGCGTGTCCGGCGTCAGTCCGGTGATCCCCAGCGCGTGATCGATGACGCTTTCGGTATTGCTTGCGATCCGATTGAGTGTGCCGACATTGGTGCCATAGCGCACCACCGCATTCGTCGGCAGGTCCGTGCGCCAGCACACCGTCATGTTCGAAGTCGAGCAAGATTGAAGGTAAGGGCCGCGCACCACCTGCACCGCCCTTATTGTCGCACCCACGGCCGCGGGAACAATTTGAATCGCGTTCACCACCGCGCGGCGCGAGACATCCACGAAGGATTGCTCAAAAACGTCGAGCGTGAAGTTATCATTGGTAAGCCCCCGGAAGCGCACGTAGTTCCCGGCCGCAGTGTCCAAGCCCAGGTTGGCCGTGCCCCGTGCCTCTGCAAAAACGCCGGCAAATGTCCCGTAGGCCTGGTCTCGCAGGAAAATCGAGTCCGACCCAATATGGAACTCGCTGACTCGGTCAAAAGCGTGGTTATCGCCGTCGGAATAGACGATCACGTCGTAAGCGGCATACGGGATATTGGTGACTTTGATGAAGCTGGTCGTTTGGCCGAACATCAGCGCGTTGTTCGCCAAATACGCCCGCATCATCAGGTGATCAGGCGAAAGTGTGGGGTCTACGGCCAACTCTTCGCCGGGTGCGTTGAATTGGAACTGGACCACGGCCGGGGTCGTTGCTCCCGTGCCGTCACGCAGGTTGGAAGCCACGCCATTGCCGACGCTGACCGGCACAATATTGTTCCATTGGTTTTGCGGCACCACGCCGGCGATTTGCGTTGCGCTGAGCGCATAATTTGTAGCTGCGGCGCCGCGCGAAAAGTTGATACCGATCGGCGGCTGCCCGGGATTGACAGTAATCTTCACTGGCACCGAAGCGGAACGTTTCCCGTCGCTGGCGTAACCGATCGCTGTCAGCATGTGGACACCAGGTACTGCGCTGGTCCAACTGAACTGGAATGGAGGGGCGGGGTCCGACGCCAGCAAAGATGGCCCATCAAAAAAATCCATGCGCGACACCGCACCGGTGCTCACTATGGAAATCGCCGACCCGAATCCAAACGTGGAATTATTGGCGGGCGAAGTCACGCGAACGGCGGGCCCCTGCTGCGCGGGCGTGAAGGACCAGTTGAAGACACGCGCATTGGTCAGCGCGCCATCCGAAGTAAATCCGACCCAGGCGTGACCCAGCCCCAGGCTGATCAATTTCGCGAGATCGCCTCGCAATTCCACGCGCGGCGTATTGGTATTATCCAGAAAAACCTGCAGCCGCCCGGGGCGATATTGGATCGTGGCAACATGAACATTGCCATCCATAAAATCGGGAAAGCCGCCGGCGGTCGATGCCAGAGAGGCGATGTGACTCGCTACATTGGGATAGATGCCCCGCGTCTGAATACTGATGTGTCCGGCCGCGAGATCCACGTGCTCGGGATTTCTGTGCGCGTCGAATTCGATAGCGACCGAGTTCGCAATCCCTTCGTAACCCAATCCTTTCCCGCCCGCGCCGACCAGTGGCGCCGGATTGTTTTGAATCACGAAGGCGAAACCTTCGCGCGTGCCAGTTGGGATTTGAAATGCGAACGCAGTCGTGAATCCACCTTCGACAAAGAGTTTTTGTGGGAACCACGCGCCGGCGGATGGCGATTCGCGTGTAGCTCCTAATTCAAGATGCCCTGCCTGCACTCCGGCTGCCCCGTGCATCAACACCGTGGAATTGTTCGTGAATTGTCCAAGCGAAAAAGCAAGAGGCTGACCCTGCGCAGAAAAAAGGGTCAGCCAAAAACTCAAAATCCATCCAAGCCCAGCATAAGAAGCTAACCGAGAAGAACGGACTTTTTCGCTCAAACGGACACGGACCGGCACACTCCTATAGAACCAAATTCCATCACAAAGCGCAAACCCATAAACCGGTAAAAACGATCATTTTTCTCAGGTTTTTGCCGCAAATCTCACATTTTGGCCGGGCTTGGCGTACAAAAATGATTCGGGCAACAGACGCCAAGGAGGTGGGGGTTGGGGAACCCCGCTGAAGAAACGTTCTGCCACCCGAATCAAATATTCAAAGAGCGCGCCTTTTTGCCGGTCATCCTCCGGACCTAAGCGTGCGCAGAATATGATTTCTCCCCATTTTCGACAAGCACTTTCTTTCATTGCAGGGCGCGCTGTCCTCAGTCCCTTTCCCATTGCCAGCAATCGATCCGTTGCGGCTGTCCTTCCACCGCCAACGCCGCCGCATACTCTTCCCCTGGATTGAGATCGTGCAGGGTCCAATCCTGCATCGCCTTCGGATCGAAGTCGGTCCGCAACAGCCGCGCCGGTGCCGCGAGCGACACGACGAATTTGTCCAAGGGCAGCGATAAGCCCGACCCATGCGCCTTGATGAATGCCTCCTTGCGCGTCCAGCACGCAAAAAACGCGGCCGTATGCGATTCGGCCGGCAGCCCGCGCAAGCCGGTGATTTCGTCGTCCGAGAAAAATTGCGCCGCTATCTCCCGCGTCGCGAGGTCGGGCCGGATGCGCTCCAGATCCACGCCGATGTTCCGGTTGCGCGCAAAAGCAAATAGCCCGAGCGAACCCGAGTGCGATGCGTTAAATCGCAACGAAGACTGCTCCAGCCCCGGCTTGCCGAAGCTATTGTAACTAAATTGAATGGCGCCCGGTGGCAGGTTCTCGTAGCGACCGATCAATTGCCGCAGCACGCCGCGCGCGGCAACGTACTGGTTTCGGTTCTTATCAAAGTGGAACTGCGCGGCCTTCTCGCGTTCGTCGGCCGAGAGGAACTCCAGCGAGACTGAATTCAATCCGGCGCGCCAGACATGAACCCCATTTTCTGGAAGAGAAAGACTTTTCGGAGCCGGTTGCCACTGCTCCGCGCACATAACTGCCATCAATCCTCGTCAAACTTGCGCAGCACCAGCGCCTCGAGTTCATTCACCGCGCGCGCGGCATCCTGGCCTTCAGCCGTGAGGACCAACCGGCTGCCCGGCCCAGCCGCCAGCATCATCAACCCCATGATGCTTTTGCCATTCACGCGTTCGCCGTCCTTTTCCACGAAAATTTCGCAATCGAAGCGATTGGCGGCCTTCACGAACATAGCCGCGGGCCGGGCGTGGATTCCCAGCTTGTTGGCGACCGTCAACTCCTTTGTCGCTTTGTGTTCGCTTGCCTTCCGCGCGGCACTCATTCGCTGCACTCCAGAATAAACCCCTTCCCCGCGAAAGCCAAACGTTTTCCAACTCCCTGTTAGGGCGAGGCGGCGCTGCCGAGCGGCATTGAATCACCTCAGCTGAAACGAGAGCTTCAGCTTGCCAGGCGTCCCACGTCCGGTTGTTGACGCACCCTTGTGCGACGAAAACGCCAGGTAGAAGAACACAAGGATGTTGATAGGGATCATCCAGGGCATGAGGAAGAATGCAAGGACCGTCGGCTTCTGGCGCGTGCGGCAGATTTTGAAGCACCACACGACCATCATGATAATACCGACCGGCGGTATGTATATTAAGAGGTAGTTCCAAGGAGACATGCCCGCCGCCTTCAAGAGAGAAATGAATTGGAAGCCCGGTACCCATGCCGAAAGCCCGGGACGGACGGTCGTCTTCTTGCAAATCTTCACCACCGCAAGGCAGAAAAGAAAATAGATGCACACTACACCACCCACCGCCGGGTAGATGATCACCTTGTCATTTTCGGTGATGATCCGATTCACTTCAGTCTGGCCTTCCTCGATCAGCTTTAGCAGCCGCGGATCCTCCAGCCATTTCAGGTAAGGTTTGATGTAGTCTTCGGCAGTTTCGACATTCGTCTTGGGCACCGGGGGTGGTGTGTACCCCACTTTGGTCTGCTCAGCCGCTGGAAGCGCCGATACCTTGACCGATGCGAAACCGCCCGAATGTTTGAACGACACATGGGTGGCGCTCCGGCTGATGATCGTCACGTTCGAAAAAGTGTTCCCGCCGATCGTCAGCGAAGGAAAGTACTCGTCCGAGCCGAAGGCTCGTACGAGCCCCACGGCAAGCCACAAGGCCAGCACGCACCAGCACCTGCGGAGGGGCAGTACATAATTCCATTGTCGTTGTGCCACTGCATCTTACATCGGCAACTTTGGCGGGTTTTAAATGAGTTTTCATGGATATTGGCCCAAGAACCCGGCCCTCAGCGTTCCGTCAGCCCCAGCCGAAAATACTGCTGTGGGGCACTGAATAGAACGCTCAAAGGGCTCGTCGCCCCGGGCACCTTCAGATATGGCCCCGTCACATTTGTGGCGCTCAGCAGGTCGTATTCGCCGGGCCAAGAGAGGACCAGTCCATCCGCACCGCGAGCAACAGACACTGGTGGCGGGACCGCTGGCACCAGTTCGCCAGTGGACAACAGTTGCGCCGGGTATTTGCCCCCCGGCCAGCCGCCTGGGTTGACGAAAACGATTTTGCTCAGTTGTTCGTCCGTTAGCCCGTGGGAATCCCTCCCCACGAAAATCCGGCCGGAACCACCCGCCCAGTTCTGGATTTTTAGTCTTGCGCCCGACCAAGCAACGTCGCGGCTGTCGTGGAAGCGAATCACACCCTCACCAACATACACAGAGGAAGCGTCTGCCGGCGGGAGCGGCCACGATCTGGCGAACTCCACCAGTTCGAGGCGCCCCAGCCGATGACTTCGGTTGCCGCCCCTAAACACACCACCCGCAATGCTAAACTTTTTGCCATTACGTACAGCTCCCGTTTCGCAGTTCAGTTGCGAATTTCCTCCAATCAAGATATTCTCCGCCACAAGTCTGCCCCCCTGAAATTCGTACCGCGCGACACCGTCGATGCCCAGGTTCTCGACCACGTGCGTTCCGCCTTCGTGCCTAAATGTCGTCGCCGAGCACTGCGGCCCGTAGTAGTTGATACCGCAAACACCCGAACTGAGAGATGTGTTGGACGTCACCAGTTCCCCACCGTCCAACGTGAAGCTGCCCCCGTTGCCAATAGATAATTCCTGAATGCGGCCGATCCCATCGGCTTGGTAAAACGAGCCGCCGCCGATCGCGACATTGCTGGAGACGAGCAGCCCGCCGCTCAGCGAGTAAAAGCCCAGGGGAGTCGTACCGTCGAAACCGAAACGGCGGTGATATTCTGTCTGACCCGAAAGCGATATGCTCCCGTTCTTGTGAACGCCGCCCATCTGGGAAAACCGACCATTACTGGGCGGGTGCGACCATGTTTGCGGCCTCCCCGCCGACAGCCTGCCGGAAACGAGCGTTCCGCCTGAAAGTCCGTAGCCGGCCTCGCAGTCTTGCCAGGCTGGCAGACTGATCAACTCGGCGGAGGCCGTCCCGTCGCTCTGCGTCAAGCCTCCGTTGTAGAAGTCCATATTCGAGCAAGTCAACGATCCGCCCTCCAGCCAATATTCTCCATGTCGTCCGTTGATCACCACGGGTGTCCCGACCCTCATCGTGTCCAATGTCGTCTGGCCGCCGGCTTGCACAAATCTTCCCAAACCACTTCTGACCTGCACGGGAAAACCATTGTACTCCAAATGCAAGTTTTGGATCGAGAGCGTTCCACCATCGAGCCTGAAGCTGCTCCCCGCATCCAATACCACCAGATCAGCCTTACAGGCTCCGCTGAAATGATTTACGACGCCGTTGCTGCTCACGGAGATCAGACCGGCAAAGGCAGACGAGTTCACCAACATCAGGTTGCCCGCGACTGAAATATCGCCGCCGTGCAGAAAAGACCTGTCTGCAAATAGCGCCAACGAGTTCACATTAAATCTCGCCGCGTCCAAAGCTGAACGATAGCTGACCAGCGATCCGTTCGCTCCTAACGTCAGTTCCCAGGCGGTTACTGGGACATTCGTTCCCGCGTACATTAACCGCAGTCGATTGACCGAACCGGTCGGCGCATCCACCACAAGATTGTAGAGCGCCATCGAGTCGGAAAAGTGTGCGGTTGTGTTCCAATCGATCGTTACATGCTTGGATCCCTCGTTGGTAATCGCAATCAGGCGTTGATCCAGCGTCGGCAAACGACCGCATGACCAAAACGGTTCCTCCCAATGCCCGCTCGTTAGCTTCGTCCAGGCGTTGACAGTACAGTTCGAGTCCATTTCGGATGGAAAAATGAAACTAGCTCCCGTCACGCTGTCGACTGCCGCACTTAATTGCAACACAACGCAAGTCATCAGCGCACAGGCCTGGACGAGTAGGCTTGAATTCATGGCATCCGCGATTTTGCCACCTGCCGCTCACCCGAACATAGGGTCCGCACCCCAAAAGCCCAGCTATAATGCCCCTTATCTGCGTCTTCCGTCTTCGAATCCGTCGGCAACGCGGCTTGAAGGTGAAGGCTTGCGAGGGGTAGCATCGCTCCCGTGAAATTTTCAATTATTCGGCTGCTCGCATCCTTGATTCCTCTCCTCGGGTACGGTGCTTCTCCGCCGCCTCGGCAAACCATCAATTCCGACCGACTCATCGCGCCGGCGACGCCGCTGGTCGCCGTAGATCCTTACTTCAGCATCTGGTCGCCGGCCGACGGCCTCGCAGAAGCGGATACGACGCACTGGACCGGCAAACCGCATCGCCTGACGAGCCTCGTGCGCATCGGCGGAAAAGCATTTCGTCTCATGGGGGCGCAACCGTCTGAACTGCCGGCGCTGGAGCAAACTGGCTATCAAATCTCGCCCACGCGTACGACTTACATCTTCATCGGCAAAGGCGTGCAGATCAGTTTGAGCTTTATGACGCCGGCGCTTCCGGATGATTTGGATGTGTTGTCGTGGCCGGTGACTTACATGACGTGGACGGCACAATCGCTGGATGGAGAATCCCATGAAGTGGCGATCTATTTCGACGCGAACGCAGAGATAGTCGTGAATGATCCGGGGCAGCCGGTCGAGTGGTCGAATGAAAAGATCGAAGCGTTCCGCGTGCTGAAGGTCGGTTCGGTCGAACAGCCGGTGCTCGCAAAGAAAGGGGACGATGTGCGCATCGATTGGGGTTACCTCTACGTTGCGGCACCCGAAGCCGACAAACCGTCTGCCGAGATCGCGCCTGCGGGTGCCATCCGGAATGACTTTGCGTCCAATGGAGCCTTTCGCGCGCATTACGATGGACCCATCGGCGCGGTTGCGGCGCGCTCAGCATCAGTAGGAGCGTTTGCGCTTCGCCTGGGCGAAGTCGGCAAGCAGCCGGTCTTCCGTCATCTCATCCTCGCTTATGACGATCTGTATTCGATCCAATACATGCGTCAGAATCTGCGCCCGTACTGGCGCCGCAACGGCTGGGAAGCTGCCGATCTGCTGAAGGCCGCGTGGACGCGCGGGGCGGAATTGATGAGGCGGGCGCTGGCGTTCGACAAGGAATTGCAGCAGGATCTCACCACGGCAGGCGGCACGCAGTATGCCCAGATCTGCACCCTCGCTTACCGCCAATGCTTCGCCGCCGGCAAGCTTGTCGCCGACGCCAACGGCAAGCCGCTCCAGTTCTGCAAAGAAAACCATTCCAACGGCTGCATCGGCACCAGCGACGTGTTTTATCCCATGTCGCCGCAGTTCCTGCTGTTTGGCCCTACCCTTGCGAAATCCTTTCTCGTGCCCTTCATGAATTACGCCGCCAGCGATCGCTGGAAATTTCCCTTCGCGCCGCACGATCTCGGCACCTACCCGAAAGCTAACGGCCAGGTTTACGGCGGCGGCGAGCGCACCGAGCAAAATCAGATGCCGGTCGAGGAGAGCGGGAACTTGCTGCTGCTCTTCGGCGCCATCGCGCAAATGGAAGGCAACGCGGACTTTGCCGGGCTTTATTGGAAGCAGCTCGAGCGCTGGGCTGAGTATCTCAAGGCCAAGGGTTTCGATCCCGAGAACCAGCTTTGCACCGACGACTTTGCCGGCCACCTCGCCCACAACGTCAATCTCAGCGCGAAAGCCATCTGCGGCCTCGGCGCCTTCGCGAAGCTTTGCGGTATGCGCGGCGACAAAGCGAAAACCGATGAATACTCGACGCTCGCGCGTGAGTTCGCCGCGCGCTGGGTGAAAGAAGCGCGCGATGGCGACCATTACAAACTCGCGTTCGACCGCCCCGACACCTGGAGCCAGAAATATAATCTCGTCTGGGACCGCATCCTCGAGTTGAAACTTTTCCCTGCCGATGTCCTCCGCACCGAGATGGATTATTACAAGAAAGTGCAGAACAAATACGGCCTGCCGCTCGACAATCGCAAAGAGTACACCAAGCTCGATTGGGTTCTCTGGACCGCCACGCTTACCCAGGACCGCACCGACTTCGAAGCGCTCGTCAGTCCCGTGTTCCGCTTCCTCAACGAAACGCCCGACCGCTCGCCAATGACCGACTGGTATGAGACTAAAACCGCGCGAAAAAAGGGCTTCACCGCCCGCCCCGTCGTGGGTGGCGTCTTCCTGCAAATGCTCTACGACAAGGCGGTGTGGTCCAAGTGGGCCGGACGCGATAAGACGCACGCGAGCGATTGGGCCCCGATGCCCAAGCCCCCGACCCTCGTCACAGTCGTGCCCACATCACAGAACGAAGGCATCCGCTGGCGCTACACCACCGATAAGCCAGCGGATGATTGGTTCCAGGTTTCCTTCGACGACAGTTCATGGAAGACCGGCATCGGCGGTTTCGGCACGCCCGAAACGCCCGGAGCGGTAGTGCGCACCGAGTGGCGCACGCCGGACATCTGGCTGCGTCGCGACCTCGACCTCCCGAGCGGCGATTGGAAGAATCTCCAACTTTTCGCGCATCACGACGAAGACATCACCGTTTACATCAACGGCGCGAAAGCCGCCAGCGCTGCTGGCTACACCACAACGTACGAAGAACTCCCGTTGAACGCCGCCGCTCGAAACACATTGAAGCCCGGCAAAAACTCCGTCGCCGTCCACTGCCGCCAAACCCGCGGCGGCCAATACATCGACCTCGGCATCGTCGATCTCACGCCCGGAAAGTGATCGCCCGCGCCTGCCGCGTCCGTCGGCGCCTCGCCGACCGCAGCTCGGCGTTTCTACTTGGGCGTGAGTTTGCCGGAGCGGTCCCAGAAGGCAGTGCCATTGTAGAGAGTGAAAGCCATGCCTTTGAGGGTGGTCCATTCGAGTCCGACCTTGGCGGCGGGGACTCTTAATTTCACCCAAGTGCCGAGTGGCGGGAGCGGACCCATGTAAACGCGGCCAGGAGTTCTCGCCGTGCCCCAGGGAATCAGATTCTGTCCCCAATACGCGCGATGTTCCCAGGAACCGTCGCTCCACTGGAGCATGATCTCGCGCGGCGGATAATTGGGATCGAGGTAAACCCAGGTGTATAAGATATCGCCGGCGACGACATTTAATGTGGCGGTCGCATTGTCGAAGTAATGCTGGTGCACCCCGGTGTTGATGAGGGATTTATGGGCGAGTTGGCCGTTATGCCTCACCGTGTTCACCCAGCGCCAGCGATCGCGCTCGGCGTATGGTTGGGCACCCGCAGGCAACGAATCGTCCAGCCAGCCGACGTCGGCATAAGAGACGGACTTGGCCAGCGTGACCAATACGGTCCCGGCGACGGTGCGGTTACCGGCGTTGTCGCGCGCCACGGCGCTGATCTTATGCTCGCCGCCGATCGCTTTGGTGGTGTCCCATCCGATTTGATATGGCGGCACCCAAAACTCAGGCCCGTAATCCTGGCCGTCGACGCGGAATTGCACACCGGCGACACGCACGTTGTCGCTCGCGTTGGCTCTGATCAAAACGTTGGCGGCTGTGACTACCGCTTTGGGGGCGGGCGCGGTGATCGCGATGGTCGGCGGCAAGGTGTCGCCCTGCGGAGGCGG
>Ga0066710_100006216_pt1 | contig 11095 bp, 10 predicted proteins | sample GraSoiAngelo_159_FD_79666 | JGI IMG/M metagenome (GOLD analysis project Ga0066710, IMG submission 79666) | Grasslands soil microbial communities from the Angelo Coastal Reserve, California, USA - 14_1009_16_40cm | ecosystem: Environmental > Terrestrial > Soil > Grasslands | place: USA...
GGCCGCAATCAGCTGCGGGACAAGCTCTCCGACGTCGCATGATCATCGGCCGGTGACCGTCACGACGCCTTTCGGCCGGGAAGCGATCGAGGAGATCCTTCCCCACCGCGAGCCCTTTCTCTTGATCGACGAGGTGCTCGAGCTTCGGCCGGGCGAGGGCGCGGTCGCCCGGAAGACCGTGCGCGAGGACGAGTGGTACCTCCGCGGTCACTTTCCGGGCCGTCCGGTGATGCCCGGCGTCCTGATCGTCGAGGCCCTGGCTCAGACCGGCGCTGTGGCGGTGTTGAGCGAGGAGGAGAACCGCGGTCGGCTGGCGCTCTTCGCAGGCATCGACGAGTGCCGGTTCAAGCGTCTCGTCGAGCCGGGCGACGTGCTCGAGTTGCGCTGCGACCTCGAACGCGTCCGCGGGCCGATCGGTCGCGGGAAGGCGGAGGCACGGGTCGGCGGCGAGCTCGCGTGTCGAGCAGTGCTGACCTTCGCGGTGGAGCGATGAGCGGCGCGCGGAGATGGTGAACCCTGAAGAAGCGGGCTCGTGGGGGAAACATGCTTTCCCTCACGGGAGAGAGCCGCAGGCGAACGACGCGGGGGAGCGATGATCGGCAAAGCGGCCGGGCCGCCGATCTCGATCACGGGTCTGGGTGCCTATGCCCCGGATCGCGTGCTCACGAACGATGAGCTCTCGACGATCGTCGACACGACCGATGAGTGGATCATGGAGCGCACGGGCATTCGGGAACGCCGGATCGCCGCGCCCGAGCAGGCCCTCACCGATCTCGCCCTTCCGGCCGCGCACGCGGCTCTAGACAAGGCGGGGGTGGCGGCGCGCGACATCGACCTTCTGCTCTGCGCAACCGTCACGCCGGACATGATGTTCCCCACGTCGAGCGCTCTCCTCGCAGACATGCTGGGCGCGGAGGACGCCGCGGCGTGCGACCTCCTCGCCGGCTGCACGGGCTTCATGTATGCGCTTGCGCAGGCGTACGGAATGATCGCTGCGGGTCTTGCCGAACGCGCACTGGTCGTCGGTGGAGACGTCCTGTCGCGCATCCTCGACTGGACCGACCGCTCGACCCTCGTGCTGTTCGGAGACGGTGCGGGCGCGGTGGTGCTCGAGAAGGTCGATCGACCGGGCTTCCTGGGCTTCGAGCTCGGAGCGGACGGCGGCGGCGGGGTCCACCTCTCGCTTCCGGGTAGCGGCTCTCGTCACATCGAGGACGCGACGGGCAACGGTTACGTGCAGATGAACGGAAGAGAGGTCTTCAAGTTCGCGACCCGCGTCCTCGTCTCATCCGCACAAGCCGTGCTCGATCGCTGTGACGCCTCCGTCGACGACGTCGACGTCTACATTCCCCACCAGGCGAACGTCAGAATCATGGATCATGCGGCCCAGAAGCTGGGCATCCCGCGCGAGCGCATGGTGGTTAACGTTGACCGGTATGGCAATACCTCATCCGGTTCGATCCCGCTGGCACTGGCGGACGCGCAGGCGCAAGACAGGTTGAAGGAAGGAGATCTGGTGCTGATGACGGGCATGGGAGCAGGGCTCACCTGGGGCTCCGCGCTGATGGAGTGGACCCGATGAAGAGGGGCCTCGTCGCATTCTGCTTCCCCGGCCAGGGCTCGCTCGAGGTGGGCATGGGCCGGGACATCGCCGCGGCTGTGCCGGAAGCGATGGACGTCTTCGAGCGGAGCAGCATCGCTGCCGGGCTCGATCTCAAGCGGCTTTGCTTCGAAGCCTCCGAGGAGGAGCTGGTCGAGACGGAGGTGCAACAGCCCGCCCTCGTCGCGACGAGTCTCGCTGTCTTGGCCGCACTTCGCGCGCGCGGGATCAAGCCCGATTTCGTCATCGGCCACTCGGTGGGAGAGTTCGCCGCGCTTGCGGCGGCGGGAGCGCTGAAGGTCGAAGAGGCGGTGGCGCTCGTGCGGGAGCGTGGATTGGCGATGGCCGAGGCCGCGCGCACGAATCCCGGCTCGATGGCCGCGATCCTCGGCCTTGACGACGAAGTCGTCGAGCGCATCTGCCGGCGCATCCTCAACGTGTGGCCTGCGAACTACAACTGCCCCGGCCAGATCGTGGTCTCCGGCGAGACCCTCGCGGTCGACGAAGCGTGTGCCACCGCCGAGGAGGAGGGCGCGCGCCGTGCCGTGAAGTTGCGGGTCTCCGGCGCCTTCCACAGCCCGCTCGTGGCACGCGCCGCCGATCGGCTGCGACCCGCACTGGAGCGGGTCAGGTTCGTCGAGCCGACCGCACCCTTCATGTCCACGGTGACCGCCCGGATCGAGTCGGCAAAGCGGATGGGCCCCTTGCTGGTCGAGCAGCTCACCGCGCCCGTTCGGTTCACGCAGGCAGCGCAGGCGTTGATCAAGGAAGGCGCGCACACCTTCGTCGAGGTCGGTCCAGGCAACGTGCTCGGCGGGCTCGTGAAGCGAATCGATCGGAGCGTGAAGACCGTGTCCGTCTCGACGCCCGAGGAGATCGACAAGCTCGAGGAGACCCTCGCCTCTGCCTGAACTGCGATTCGCGTCGCTGGAAGGGAAGACCGCCCTCGTCACCGGCGGTTCGCGGGGGATCGGGCGGGCAATCGCCGTCGAGCTCGCGCGTGCCGGGGCCGATGTCACTCTCAGCTACCGCTCGGGCAAGGACGAGGCGGAGGAGGTGGCGAAGGAGGCGGGCGCTCGCGCCGTCGAGGCCGACGTCTCGGATCCTGAGCAGGCGAGGTCGTTGGTCGATGCTGCCGGCGAGCTCGACGTACTCGTCAACAACGCGGGCATCACGCGCGATGGGTTGCTCGCGCGTATGTCGGACGAAGACTGGCGGATCGTGATCGAGACGAATCTTCACGGCACGTTCCATACGTGCAGAGCCGCGGTGCGCGGAATGATGAAGCGCCGCGTCGGCGCGATCGTCAACGTCTCGAGCATCGTCGGCCTGCACGGGAATCCGGGCCAGACGAATTACTCGGCCTCCAAGGCGGGCATCATCGGCTTCACGAAGGCACTAGCACGCGAGCTCGGCAATCGGGGCGTACGCGCAAACGTCGTAGCGCCGGGCTACATCGATACGCGGTTGACGCAGGTGATCGCCGACGACATGAAGGAGCTCATGCTGGCCAACACTCCGCTCGGCCGCTTCGGCCGGCCGGAGGACGTCGCGGGGGCGGTACGGTTCCTGTGCTCGGACGCCGCCGCTTTCATCACCGGCGAGGTCTTGCTCGTCGACGGGGGACTGGGGATGTAATGGCTGTCAACGGCAACGGACATAGGCGAGTCGTCATCACCGGGATCGGAGCCCTCACACCCCTCGGCAACGACGCCGAGACCTCCTGGCGGAACCTGGTCGCCGGTGAGTCGGGGGCGGGCCCGATCACGCAGTTCGATTCGAGTGACTACTTCGTCCATTTCGCGTGCGAGGTGAAGGACTTCGACCCTTCGAACTGGATCGACCGCAAGCAGGCGAGGCGGATGGACCGGTTCGCCCAGCTCATCCTGGCCGCTGCGCGCCAGGCCGAGGCCGACTCGGGACTCGAAATCGCCGCCGACGGCGATCGCATCGGTGCATCGATCGCAACCGGGATCGGTGGGATCAAGTCGTTCCAGGATTGCTACGACACATTGATCCGGCGGGGGCCCGACCGGGTGAACCCGTTTGCGATCCCGTGCATCATCCCGAACATGGGCGCGGGCTGGGTATCGATGGAGCTCGGCACACGCGGTCCGTTGTCCTCCGAGTGCACGGCGTGCGCAGCGTCGAACATGGCGATCGGGCAGGGGCTCGACGACATTCGACTCGGGCGGGCGGACGTGATGCTGTGCGGCGGCACTGAATCCGCGATCAACCAGGTCGGCATCGCCGGCTTCGGCGCGATGCGCGCCCTCTCGCGGCGAAACGACGACCCGAAGGGGGCGAGCCGCCCGTTCGACGCAGGGCGCGACGGATTCGTGATGGGCGAGGCCGGTGCGGTGCTCGTCCTCGAAGAGCTCGAGCGCGCCCGCGCACGAGGCGCCAAGATCTACGCGGAGGTTGCCGGATACGGGCTTTCCTCCGATGCGAAGCACGTGACCGAGCCAGATCCGACCGGCCGAAATCCCGCCCGGGCGATGACGATGGCCTTTGCGGACGCGGGAATCGATCCGAACGAGGTGGACTACATCAACGCGCACGGAACCTCGACTCCGCTGGGCGACGCGGCGGAGACGCGCGTCATCAAGCTTGCGCTCGGCGAGGAGAAGGCAGGTATGACGCCGATCTCGTCGACGAAGGGCGCGACCGGCCATTGTCTCGGAGCCGGCGGCGCCGTCGAAGCGATCTTTTCGACGCTCGCGATCCGCGACGGCAAGCTTCCGCCCACGATCAACTACGAGGTGGAGGACCCGGAGTGCGACCTCGACTACATCCCGAACGAGTCGCGTGACGCCGACGTGCGCGTCTCGGTGTCGAACTCGTTCGGCTTCGGCGGGCACAACGCGTCGATCGTCCTGAAGCGCCTACAGGAGTAGCCACGCTGTGGCGGCGGACCGGTGGGCAACGTTCGACTGCTACGGAACGCTGATCGACTGGAACGGCGGGATTCGCCGGGAGCTGGCCCGGGTTTTCGGCGAGGAGCGGGCTGATACCCAGCTCGAGCGCTACCACCAGGTCGAGCCGGCGCTGCAGGTGGGCGGCGGGCGCACCTACCGCGAGGTCATGACGGCGGCGATGGGCGAGCTGGGTGCACCTCTGGGAGAGGAGGCGGGCCTCGCTGCCGCTCTCCCGTCATGGGAGCCGTTCCAGGAGGTGCGGGCCGCCCTCGAGGAGGCCCGTGCCAGGGGTTGGAAGCTGGCCATCCTGTCCAACTCGGACCGTGACCTGATCGATGTGTCACTGGCGCAGATCGGTGTCTCGTTCGAGCTCGCCATCGTCGCGTCGGAGATCGGCTCGTACAAGCCGGCGCCTACCCACTGGCTGCGGTTCTTCGAAGTGACGGGTGCGCCGCGGGAGTTGCACGTCCACGTGGCCCAGAGCCACTATCACGACATCGTGCCGGCGCACGAGCTGGGCCTGCGCACGATCTGGATCAACCGCTATGCGGAACGTCACGAGCTGCGACCCTCGCGCGAGCTCTCCGATCTAGCCGAGCTGCCCGACACACTCGATGAACTTGTCCGTGCCTGAAGGGTTCAGCGTCCGCGAAGCAACGGCGGCCGACGTCGAGCCCGCCGCCGCGGTCCTCAACGCCGAGGAAGTGGATCTGCGTGGACACTCGGACTGGGGAGTCGATGAGACGACCCACATCTGGCGGCTTGCAAATCTCGAGGCGACCTGGATGGTCGAGACGACCGAAGGCCTGACTGCCGCCGTTGTGTTGGCGATCGACCGCGGTGGTGAACGTGAGGCCTGGGTGACGGTCCATCCGGACTTCACGGGACAGGGCCTCGCGACGGCTCTGCTCGCGACGACCGAACAGCACGCTCGCGCAGCCGGGCTGGCCAAGTTGAAGCTGGGTGCGTTCGCCGAGAACGAAGGAGCGTGCAGGCTCTTCGAACGCCACGGTTTTCGGGAGGCACGCCACTACTTCGGCATGCGGATCGACTTCGATCGCCCGCCGAGCCCTCCCACGTGGCCTCCCGGCATCGAGGTCGCGACGTTCCAGCCTGACGATGCGAGAGCGTTCCATCAGGCGCTTGGCGAATCGTTCGAGGACGAGTGGGGATTCCATCATCCACCCTTCGAAGAGTGGAAACGAGAGCGCCTCGACGTGCCGGAGACGGACACGTCTCTGTGGTTCGTCGTACGCGACGGCGACGAGATCGCCGCCGTCGCACGCTGCGATCCGAAGCGCGAGGGAGGAGGCTGGGTCGGCGCACTCGGCGTGAGAAGGGCGTGGCGCAAGCGGGGGATCGGGCTCGCCCTCCTGCGGCATGCATTCGTCGAGTTCCACCGGCGAGGCGAGTCGCACGTCGGCCTTGGCGTCGATACGCGGAACGCGAGCGGAGCGACGCGTCTCTACGAGCGGGCAGGCATGCGCGTGCTCAACGAGGACGTCGTGTACGAGAAGGATCTGACGTGAGCCGCCTCCGGGCGAAATGCCCGGACTGCAAGACCTTCACGGCGGTAGCGCTCGGGCCGGAGTACGAGTGCCATGCCTGCGGCCGTGTCTTTCGCTCCGGTCTGGTTCGTGTTCCACAGGCCTGGGGCGAGGGCGGCGAGGCGATGGCGGAGGCGGCTTGGCTCGAGCTGCCGCAGCCGGAGACCGCAATCGTCGAGGGCGACACTCTGGAGGAGCAGAACCTTGCGCTCGCCGCCGATCTGCCCGAGCGACCCCTCGTGCTCGGCGGCTGCTGTTGCGCCCACATCGGCGCCGTCGAGGGTCTGGCAGCGCGTCAGGAGCGGCTGTCTCTGATCTGGCTCGATGCCCACGGCGACCTCAACACGCCCGAAACGTCGCCGTCCGGGAACCTGTGGGCGACACCGCTACGGACGCTGATCGACTCGGGCGCCGTGCGGGCCGAGGATGTCGCGCTCGTCGGCGCACGGAGCCTCGATGCGCCCGAGCAGGAGTACATCTCCGCTCGGGGCATTCGCGTCGGCGAGGAGAGCATCGCAAGGGCACTTGATGGTTCGGCCTGCGCCTACGTCGCGTTCGACGTGGATGTGCTGGAGCCCTCCGAAGTCTCCGTTTTCATGCCGGAGCCGGGCGGTTTCTCACTCGCTGAGGCCGAGCGCTTGCTGCGGGCGATCGACGCCCGGACGAACGTCCTCGGGGCCGGATTCACGGGCGCCACGTTCGAAGCCGCGAACGTCGGCCCTCTGGCCAGGCTCGCCGCGGCGCTCGAGCTCTAGGGCGCGCACGCAACCGTCGGCGCTTGGCGCCCGTCTAAACTCGACTGTTCATGTCCTCTCGGATCGACGTCTCCATCGAGCACCGGAACGTCCCAGAGCCACCGGGAAAGAAACACCCGAACACGTGTCCCGCCTGCGATTCGCACTACCGGGACGACGAGCTCGAGGCGGCTCTCTGGGTGTGCCCGCACTGCGGTCACCACTTCACGATGCGCGCTCGGACTCGGATCGCGTCGCTGGCGGACGAAGGCTCGTTCTCGGAGGAAGCAGCCGACCTCCGTTCGGAGGACCCGCTCGACTTCTTCGACCTTCGTCCCTACACCGAACGGCTCGCGGAGGCCGAGATGAAGACCGGGCTCGGCGAGGCGATGGTGATCGGCCAGGCCGCGATCGACGGCAACGGTTGCGAGCTGGCGGTGATGGACTTCTCCTTCATGGGCGGCTCGATGGGCAGCGTCGTCGGAGAAAAGTTCTCTCGAGCATGCGACAGTGCCGCGCAGCGCGGCGTGCCGCTCGTCTCCATCACCGCGTCCGGCGGCGCGCGGATGCAGGAGGGGATCCTGTCCCTGATGCAGCTGCCGAAGACGGTCTGCGCCGTCGAGGATCTGCACGACGCGGGTCAACCGATGATCAGCGTGATGACACACCCGACGACCGCTGGGGTGCTGGCGAGCTTTGCCAGCCTGGGCGACGTGATCGTTGCCGAGCCCGGAGCTCTCCTCGCCTTCACCGGGCCGCGAGTCGTCCAACAGACGACCCGAGAGAAGCTGCCCGAGGACTTCGGACTCGCCGAGCAGAACCTTCGTTTTGGTCACATCGACGCGATCGTTCCACGGCCCGAGCTCAGGGCCTATGTCACACGCCTGCTGCGGCTCTTCGGCCCGAATGGCGACTGACCACGAGTTGCGGCTGCGCGAACGCCTGACGCGTCTGCGCGGCCTCAACCTGCTCGGCGGCACGCGGCTGTCGGCCGAGCTCGAGAAGCTGCAGCGCCAGCTCGAACGCATCCAGGCGGCGCCGACGGACGAGGAGATCTGGCGCTCCGTCGAGCTCGCGCGACATCAGGATCGTCCGTACACGCTGGACTACGTGGAGCGTCTGTTCGAGGACTGGGTCGAGCTCCACGGGGACCGCGGCCGCGCGGATGACGCTGCCGTCGTGGTCGGGATCGGGCGCTTCGAAGGACGGACGGTCGCGCTGATCGGAAATCAGAAGGGACGCGACATCAAGGAGCGTACGAAACGGAACTTCGGCATGGCGTATCCCGAGGGGTATCGCAAGGCAATGCGGTTGATGGAGCTCGCCGAACGCCACGGGTTCCCACTGCTCAGCCTGGTCGACATTCCCGGTGCGTACCCGGGCGTCGCCGCCGAGCAGCACGGCCAGGGCGGCGCAATCGCACGCTCGCAGGCGCTCATGTCCCGTCTCGGCGTTCCGATCGTCACGTGCGTGATCGGCGAGGGGGGATCCGGCGGCGCGATCGCGACGGCGCTCGCGGATCGAGTGCTGATGCAGGCGAACTCCATCTACACGGTGATTTCGCCCGAGGGTTGCGCCGCGATCCTCTGGCGCGATGCGGCGGAGGCCAAGAAGGCCGCGGCGGCCTTCAAGCCGGACGCCGTCCATTGCCTCGAGCTGGGGGTGATCGACAGCATCGTCCCCGAGCCCGAGGGCGGTGCACATACCAACCCGGACGAGGCTGCGCGCCTCCTGGGGGAAGCCCTGAGAGACGCCCTCGACGAGCTGGAACCCATCCCCGCCGACGAGCTGAAGCGCACACGCCGAGCCAAATTCCGCTCGTTGGGCGTTTACGCCTGAGTCAACGTCTCACCTGTGGATAGCTGCGAGCTTCCCGCAGATTCCGGCAGGTTTCTGGCCCGGACGGTTCTCGGCTCTCCACAACATCCACAGCCTTTTCCCCGGACCCTGGAACGACTTCGGGCCGGCAAACCGGCCCGAAGAGTCGACCCCCCCGCTGGGTGGAGAAGCTTTTCGGAGGGCAAGAGCCTCCTTTTGAACTAATGCTTTTGCCCGGTAGCTTCGGGTTGAAACATGCGCTCGAGGGGGTACCCGAGGCTCCATGCGACCGATCTGGAGCGGCACGATCTCCTTCGGCCTCGTCAGCGTCCCGGTGCGGATGTTCACCGCGACGCAGTCGAAGGAGTTGCGTTTCCACTTCCTCCACAAGAAGGACCTGACCCCGATCGCCTACGAGAAGGTTCGGCGGGACGATCGGGAGCCTGTGGACCCCGATGAGATCGTGCGGGGCTTCGAGATCGAGAAGGGTCGCTACGTACCGCTCGAGGACGAGGACCTCGACCGGCTCGACGTCGAGTTGACGCACTCGATCGACATCTGTGACTTCGTCTCTCTGGAAGAGATCGATCCCGTCTACTTTCGCAAGGCGTACTACCTCCTCCCGGCCGAGGGCGCCGAGAAGCCGTACCGCCTACTCGTTCGCGCGCTCGAGGAGACCGGGAGGGTCGCCATCGCCAAGGTCGTGATCCGCAACAAGCAGCACCTGGCCGCCGTCAGGCCGTACGAGGACGTGCTCTTGCTCGAGACCATGTACTACGCAGACGAGGTGAGGAAGCCGCAGGCCCTCGACGGCGAGCTCGGCACCGCCAGGTTGCAGAAGACCGAGGTCGAGCTGGCCAAGTCTCTCGTCGAGAATCTGAGCGAGACGTTCGAACCGGAGAAGTACGACGACCAGTACCGCAAGGAGTTCCTGGACCTGATCAAGGCGAAGGCGAAAGGCCGGCCACTGCCGGAACCCGCCGAGGAGCCCGAGGCGGAGGTCGTCGACCTGATGGCGGCGCTTCGTGAATCCGTGAAGCGGACGAAGAAGCAGCGCAAGGGTGGCTCGAAGCGCAAAGCTTCGTAGATGCCCTCGCAGAACCTGTCTGAGTACAAGCGCAAGCGCGACCCCAAGGAAACCCCGGAGCCGTTCGGGGGTGAGAAGGGGAAGACGAAGGAGCCGATCTTCGTCGTGCAGCGGCACGACGCGCGCCGGCTGCACTACGACTTCCGGCTCGAGCGGAACGGAGCGCTTGCGAGCTGGGCCGTACCGAAGGGGGTGCCGCTCCAGCCGGGCCAGCAACACCTTGCGGTGCACGTCGAGGATCACCCGCTGGAGTACGGGGCCTTCGAGGGAGAGATCCCCAAGGGCCAGTACGGCGCCGGCACGGTCGAGATCTGGGACAGCGGAACGTACGAGCTGCTCGAGGAGAAGAAGAACGGCGGCCTCACCGTCCGTCTGCACGGGAGGCGGCTGGACGGGATCTGGGCGCTCGTGCCGGCGCACCTGAGCGGCGACGAGAAGAACTGGCTGATCATCCGCAAGCGGGAAGAGGGCACCGCCGCCCCGACGCCCAAGCCGAGCAGTAGTGCATATGCGCCGATGCTGGCGTCGCTCGCACAGGACGTTCCGCCGGGAGCAGGCTGGGCCTTCGAGGTCAAATGGGACGGGTATCGTGCCGTCGCGACCGTCAGGGGCAGCGAGGTCGCGCTCACGAGCCGAAACGGCAACGATCTGACGGCTCGCTTCCAGAACGTCGCCAGGGAGATCGCCAAGGCCGTCAAGACTCCGGACTGCGTGCTGGACGGCGAGGTCTGCGCGCTCGACGACTCCGGCCGTTCGAGCTTCTCAGCGATGCAGCAGGGAAAGGCGGGGACGCCGCTCGTCTACTACGTCTTCGACGTGCTCGAGGTCGAGGGCGAGCCTTTGGTCGACCTGCCGCTCGTCGAGCGCCGCAAGCGGCTCGAGCAGCTCCTCGACAAACGCAACAGGACGGTGCGACTCTCTGAGGCCTTCGACGACGGCGAGGCACTGCTCGCGGCCGCCAGGGAGCAACAGCTGGAGGGAATCATCGCGAAGCGGCTCGATTCGCGCTATTTGCCGGGCAAGCGCACGCGCGACTGGCTGAAGGTCAAGACGCACCACGAGCAGGAGTTCGTCGTCGCCGGCTACACGAAGGGAACGGGGACACGGGCGTCCAGCTTCGGCTCGCTCGTGCTCGGCTACTACGCCGGCGGCGAGCTGGTGTACGCGGGCAATGTCGGGACCGGGTTCAACGCGAAGGAGATCGAGAAGCTGCTGGACAAGCTGCGGCCGCTGCGGCGGCCGACCGCGCCGTTCCGCGAGGTCCCGAAGATGCCGAAGGTGCGGAAGAGCGATGTGATCTGGGTCGAGCCCGAGCTGGTTGCCCAGGTCGAGTTCGCCGAGTGGACGCACGACGGGCGCCTGCGCGCGCCTTCCTACAAGGGACTCCGGGA
>Ga0066710_100006217_pt1 | contig 11095 bp, 8 predicted proteins | sample GraSoiAngelo_159_FD_79666 | JGI IMG/M metagenome (GOLD analysis project Ga0066710, IMG submission 79666) | Grasslands soil microbial communities from the Angelo Coastal Reserve, California, USA - 14_1009_16_40cm | ecosystem: Environmental > Terrestrial > Soil > Grasslands | place: USA...
AAAGGCATGCCTTTCAAAACGAGGTAATCGGCCAAGTCGGTGGCGAGCAAAGAAGGATCAGCGCTCGCTTGTTTACACCCGGCTGCGTTGAGGCTCGTGTGTTGCAGCATCGATGTGGCGACGCGCACGGTCGCGCGAATCGTATCCGCCGTATCGAACAGCCGCTGCTTGTCTTCCTGCAAATCGCGGTTGTAGGTCATCGGAAGACCTTTCAAGAGTGTGAGCAACGACACGAGGTTCCCAATCACGCGGGCGGATTTGCCGCGCATGAGTTCGGCAATGTCAGGATTCTTCTTCTGCGGCATCAGAGATGAACCGGTGGTGTAGGCATCGGCGATCTTGATGAATGCGAATTCAGCGCTGGCCCAAAGAATCAAGTCCTCCGCCAGCCGCGACATGTGCACTGCTATCAACGATGCCACCGCACAAAATTCGACCACGAAATCACGATCGCTCACGGCATCCATCGAATTCTGTGTGAGAACGGGTTCTCCGGCCGCATCGACGAAGCCGAGCAACCGAGCGGTGAGTTCGCGATCCAAAGGCAAGGTAGTGCCCGCGATGGCGCTGCTGCCAAGCGGGCAAACGTTCACGCGCATAAAGCAGTCGCCGAGACGCTGATGATCGCGCTCCAACATTTCGACATATGCAAGGAGATGATGCGCGAGATAAACCGGTTGCGCACGCTGAAGGTGCGTATAGCCCGGAATTATGACGGAGGAGTTTTCTTCGCCGAGCTGCACCAAAGCTCGCTGCAAGGCGCGCAGTTCGCTTACCAGTTCGACGATTTGGTCGCGCAGCCACATGCGCATATCCAGCGCGACCTGATCGTTCCGTGAACGTCCAGTATGAAGCTTCGCGCCGGCTGGGACTCGGGCCGTCAACGCGGCCTCGATGTTCATGTGGACGTCTTCGAGTTCGGGTTTCCACTCGAATTTGCCTGCGGCGATCTCCTCGCCAATTTTTTCCAGCTCGCGAACGATAGCCTCCTTTTCGCCTTTGCTCAGCAGCCCGGTTTTCTGCAGCATCGTCGCGTGCGCGATCGAGCCAAGAATGTCCTGTTCCCAAAGCCGCCAGTCGAATGAAATGGATTCAGTGTAGTCGGCGACCTCTGCCGCCGGACCCGATCCAAACCGCCCGCTCCGGGAAACTGGTGAACTCTGCTTCACGCCTGAATGTGCGCATATTTGCGGCTAGCGCAAAGTTATTGTCACGGATTTTGTAGGGGGGCGGGAGTGCGGGAATACGACGAATGGGACGCATAGGACAGATAGTTACATGGTTCAGTGTTCTTCGGTCGAATAAGCGAGGCGTCTTTACGTCGGCTTCTACAATGAAGATTTCAGCTTACTATGCAGCGCCTGTTCTCGCGGGAATAAGCATAAGTTGTTCGGCGCGGGCGCAGGAAAAGAGCATTACGATCATTGAAAGCAACAAAGTTGCTGCGGCGTTTGCGAAGGGGATGCCGTTGCTGGAGACGAATGCTTTTAAGATTCATGCAGGGCGGCGCGAGGCGCCGGGAATACCTGAAATTCACGCGCGCGATACGGATGTGATCTATGTGCTTGAAGGCTCGGCGATGTTTGTAACGGGCGGGAAAGCGATCGAGCCGAAGACAATTGCACCGAATGAAGTTCGTGCTCAGCGGATCGAGGGCGGCGAGGCACGCCGGATTTCAAAAGGTGACGTCATCGTTGTTCCAAATGGGGTGCCGCATTGGTTCAAGGAAATAAATGGGCCGGTGTTGTACTATGTGGTGAAGGTTACGAGGTGACGTGCAGCCCCAAAAAATCCCAGGTTCCGATTTTGCCTGCTTCGTGCAATAGACGGTTCAAACCAAGCTGAGCTGTCCTTACGTCCGGTGCAGTGGAAGGCGAAACACTTCTGCGATTTTTCGAGCGATCAAATGGCGCCGGTCGAGCGTCACATTGCCTTTGTGATCGTCAAATTTCGCCTTTGGCAATAGATAAATCCTGTCGCACCGTACCATTGTCTTCCAATCCAGTCCATCAGACTGATCCAGGACCTCTTCTGTGGGCTTCGGTCCACGATTCACATTCGCGGAGCTGCAAATCAATGCGTTGACCTCCTCGATATCCGCGTTTTCACAAATCTCATGATTTGAAATTATAACCGCCGGATGACGTTTCTCCTTGCCGAACGGGAACATCAAGATGTCCCATTGTTTCATGTGGCTGGAGCAGAGCTATTCAAGGTCTTTGGGAGCGCGTATGACTGAGGTCTTCGCAAGGCGGTTATCCTGCTCTATCTCGCTCTTGCTGTAGCAGTTCGCGAAATACCCTGGCGGCCCGACGGGAATCGGGTCGATCGGCGGCACTTCCTGGAGGATGAAACGACGTTGTCCCCGCAGGATGTATATGGTCTCACCGTTTCCTGCCTTCTCCATCAGGCGACCCAAGTACGTTTTGGCGTGGCTCAGCGTGAAGACGTGAGACTTGAGATTTGCTTTGGCCTGCCGCTTGGACCTGCGGATTCTTTTCATAGCCTAAAGTTAGGCTATTAATAGGCTGCTGTCGAGAGTCGATTATCTATAATCGATGCGCCTCTTATCGCGCGTTATCGGGCGGAATTTGCGTATCAAACGCGCCGGTGAGGACTTTGCCGGAGGATTTGAGTTGGACCCAGATGCGATACGGGCCGGGTTTTGGGAATTCGTACGGGAAGGTCGCAATTCCGTTGGTGCTTAGGATGACGTGGTTAGTGTGTGCTATGGAAGCTTGCGGCGCGGAATAGGAGCGGTCCGGGGCGGTGGCGCCCATGATCGAGCTTTGGAAAAACTGCAGGGAGGCCATGGAGAAGGTTCCGGCCGGATGGAGGTGCGCAAAAACCGCGCCATCGTTGCGGCGCACGGCGGCGTGGCCGAGCATGCCCATGTAAGACTCCAGCGGAGCCGGTCTGCCGTTCGGGTCGAGCAACTTAAAGGTCAACGAGAGCTCACCCTTTTGGTCCAGGTCGCGGTAGTTTTCCCAGACCAATTTGTACCCGTCGGTGAGAATGGCCACGGACCCCCTCACCCCGTCCCTCTCCCCCAAGGGGGGAGAGGGTGTCCGGAGGGAAGAGTTTTCTTCCATGCGGGACAATGGCGCAGAGGGTGTCTGGATAGTTCGCGACGGGGCATTTGCCGGCGAGACGCCGGCGCTCCCCGGACTGATATGCCACGAATCGTCCATGTCGGGAGCGACAATGAAATTCGTAAGGCTGGCGAGCAATGCCGCTGAAGCGCAAATGGCCTCACCGTTGTTCGGCATTTTCCAGAGAGCGGAATAGGTTTCGGGCATCGAGGGTATCTGCACGGTGGCGGTGAGCGTTTCGGAGAATCCATTCTCGTGAGTGATGTCCGCGTAGAGTTGGTATTGGCCCTCGGGAAGGGGAGGCATGGCGGCGACAAATTTTCGGGACTCCTTCTGAATCGGGTGCAGGTGCGCAAACGCATTGAGCGAGGGTTCTCGCACCATGAAGAGGTGCATCATCTTGCCGTGGTCTGGAATCAGGGGCGTCCACTTTCTTCCCTCCTCGATTTTCAATTGAAGAGTGGGCTGGTCCTTCTCAAGAACGATTTGCGCGGTGATGGGAGTCGGCCTGTACAAGCGGTTGTTGCGATACTCGCGATCATCTTTGTCCCACCACTTCTTTCCGACCGAGAGAACCAAGACGAAAATTGTCGCGCCACCAATCATTCCAAATCGCGAATACCAGCGCTGTCTGCGCGAGAGGGCGAGGCCCGGTTCGACGATGCTTTCGCCGAAGGCAGCGCCGGCAAGCTTCGTCATTCCGATGAATAAAACTCCGCCCAGCGTCGCAAGCATGGCGCCGAACCACGGCTTCATTGGCTTGCGGCTCATGGCTACTGAGTTGACAGGCACGACAACGGTCCCCTGCCCTTCCTTGCCTTCGACTGAGACATCGACGCTATAAGCGCCCGATTCCATGAGCCAGAGCTGGCTGCTGTATAGATTCGGTTCACCAGGGACGGCTATGGCCATATCCGGCGGCGGGGCGCCTTTGCGACCGGCGCGAAAATAAACCGGCAGAACAGTCACGCGCTGGACAGATCCAGTCGGCACGCGTACGGAAATCTCCGCGAGACCCGGCACGACTTCCGGCGGACGAATAATCACGCGGGTGAAGTACGGTCCGGCCTTGCCTTCGAAGAAGACGGTTGGGCTCCCGATGTGGGCACGGGCTGTGGACGCGATGAAAACAACGGCCACGAACGCGCAGATACGGCCAAAGCTCATCGCCTTACTTTCAGCATCCAATTGCCCAGCAACAAGCCGATGCTGGAGGAGACCACAGCGCAAAGGTACGCCACAAACACTCCGCTCATCCGCAGCGGGTCGTAGTCTCTCGCCCTGGCAGGGTCCAGGCCCCAAAATCTATGTTGCCAATCTCCTGGCTGGGAATAGTAGGGCCAGTGGCGATTGCCGGAAAACAACCAATTTTCCGCGGCCGGACTCAACAGAAATTTCGAGAAATTCCAATCGATGACCAAAGATAATCCGAGGAAGAGCACGGCGACGGCGAGAACCACCGCGATGTTCTTCAATGCGCGTTTTCCCCAAGGCGCAGTTTGCGTTGCGTTACCAAAGTTTTTTAAGCGGAAAAGCTGAAAGATGCAGTCGATTGCGAACGCCGGCACGATCAATAGCAGCGGGAAGGGTGGCGGAACCATGTGGTCCACTGGATTGTAAATGGGCGCCAGCTTTGGCTGGGCCGGAAACAGCGGCAGGATCCATACCATGAAAAGCACGATAACTGTGTAGGTCCCCGCCGCGATCGTTGCCGCCCAACGCATTCGCGATGCTCGCGCGGCGATGACAAACAGAATCGGAAATTGCGCGGCAATTACTTTGTAGAACCATGAACCGTGCTGGAGATTCGCCCAGGTATATTCGAGCAGAAAGACGGACTTCTCGGCGACCAGCAAGCCAATGGCTAAGGTAAACAGAATTGCGGCTGTGGATTGCGCCTTGCCAGTGAGGCGATTCTGCCACGACAACAGAAATAAGAGCACTCCGAGGGCAACGGCCAGCATGCCAAGGCCCAGCACCGCGTGCGGCGGGCTGATGATTTTTACATCGAGGCCGTAGGTGTTATGCCACCAATCATCGAATGGCGCTGAGGTGAGCATCGCGAGCGATCCCCACATGGTGACCCATGCTCCTAAAGGCGCTCGGGCTCCGAAAAATGAAACGGCGGCTGCTTTTTCTTGCGCAGTGCCAAAAAAGGTCGTCCGAAATGCATGAAGCGCGAACAGCAATGCAGGTACGACGCCGCCGATTTGGATAACGACATGCGCCGGAGTCCAGAATGTGTCGCGTCCAATGCTAAGATGCCAGGAAATATCCCAGGTTATTCCAATGGGCAAACACGCCAAAGCGGCGAGAACCGCGTAGGCGTGAGCAGGCAGATTGTGTTCTGCCGTCAGCCGATTGACGTCACGGACCGGCCTCGAAATCTCAGGTGCGCTGACTGCGTCCATCGCCTTTAAGCATGACGTCCCGGTTCGATTTTGGCGAGCGATATAGCTTACGCATCTCAGGGCAGATCGCTGCGACGCGCTGAACGCATTTCGGCCCGCGACATTTTCGCCGCGAAAGCGGCAGAGGACTGCCGCACTCCAAGACGCTTCGCGAGGAACTAAGCCGCACGAATCTCCGAAGGTCTTGGAGTGCGGCAGTCCTCTGCCGCTTTCGAGCGCTCGGGCTACACCTTTTCCAAGGCCAGCCAAAGCCGTGCCTCAGGGCAGATAATCGCGCGCCAACGTTGCAAAAGCTTTTACCTGATCTGCGATCCACGATTCATCTCTATCCAATTCCCTGGCGATGGCGCGCGCAACGAGTGGCCCAGTTTCAACAGCCGCTTTCGCGTCCAGAAATAACAGGCGCGTACGGCGCGCCAGAACATCTTCGACTGTTCGGGCCATTTCATTCCGCACAGCGTTCGCTGTTTGGGCAACGATATCGTTGTCGTCTGGGGTGGTGCGGGGGTTGTCCAGCTCCAACTCCTTAGTGCGACAGGGGCGATGTTCGAGCCGCACCGCCTGTTCGGCCGTATTCAAGGTTTCTTCCGCCATTCTACGGTACGTCGTCCATTTGCCGCCGGTGACAGTCACGAGTCCTGAAGCGGAAACGGCAACGTGATGGTCGCGGGGAATCAGCGCGCTTTTGCTTGCGTGCGCCGTTTTCACCAGCGGGCGCAATCCAGCCCACATGGAACGAATGTCTTCGCGTCGAGGCGATCTGGCTAAATAGCGCTGGGCGTGTTGAAGAAGAAATTCGATTTCTTCTGCCAAAGGCGCCGGCTCGGAAGTGGGCTTCCTGGAGGGCGTATCTGTGGTTCCGATGATTACTTTTCCGTTCCATGGAATCGCAAAGAGCACCCGTCCATCCGCTGTCTTGGGAATCATCAAAGCCGTATCGCCGGGCAGAAATTCCCGATCTAATACGATATGTGCCCCTTGGCTAGGAGTTATCGTGGCCGCGGCCTGCGGCTCGTCCAATTGCCGAATCGAATCTGCAAACACACCCGTCGCGTTGATCACTACCCGTGATTGGATTTCGTATTCGGCGCCCGTTTCCACATCGCGCGCGCGGACGCCGCAAATTCGAGTCGCAGCCTTAATTAAAGCTGCGACTTTGCAATAATTGAGCACCACGGCTTTGTGGTGCACCGCTGTTCGAGCAAGGCTGATCGCAAGACGCGCGTCATCGAATTGACCGTCTTGGTACAGAATTCCGCCGCGCAGTCCTGAGGGTTGGACGCCTGGCACTCTCTCGATCACCTCTGCACGGGAAAGTCGCTCGGTGCGTCCGAGGCGGAGTTTCCCCGCAAGTAAATCGTAGGCCTTCAGACCCGCGCCGTAATACAGTCTTCCCCACCAACTGTAGCTTGGGACAACAAAAGAAATCGTGTGAACCAAATGCGGTGCGTTTTTCAAAAGCAGCCCACGCTCTTCAAGTCCTTCACGAACTAGCCGCAGGTTGCCTTGTTTCAAGTATCGGATCCCCCCATGAATCAGCTTTGTGCTGCGGCTGGAGGTGCCTTTGGCGAAATCGCTCCCTTCCAAAAGGAGCGTGCGATGACCGCGAGAAGCTGCATCCACAGCGCATCCGAGGCCTGTGGCCCCGCCGCCGATAATGAGAATGTCCCACGGCGACTTGTCCCCAAGGGCATCGATCATCGCCTTGCGGTCCATGCGCCTTTTCTTTAACAGAAGGTCACAAAGGAAGCGAAGAACGGAATTAGGGAAACTTAGCTATTTCCTCGATGCTTGCGCTGTGGCATAAGTTGTTGAAGTGGCTATGTACGATTATTTCGCGGAGCGGCAGAAGCTCATTACCCGACGCTGGTTCTTCAAAGAATGTCGAGTTGGGCTGGGCGCTATCGCGCTGGGTTCGCTTTTAGGGGACTTGAAGGCTTTTGGCGCTGCGAAGCCTACCGCACAGAATCCGCTTTTTCCGAAGAAGCCGCATCACGCTGCAAAGGCCAAACGTGTCATTTACCTTTTCATGGCGGGCGCGCCCAGCCATTTGGAAATGTTCGATAATAAGCCGATGCTCACCAAATATGACGGGAAGCTTCCACCGGCGGATTTGGTGAAGGATTATCGGGCCGCGTTCATCAGTCCGAATTCCACGTTTCTGGGACCGAAGTATAAGTTCGCTCGCCACGGCCAATGCGGCACGGAGCTTTCGGAATTGCTGCCGCATTTGGGGACCGTAGTCGACGATATCGCGATCGTGAAGCCCATGGTGACGGACGCGTTCAATCACGCTCCGGGGCAAATCTTTATGAACACCGGGTCGCAGCAATTTGGCCGCCCGAGTATGGGCGCGTGGGTTACTTATGGCCTGGGAAGCGAATCGCAGGATTTGCCGGCGTTTGTTGTTTTTAGCTCCGGGTCTAAAGGCACTAGCGGCGGTTCTTCGAATTGGGGCTGTGGTTTTCTGCCGACGGCTTATCAAGGTGTGTTGTTCCGCAATCAGGGCGATCCGATTCTTTATCTGGCAAATCCGGACGGCGTCGACGCGAAGCTCCAGCGCGACACTCTGGACACGATCCGACGGCTGAACCAGAAGCGCCTGGATGTGATGGGCGATCCGGAAATCGCCACGCGCATTAACTCCTACGAGATGGCGTATCGCATGCAAAGCAGCGCGCCAGAGCTGATGGATATTTCCAAGGAATCGAAGGAGACGCTGGAAATGTACGGCGTTGAACCGGGAAAGCCCGGATTCGCGATGAATTGCCTGCTGGCGCGCCGGCTGATCGAACGCGGCGTTCGGTTCGTGGAACTTTTCCACGAAGCATGGGACCAGCACGGAAATCTCACGAAAGACATCAAAGCCAATTGCGAGAAGACTGATAAGCCATGCGCCGCATTGGTCAAGGACCTGAAGCAACGCGGATTGCTTGAGGATACACTGGTGATCTGGGGCGGCGAATTCGGCCGCACACCGATGGTGCAGGGTGGCGGAAATGACGGTCGCGATCATCATCCGAATGCTTTCACGATGTGGCTTGCCGGCGGCGGAGTTAAGCCGGGGCTGACATTCGGTGAGACGGACGAGTTCGGATTCAACGTTGTGAATGATCGCGTCCACGTCCACGATCTGCACGCGACGATTCTGCACTTGCTTGGGTTCGATCACACGAAGCTTACGTATCGATTCCAAGGCAGGGATTTTCGGCTGACGGATGTTCGTGGCGAGATCGTGGACGGCTTGTTGGCGTGATTCAAAGCGGCAGAGGACTGCCGCACTCCAAAACCTGTCGGAGTTCTGTGCGCCTGGATAACCGCGAAGCGTCTTGGAGTGCGGCAGTCCTCTGCCGCTTTTTGTTCGGCATTGGCTAAAGCCTTGGATTGTGCATACCATGCTCCATTGCTATGAAACTGCTTTTGACGTTCTGCATTTCTGTGTTGCTGGCCCGAGTCGCTCCTGCAGCTACGACCGTCAATTCCGCAAATAATTATGCATACGGCGCGAATATCGGCTGGGTCGATTGGCGTGGGGACGTCAGCAGCGGTGCTGCGATTGGTGAATTTACCTGCTCCGGGTATATTTATTCCGCGAATGTGGTCTGGATCAATTTGGGCAGCGGCAGTGCCGCCAATGGCATTCGGTACCTGAATAACTCGGCGAACGATTTTGGCGTAAACCATGATGGGGCGGGAAATCTGACTGGATATGCCTGGGGCGCAAATTTTGGGTGGGTGACTTTCACAAACCGTGATGCTGCAGGCACGAGCTACGCCGGCCCAAAGGTGAACCTGCATACTGGCAAACTCAGAAGCTATAATTATATCGCGAATGTCGGCTGGATCAGCCTCAACAATGCATTTGCCTTCGTGCAAACCGACAGCATCCGCATGGGGCTGGATAGCGATGGCGATGGACTGCCGGACAATTGGGAGCTTAGCGTTGCGGGGAATCTCACGACGCTGAACGGAACTGGCGATGCTGATGGCGATGGATTGACGGACGCGCAGGAATACATTGCCGATACGAATCCGCTCGATCCGAACAGCGGATTGCGCATAACGCAATTCATGGCGAGCAGCTCCGGCACGCTCGATACGATTACGTGGACAACCCGGCCGAGCCGGAATTATCGAATTGTGAAAAAGCTGGAGCTCGGTCCCGGCGCGTCGTGGACCGATGTTGGCCTTGGCGTGCTTGCAGGTGAGTCCGGATCGACGACTCGCACGTTCTCGGATGGTCCTTCTTCGCAGAATTTTTTCCGCGTTCAAGCAGTGTTCCCGCTTTCGCATTGATCACGAGAGCACATGCGTAATCACATGGCCATGCACATCGGTCAGCCGGCGTTCGGCGCCATTGTGATAAAACGTGAGCTTCTGATGATCAAGGCCGAGCAGGTGCAGAATCGTGGCGTGTAGATCGTAAATCGTCGTCACGTTTTCGACGGCTTCATAGCCGAATTCGTCTGTTGCGCCATAGCTGTAGCCGCGCTTTACGCCGGCGCCTGTCATCCAGACGGTGAATCCTTTCGGATTGTGATCGCGGCCATTGGCGCCTTTTTGGAATGTGGGCATGCGGCCAAATTCCGTCACCCATACAAATAACGTGTCCTCCAGAAGGCCGCGTGCCTTCATGTCCTTGATCAACGCCGCCGCAGGTTGATCGAGGATAGGCGCGTGCACTTCGTATTGCTCTTTCAGTTTTTTATGGCCGTCCCAATTGCCGACGCCCTCGCCCATGGCGTAAGCGCCATTGAAAAGTTGCACGAAGCGAACGTCTCGCTCGATTAAACGCCGCGCTAATAAACAGTTCTTCGCAAATGATGATTTCAGTTTATTCGAATCATTTACGCCGTACAGTTCGAGAGTAGCTGGCGATTCATCTGAAAAGTCGCTGACTGAAGCTGCGCTAAGCTGCATCCGCGCGGCCAGTTCATAGCTCGCGATCCGGGCGCTTAAATCCGAATCGCCCGGATATTTCTCCAAATGGCGCTCGTTCAAAACCTTCAGGAACTCACGCGTCGAAACGTCGGCTCGTTGGCTGATTGCTTTTGGCCGATTGAGATTGGGAATTGGCTTCTCGGCGTTGAATGGCGTGCCCTGAAACACGGCGGGCAAGAATGCTGAATTCCAATGGTTTGGCCCAATCTGCGGTACGCCACGCGGATCGGGAATCGCGACGAACGCCGGCAAATCCTGGTTCTCGGTGCCCAGCGCGTAACTCACCCACGCGCCCATGCTCGGAAAACCATCGAGCGTGAAACCCGTGCTCATTTGATTTTCCGCCGGCCCATGCGTATTGCTCCGCGCCGTCATCGAGTGAACGAAGCAGAGGTCGTCCGTCAATTCCGCGAGATGAGGCAGCAAATCAGAAACGTACTTGCCCGTTTGTCCTCGCGCTTTGAACTCCCAGGGACTCCTGACAAGATTGCCGTTTTCGCCCTGGAATGTGATGAGCTTGTCCATTCCCGGCATCGGCTGGCCGTTACGTCTAATCAGCTCTGGCTTGTAATGCCACGTATCCAAATGGCTGAGGGCTCCGGAACAGAAGAGCATCAGAACGCGTTTTGCTTTCGGCGTAAATGATGGCGA
>Ga0066710_100006218_pt1 | contig 11095 bp, 8 predicted proteins | sample GraSoiAngelo_159_FD_79666 | JGI IMG/M metagenome (GOLD analysis project Ga0066710, IMG submission 79666) | Grasslands soil microbial communities from the Angelo Coastal Reserve, California, USA - 14_1009_16_40cm | ecosystem: Environmental > Terrestrial > Soil > Grasslands | place: USA...
CCTCAGGAGCGTTGTATTCGGCGGCCATGGCTAACGGTGGGGGATTCTACCGGCCGCCCCGCCCCTTCGTCATGCCTTTTCCGGATTTTCGGCCGGGAAGTCCCGGTCGAGCTCTTCCGGCCTCGGCCCCCGACGCCGCCTGGACGGTCCCTTGGGTCCCCTCGTCTTTGACAGGCCTTGGGGGCCCTTTCTATACTCAGGGAGATGGTGTTGCCGTCTGCCATCGACCATTCGTAGACCAGTCGATCGATCGGGGCACGGAAATGTCTGTTGACGAAGCGCTGCTCGAGGCCCATTCGTCGAATCGAGACAGCCGGCTGGGCATCTCCGAGCGATTCGTTTGCCTGCAGGCAGGCCCGGCCGATACGTTGGGGGTGATTGCCTCGCCGCTCGGCATCCCCCAGAGACTCGGATGGGTGATCTGCCACTCGTTCGGCTCGGAGCAGGTCGATCTCCACCTGACCGACGTGGCGATGGCTCGAGGGCTGGCCCGGGCGGGATTCCCCACGCTGCGGTTCCATTGCCAGGGCTACGGGGACAGTTGGGACTATTCCGTGCCGCCCCGGCCGTCCACCCAGCTCCGCGACACCCTGGACGTCCTCGGGCAATTCCCCACGCTGGTTGGCGTGGAGCAGATCGGCCTGATCGGCGCGAGGTTCGGAGGGACCGTCGCGGCCCTGGCGGCGGACCGGGTGGGAGCATCCCGCCTGGTCCTGACCCATCCGATCGTGAACGGAGCCAAGTATGCTGCCGAGGTGCTTCGGTCCAGGGTCATCACCGACATGCTGGGCGAGGATCCGAACCACGCGGTCACGGCGCAGCAGCTCAAGGCGGAGCTGGCTCTGACCGGCATGGTCAACATCAAAGGCTGGCGGCTTCACGGCGAGGTCTTCGACGATCTCCGCCAGGTGGACCTGTTGAAGGAGGTAGGTCGCTTCTCGGGCCGGGCCCACGTGTTCCAGGTGAGCCGCCGTCAGACCCCCTCGCCGAGCCTGGTCCGTCTGGTCGACCACTACCGGGGCCTCGGCGCCGAAACGGATCTGGACGTGATCAGCCACGTGGCCGCCCCGAACTTCGGCTACGAGCACTTCCGCCCGCTGGCCAAGGACGTCCTGGGCGACATCCTGGAGGGAGTGAACCAGGTGCTGGTCGAACGGACCATCCGATGGCTGGAGCCCGAGACGGCCGGAGAGGACGGGGCGTGATCCGAGAGTACCCGGTATTCGTCCCCTCCGGGGAGGAGCGGATCGCGGCCGTCATCGCGGTACCCGCCGGAACTCCGCGAGGGCTGGTGCTCCTGCTCCCCGGCGGAGGCGGGGCGACCCGAAGCCAGCGGTACGGCATGTACACCAAGGTGGCTCGCGGGTTGGCCGAGCGCGGGATCGCCTCGGCCCGGATGGAGTGGAGAGGGATCGGGGAGAGCACCGGGCTGGCCCGGTACAGCTTCAAGGCCCTGCCGGTCGAGGACTCCACCACCGTCGCCCGGTTCGCCCTCCGGGCCACCGGCGCCACGCTCTTCGGCATGGCCGGCAACTGCGGCGGCGCCCGAACGGCCCTCACGGTCCTGCCGGGGATGCCCGAAGCCCGCGCCGCCGTGCTGATGATGCTGAAACCACGGTCCATAACCCGGAGCCAGAAGCCCCCCGTGAAGCGGATGAAGCGCTGGGTCAAGAGGATCCCGTGGGCCGGGACGCTGATCCGCCAGGCCTATTGGGCCTTGCGGGGTTGGCGGAAGGGAACCCCGGTCTACGACGGGCTTCGGGTACTGAACGGGATGAGCGACCTCCTCCTGCTGGAAGCGGGAACGGTGAAGGTGGGAAAGCTCCCCCGGTTGGTGGCGAACCTCCAGACGAAGAACGGCCAGCATCGACTCGAGCTGCGCACGATGCCGGGGGGGGCCAGCAGGTCCTTCCAGTCGCTCGAGCGGCAGCAGTTCGTGATCGAGTCCGTGGTCGAGTGGTTCGACCAGCTGTTCCCGGTCATGCAGGACATCCCGGCCCACGAGCGTTCGCGCCCTTCGAACGGCCAGCCGGTCCCGCCCAGGAAGACCGTCCTGGCCTCGGAGGCAGAGCCGACGGCCACCGGATAGGCCCTGCGAGCGCGCTCCGTATGCTGCTGACCCTCGCGTTCGTTCCCCCCCGGACCAGGAGAGGCCCAAACACCATGCCAGCCGACAGCACGCCGAAGACCCGCGATCCGAGGACCGAGCTACCGGGCAGCGGCAAGCTCCGGAGCCTGTGGGAACGCAGGTGGAGCGAAAAGGATCTCGACGAGTTCGGCTGGTATCTGGAGGAACCACCACAGGAGCTGATCCGCCTGCTGGAAGCCGGCGACCTGCCGAGCGGCGCGGCCGTGGACCTGGGATGCGGCCCTGGTGTGGCCACCTCCTATCTGGCTCGGTTCTTCCGCCCCGCGATCGGGGTCGACATCGCGCTCGAAGCGGTGACGCAGGCGAGGGGCGTGGCCGCGGAAAAGGGGGCCTCCCCCGCGTTCCTCGTGGCGGCGGCGCCCATCCTGCCCCTTCGCGCCGAGAGCTTCGCCTTCGTGTTCGACCGGGGCTGTCTCCAGCACGTCCCGAAGGAGGCCTGGCCGGCGTACTTCCGCGAGGTGGACCGCCTGCTGGTGCCCGGAGGGACCTTCCAGCTGTTCTGCTCCAGGCCCATGAAGAAGCTCCCATCGGCCCTCTCCGTACGGGGGGCTCGAAGCCGCATGGGCTGGCTCATGGGCCGGCGGCGGCGCGGCTCGCAGTTCCTGTCTCACGCCTTCCTGCGCCGGCTGGCGGAGCCGCTGGAGACCCTCTCCCTGGACGACGTCCTGTTCCGCCCCAGGATCGGTCCAGAGCGGGCCATGACCCACGGGATCTTCCGGAAGCCGGGCCCGGCGCCGGCCTGACCGCCGCCCGCGTCGCCTCATTGTCGTTCGAGACCGATGGCCGGATAATGACGTCTCATGTCTCGCGCCGTTCTCGGAGCTGACCAGGGCAGTCGTCGACGGGTCGACGACACTGACTCCATGCAGCTTGACTTCGTCGATCCGATCGTGCGGGCCAATCCATTTCCGGTGTTCGCGCGACTGCGCCGGACCGACCCCGTGCACAGGGCGGCCAGCGGCAACTGGATCATCACCCGGTACGCCGACGTCGACGCGCTGAATCGCGACCGCCGGCTGGGCCGGGATCTCCGCCGGTGGGGGAAGTACGAGCTGTTCCGACCGTACCTCGCGGACAGCGCCCTGGAGCGTTCGGTCGAACGATGGATGATCAGCATCGATCCGCCGGACCACACGCGGCTCCGGCGGGTGGCCGCCCACGCCTTCAGCCCGAGGGCCATGGCCGCGCTCCGGAAGAACGTGGAGAGGACCGTGGACGGGTTGCTGGAGGGGCTGGACGGGATGGAGGAGCTCGAGTACGTGGGCGCCTTCGCCCGCCCGCTGTGCGTGCTGATCATCGGCGACCTGCTCTCGTTCCCCCGGGGGGACTACGCCGCGCTGGATGAGTGGGCCAAGAAGCTGTGCGTGGTGCTCGATCCCACCATCAGCGCGAAACAGAAGGTGGAGGGCGCCGCCGCCGCGGCCAGCATGACCGAGTACGTGCGGGAGATCGTCCGGGTGCGCCGCAAGGACCCCCGCCAGGATCTGTTGAGCTACCTGGCCGTCTCCCTCGACGAGGGGGAAGCCACGGATGAGGACGAGGTGGTCGCCAATGTGATCGGCCTGTTCGTGGCCGGCGTCACCAACACGATCATCCCGAACGGCCTGTACCAGCTGCTGACCCACCCCAACGAGTTCGAGCGACTCCGGCGGGACCCCTCGCTGGTGAACCGAGCCGTCGAGGAGCTGCTCCGGTTCGACTCGAGGGGGATCAACGCCCGGCTCACCCTGGAGAACGTCGAGGTCGGCGACAAGGTGATCCCGGCCGGGCAGATGGTCCTGTGCATGCTGGGGGCGGCCAATCGCGACCCCGAGGTGTTCGAGGACCCGGATCGGCTCGACCTGGGCCGGCATCCCAACCCGCACCTCACCTTCGGCGGCGGCATCCACCACTGCCTGGGGGCGGCCCTGACCCGCCTGCAGGCCCAGGTGACCTACGACCGGCTGCCCCGGAGGTGGGGCGGCATCGAGCTGGACGAAGACGGCCTCGAATGGACCGACTTCTTCGCCATCCGGAGCGTTGCCCGGATGCCGGTGCACGTCACCGCCGGCTGACGCAGGGCTCGGTCAAGGTCGACGAGGCCGCGCGGCACAGGCCGCAGGCACTGCGCGTGGGTCCCGGGCCGAATCACGGGAGAATCGGCGCTGATGCCCTCGGTATCCCGTGCCCATCTGGACATGCCCCCCCAAGTCGCCATATCCTTCTCACTCTGTCCTCGAACGGACTTTAAGGAAAGGCGGGCGCGTGGCCGATCGGACAATCGTGAGCGACGAAGACTCTGTCTCCTTCCCTCGCGAGCGATCCGGCACCCTCGAGGAGGACACACGAATCGTCGGGGCCGGGGGCACCGGGGCCCGCCGCCTCTATCGGCAGCTGGCGCTCGGAGTGGCCGTCACCGACGCCCTGATGATCTCTCTGGCCCTGGTGGGGGCCCGGCTCATCCTCCACGGGGCCGGTCCCGTTCACACCGCGTTCGTCGCCTCGATGCTCCTGGGACCGGGCGGGGGCGTGGCGTTGTTCGCGGGATTCGGGCTGTACCGGCTGTCGCGGCTGACCCCGGTGGAGGAGTTTCGGAGGGTCATCGAGGCGACCATCCTTGGCATGGGGCTCCGAATCGTGGGCACGGCCGTGCTGGCGCCACGGTCCAAGGCGGTCACGTCCGAGATCTGGCTCTTGATAACCAGCGTCCTGGTCCTGGTCCTGGTCCTGGCGTCCAGGCAGGGCTGGCATCAGTACATGGCACACCTCCGGACCAAGGGAAGGCTGGCGCTAAGGACGCTGATCGTGGGCACCAACGAGGAGGCGGGCCACATCGCGGAGACCCTCCAGCGCAAGGCAGCAGGCTTCCTGCCCATTGGACTGATCCAGACCAATGGCCACTGGTGGCCTGGGCACGGCCTACCGGTGCTCGGCTCGCTGGTCGACCTCAGCCAGATCATCGATTCGGCCCGGATCGAGTCGGTGTTCGTGGCCAGCTCCGCCGTCCGCACCGAACAGATGAATGGGCTGATGCGGCAGCTCCGGCGGAACCGAATCGACGTCCGGGTCTCCGCCAACCTCACGGAGATCCTGGCTTCCCGTCTCACCGTGCAGCCGGTGGGCAGCCTGCTGGCCCTGTCCATCCCTTCGGCGGGGCTCTCGGGAGGAAAGGCCGTCCTGAAGCGCAGCTTCGACCTCGTCCTCGGTTTCCTGGCCCTGCTCCTGTCGGGGCCCATCTGGGTGGCATCGGCGATCCTCATCGAGACCACCAGCCGGGGACCCATCCTGTTCCGCCAGACTCGAGTGGGGAAGGCAGGCAGGACCTTCACCATGTACAAGTTCCGAACGATGGTCCGGGGGGCCGAGTTCCTGGTCCCCGACCTCCAGCACCGCAACGCCGGCTCGGGACCGCTGTTCGTGCTGCCCGGCGACCCCAGGGTCACCCGCGTCGGCAGGTTCCTTCGCCGGTTCGGGATCGACGAGTTTCCGCAGCTCATCAACGTGCTCAAGGGCGACATGAGCCTGGTGGGGCCGCGGCCGCCGCTGCCGAACGAGGTCGCCCTCTACGAGGACTGGCATCTCGACCGGCTCCAGGTGCAACCGGGACTGACCGGCCTGTGGCAGGTGGGCGGGCGCCAGCGGGTCGGGCGGCGCAACGAGTTGAGCTTCGACGACCACGTGCGCTTGGACTTGTTCTACATCGAGAACTGGTCGCTGGCCTACGATCTGTTCATCCTGATGAAGACCATCCCCGCGGTGATCTCGCAAGCCGTGCGGAACGAGTACGGCTAGGGCTCCTCCCCGGCGACATCCATTCAGCGAGAGGAGCTGCGGTCCGCCGGCCGGCCCGCCTCGAGTCCGGTGGGCATCGTCCCCACGGACCTTCCGGGATCGGCATCCGGAGGCAGGTGCCGCTCGGGCAGGTTCCCCCGCATCAGGGCCCAGCAATGGGGGAGGCACTCCTTGGCCAGCCCCCGGCGGGTTCCCCACCCGAACAGGGCCCGGAGGCCGAAGCCGATGCCCAGTACCCACCCGAGGGCGCGGAGCCGCCACCCAGGAAACTCCAGGGCCAGCGACTCCACCGAACGAAGGCCCGACAGGATTCGGCGCTCCCGGCTCCCCTGGGCCACCTCATGGATGAGGTGGACGGCCGGCCGGTGGATCACCCGGTATCCGGCGCGGCGGGCCTTCTTGCAGAAGTCCGCGTCCTCCTGATACATCCAGTAGCGCTCGTCGAGCATCCCCAGCTCGAGGTAAGGGCTCCTGCGGATGGCCAGCATCGCACCCGAGACCCAGTCGAGGTCCTTGTCCTTCCATGGCCACGGCCAGGCCAGCCACGGCCCGAACCACAGGTGGAGGCTGAAGGGGACGAAGGCCCAAACCATGAACCGCCATAGCGACGGATCGTAGCCGCCACTTTCGTTGAGCTTGTTGTCCTCGAAGTCGACCTGGAGCGCCGCGATGACCGCGCATTCGTCTGGGACGTCGCTCAAGAGTGTGGTCATCTCGCCAGGGCGGACATGGGCGTCGTCATTCACCAGCACGATCCAATCGTCCTGCTCGGTGCAGAGCGTCGCGCCCTGGTTCACCGCGGCGGCGAAGCCCCGGTTCTTCTCGTTCTGGATCAGGAGCGTGTTCTGTCGACCCTGGGCGGGTTTCTGGGAGCCATCCTTCGAGGCGTTGTCGACCACGATGACCTGCCGGACCTCCGGCTCGAGGACGTCCAGGAGCGGCTCGAGCCGGTCTCCGGAGTTGTAATTCACCACCACGGCCAGCGCTCGTTGCCGGGCGGGCGGCAATGGTCGGTAGCCGGCGAATGGCGCCTTCCGCCTAAAGATAGCCAAGCTCCTCGAGCCTCCTTCGGACCTCCTCCTCCTCCTCGGCGGTGTAGCCCGTGGCCGGATCCCGGTCGGCCCTTGCCGCCGGGACCTCCGCCGGGGACTCCCGCAGGCCCGCCGGGGTTCGTTCGGCGGCCTGGGCAGCCTTCGCCTCCTTCGCCTCCTTCGCCTCGACGTCCTTGAGCAGATCCAGCGGCCGCCCGTCCAGGCCGGCCGGCGCCGGGATTCCGAGCAACGCGAGGACGGTAGGGGTGACGTCCTCCAGCCGCCCCCGGACGTACCCGGGCCGGATGTTCGGCCCGGCTGCGAGGAACATCCCGTCACCGTGGTGGCCTCCGTCGGTGAACGGCGGCTGGGCCACGAGGGCTCGCATCTTCTCGCGCCCGCGGCGGGTCTCGCATTCGAAGCCCCGGAACGGGGCCTCCCGGCCCTCCAGGAGCCAGCGGAGCGTGAGATCGGGGGCCAGGTCCACGTGCGGACCGTGGTAGAGCTCGTCGCGGTGGCGCACGGACTCCACTACGGGCTCCCCGGTGTCCATCTCCCGGATGCCCTCGATCCCCTCCTTGAGTTCCTCGACCAGGCCCTGGTACTCGCCGTTCGGCACCGAGCCCTCCGGCTCGCGCCCCGCCAGGTTGACGAAGACCTCGTCTCGAAGGCCGTCCGAGTATGCCCTGGTCCTCTTCCAGTGCAGGCCGGCCAGGCGCACCTCGGACTCGGCCCGCTCCCGTAGCCTGGGGAACCGCCGGGCCAGGGCAAGCTTCTGCTCCCGGGTGAGCGTGCGATCGACCACCCTGAACCCGGTGGAAAGGGCCCTGCTGGGCACGCTGGGGGCGGTGAACGCCTGAAGTCCCTGGTCCTCGAGCCACACCGGCATGAGCTCCGGCCCCCTGGTGTTCACCGCGCCGCCGTGATCCGCCAGCACGATCACGTTCACGTCGGGGTCCTGGGTTCGAGCCTTCTCCACCAGACGGGCCGTTCCTTCGTCCTGCGATTGGTAGACCTGCTCGACCACCTGGCGGCCTTCTCCCGTCCAGAAGAAGTGCTGGGCTGTGTCCGTGGCGGTGAACACCACGAACACCAGGTCCCATTCCTCCTCCATCAGCCGCTCCGTCACCGAGGTCCAGCCGTCGGTGATCTGAAGCAGTTCGTCCTTCGCCTCCTGCACCTTTCCCGCCTTGATGAGGCTCGGAGCGCCCGGGTCGACGGTGTAGCGGTCGAACAGGCCGGGGTGCCTGGCGGTCAGGCCCTGGGGATAGGTGAAGCCGGAGATCGTCTTCGAGGGGCTGTCCAGACCGGCGATCAGATAGCCGTTGACCGGCTCGGCCGGGAACGAGATCGGGACGTTCACCACCACGGTCCTCTTGCCCGCATCCGACGCCATCCGCCACAGGGAGGCTCCGGACCGCCGAGTGGCGTTGATCACCCGCCGGCGATAGGTTCCCGGGACCGGCTCATCGAAATAGAAGATGCCGTGCCGGCCAGGGTTCAACCCGGTGGCGACGGTCGACCAGGCCGGAGCGCTGTTCATGTTGGGGACGGTCTCCAGGACCCCTTCGGCGGCGTCCTCCTCCCGGAGCGAGGCGAGCATGGGAAGGCGGCCGGCCCGGGCCAGTGGGTCGGCCACCGACCAGGTGGCGCCGTCCCAACCGACCACCAACAGCCGGGTCATCGACGCTCCGTCGACCATAGGCCCATGGGCCAGGGAGATTAGCAGGGCCCGCGAGCCGTTCGAGGCACGAGGGCCTCAAGTGACCTGGACGATCACCGTCACCATGTTGTCGTTGGGGAAGGTGTCCGGGTTGTCGGCGCTCACGATGAAGGGCGTGCTTATCGAGGTCACCGAGATGCCGGGGCTCACTGTCGCCACGAGCGTGGCGCTGGCCGAGCCGGGCATGTCGATCCCCCCCGGGTAGGAGATGGTCACCTTCTGGCCGGAATGCGAGCACGTGCCTCCGCCGATCCCTCCCGTGGCGGAGCAGCTGAAGTAGGTGACCCCGTTCGGAAGCGTCACTTTCACCACGGTGCTGAGCGTGGACCAGGGGCCGGCGTTGGAGAGGTTGATCGAGAAGGTCAGGTTGGATCCCTTCGGCACCGGGTTCGGCGAGGCCGCCACGGTCATCCCCAGATCGCTGTTCCGCGTCGACGCGCTGAACTCGTACGCCCCGATGTCGCAATGGAATGTCCCGTCCAGGTTTCCGTCCTGTGGGTTGGTCACGAAACGCTGATCGGTGGCCCAGCACCCCTTGTCGTCCCCGGCGTCGACCTCCGGCGAGCGCGTGTTGCTGGGGGCCCACGTGTTCGTGCCTCCGCCGTTGTCGTCCAGCCCTTGGGGGGACAGGCCCGGGTCGGTGCTCACCAGGTCGCCGCTGCTGGTCAGCCCGCAACTGTTGTCGCTGTTCAGGTTGTGCCCCAGCGAGGTCATGGCGCCGGCGCACACCGGCACGCCGTCGCCGGCGTCGTCCGCGAGGATCGTGTTCTTCACCCTCGGGGCGGCCCCGGTGGCGCGGAGCCCGTTGGCCACCACCCCGGTGTTGGCCCCGATCGTGACGTTGGTGATCGGATCGACCGTGGGAGACGCCAGGACCACCCCGCCAGGCGTCAGCCCGCCCACGTTCTGCACGATGGTGTCCTCGGTGAGGACCAGGGCCCCGGTGGTCGCCCCGGCCGCGCGTTACACGGCCCCGCCCCCGCCCCCGCCCGAGCCCGTCGTGACGTTCTCGCCGATGGAGCTGGTGATCACCATCAGGGGGCCGTTGGCGTAGATCCCGGAACCTGCCTGGCCAGCCGAGGTCCCCACCGAGTCGGGGGGAAGGCCGTCTGGCGCGTGGTATCCGATGGTTGTGGCCTGGACCAGGCCGCACGACTTGCCGCACGAGGTGGCGTAGACCCCGCCCCCGTTCTGGGCGGCCACGTTGCCCCCGATGAGCACCCTGCCCATGAGCACGTTGGTCTGCTTCGACCCTCGGAGCTGGACCCCGCCGCCGTTCGCCGCGGTGTTGTTCTGCACGTAAACGAAGTGGGTGACGGTGGCCCGGGCCAGGTCAAGCCCGCCGCCGTTCCCGGTGGCGGAGTTGGCGCTGATCGTGCTGGTTCCGGTGAGCGTGAAGGAGCCGGTTCCGCCGGCCTCCGCGAAGGCGCTGATCCCGCCGCCGTTCTGGGCCGTCCCGTTCTGGACCGTCACGGCATTGAGGCTCGCCAGGGTGGCCCCCTCGACGTCCACGGCGCCGCCGTTGGCGCTGGAGACGTTGCCGTCGAGCGTGACGTTCAACGGGATGGTGAACGTCCCGCCATGGGCGTAGACGCCACCTCCCGATCCCGTAGCTGTGTTGTCGCTGAAGGTGCTGGTATCGACGGAGAAGGTCCCGGTCCCTCCCGTCTCGGTGAACAGAGCCGCCCCGGCACCCTTGCCGCCGGACGTGTTGCCCTGCACGGTGCCGGACACGTAGGTGGCCACGGTGGCGCCCTCGACGTCAAGGCCACCGCCGTTCACGTTGGCGTGGTTGTCGAGGAACGAGACCATGCTGGGCAGGGAGAGGGTCCCGCCCTTCACGTACACCCCCCCGCCCGACCCCGTCGCGGTGTTGGTGGTGAACACCGTGTTGTTGATGGAAAGCAATCCGGTGCCCATCGAACGGATGGCCCCTCCGCTCTCACCGTTCGGGGCCGAGCCGTTCTCGAGGGTGAGCCCCCACATGTAGATGGTTGGGGCCACCCCCGACGGGATGTCGAACAGCCGGTCGCCGAAGTTGACGTCCCCGGCGACGTAGGCCGTGTTGGGAAGAGCCGGACCGTTGAAGGTGAAGTCCGTGAGGAGGTCCAGGTCCCCGGTGGAGGCGTCGTCGGTGGAGCCCGGCGGGATGGAGAGCGTGTACGTGCCCGCGGGAATCTTGAGGTTGATGCTCGGCCCCGGGCCCCAGAAGTTCCCCTCCATGATGGCGGCCCGCAGCGTGCACTGATTGCCCGGGGTGATCGGGTCGATGTCGCACTTCCCGTCGCCAACCCCCGCGTCCTTCCCGTCCTTCGAGATGTTGATCGTCAAGCCGGTGGGACGGATGGCGAGCGGCCGCTCTCCGGCGTGGGATGCCGCCGAGGAGCACATGACCAGCAGCGAGCAGGCGCCGAACAAGGC
>Ga0066710_100006219_pt1 | contig 11095 bp, 5 predicted proteins | sample GraSoiAngelo_159_FD_79666 | JGI IMG/M metagenome (GOLD analysis project Ga0066710, IMG submission 79666) | Grasslands soil microbial communities from the Angelo Coastal Reserve, California, USA - 14_1009_16_40cm | ecosystem: Environmental > Terrestrial > Soil > Grasslands | place: USA...
CCAACGAAGGTCCACGGGCGGACAACGGCGACGCCGACAAGACCGACGAGATGAAGCCCAACGTCGTGACGCCGGGTGCGGGCATCGTGTCCGCCAACGGCGACCCGACCACCGACGGGACGCTGTACAAGGTGCTCAACGGCACGAGCATGGCCTGTCCGCACGCGACCGGCTGCGTCGCCCTCATCAAGCAGGCGAACCCGAGCCTCACGCCGCTCCAGATCCGCACCATTCTCCAGAACACGGCCGAGCACAACATCCCCACGGTCAAGAATGGCGGCGCGGACCGGCCGAACGATCCGTTCGGCGTGGATCCGAACTACGATCCCGGCTGCGGCTGGGGGCTGATCGACGTGTACGCCGCGGCGAAGGAGGCGCTCAACAGCACGAGCGGCGTCCAAGTCACGCAGATCAAGCGGCCCGTGCCCGACGTGGCCGCCGGCCGGATCGCGGTGCGGTGGATCACGCAGCGCGAGTATCTGTTCATGCGCTTCGACGTGTACCGCGCGCCGGACGTGGGCGGCTCGCCGGGGAGCTTCGCGAAGCTCACCGCTGCGCTCATTCCGCCCGCGGGGCACTCCGACATTCAGGGCGCGAGCAACCGGACCCTGTATCTCTACACCGACATCGATCCCGCGCTCACCCTTGGCCAGACCTACTGGTACCGCGTGGCCTGGGTGGATCTCGGAAACACGTCGCACTTCGAGCCGCCGGTCCCGGCCACGTTCGGCTCGGTGCCGCGCGTCATGACCGCCTACTACAGCATCACCCACAACGCCGTCGGCAACGACTTGCTCATCAAGCTCGGCACCAGCCGGGCGCGCGATCCGCACCATGCCGACTACTTCGTCACCGGTCCGCCGGAAGCGAGCCAGGACAGCAGCAAGGTGCTGCTGCCCACGCCTCCCAACACCGGCACCTCCACGCTCGGGACCGTGCAGCACTTCTGGTCGGTGGGCTTCACCGGATCCGATGTCATCCCGGCCTATCGGTATCCACGACAGCTCCAGCCGTGGTTCCTGAACGTGGCGGAGGGCGGCTTCATCAACCGCTCCGGCCGCGTGAATTCGTTCTCGATCTTCGTGAACGACTCGCCTGGGAGCGCGAGCGGCACCACCTATGTGACCGATGACCCGACGCCGCAGGAAACGGCGGAGGGTGAAGAGACCACGTTGTGGATCCCCGAGGTGAATCCACTGGCCGTGACCGGAACGCTGAGCGCGCAGGGGGAGCCCGGCGGCGTGCGCATCCTGATGGACCTTCCGCTCGCCGGGGCGGGGTCTACGGCAACCGTTTACCGGGCGGACACCGATCGATTCGAATCGCGCGCCGCCCTGACCAAGGATCCGCTTCCGGTGGCGGGCACCCACTTCGAGTATCTCGATCGCACGGCGGCGCCGGGCGCGACCTACGACTACTGGGTGGACGTTCAGACTCCGGGCGGCCGCACCGTGATCAGCGGCCCGGTGGCGGGCACGGCCGGCGGCGCCTCGCTGACGTTCGCGGCCCCGGCGGAGCCCAATCCAGCCGCGGCGCGCACGGTGTTTCGCTACTCGATCGGATCGGACGTCGCGAGCCCAGCCCACCCGGTCCCGGTCTCGCTCTCGCTGTTCGATCTCCAGGGCCGGACGGTGAAGACCCTGCGGAGCGGACGCCAGGCGCCCGGCGAATACAAAGTCGTGTGGGACACGCGTGACGATCAGGGCCGGGCCGTTGCCGGCGGCGTGTATTACCTGCGACTGGTTGCTGGGGGGAGCGTACGGAACACTCGCGTGGCGGTCGTGCGCTGACGTTCTCTTCATGTTTGATATTCGCTCCGATGCGCGGGAAGGCCCGGGCCGCCCGCGCGTACGGGGGAGGGGCCGTCCGCCCGCACGGGAGGGGCGCGGGCCGCCCCGCGCGCCGGCCCCCGCGGCGATGGAAGCCCGCCCCTGGGAAGCGCTAATTCCATCGTGACGCGGTGTCTAATGTGTTACGATCATATGGCTTGACTTCTAATGAACACGGGCACGTCGGGTCGCTCGCTGCGAGGCACGAGTCTCGCTTGGTCCTGGCCGATAACAACCCCGACGTGAGCAACGGTCCGAACCCCGCCATTGGCGCCACCACGACAGGGTTCGAGCCCGGAGCGGCCCGGGGAAAGCTGGGCTTTGCCCCGGGCTCGACAACAACGGAGCCATGAGCTTTCGCAAGACACCTCGCGCCCTGCTACTGACGCTCGGCTACGCGGCCACGATCCAGGTATCGTACCTGGTGGCGCTGCTGCTGCGCTTCGAAGGTCAGATTCCGTCCCGCTACTGGGACGGGTACTTGCAGATCGCGCCGATCTTCACGGCGCTATCGCTGTTCGGGTTCTTCATCTCCGGCCTGTACCACGGCGTGTGGCGCTACGCCAGCACCGTGACGCTGTTCCAGGTGTTCAAAGGCGTCACGCTGTCGGCGGCCGCGCTCGCGCTCATCACGTTCTTCACGCCCGAGCCGCCGTGCCCGCGCAGCGTCATCGTCGTGATCTGGCTGCTGGAGCTGGTGCTGCTGGGCGGGCTGCGCTTCGCGTGGCGCCTGTCGCGGGAGCGGGTGCTGGGTCCCGAGCCGCGACGCTCGGTGCGCACGATCGTGGTGGGCGCCGATCACACCGGCGTGCACCTGATCCAGGAGATGCGTCGCGGCGAGGCGTCGGGCGAACGGCTGGCCCCGATCGGCTTCATCGACGACGACGCGCGCCTCACCGGGAGCATGGTCGAGGGGGTGCGGGTGCTCGGCACGATCGCCGACCTGCCGCGGATCATCGCCGAGCGGCGCATTGAGACCGTCGTCATCTCCGATCCCGACATGCCGGGCAAGGTCGTGCGTGAGATCGCGAGCTTCTGCGCGGAGGCGAACGTCGGCGTCAAGACGCTGCCCGGGCTGTCGGACCTGCGCCACGGCAGGACCGCGCTGTCCCAGATCCGCGACGTGCTGATCGAGGACTTGCTCGGCCGCGAGCAGATCGAGCTGGACATGAGCGAGGTCGGCGCGTTCCTGCGCGGCCAGCGCATCCTGGTGACGGGCGCCGGCGGCTCGATCGGCTCCGAGCTGGCGCGCCAGGCGGCGGACATTGGGCCGTCGGAACTGCTGCTGCTCGATCACGCGGAGAACGGGCTCTACTACCTGCAGCACGAGCTCGCGGCCCTGTACCCCGATCTGCCGCTGCATGCCGTGGTCGCCGACATCAAGGACGCCGAGGGCATCGAGATCGCGTTCCAGCGCTTCCGGCCGCAGGTGGTGTTCCACGCGGCGGCGCACAAGCACGTTCCGCTGCTCGAGGTGATGCCGCGCGAAGCGATCCTCAACAACATCGTCGGCACGCGCATCCTGGTGGACGCCGCCGAACGTGCGGGCGTGAACAAGTTCGTGCTGATCTCGACCGACAAGGCGGTGAACCCGAGCAGCGTGATGGGCGCCTCGAAGCGCGTGTGCGAGATGCTCTTACAATCGCGCTCGCAGAAGAGCCGGACGCGGTTCGTGGCGGTCCGCTTCGGCAACGTGCTGGGCAGCGCCGGCTCGGTCATCCCGTTGTTCCAGCAGCAAATCCGGCGCGGTGGCCCGCTCACGGTGACGCATCCCGACACGCGCCGCTACTTCATGACCATTCCCGAGGCGGTGCGGCTCGTGATCCAGGCCGGAGCGATGGGAAAGAGCGGCGAGGTGCTGCTGCTCGACATGGGCGAGCAGGTGCGAATCGTCGACCTCGCGCGCCAGCTGATCCGGCTGTCGGGGCTGCGCGAGGGCGACGACATCGAGATCGTGTACACCGGGCTGCGTCCCGGCGAGAAGCTCTACGAGGAACTGCAATCCGACGCCGAGCGCATGCGCATGACGCGGCATCACCGCATCCTGGTGTGGGATCTCGACGCGCGCGCGGAAGATGCGCTGCGCCGCGATATCGCGCAGCTGGAGGCGGTTGCGCGCCGCGGCGACGCCGCCGAGGTCAAGGAGTGGCTGCACCGGATCGTGCCCGAGTATGTCGAGCCGTCGCGTGACCCGCTCGAGCCGATTCCCGAGACCCCGGTGGTGTCGCTGCCCGCCGCCGTGACGCCGCAGCGCGTCATGCCCGAGCGCTCGACCTGGGCCGACACGCTGCGGTCCGGGCTGGAGCGGGTGATCGCGTTCGCCGTGGTGGCGCTGTCCGCGCCGCTGTGGGTGCTGCTGTGGGTCGAGGCGCGGCGGCTCGGGCAGGACGGCATCCTCGAGCGCGAGGTCCGCGTCGGCAAGACGCGCCGCCGGCTCCACCGCAGGCTCACGCGCGACGAGGCGCCGATCGATCGGCGCAGCATCCAGCGCCGCGCCCAGGACTTGCTGGGAGAACCCCTCCACTGCGCCAGGTTCCGCTCGGACCTGGGGCCGGTCAGCCGCTGGCTCCACCGGCACAGGCTCTTGACGCTGCCCTACCTGCTCAACGTGACCCGGGGCGAGATGGCGCTCGTCGGCCCGCGCCCGGAGTTCGAGGACGTCGTGCTGCGATGGAGGGACTTGATTCCCGAGTACGAGCGTCGGTTCATCGTGCTGCCGGGCGTCACCGGCCTCGCCCGCATCGCGGGCTGCTCGGGGAACGATCCCGAGTCGGAGCGCCTGCGCGCCCATTACGACCTCTACTACGTCGAGCATCGCTCGCTGCTGCTCGACCTGCGCACGCTGATCCGCACGGCGAGCCTGCTGTTCGGGCCCCAGCGGGCTCGCGCGGCGGTGCGCCCGGCGATCGAAGCCCCCTCCGCTTCGCACGCGGCGCGTTAGCGTCGGGACACAAGCCGGGACCGAACGAACGCGCATCCGTGAAACGCAGGCCTAAGTCCCGGCCTGAAACCCTTCAACCGTCGCGCTGGTTCTGCCGATTTCTGGATGGATGCCCTGCCCCCCACGAATCACGCCTCGCCCCGGCGCCGGTCGCACGCCGGCGCGCTGGATCGCTCGATGCCGGAACGCCGGACGCCCGGCACCCGCGCCCTCGGATGGGTGCGGGCGGGCGCCGAAGCGCGGGGGGGTGTGATGCGCGTGCTGCATGTCGTTCAGGGGATGGGGCGCGGCGGACCCCAGGCGATGATCGTCGAGCACGTCCGGCGCGCAGGACCGGGCGTGGAACCGCTGGTGTGCGCGCTCGACAAGGGCGGTCCGGCGCTCGAGCAGGCGGCGGCGGCGGGGGCCCGGGCGTTCGTCCTGGCCGGCGCCCGTTCCCGGTTGCCGGCGCCGATCGATATCGCCGTGCGGCTCCTGGGAGTGATGCGGCGCGAGCGCGTCACGGTCGTCAACGCCCATGATCCCCGGAGCGCCCCGCTCGCGACGCTCGCGGCGGTGTGGGCCCGGGTGCCGGTCGTGGTTCGCACCGAGCATGCGGTTCACTACCGCGGCCGGCACTCGCCGAACTATCCGGCGCTCGAGTCGCTGGCGACGCGCGCCACGCGCAAGGTGGTGTGTGTGTGCGAGGCGGTGCGCGTCTCGCACGCGGTGCGCCTGCCGTGGGCCGGCGACCGGTTCGTGACGGTGCTGAACGGCGTGTCGGCGCCGCCGGCCGTGCGCCCGCGCGGCGCCACGCGCGCCGAGCTGGGCCTGCTCGACACCGACCGTCTGGTGCTCGCCGTCGGGAGCCTGACCGCGCAGAAGGCGCACCACGTGCTGGTGGAGGCGTTCCAGCGGATCGCGCGGCGCATGAGCGGCGCGCGCCTCGCAATCGCGGGCGACGGCCCCCGCCGCGCCGAGCTTGAGCGCCAGGTGGCGGACGCCGGGCTCTCGGAGCGCGTGCAGCTGCTGGGCGAGCGGGAGGACGTGGCCGACCTGATGGAGGCGGCCGACGTGTTCGCCCTGGCCTCGGTGCGCGAGGCGCTGTCGGTCACCGTGCTCGAGGCCATGCGCGCCGGTTGCCCTGTGGTGACGACGCGGATTGGCGGAACGCCGGAGGCGGTCGTGGACGGTGAGACCGGGTGGGTCGTGCCGCCCAACGATCCCACGGCCACGGCAGACGCCCTGCTCAACCTGCTCCACGACCGCGTGCGCGCTCGCGCGTTCTCGGCTGCGGGGCGCGACCGCTGGGCGCATCGGTTCACGGCGGAGCGCATGGTGGCGGAGACCGAGCGCCTGTATCAGGCGGAGCTCGCGGCCGTCCGCGATGCCGCGGCTCGCCGCGCGCGCGCCGAGGCGGCGGCATGGTCCGACGCGCAGGAGCGCACGCCATGAAGCGGGGCACGCGCCGCTGATCCGGTGCGGCACGCTGCCGCGGGCTTGAAAACTGGCTCCATTCGCTGCACGCTGGTTACGTGGACCACTCCGCACTCCCGTTTCAAGCCAGCATCGTGCTCGCGAGCGCCCTGCTCGCGACCGTGGTGGGGCTCCTCGCCACCCTGAGGCGCGGGCACTGGCTTACCACTTTGATGTTCTCCTCGGCCTTCCTGTCGATGGCGGCATTCCAGGCGGGCACGCTCGGGATCCTGAACGCCGAGCACGCGGGCGAGGCGCGCGAGTGGGCGATCTACCTGGCCCGCAGCTCGGCGCTGGCCTCGTGGCTGTGGCTGTGCCTGAGCGTGGTGCTGGCGCGCACCGATCCCTGGGGCCAGGTTCGCAACGCCGCGGCCTATCTCACGCTCGGCCTGGTGGGCTGCGCCGGCATGAGCGTGGTGGCGGGCTCCGCGAACGTCGTGCAGCAGGTGGACGGGCTCGGGGCCGCCGCCGTGGTCGTGATGGGCACGATGGGGAAGATCTACCTCACCTACCTGGTGGTCGTGCTCGTCGCGGTGCTGATGAACCTGGAGCGCATGCTGCGCGCCGCGCCCGCGAGCTGGCAGAAGCGGCTGCGGCCGATGTTCGCCGCGTTCCTGGCCGGGATTCTCGCCAACCTGCTCGTGATCTCGGGCGGCCTCCTGTACAACGGGCTCCGCGTCTCGTGGCTCGTGGCATGCGCCGGGGTGATGTTCGTCGCGGGGGTCGTGATCGCGCTCGCGCTGGCCCGCCGGCGGCTCTCCGACCTGAGCGTCCCGGTGGCGCGGCCGGTGATCTACTACTCGTCGGTGTCGCTCACGCTGGCCGGCGCGTTCCTGCTCACGATGGCCGTGCTGTCGCGCGTGCTGCCGGTGCTGTCCACGGAGTGGAAGCGCGCGGTGAGCCTGGGCTTCTACCTGCTCGTCGGGGGCGGCGGCCTGCTGCTCACGCTGAGCCCACGCATAAACCGCGCGGTCAAGCGGTTCATCGACCGGAACTTCTACGCCAACCGCTACGACTACCGCCGGGAATGGGAGCGGGTGAGCAACTCGATCACTCCGACCGCCCGGCCGGAGGACATCTGCCGCCAGATCGAGCTGCTGGTGCGGCTCGTGTTCGACGCCGAGCGCGCCGCGGTCTACCTGCGCGAGGACGGCGAGGGCGAGGGGCCGTTCCGGCGGCTGCACGGCCCTCCGAACATGCCGGGAGAGATCGATCCCGCGAACCCGCTGGTGCGGTACCTGGAGCGCCACCTGGAGCCGGTGATGTTTCGCGACGTCGGGCGCGACCTCGACCTGATCCCGATCGGCGCGGAGAACCGTCAGGCGGTGCTGGCGATCGATGCGGCGGTCGTGGCGCCGCTCGCGATCGGCGACCGGATGCTCGGGCTCCTGTGGCTGTCCGGGAAGCGCAGCGACGAGGAGTTCTCGACCGAGGACGTGGACTTCCTCGCCACCATGGCGACGCAGCTCGCGGCCGCGCTCGGCTTCGCGCGGCTGGCGACGGTGGTCGCGGAGCAGCGGCAGTTCGAGTCGCTCGACCGGCTGTCGACGCACGTGCTGCACGACATCAAGAACCACGTCTCCGGGCTGTCGCTCGTGGTGGAGAACGCCCGGCGCCATCTCGGCAACCTGGAGTTCCAGCGCGACGCGCTGGCGGTCGTGGAGCGCACGGTGATGAACCTGCGAGAGCTGATGAACCAGGTGGCCAGCGTGGCGCGCGCCCCGGAGATCCGGCTCGAGCCGTGCGAGGTCCCGGCGCTGCTGGGCGAGGCCGCCGCCACCGCCGGGCTGAGCGTGGCGGAGCGGGAAGGCATCCTGTTCCGGATGACGTGCGCGGTGGACCGTCCGGTGCGACTCGACCGGGGCCAGATGCTGCGCGTCGTCTCCAACCTGCTCACGAACGCCCGCGAAGCGCTGGATCGCGCCGGGTCGATCGAGCTCGCCGCCGAGATCGAGCTCGACGGACCGCGCGGTCCGGACATGCTGCGCATCGAGGTGCGTGACACTGGGCGCGGAATGAGCCAGGATTTCATCAGGACGTCCCTGTTCCGGCCGTTCGCGACCACGAAGGCCTCCGGTCTCGGGATCGGGCTCGTTCAGTGCAAGAGCATCGTCGAAGCCCACGGCGGCGGCATCGCCGTGGACAGCCGCCCCAACCAGGGCACGACGTTCACGGTGCGGATCCCGGCGGACGCGCGTCCCGGAGAATCGGCGGGAGAGGTGGCATGAGCCGGGAAAAGGTGCTGATCGTCGACGACGAGGAGTCGATCTTGAACCAGCTTCGCTGGGGGCTGGCCGACGAGTTCGAGGTGCTGTGCGCCGCCGACGCCGGTGAGGCTCGCCGGCTGATGCGCACCGAGCGCCCGAACATCGTGACGCTCGACGTCGCGCTGGGAGGCGCGGGGCGGCCGGGCGAAGAGGGGCTCGTGCTGCTGGACGAGATCGTCGACCAGTACCCCCACACCAAGGTCGTGATGGTGACCGGCAATACCAAGCGCGAGAACGCGCTGCTCGCCCTGCGCCGCGGGGCGGTGGACTGGTACGGTAAGCCGATCGAGCTCGCGGAGCTGCGGACGATCCTGAAACGCGCGCTGCACATCCGCGCGATCGAGCAGGCGGAACCGTTTCCTCCGCCCGGGCGCAAGCGCTATCACCGGCTGATCGGCGAATCGGAGCCGATGCGCAAGGTGTTCGCGCTCATCCAGCGCGTGGCGCCGACCGATGCCACGGTGCTGGTCGTGGGGGAGAACGGCACCGGCAAGGAGCTGGTCGCGCACGCCATCCACGAGGCGAGCCCCCGCGGCGACGGTCCGTTCGTTCCGATCCATTGCGGCGCGATCCCGGAGACGCTGATCGAGAGCGAGCTGTTCGGCCACGAGCGCGGCGCGTTCACCGATGCCTACCGCCAGCGCGACGGCAAGCTCGAGCTGGCGCAGGGCGGCACCGTGTTCCTCGACGAGATCGGCGACCTGCCGCCCCTGGTCCAGGTCAAGCTGCTGCGCTTCCTTCAAGATCACAAGGTGGAGCGAGTGGGCGGGCGCGAGTCCATGACGATCGACGTGCGCGTGGTCGCCGCCACCAATCGTGACCTGCAGTCGGCCATGAAGAGCGCCGCGTTCCGCGAGGACCTGTTCTACCGGCTGAGCGTCGTGACGATCACGGCGCCGCCGCTGCGGGACCGCGGCGACGACATTCGGATCCTGGCCGACTACTTCCTGGAGTTCTACTCCCGCCATCACAAGCGCCGGATCCGGGGATTCACGCAGTCGGCGCAGCGGGCGCTGCTCACGCATCCGTGGCCGGGAAACGTGCGGGAGCTCGAGAACCGCGTGCAGCGCGCGGTGATCCTGGCGCAGGACGCCTACCTGCGCCCGGAGGACCTCGAGCTCGAGGGCGAGCGCGCCCCGTCGGCGCAGACGCTGCAGGACGCGCGCGAGCGGGCGGAGCGCGAGACGCTGATCGAGGCGCTGATGCGCAACGCCGGCAACATCACCCGGGCGGCTCGAGACATCGACGTGAGCCGGCCCACGCTCCACGACTTGCTGCGCAAGCACAACATCGACGCGACCCGCTATCGGCGGCCCGGCGCGGCGGCGATCGAGGACGAATCGTGACGGCGCGCCGCGGCGGGCGCCTCCCCAGAAAGGTTCGCCCCGTGCCGGCAGGGCCGGACGGGGCGCAAGCAGACGGGGGGCGTCGTTCTCAGAATCGCGGGCCGCACGCGAGTGTCTTCAAACTAGCCCCCCACATCGTAACGATGTCGGTAGATGGAGATGAGTTTGCGAGCGAGCCGGGTGCGCAAATTTTTTCCCGCCAGAGCCCGAGAGGTTGGCGAACCGGCCCGGCCCGGGGGCGCCCGCGAAGCGGCCAGATGGCCCAGAATGCGGCCGAGGCGGCCGCCTCACGCCGGGGGAACGGCGGGTGAGCGGGCCCGCGGGCATGCATCCGTTCCTCCGGAGCTGCATGTCCTTGCAGTGGAAATCCGCGCGGTCTTGCACACCTCTTTGACATGGGACCGACCGCCGCCGTCTCGCCGGGTTACTTCCTCGCCGTGGCCGGCAACATCGGCGTCGGCAAGACCGAGCTGACGCTCAGGCTCAGCGAGGAGCTGGGCTGGGCCGCCTATTTCGAGCCCGTGATCCAGAACCCATATCTCGACGCGTTTTACGAGAACATGGCCCGATGGAGCTTCCACCTGCAGATCTACTTCCTGAGCGAGCGCTTCAAGGCGCAGGTCGAAATCGGCCGCAGCGCGCAGCCGTTCATCCAGGACCGCACGATCTACGAGGACGCCGAGATCTTCGCCCGCACGCTGCACGACCAGGGCTCCATGACGGACGTGGATTACCAGAACTACGTGTCCCTGTTCCGGGTGCTGATGGGCTATCTGCGCAAGCCGGACCTCGTCCTGTACCTCAGGGCCAGCCCGGCCGAGCTGATGAAACGGATCGCCAAGCGAGGTCGTCCCAGCGAGCAGACGATCACGATCGACTACATCGCGCGCCTGAACCGCGCCTACGACGACTGGATGCGCCACGCCCGCGCCGAATTCGAGGTGCTCGAGATCGACACCGACCACGTGCCGCTGCAGGGCGAGACCGAGGCGTTCCGCCAGCTCGTCGAGAACCTTAAGCGCCGCTACCCCCGGCAGTCCGAGCTACAGCTAGAGGGCCCCTAGCCCCCAATCGAGCCCCCGGGGGTTAGCTGCCGCAGGCAGGGCGCCAGGCCGGTACCGGGCGGTTTGTAGTAAGTGTGCGGCGGTGACATGTAGAGCCAAGTTGCGCATTTAACTGGGGATCCGGCCCGAGGCCCGAGCAGACACCGAGTGGTGACGGGTCCAGCTTGAGGCGGCAGGCAGAATGCCGGCTGCA
>Ga0066710_100006220_pt1 | contig 11094 bp, 9 predicted proteins | sample GraSoiAngelo_159_FD_79666 | JGI IMG/M metagenome (GOLD analysis project Ga0066710, IMG submission 79666) | Grasslands soil microbial communities from the Angelo Coastal Reserve, California, USA - 14_1009_16_40cm | ecosystem: Environmental > Terrestrial > Soil > Grasslands | place: USA...
ATCGCCTATTTCGGCGCAGGCACGGGCGCGGCCGCAGCGCTCGTCGCCGCCGCGGAGCGCCCGGCGCTGGTGGGCGCCAGCGTCTCCCGCGGAGGCCGGCCGGACCTGGCCGGGGACGCGCTGGAGCGCGTCGAGGCGCCGAGCCTTCTGATCGTGGGCGGCGAGGATCATCAGGTGCTGGGGCTGAACCGCTGGGCCCAGGCGCGGCTGAGGGCGAAGAGCGAGCTGGTCGTGGTCCGGGGGGCCGGCCATCTGTTCGAAGAGCCCGGCGCGCTCGAAGAGGTCGCGCGCCTGGCAACGAGCTGGTTCGCCGCCCACCTCGTCGCCGCCGCCTCCACCGTGAGCGCCTAGCGATCATGTCGAACGCCACCGGAAGGCAGCCCGCCGCGTCTGCGCGCCAATCGGCGCACCGGCTGGCGGGATCGCCCCGGGACTTCGATCGGCTGCTGGAGATGATCGGCGAGGCGCGCTTCGTCCTCCTCGGCGAGGCGTCCCACGGCACCCATGAGTTCTACGCGGCGCGCGCCGAGATCACCCGGCGGCTCATCCGCGAGAAGGGGTTCCTCGCCGTGGCCGTCGAAGCGGACTGGCCCGATGCGTACCGTGTCAACCGCTACGTGCGCGGCCAGAGCGACGACGCGGAGAGCGTGGAGGCTCTCGACGGTTTCCGCCGCTTCCCCCAGTGGATGTGGCGCAACGCGGACGTGGTGGACTTCGTCGGCTGGCTGCGCGAGCACAACGAAGCCGCCGGCCCGGCGAAGGCCGGGTTCTACGGCCTCGACCTCTACAGCCTGCGCGCGTCGATGGCGGCCGTCCTCGAGTATCTCCACGCCGTCGATCCCGAGGCGGCACGCAGGGCCCGCCACCGCTACGCCTGTTTCGACCACTTCGGCGAGGATCCGCAGGCCTACGGCTACGCGGCGCGCTTCGACCTCGGCGAATCGTGCGAGCAGGCGGTCGTGGAGCAGCTGCTCGAGCTGCGGGGCCGGGCCGCGGACTACGCGCCCCGCCGAGGAGACGCCACCGGCGACGACCTCTTCTTCGCGGAGCAGAACGCGCGGCTCGTGGCCAACGCCGAGCGGTACTACCGGACGATGTTCACGGGAAGGGTGGAGTCGTGGAACGTGCGCGACCGCCACATGGCCGAGACGCTCGAGGCCCTCGTCGCGCACCTCTCGGCGACCGGCCGGCCCGCGAAGATCGTCGTCTGGGCGCACAACTCGCACCTCGGCGACGCTCGGGCCACCCAGATGGGCGAGGAGGGCGAGCTGAACGTCGGACAGCTCGTGCGGGAGCGGCACGGATCCGACGCGGTCCTCGTCGGCTTCAGCACCTACGAGGGCACGGTGACCGCGGCCTCCGACTGGGACGGCCCCGCCGAGCGCAAGCAGGTCCGGCCCGGGCTGCGCGGCAGCTACGAGGCGCTCTTCCACGAGCTCCGCGGCGATTTCATGCTGAACCTGCGCGACGACGCGGCTCTGAGCCGAGGGCTGGCGACACCGCAGCTTCAGCGCGCGATCGGCGTGATCTACCGGCCCGACACCGAGCGCCTCAGCCACTACTTCCCGGCGATGCTGCCGCGCCAGTTCGACGCTCTCCTGCACTACGACCGCACCCGGGCGGTCGAGCCCCTCGAGCGGACCGCCCAGTGGGAGCGGGGGGAGGTCCCGGAAACGTTCCCCACGGCGCTCTAGCCGCTGGCATCACCTTTGCTTACCGTCTCTTGGAGGTCCTGAGCCATGAAGGGAATCGTCTCCGTCCTTGCCGTCCTGACACTTGCCGGCATGGCCTACGCGCAGCAGCCCCAGGTCTACACGCCATCCGGCTCCGACGCGACGGTACCGACGTTCATCAACGCGAACGTCGTTCGCGTCGACCCTGCCGGCCGGACGATCACCATCCGTGCCGACAGCCGGGACACCGTGCTCGTCGTCGAAGGAGAAGGCCTCGCCGCGCTGTCGAGGCTCCGTCCGGGCGACCAGATCATGCTCGGCTATCGCGTCGACGGCGGCCGGCGCGTCGTGACCAACGTCCGCGAGGTCGTGCCCACCGCGACCGCGGCCGTCGCCCCTCCCTCGCACTCGACCACGATCGAGAGCGTCCGTGTCGTCGCCGTCAACCCGTCCAAGCGCACGCTGACGGTCAGGGACGTGAGCGGCACGCGGCATGTGCTCACGACGACCACCGAGGTCGGCCGGACCTTGCGCGGGCTCCGCGTCGGAGACGACGTGGTCCTGAGCTATCGCGCCGGGAAGGGCAACGCCCGCACGGTCGTCCGCATCGAGCCCGTCGGCGTCGGCACGAGCGGAACGGTGACGCAGGTGGCCCCCGTCGTGCCCGTCTCGACCGTGGTCGTACCGGCGAACGGGCCCGCGGTCGTGCCCGCGACCGGCACCAACGTGCCGGTCGTCGTGGCCCAGACCGGCCTGCCCGTGACCGGCGGGATCCCGGTGCCGCCGAACGCCGCGGGCGCCCCCGCCCAGATGCAGCCCGTGCCCAACGTGGGACCGCCGACGAGCCCCACCTTGAACGTGGCGCTTCCGCCGGCGACGACGGCGGTATTGCCGGAGAAGGCCACCGCGGCCGAGTCCGACGCGTTCCGGTCCCAGGGGATGCGCACCCTCCAGTCGGCGGCGGGGGTGCTGGCCCTGAAGGCCAACGAGATCGACGGCCTGTGGTTCGCGTTCAAGAACCTGTGCCTCAACAATACGACGCCTTCGGGCGCGAACACGACGACGGGGCGCGAATGGTTCGTCCTCCTGAGCGGCGGCACCATCCACCAACCCAGCGACGACGCGTGCCGCCAGCGGCTGGTCGACCTCAACCGGTGCGCGGACCTCTTCCAGGAGCAGCTCACGGTGGCTCGGGACGCCGCACGCAAGGCGGGCGTCGAGCCGGGCACGGTGCGGGAGATCCTGCAGCGGAACCGGCTCGATCAGTAGTGCTCTAACTCTTCCGCCGCCGCGGGGGGAGCCCCGCGTCACGCAGGCGCTGGCCGACGTTGGTGGGGTCGGCCAGATCGCCGGTGATGCGCTCGGGCGTCTCCCCGTTGCGGCTGAGGAGCAGCGTCGGCGTGAAGCCGATGCGGTCCGCCTCCACCTTGGAGAGCAGCGGCGACACCTCGCGGATCTCCAGGCGCACGAGAGCGGAGTCGAACTCGCCCAGAAGCTGCTCCACGATGCGCCGCGCCGCCAGCGACGGCGCCGAGCCGGGGCTCACGTAAAGATACAGGTCGTAGCGGGAACCCGAGTGGGCGAGAGCCTGCGTCTGGCGGCCCAGCTCGACGACGCGGTGGATCTCCAGGACGAGCGCCGCCGGATCGAGGGGCTTGGTGAGGAACGCGTCGCATCCCGCCAGCCGGGCCGACTCCTTCGACTGCTGGAAGGCATGCCCGGTGAAGGCGACGACCGGAATGTGAGACGTCACCGGATCGGACTTGATGCGATGAGTGGCCTCCCACCCGTCCAGCTCCGGCAGGGCCAGATCCATGACGACGACGTCGGGACGCAGCGCGCGCGCCTTCTCCACGGCCTCGCGGCCGTTCATCGAGGTCTCGACGCCAAAGCCGGCGCTTCGAAGAAAATGCGTGAAAGCTTCGAGAGTATCGAGGGTGTCCTCGACCAGCAGGACGAAGAGCCCCCCTTCGGCCGGCACGCTTACACCTTAGGCGAAGCCTACTTACGGCGCAATGGGGTCTTCGCGATAGGCTTCGCGACGGCTTTGCGCTGGCGCCGAGCGGTCCAGAACGACTCCAGATCGCCCTGGCTGGCCGCGAAGGCCATGGCGATGAGCCGCGCCCGCTCGACCGGGTTGGCGTCGGGTGAGAGCGCCTTGGCGACCTGGACCGCGAGGGCCGACAGCGGCTCGGTGCGGGCGGCCGCCGCCGCCCGCGCGCTCACGCGGAAGGGGGCCGCCAGCAGCGCTCCCGCATCCTCGGCCTGCTGATCCTCCGCCGCGCTGCGGGCCCGCCCCTGAGCGCCGGCCGCCGGGCGTGCCTTCTCCTGTGACGCCTTTTCCTTGTCGAGTGCGGCCCGCAGCGAATCCGCCTCCGCGCGCGCGGCGCGCACGTCATCATGGACGCGGGGGAGCTTTCGCGCGAGAGCGTCGGCCAGCTCCCGGGCGGAGGCGGCCAGGCGCCGGGCGTCCGCTTCGATGGTGGAGAGATCCTCGGGCGGCGGCTTCACCGCCCGAGTTTCGCACAGTTCGAAGCGCTACTTCTTGCGCCGGGGAACCTTCCCCCCGGCCCGCCGCGCCTCGGACAGCCCGATCGCGATGGCCTGCTTCCGGCTCTTCACGGTCTTGCCCGACCGGCCCGACTTGAGCTGGCCCCGCTTCATCTCGTGCATGGCCCGCTCGACCTTCTTGCTCGCTTTCGGGCCGTATTTCCGGCCCGAGCTACGCCGACCACGGCTGCGGCCGCCGGAGTTTCTCTCAGGCATTGTCTACCCCTTTCTCGGTCGTAGGGACGAAGAAGTCCTCCCGAGTGGAATATGCAAATCCGCGGCCAGCACGCCTGAGTCGGAACAGTGGTTGCATACGATGCATGAGTGGGCGCCGCGAAAGAGACGGTCGTTTCGGAAGGCCTGATCCGGGGGGCGCTCGACACGCTGCCCGTCCACGTCGCCGTCCTCGACGAGCATGGGACCGTGCTCGCGATCAATGAGACCTGGGAAGCTTTCGCCGAGCCGCATCCCTTCGTCGGACGCCGCCACGGGATCGGCACGTCGTTGCTGGAGCTGTGCCGGCGCGCGGTGGCCGAGCGCACCGCCGAGGCGCATGTACTGGCCGGCCTGCGCGAGGTGCTCGAGCGGCGCGAGGAGCGCTTCGAGATCGAGTACTCCTGCCCGACCGCCGACGGGCGCGAGCGCTGGTTCTTCTTCCGCGCGCTGCGCTCGGATCGGGGCGGGCGGGCCCGGGTCGTGGTCCTCCACGAGGACATCACGCCGCGCAAGCGCGCGCAGCGGAAGCTGCAGGACAGCGAGCGGCTGTTCCGCCTCATGGCGGACGCGACCCCGGGGCTCGTCTGGATGTCGGACGCGAAGCGCCGGCTCACCTATTTCAACCGGCGATGGCTGGAGTTCCGCGGCCGGACGATCGACGAGGAGCGGGACGCGGGCTGGATGGACGGCATCCATCCGGACGACCGGGCGCGGTGGGAGCGGGAGTTCGGCGCCGCCGCCGCGGACCAGCGGCCGTTCGAGCTGGAGCTGCGGCTGCTCCGCGTCGACGGCGAGTACCGATGGCTGCTGGCTTCGGGGGCGCCGCTGTTCGCCGCCGGCGTGTTCGGCGGCCACATCGGCTCCTGCGTCGACGTGACCGACCGCCGGCGCGCCGAAGAGGCCTCGCGCTTCCTGGCCGAGGCCAGCAACGCCCTCGCCTCCTCGCTCGACTACCAGACCACGCTGAGCGCGGTGGCCCGCCTCGCGGTCCCGCAGATCGCGGACTGGTGCGCGGTGGACATGTTCGATCCCGACGGCACGCTGGAGCGTCTCGCTGTCGTCCATGCCGACCCGGACAAGGTGGAGCTGGCCCGCGGGCTGGGGCGCCGGTATTCGATGGCCCTCGACGCCGGCAGCGGGGTGTCCCACGTGCTGGGCGGCGGCCTGCCCGAGCTGGTCTCGGAGATCACCGACGAGCTGCTGGCCGAGATGGCCGGCGACGCCGAGCACCTCGAGATCCTCCGCGGCCTGGGCCTGAAGAGCTACATCATCGTGCCGCTCGTCGCGCGCGGCCGCATGCTCGGCGCCCTCACGCTGATGAGCGCGGAGTCCGGCCGCCGCTACGGCATGAGCGACCTCGTCTTCGCCGAGAACCTGGCCGGCCGGGCCGCGCTCGCCGTGGACAACGCCCGCCTGTACCGCGAGGCGCACGAGCTGAACCGCATGAAGGACGAGTTCCTGGCCACCCTTTCCCACGAGCTGCGGACGCCCCTGAACGCGATCGTGGGCTGGGCCCACCTGTTGCGCGACGGCAGGCTCGACGAAGAGACGACCCAGCGCGCGGTCGAGACCATCCACCGCAACGCCCGGTCCCAGAGCCAGCTCATCGCGGACATCCTGGACGTGTCCCGCATCGTGACGGGCAAGCTCCGCCTCGATCTGCGGCCGGTGGAGCTGGCCCCGATCGTGGAAGCCGCCGTGGACACGATGCGGCCGACCGCCGAGGCCAAGGGCGTCGGCCTCGAGGCCCAGATCGAGGACACGCCCGCGCAGGTGTCCGGCGACGTCGACCGACTGCAGCAGGTCGTGTGGAACCTCCTTTCCAACGCGATCAAGTTCACCCCCCTCGGCGGCACCGTGAAGGTGAGGCTGGTGCGCGAGCGCGGGCATTCCGCGATCCTCGTCGAGGACAATGGGGTGGGGATGCCCGCGGAGCTGATCCCCCGCGTCTTCGAGCGCTTCTTGCAGGGTGATTCGACGAGCACGCGCGCCCACGGCGGCCTCGGCCTGGGCCTGGCCATCGTCCGTCACATCGTGGAGCTGCACGGCGGCACGGTCGAAGCGTCCAGCCGCGGCCCCGGACTCGGCGCGACGTTCAAGGTCAGCCTGCCCGTCCTCACGCTGCGGCCCGCGGCCGGGGAGGGCGGCGAGCCGGGCCGGCGGCGCGCGGGCGACGAGGGCGCGGCCCTCGGGACCACGCTCGAGGGCCTCACCGTGCTCGTCGTCGACGGCCATCAGGACGCGCGCGAGTTGATGAGCGCGGTGCTGCAGCAGCGCGGCGCGCGCGTCGTGGGCGCGGCCTCGGCGGACGAGGCCCTGGACGTCTTGCGCAAGGAGCACCCCGACGTCCTGCTGAGCGATGCGGAGATGCCCGGCCAGGACGGGTACGCGCTCATCCAGAAGGTGCGCGCGCTGCCGCCGGAGGAGGGCGGGCGCGTCCCCGCCGCGGCCCTCACCGCGTACGCGCGGCGCGAAGACCGGGTCCAGACGCTTCTCGCCGGCTACCAGATCCACGTAGCAAAGCCGGTGGCGCCGGACGAGCTGGTCACGGTGGTCTCGATCCTCGGCGGCCGCGGCGGGCCGGGCTACCCCGCCGGAGGGCTGGACGGGGGCGCGGCCAGGTAGCGCTCGAGGCGGAAGCGGCCCTTCGGCGAGACGAGCGGCGCCCAGAGGTCGCCGAGCTTGCGGACGCGCGCGGGAACGTTGTCGATCCGGAAGTCGTCGATGGCGAGGCCGCGCTCGACCTCGCGCCAGGTCACTGCCGTCGACACGGCCGCACGCGGATGGGGGCGGACGGAGTAGATGGACGCCAGCGTCCGGCCCCAGGCGTTCTGGTTGTAGTCCACGAGCACGCGGCCAGCCGGCCGCTTCGCAATCACGTACTCGGCGGTGATCAGCCGGGGCTGCAGCGCCTCCAGGCTCTGCGCGAAGCGCTTGGCGAAGCCCCACACGTCCTTCTGGGTGGGCCCCCGCACGATGGGGACGTAGACGTGGATGCCGCGCGACCCGGTGGTCTTCGCGAAGGACGGCATGCCGAGCGCGTGGAGGCCGTCGCGCACGATGAGCGCCGTCTCGAGCACGCGTTCGAACGGCACCTCCGGCGTGCCCTTCACGGGGTCGAGATCGAAGTGGACGTAGTCGGGGCGGTCCACGTCGTCGCACCGCGCGTACCACTGGTTGAGGTCGATGCACCCCAGGTTCACCACCCACAGCAGGGACGGCAGGTCCTGGATCATCGGGAAGTCGATGACGTTGCCGGACTCGTGCTCGATCGAGCACAGCTCGATCCATTCCGGCCGCGGCGTGGGCGCCCGCTTCATGAAGAAGAACTCGCCGGCGGCGCCGTTGGGATAGCGCTTCATGACCATGGCCCGGTCGCGCAGGTGGGGCAGCAGCGCCGGCGCCACGTCGGCGTAGTACTGGATGAGGTCGCGCTTGGTGAGGCCGAGGTCGGCCCAGAAGAGCTTGCGGAGGTTCGTCAGGCGGACGGCGCGCGCGCCGAGGCGCACCTCCACGGTATCGGTGTCCTTGGGGAGGACGAGGCCGGCCGGCTCGTCCGGCGGCCGCGGCGGCGCCTTGCCCCCGCCCCGGCGGCGGGACGGGTGGCGATTGCGCGTGGCCCGGGGCGCGCTCATGCCCGCGGGGCCAGGCGGGGCGGCCGCGGGCCGTGCCGGGGCGCGCCGCCGTCGAGACGCACGTACTCGAGCTCGCGGCCGGCGTCCACGCAGCGGAGCAGGAGGCCGCCGCGGCTCATGTCCCCGCGGCCGGCGAAATCGGCAGGGAAGCGCAGGGCCGGGCCGAAGACCTTCAGCAGCAGGTCGACGTACTTGCCCGTGGCCACGCTGCCGAGCAGCACCACCTCGCAGTCGGGGCCCGCCGCCGCGGCCAGCAGCTTCGCATCGCGCTCGAGCGGCCGGCGGTAGCGTGGATCCCGCAGGTCGATGTCACCGCGGGCGTAGCGGCGCAGGCGGGCGATCGTGAGCGGGAAGGTCGGCGCGCGCAGTCCCTCGTTGGTGGTGATGACGACGATGCCGGGCACGCCCGGCGGCGGCGCGGCGAAGGCCTGCGCGTACGCGAGCTTGCCGCGGAAGTAGAGCCCGCTCAGGAAGGCGAAGACCTCGCCCAGCGGCGCGCCTTGTTTCTTCCTCAGACGCCGCGCGAGCGGAAACTGCGCCGCGTCGTTGTAGAGAAGCTGCGCGCGCTCCCCCCCGCAATGCGCCGGAGAGAGGATGAAGATCCGATCAGCCACAGAAGAGAGTAAACCAGAAACGGGTCCTTTGACGCAGAGGTCACGGAGGATCGCCAGAATCGTTCGAGGACGCAGAGATCTAGTTCATTCCTCTGCGTCCTCTCCGTTCGTTCTCCGCGTCCTCTGCGTTAGAAGGTCATTGGACGGGCCGGACCGCCTCGCGAAAGGCCTCCGCGCCGAGGGCGTTGAGGACCTCCCCCTTGCGGACCCAGCCGCGCCGCGCCATCGCGACCCCGTAGCGGAAGTTCTGCAGCGCGCGCACCGAGTGCGCGTCGGTCGAGATCACGAACCGCAGGCCGCGCTCCCGCGCCTTGCGCACCCAGCGCGGCTCCATGTCGAGGCGGCGGGGCTCGCCGCTGATCTCGATCGCCGCCTTCGACGCCGCCGCCGCGTCGAGCACTTCCTCCACCCGGCACGCGATCGGCGGCCGGGTGCGCACGTAGCGGCCCAGCGCGTGGCCCCAGATCTTGAACAGCGGCAGCCGCATCGCGCGCACGAGCCGCCGGGTCATCTCGTCCTCGCCCATCTTGTACCGGTTGTGGATGCTCGCGACCACCACGTCGAGCTGCTCCAGGATCCGGTCGGGATAGTCGAGGGCCCCGTCGGCGAGGATGTCGCTCTCGGTTCCCCGCAGCAGGCGGACCTTGACCTTCTCCTGCGCGCGGTCGATGTCCTCCCACTGCTGCTTGAGCCGGTCCTCGCTGAGCCCGCCCGCGTAGTGGGCGGTGGGGGAGTGGTCGGTGATGGTGATGTACTCCATCCCCAGCTCCTCCGCGCCCCGCGCCATCTCCTCGACGCTGTGCTTGCCGTCCGAGTAGTGGGTGTGGCAGTGGACGAGGCCGCGGACGTCGCTCTCCTCGAGCAGGTCCTCGGGCAGCGTGCCGGCCGCCGCGGCCTCCACTTCGCCCTCGTCCTCACGCAGCTCCGGCGGCACGTACTGCAGGCCGAGCCGACGGTAGAGCGCGGCCTCGTCGGCCAGGGCGGCGGCGCGGCGGCCGCGCCGCGTCATCAGCGCGCGCTCGGAGAGCACCAGGTCCGCGGCCTGGGCCCGCGCCTGCAGCTTCTCGTAGTGGGCGGACGAGCCCGTGAGGCGGACGAGCGTCGGCACGTGCTCGGAGGGCGCGACCGCCTCGACGCTCGCGTGGACGCCGCCGGCGAGACGGACGTGGCCGCGGCCGTCCCCCCGCTCCACGACCGCCGCCACCTGCGGCAGCGCCAGGAAATGGTCGACGACTGCCTCCGCGTCGCGGGCGGCGACCGCGAGCTGGATCTGGTCCACCGTCTCGGTGCGCCGGCGCGCTTCCCCCGCCACGTCGACGCGCAGCGCGTGCGGCGACGCGGCCACCCAGGCGCGCAGCAGCTCTCCCATCTGGAGCGCCTCGTGCAGCAACAGGGTCTGCCCGCGAGCCTCCAGCTCGGCGATGCCGTCCAGGATCTTCTTCTCGGTCTTCTCGCCGAAGCCCTTCACCTCCCGCACCCGGCCGGCCTCGGCGGCGGCCTTCAGCTCGGCCACGCTGCGGATGCCGAGCGCGCGGTGCAGCGCGGCCACGCGCTCCACGCTGAGGTTGGGGACGCGCACGAGGTCGAGGATGCCCGGGGGCAGCTCGGCGCGCAGGCGCTCGAGCATCGACGAGCGGCCGGTGCGGTGCAGCTCGGCGATCTGCGCGGCGAGCGCGGCGCCGATGCCGGGGACCTGGGTCAACCGGTCCTCGGCGACGAGCTTCGTGAGGTCGGCCGCCAGCGCCTCGACCGCCGACGCTCCGCGCTTGTACGCCCGGGCCCGGTAGGGGTTGCCGCCCTTGACCTCGAGCAGGAGGCCGATCTCCCGCAGCGCCGCCGCCACGGCCAGGCGGTCCGCCGTCGCGGGCGGGCTCGGGGTCACGGGGTCGGCTTGGGCATCGGAGGCAGGCCCAGGCGGCCGGCTTCCTTGTCGACGGTGGCCACGAAGTCGTTGATGCGGGGCAGGCGCTTGCCGTTGATGAACAGCGTCGGCGTGGCGTTGACCCCGCCCTCGCGCGCCTCCTCGATCTGCGCGGCCAGCCGCGTCTTCATGCGCCCGGAGGCGAGGCACGACTGCATGGCCGCGCCGTCCAGCCCCGCCTCGGTGGCGACGTGCACCACGTCCTTCATCTCGGGCTTCTCGAGCTGCGACGAGAAGAGCTTGTCGTGATACGGCCAGAACCCGTTCTGCTCCTGGGCGCACAGGCCGCCCATCGCCAGCCAGCAGGCGCCCTCGTGGATGGTCTGCTTCACGTTCGGGTTGCACAGCGAGTCGAGCGGGTAGTTCTTGTAGTAGAGCGTGACGCGGTCGGCGGTCTGGGGGAGGTAGCCCGCGAACGCGCCGGCGATGTTGCGGCAGAACGGGCACAGGAAGTCGGAGAACTCCACCACCTTGATCGGCCCTTG
>Ga0066710_100006221_pt1 | contig 11094 bp, 8 predicted proteins | sample GraSoiAngelo_159_FD_79666 | JGI IMG/M metagenome (GOLD analysis project Ga0066710, IMG submission 79666) | Grasslands soil microbial communities from the Angelo Coastal Reserve, California, USA - 14_1009_16_40cm | ecosystem: Environmental > Terrestrial > Soil > Grasslands | place: USA...
GCATGTTAGGCCTGAGCGACGACTTCATGGCACGTGCGGTGCGCCTGGTTGGGAACTATGGGGAACTCTTCGAGCGGCACTTGCAGCCCTTGAATCTCGCTCGCGGGGTCAACAATCTGTGGACGCAGGGCGGTTTGCTCTACGCGCCACCCTTCCGCTAGGTGCTGCGCCCGGCTACTGCGTAGGGCTAATGACCCCCGCCATACTGGCGGGGATAGTTGCCGTGCGCAGCACCTGGCGGGGCCAATTGCGGTACGCAGTACCCAGTTTGGCGGGGTGAGTCGCCCTGTGACGGTGGCGAGAAAGAGGAGGGACGCTGATGCACATCGGGCTCATGATGGAATGTGACTACCGGGCCGGCAAGACGCAGGAAGAGGCTTTCCACGAAGCCTTCGCCACTGCGGCACACGCCGAGGAGTGGGGTTTCGACGGGGTCTGGCTGGCCGAACGCCACTTCGCTCCCCCAGAAAGTGGGCGAGCCATCCCTTCCGTCGTGGCGTCCCCCTTGATCATCGCCACCGCTATCGCCGCCAAAACGACTCGTATCCGGGTAGGGACGGCGGTGCTAGTGCTGCCTCTCGGCCATCCCGTGCGCATGGCGGAGGAAGTGGCAACCCTGGACCACATCAGCCAGGGCCGCCTGGATCTGGGTATCGGCCGTAGTGGCTTTCCCTGGGCCTACGAGGGGTATGACATTCCCTACTCCGAGAGCCGGGAGCGCTTTCGGGAATTCTTTGACGTGATGCAACGCGCGTGGACCCAAGAGCGCTTCTCCTACGAGGGCAAGTACTATACCTTCAGGGATGTGTGCCTGATCCCCAAGCCCTACCAGAAACCGCATCCCCCCCTGCGCTACGCCGCCACCACCAGGGACAGCTTTACTACCATGGGAGAGCTGGGGTTACCCATCTTTGCCGGCCTGGGTGGGGCTGCAGTGCCGGAACTGGCGCGTGCTATTGCCGTATACCGGGAGGCCTGGCGCGAGGCTGGTCATCCTGGAGACGGCGACGTGATGCTGCGTGTGGGCGTCTATGTCGCAGAAGATAAAGAGCGAGCTTTCTCCGAGCCACGGGAAAGTACGATGAGCTTTTACAACCGCATACGCCAGGGTTTGCTGCAGACCGCGGGCGCTTTTGGCGGTGAATTGCGTGCCCAGCGGGCGCAAAGTCTGGCCAACCTCACGTACGAGTCGGCCCTCCAGGACCGCCTGGTCTATGGGACGCCGGACGCCGTCGCCCACCGTCTGCAAGAACTCCAGGAGGAGCTGGGTCTGTCGGGCGTCCTCATGGAGCCCAATGTGGGTGGCCTGCTGTCCCCGGAGCGCCTCGACAACTCCATACGCCTCTTCGGTCAGGAAGTGGCGCCCCAACTGCAATCCTGAGCTGTCTGTCTTTGGTTACCCTCCCCCTGAAACGGGGGAGGGCGCCTGCTCTAGCTCTCCTCGAGACCCGGCCCTAACGCTACCTCATGATAGGCGCAGTGCCAGCATGTCCGCTTGTCCGTCGGCCAGAAAACGAAGAGCCCCGGTTCGAGAAGCTCGGCGATGCCATTGACCGGTTCTCCCCCGCTCTCCAGGCCTTGGTACGTCGCCTCGTACTTCCTCCAGCGCGGGAAGGCATACGGCGTTGGCAGTTCCTGAATGGGCAGGTCACTGTGCTGGGCGAGGTGCGTGAGTGCCTGCACGAGCAGGGCCTTCGCCCAGCGATGCTTGCAGCGCCCAGCAGGGGCCCGGGAGGCGTCCTGGCACGTGCAATGGCCGTTCACGGTATACCAGGTTTCGGGATGCCGCTGGCTCTGCACCGCGGCGAGGCCATGCCCATCCAGATGCACGCCGCCCTGCACCGCAATGGCATGCCCGCGCGTGATCCGGGCAGCTTCCTTCGGGTACTGAGCCAGCGCCTGCTGACGTATGCGATCGAGGGCTTGGGCCACATTGTCGTTGACGATCAACTCGTACTGTAGTACGGTAGACATAGTATCGCTCCTTCCAGGGGGGCATGCTGTCGGCTCACCGTGTCGTTTCCGAGGCGGTCACGGTGGGCCTTTTTTGTCAAAGTAGACATACCATCGTATTCAACGCTTCAGAGAACTGACTACCCTCTGCCATGACGCCCCAGGGATGACGAGCCAGAGAGCGTAATTTACTAAGGAGACATCCGCATCATGGTTGCGCACATCCCCCAGGTATGTGGTGCCCCAGCCTCGTTCGCGCGCCGTAGGCTCTGTGTGCTCTCTGCAGAGGCGACAGCGCGCGTGCCGCATCGCGGCGGACCCCTGCCAGACCAGCGTGCGGCTGCTGGAGCACAGGCGAGGCCGTGGCAGCAGCCGCCTCAAGGTGGGAGCACTAGGGGCAGGACAGAGTGCAGGTCCCAAGCGTCGCTCCGCGTCACGTCCACTGGAATAGGGCGAGCCGAGAGCATCCCAGAAGGGGGCTTGTAGACCCCGCAGGTGGTGCTGTAATTATACTGTACATATGAGCAGTATTCAAGGGCGACAGAGGACCTGCCGAGGCCGTCCAGATCGCAGAGATCACAGTGGGCTATGGCTATGGCTGGACCTCATGCGGGGCCGGTGGCATGCGGCTAGGACGGCTTTTGCCATGCAGCACGCCTTGAGTGCCTAGTCCTCGCGAGACAGGAGGATGGTAATGATGTTACAGACTTTGGCTGCGCGGGCAGAGCCCGAGGTGATGCATACGCCAGAAGACCGTGCGCTGGCCGTCTGGCAAGAACAGTAGCCTGATCGCTGGCTCTTGGTCGAGGTTACCTGCGAGGAGGACGGCGAACCCCTCACGGGTCGTCTCCTTGCCGTGGCGGCGATGGATATGGCGCTGGTGTCCTTGTGGCAAGCACATATTCAGCAAGGGAAAATCATGGCCCTCCTGTACGGGCTCTTGCGCCGCTGACGCAGCCGTACAACAATCAGGCACCCGGCTAGAGTCGTCCCTCCTCGATTGGCAGGCCCAGCCAGTAACGGCCAACGAGTTCGTAGTGGGCGTGCCGCGACTGGGCGTGCTGACTGATCACATGCATATCCTGGAAGGCGCGCTGCAGGAGATGGCCCTCATAAACGGCCGTCGCACCGGCAGCGTTGTAGACGGTGTCAACCACCTGGATGGCCAGCCGAATGGTGTGTGTCGTGGCAATGCGTAGCGTCGCACGCTGGTCCATACTAAGCGTGCCGGTGGTGCTGACGGTGTCCCAGACGTCACGCACCGTTTCCGTCAGGAAAGCCCGGCCAGCGCGGAGGTTGGCTTCGGCGTGGCCTACGTCCACCTGGACTATGGGCTGTTCGCGAAGCAACCCGGGCGCAAAGCGCGGGGTCTTGGCCCCCGCCAGCTCATAGAACGCGGCCAGGCAGGTGCGGGCCACACCTAGGGACACGGCAGCGTCACCCGAGGCGAACACCAGGCCCCGGGTGATCTGATAGAGCGGTCCAGTCTCAATAAGGGGGGCCGTGCGCGTTAACACGCTGCGCTCTTCGGGCACGAAGACATCGTGGACGGCGAAGTGGTGCGTCCCCGTGCCGCGCAGGCCCCGGACATGCCAGGTATCGAGCAACTCGGCCTCGGCGACCGGCACGAAGAGATAGCGCGTCTCCGGCTGCCCGTTCTTCAGCAGTCTGGGGTGGCCGTGCTCAATGATCTGGGCGTGTGGGGCCACCCAGGAGGCATGCCGGCAGCCCGTGCTGAAGCCCTGCTCGCCCGTGACCCGATACCCGCCCGGGACCACGACCGCCTGAGCACTCGGGATAGGGGTGTTAGAGACAACGCCGCGCGGCGTATCGATCCAGATGGTACGCGCGACCTCGGACGGCATGCGGGCCGCGTAGGTCGCAAAGACGGCCCCCTGATTGATCGCCCAGGCGGTGCTGGCGTCTGCCTTCCCGAGTTCCTCAATCACCTGAATATAGGTGGGGAGGTCGAGCTCAGGGCAGCCCAGAGTGCGTGGCAGTGCCAGATGAAACATCCCTGCGTCCGCCAGGGCTTCGAAGAGCGCCGGCGGGAGTTCCCGCGTTGCCTCGATCTCCTCAGCGTAGGAGCGGATCAGGGGAGCTAACTTCCGTGCAGCATCGAGCGGCGATTGGACTTCAGTTTCAGGCATGAGTCTGGGCCTTCCGGTAATATTGGCACAAAGCATGACGGTATCGCATCCTGTTTCCTGGTCACAACACACCTGGACTTCTGGCGCGTGTGTATACAGACTACAGTGGTGTCGCGCACGCTGCAACCATGTGGGCCAGGGCTATCGCCTGGGCGCGAGGAGGGTGAGCAGCGCGTCCACGACTGCGCCAGGCTGTTCGCGCGGCATGAAATGGCCGGCGTCCGCCACGACATGCCGCGCCATCGCTGCCGGAAAGAGTCCGCTGTCACCGTCGTAACGGCGCGATAGCGACACCCCGTCATCCGCCCCGTGTAGCACAAGCGTTGGCACCGTGATTGGCGGTCGCGTGGCCAGGCGACGCTCGACCTCGTCGAAGCGCGGGTCACCCGGAGCATTGCCGTGGCGGTGGCGATAGGAGTGGATCACCACCGGCACGAAATCGGGATTGTCGAAGGACGGTGCCGTGCGGTCGAAGGTGGCGTCGTCGAAGTGCCAGGTCGGTGACCACTCCTCCCAGAGCAGCCGACAGATATCACGACGATGCTGTTCGAGGCCCACCCGGCCCCGCTCCGTATTGAAATACCATTGGTACCAGAGCGCCCGCTCTTGCTTGGCCGAGGCCGGAGGTTGTGCTACGAGTGTGTTCTGCACGTTGTAGCCCCCAATGGTCACCAGAGCCTGGACGCGCTCGGGCGCTAAGATGGCGATGATACACGCGGCCCGGCCGCCCCAGTCGTAGCCGGCCAGCCCGACACGGTCGAGCCCCAGTGCCTCCATGAAATCGAACAGATCCTGGGCAATGGCTGCCTGCTGCGCCAGGCGCGGCGCTGTGGCATCAAGGAAGCGAGTCGGCCCGTAGCCGCGCAGATACGGGACCAGCACACGATATTCGGCGGCCACGAGGGGAGGCGCCACAGCGTCCCAGGCACGGACATCGTCCGGGAACCCGTGCAACAACACGACGGGGAAACCGCTGGTGTCCCCGTGGGCTTCATAGCCGATCTCAAGCATTGGTGTGCGCACGGTGAGGCCTGTAGGCATGCGTATCTCCTTGTCGTATCTCTCTACGCGTTCGCGCCTCTCCTGCAGCACCGCGCAGGAGACGCGGAGAGGAAAAATTACCGACATTTTTGCACCGCGTCAACTGCGAGCGCATCCTCTCCACCGCACCTGCGAAGTCGTGTCTTTTCTCAGGAGTTTGGCGTTGCAATTTCTCGCCCTGTAGTGCACAATGCCTCATTTGCAATCACATAAGGAGTCCATAGAGTGGCTGCGGCGCTTCACATAACTCGCAGGTCATTGCCGACAGAGAACGCGTGTATGCCCCACGATAGTATCCTTGATACGTTTCCCAAGCTGCTGCTCGACCGTACCAGACAGCACCCCGACAAGATCGCTATGCGTGAAAAAGATCTCGGTATCTGGCAGACCTGGACCTGGCGCCAGATGTGCGACGAAGTACGGGCGCTGGCCGGCGGGCTGGCAGCCATGGGCCTGGCACGCGGAGACAAAGTAGCGATCATTGGCGACAACCGTCCGCATCTCTACTGGGCCATGACCGCGACGCAGTGCCTGGGTGGAGTGCCGGTACCGCTGTATCAGGACGCGGTCGCCGAGGAAATGCAATTTGTCCTCGAGCATGCCGAGACGCGCTTTGCGGTCGTGGAAGACCAGGAACAGGTGGACAAGCTCCTGGCAGTGCAGGAGCGCTGCCCGCAGCTGGAGACGATAATCTATACCGATCCACGTGGGTTGCGGCATTACTCCTCGCCCTCTTTGTATGCCTTGAACACGGTACAAGAGCACGGCCGACGCTTCGATACTGCCCATCCAACATATGTGGATGAGCAGATAGCGCAAGGTCGCGGCACCGACCTGGCGACCATGCTCTATACCTCCGGCACCACTGGCCGTCCCAAGGGCGTCATGCTGTCGTTCGACAACATTCTGATCACGGCACGCAACGCGGTTATCCGCGAAGGGCTCCGAGACGCCGAGGAGATCTTGGCGTATCTACCGATGGCCTGGGTGGGCGATCACATTTTCTCTTATGCGCAGTTTTACTGCGCCGGCTTCATTGTCAACTGCCCGGAGAGCAGTGATACGGTGCCGCAGGATCTGCATGAGATCGGCCCCACCTACTTCTTCGCCCCGCCCCGCATCTGGGAGAATATTTTGACCATGGTGATGATCCGCATGGAGGATGCGGCCTGGCTGAAGCGCCAGATGTTTCATTTTTTTATGGGCGTGGCACAACGGGTTGGAGCGCGCAAGCTGGCGGGCCAGTCTGTGGGCCTGCGCGACACCCTGCTGTATGCGCTGGGCGACGTGCTGGTCTACGGCCCCCTCAAAGATAATCTGGGTCTGCGACGCATTCGCCTGGCGTATACGGCTGGTGAGGCCATTGGGCCGGAGATTTTTACCTTCTATCGCTCGCTGGGCATCAATGTGAAGCAACTGTACGGCATGACCGAGGCGAGCGTGTTTGTCTGCGTGCAGCCTGACGGCGAGGTGCGCTCCGATACCGTCGGCACGCCTATGCCGGAGGTCGAGGTCAAAATCAGCCCTGAGGGTGAGGTAATGTTTCGCAGCCCAGGCGTCTTTCTGGGCTATTACAAAAACCCGCAGGCCACGGCGGAAACGCTCGCAGATGGCTGGGTGCATTCCGGCGATGCTGGCTACCTCGACGCGCATGGTCATCTCAAAATCATCGACCGCGCCAGAGACGTGAGTCGGGTGGGCGATGCCAACCGCTCACTGTTTGCCCCGCGCTATCTTGAGAACAAACTCAAATTTAGTCCGTTCATCAAAGAAGCTGTGGTGTATGGCCAGGAGCGGCCGTTTGTCGGGGCCTTCATCAACATCGACCTCGGAGCCGTAGGAAACTGGGCCGAACGCCGTGGATTGGCTTACACGAGCTATACGGATCTGGCAGTTCGGCCACAGGTCTACGACCTCATCCAGGAGGAAATTGCGCGCGTAAATGTGAGTCTGGTGGACGATCCACAGATGGCGGGAGCCCAGATCCGCCGCTTCCTCATCCTCCATAAAGAGCTCGACCCGGATGATGGCGAGCTGACCCGTACCCGGAAAGTCCGGCGTCGCTTTGTGGCGGAGAAGTATGCGACGCTCATCGAGGCCCTGTATGGCGCTGATGACCGCGTGCCGGTTGAGACCCAGGTGATCTTTGAGGACGGACGGAGCGGCACGCTCAAAGCAGAGCTGCTTATCCGTGACGTGGCTCCAGAAACACCGGTAGCAGTCGCCTAAGGATGATACGGCCGTGGCAGAGGTAACAGAGCGACCATTGCACCCGGCGCCCAACGACGGGAAGGCGCCCTTGCTGCAAGCGCAGCATATTGCTCTGGCCTTTGGGGCTGTGCAAGCGCTGAGTGATGTGAGCGTCGATATTAACACAGGCGAGATCTTGGCCATCATTGGCCCCAATGGGGCTGGCAAGACGTCGCTGCTGAATGTCATCAATGGTGTGTACTACCCGCAGCGCGGCCGTATTGTCTTTCAGGGTGTGGAACGGAGCAAGCGCCTACGGCCCTATCAGGTGGCGCGCCAGGGCATAGCACGGACGTTTCAGAACGTGGCGCTCTTCAAAGGCATGAGCACGCTCGATAACCTCATGACCGGGCGTGTCTTGCACATGCACACCGGTCTCTTGAGTCAGGCGCTCTACTGGGGCCGAGCGCGCCGAGACGAAGAGCGGCAGCGGGCGTATGTCGAGACCATCATCGATTTTCTGGAAATTGAAGCCATCCGCAAAACGCCCGTAGGACGGCTGCCCTACGGCCTGCAGAAACGCGTCGAGTTGGGCCGGGCCTTGGCGGCAGAACCGGTGCTGCTCTTGCTTGATGAACCCATGGCCGGGATGAATGTAGAAGAAAAGGCGGACATGTGCCGGTTTATCTTCGACATTCGGGACGAGTTTGGCATCACCTGCGTGCTCATCGAGCACGATATGGGGGTCGTGATGGATATCTCGGACCGCCTCGTGGTGCTCGACTACGGTCACAAGATTGCCGATGGCCCGCCGGATGTGGTGCGGACCGATCAAGCCGTCATTCATGCGTACCTGGGTGTGGCGTATGCGGACGCATAGAGACTGATGGAAATGAGACATGACGCTAGACAGTAGTCTTGCCGTGCTCGTGGCACCGTTTGTGGGCATGGTGTCCTCCCCGATCTTTTTTGCCGAAGTCGTGGTCGGCGGCTTAATGACCGGGGTGATGTACGCCATGGTGGCGCTCGGTTTTGTGCTCATTTTCAAAGCGTCGGGGGTGTTCAACTTTGCCCAGGGTGTCATGGTGCTGTTCGCCGCCCTGACCCTCGTCGGGCTTATGGAGCATGGCCTGCCAGTATGGCTGGCGCTCGTCATCACCACGGTGGTGATGATCGGCCTGGCGTTTGCGATCGAGCGGGTGGTGTTACGCCCCCTCGTCAACCAACCACCTTTTACCCTCTTGATGGCGACTATCGGCCTGACGTTTTTCCTGGAAGGGCTAGGGGAACTCGTCTGGGGCAGCAATGTCAAGAAGCTCAACCTCGGGATCCCAGAAGCCCCTGTGGATGTGGGGGGTATGCTGCTCAATCAGTTTGACCTGGTGGCGGCCGTCACTGCTGCCACGCTAGTCGCTGTGCTGGCCTTTTTGTCTCAGAAAACAAGTATCGGCAGAGCCCTGCGGGCGGTTGCCGACGACCACCAGGCAGCGACGGCGGTGGGTATTCCTCTCCAGACCATCTGGGTGACGGTCTGGTCCGTGGCCGGCATCGTGGCCCTGGTCGGGGGCATCATGTGGGGGGCCAAAAGTGGCGTCCAGTTCAGTCTCTCGCTCATCGCTCTCAAGGCGTTGCCCGTGTTGATCTTGGGCGGCCTCACCTCGATACCGGGGGCGATTGTGGGGGGACTGATCATCGGGGTCGGAGAAAAGATTGCCGAGGTCTATTGGGGGCCGCTCGTCGGTGGAGCGATTGAAAACTGGTTCGCCTACATGCTGGCGCTGGTGTTCCTGCTGTTTCGACCGCAGGGTTTGTTTGGCGAGGAGATCATCGAGAGGGTATAGAAGGCGATGCTGTACCGTGAAGCGGGCCAGTTCAAGGCCACCTATCGGCAGGACCAGGCGATTTTTCCGGTTGTGCAGGACCGTGTGGGCGTCGCAACGCTCCTGGGCGTCGCGTACGTGGTGGTGCCGCTGGTGGCCAATGAGTACTGGTTACAAGCGATTCTGATCCCATTTCTGATCTCGTCTCTGGCAGCGCTGGGGCTCAACCTCCTCACCGGCTACGCTGGACAGGTATCCCTCGGTACAGGGGGATTCATGGCCGTAGGCGCCTATACAGCGTATAAAATGACCACGGCCTTTCCTGGTCTGAATATCGTGCTCATTTTCCTCCTCTCAGGACTTGTGGCGGCGGCTATTGGCCTGGTCTTTGGCATACCGAGTCTGCGCATCAAAGGACTGTATCTGGCCGTGGCTACCCTGGCGGCGCAATTCTTCCTGATGTGGCTCTTCAACCGTGCGCCATGGTTCTACAACTACAACCCCTCCGGCACTATCACGGCCCCACCCCGGAGATTCTTGGGCCTCATGGTGACCGGCCCCGAAGCTACGGCCGCCGTACGCTATCTCGTGGCTCTCAGCTTCGTTGTGGTCTTCGCTCTGGTGGCCAAAAACCTGGTACGAAGTGAGATTGGCCGGACCTGGATGGCCATCCGCGATATGGACGTGGCCGCTGAAATTATTGGCATCCGACCGCTCACGACCAAGCTCACGGCCTTCGCCGTAAGCTCGTTTTATTGCGGTGTGGCAGGGGCGCTCGTGCTCTTTCTCTACCTCGGTAGTGTCGAAACCTTGGCCTTTGACATTAATGTCTCATTTCAGGTGCTGTTCATGATCATCATTGGCGGCTTAGGGAGCATTCTGGGGTCGATCATCGGCGCTGCCTTCATCACCATCGTGCCGATTTTTCTCACCAATGCGCCGCGCGTCGTCGGTCTCAATGTGCCCGTCGACCTGTCAAAAAATATTGAGGCAATCATTTTTGGTGGGCTCATTCTCTTCTTTTTGATTGTGGAACCCCAGGGTCTGGCGCGGCTCTGGCAGATTGGCAAAGAGAAACTCCGTCGTTGGCCGTTCCCGTACTGAGTACTGGCCGCGGCCATGTAAGCTATGGTGATTCACCCCGCCAAACTGGCGGGGGTAATTAGCCCTACGCAGTAGCCGGGCGTAGCACTCAGGGAGGAAGGAAACTATGAAGCACAAGAAGACGTTGTGGATGGCTGTCGGCCTCGCCCTGCTGGTCGGGCTCATCGGCGCAGCCCCAGGGCTGGCCCAGAATGAGATCTTTATTCCCCTGCTCGTGTACCGTACAGGCCCCTATGCTCCGAATGGCATCCCCCTTGCCAACGGGTATAGCGACTATCTCAAGCTGCTGAACGCGCGTGACGGTGGCGTCAACGGCGTCAAGATCACGTGGGAAGAGTGCGAGACGCAGTACGATACCAAACTCGGCGTTGAATGCTACGAAAAGCTGAAAAACCAAGGGCCAACGGGCGCCGTCCTGTTCAATCCCTACAGCACCGGGATTACCTATCAGCTCATTCCCAAGGCGCCAGTCGATAAAATTCCCATTCATTCTATGGGGTATGGCCGCACGGCTTCGGCAGATGGCCGGGTATTCGAATGGGCCTTTAATTTTCCTTCGACCTACTGGAGTCAGGCGTCGGCCTTTGTGAAGTACATCGGTGAGCAAGAGGGCGGTATGGACAAGCTGAAGGGCAAGAAGATTGCTCTGGTGCATCATAACAGCCCGTACGGCAAGGAACCCATTCCGACGTTGGAAATTCTCGCCAAGCAGCACGGCTTTGAGCTGACGACCCTGGCCGTCGACCATCCGGGGCAGGAACAGAAGGCCACCTGGCTGCAGATCCGGCGCAGTCAGCCCAACTGGGTCTTGCTGTGGGGCTGGGGCGTGATGAACC
>Ga0066710_100006223_pt1 | contig 11093 bp, 9 predicted proteins | sample GraSoiAngelo_159_FD_79666 | JGI IMG/M metagenome (GOLD analysis project Ga0066710, IMG submission 79666) | Grasslands soil microbial communities from the Angelo Coastal Reserve, California, USA - 14_1009_16_40cm | ecosystem: Environmental > Terrestrial > Soil > Grasslands | place: USA...
AAGCTTTGTTGAGCCTCATTCTCTAAGAGAATGAAATCCACAGGTCCCACAATAGTCGCAACAAAGTCCGACCCAGCATCCTTCAACATTGCTCAAAGCCTCATCCAGCAACACGGGTTTAACGCACAGATAGCGAAGGGTAAGTGGCAACAGTACGAGAAAGGCAATCTCCGCCTCGTCATCATAGAAGAAGAGTCAATCTACGCTGACACGGGGGACATTCCGGAGGGTTCAACCTCAATCATCTTTGCCTCAAGACACAGGAGCAATACCCAGACACCAGCTCTCACAGTTCATGCGACAGGCAACCTGACCAAGGACGTATCCTACGGGGGGCGACCGGAAGAGGTTTCAATCGTAGAACCCCACCGAATACACTCGGCCCTAGTCGCGTTGAAAAGTGGTGTTGAGAGTTCAAGGGTCGGATTGGAGGTTACTATGGAAGCAACGCATCACGGCCCTTCAGACTTTCCAGTTCCTGTCCTATTTGTCGAGATAGGGAGCACCTCCGAACAATGGGCCAATCCCGTTCTAGGCAAGATAGCTGCTGATGCAGTCATGGCCGCCGCCAGTTCTACCTTTAGCAAGGGGATAAACGCGGTGGGCTTCGGCGGAACACACTATCCGGCCAAGCTGACCCAGGTATGTTTGGAAGGAAACTATGTGATTGGCCACGCCGTCTCCCGGTACGCTTTTGATGCCCAAGTATCCCCCCAAGTTCTCCTAGAAACATTCAAGAAAACCAAGGGTGTGTGCAAGACCGCAGTTGTCGACTGGAAAGGTCTCAAAGGAGAACAGAGGCGCAAATTACTGGACGAAATTTCCAGATGGAATATTGAGCCTGTCAGAGCATAACTTCTAGGAGAGGAGCCAAAATTCGGCCGGTTTGGGAAAGGTAAGAATCAGTCCTAGATCATGCACAAGACGCGAATAACTGCCATACAATAGCCACGTTTTCGTTCAGGCTATATAAAGACCGGGAAGGGCCCGGTCTCAAACCGTGTTTTTCAAGCACGAAAACGCTGGATGTGACAACACGCCTGAATTCTAGGAATCAGAGAGAGCTGGCCAGAGAAACCCGAACGCCAAAATCCGCCGGTCCTTCATCCGCTGACACGTCGCCCGAGGGCCGAGCTTGAGAATACCTAAAAATAGGCCAGCCAGAGACCCGGCTTTCCGATTAGTCAGAACACTAGGGCTAGAGTTTGGGCGTCAGAACCTTCCTTCAATCCACCCGGCGACTGTTACACGTAGCCCAGAAGCCGGACTGGGACGAGCTCAAACTACTCGTCAAGATTAGCGTACTCGGGGTCGTAATAGTAGGGGGAATCGGATTCGTCATCCGGGTACTCTTCTGGGTAGTCGGACTCTACCGCCTACCTCAAGGCCAAGCACCAACAACCAGTGGATAATCTCATGACAACCACGACGCAGAAAACAAGCATCTACGCAGTCCGCACAACAAGCGGCCAAGAACGGACCGTAGTAGACTTGATGGCTAGTAGATCGGCCAAGAAACTACCCATAACCGCGATACTGGCACCCGAAGTAATCAAAGGCTACATCTTCGTTGAAGCTATGGGACCGCACTTCGTAGACGAGGCCATAGCAGGCACACGACACGCCCGAACAAGGACCAAAGGAGTAGTCTCCCTCCAGGCAATAGAACGATTCATTGTAACCAAACCTGTAATCGAAGAACTCAGCGTCGGAAACCTGGTCGAAGTAGTAGGGGGACCGTTCAGAGGACTCAAAGCGAAAATCACCCATGTGGACAAGGTCAAACAGGAAGTCGTAATCGAACTACTCGAGGAAGGATTCGCCACACTACCAATCACGGTTCACGCAGACTATGTGAAACTGACGTCAAAAGGAGGAGAGGACACTGGGCGAGAAGAAAACAGTTGATGCGCTAATCGACGGTGGAAAAGCCACAGCGGGCCCACCCCTCGGCCCAGTCCTGGGACCACTCGGTGTAAACGTGCTTCAAATCGTCAACAAGATCAATGAGGTAACAAAAGCCTATGCGGGAATGAAAGTCCCCGTCAAAGTAGTCGTAGACGTGGAAGACAAGAGCTTCGAGGTCGATGTTGGAACACCCACCACCTCCGCTTTGATAGTCAAAGAGCTCGGAATCGAAAAAGGCTCGGGGACGCCAAAAGCCACCAAGGTGGGCAACCTATCACCCGAGAGCCTCGTCAAGATTGCCCAGATGAAAAGAACGGACAGCTACGCCAAGACCCTGAAATCGGCAGTCAAAGAGGTCGCAGGAGCATGTGTCAGCATGGGGGTCACCATCGCCTCCAAAGAACCAAAAGAGTTCATGAAGGAGCTCGACACCGGCGCATATGATAGCGAGCTGAAAGGAAAAGAGTAAGGCCCCGAAAATGCCAGTACCAAAAGAGAACCTTACGAAAGCGCTGACAGAAGTCAGGGCCAAGACGGAGAAGCGAAAGTTCAATCAGAGCATCGAACTGGCCGTCAAGCTTAGAGAAATCGATTTCAAGAAACCAGAATCTAGGATCAATGAAAACCTGGAACTCCCAACACCCACGAGTAAAGACGTCAAAGTCTGCGTGGTGGCCGGTGGTGACTTGGCGACTCGTGCCAAGGCCGCGGGCGCTGATCTTGTGATAGGCCGAGAGGACCTGGACAAGATGGGGAAGGAGAAGAAGCAAGCCCGTAAGATCGCGCAGAATTATGATTTCTTCATAGCCGAAGCGCCCCTAATGCCATTGGTGGGGAAGACCCTTGGCCAGATTCTCGGTCCAAGGGGAAAAATGCCCACCCCCGTGCCGCCCACCGCGTCGATAGACGAGGTAATCAAGCGTCATCGTAGAAATGTCCGGCTGAAGATGAAAGACCAGGCCGTTGTACAGTGCAAGGTCGGAACAGAGGACATGCCTGATGACACCCTAATCCAAAACATACAGGCAGTCATCGGCAGGCTGGAAGCAAAGCTCGAGAAAGGACCAAAGAACATCAAGTCAATGGCTCTAAAAGCATCAATGGGTCCACCTGTAAAGATACCGATTTCGACAGTGGCCTAATCCAATGTCAACACGGAAGATCGCAGACTGGAAAAAAGAATCCGTCGAACAGCTCGAAGAATTATTGGAGAAATACCCGGTAATTGCCGCCGCTGACTTGACCAAGGTTCGGTCATCGCAAATCCACGAGCTAAGAAAACGGCTCCGAGAGCGGGTCACCATGCTCGTGACCAAGAACAACCTTCTCCGGAAATCAGTTGAACTCTCCGGGAAGAACGATACTAGGATAGGAGAGTTCGTCAAAGACCTAACCGGCTCAAACATTCTACTGTTCACCGACACAAACCCCTTCAAACTAATCCTCCTCCTGGAAAAAAGCAAGGTCAGAGTTCCTGCAAAAGCAGGTGACACAGCAACTAATGAGATCATGATCCCGGCTGGAAACACAGGGTTACCACCAGGACCCGTCATCAGCGAATTCGGCGAAGTCAAAGTACCCACAAGAATCGAGTCCGGAAGCATCTGGGTAGCAAAGGACACGGTGGTCGCGAGAAAGGGCGACCCCATCACGCCGAAAATGGCCTCCGTCCTCTCAAAGCTCGGACTCAAACCAATGGAAGCAGGGCTCAGCCTGGTCTCAGCGTTCGACAATGGCACCATAATGACCAAGACGGATTTGGGTATTGACATGACCGCCTACCGAAGAGACCTGATCCAGGCCATGTCAAACGCAATCGGCCTATCCATGGAAGCAGACTACATTACACCAGAAGTCGCCCCTCGCATGCTGGGAAAGGCCATGATGCAAGCCCTCGCCCTCGCAGACAGCGCAGCCTATCTCGAACCGGGAACGGTCGAACATGTCCTCCAAAGAGCGGTACTCAACGCCACGGTAATCAACCAGAAGGTTTCCACACCTAAGTCCGGAAACCCTTAAGAGGGGCTTGGAGCCTCGCGTAAGAAATCGCGATAACAAAGAGGCAAGAACCAGTGAAGTATGTTTATGCCGCGCTCCTTCTCCACTCGTCAGCCCAGCCAATCACGGAAGAAAACGTCAAGAAAGTGGTTACGGCCGCCGGAAGCCAGGTGGAAGAGGTACAAGTGAAAGCGCTAGTCGCAGCGCTTTCCGAAGTAAACATCGATGAAGCTCTGAAATCAGCCAGCACCATGGCAACGGTCGCAGCGGCACCACCGGCAATCGCCCCAGCAGAGAAGAAGGAAGACAAGAAAGCCGGAGAAGACGAGAAGAAAAAGGAAGAAGAAGCCCTGGCAGGCCTCGGGGCCTTATTCGGTTAAGGTCAGGGGGTTCGCGGTATAGCTCCGCACTGCCTTCTCCATCCAGGACGATAAGACCCGTAGTCCAGACCCGATTCCCTTACAATCTCAGCTATCAGGCGTAGGAGACCCTCCTAATGTTTGAGATAGACGCGAGCGAGTTCGACCTACCCTTCTTTAAGGAAGAACGATTCGCCAGGCGAACCTGTCCAAACTGTAAGAGTCAGTACTGGTCTTCAAACCCGGATCAAGAAATCTGCGGCGAGGTTCCCTGCCAACCGTACACTTTCATCGGAAACCCGCCAACCAAGAGAAGGTATGATGTCCGAGAAATGCGAATTCAATTCCTTGACTACTTCGCAGAACGAGGGCACACTAGAATCAAACCATACCCGCTAGTTGCCCGGTGGAGAGACGACGTCTACCTCGTAGGCGCTTCCATTTACGACTTTCAGCCATATGTAACCGAGGGAACAATGCCCCCTCCCGCGAATCCATTGGTCATCAGCCAACCCTGCATCCGCTTCACCGACATTGAACAAGTAGGTCCGACAGGTGGAAGACACACTACAATTTTCGAGATGGGAGGTCATCATGCCTTCAACTACCCGAGCAAAGAAGTGTACTGGAAGGATGAAACCGTCAGATACCATCACAAGCTCCTAGTAGATGTGCTAGGCGTTCCGTCCCAGTCGATAACCTACAAGGAACACTTCTGGTCAGGCGGGGGAAACGCCGGACCAGACCTTGAGGGAATCGTAGCAGGCCTGGAAATTTCTACTCTGGTTTTCATGAAGTACCGCGTAGAGCAGGATAAGCTCGTTTCCATTCCAATCAGAACAGTCGACACCGGATACGGCATCGAACGTTGGTCCTGGCTCTCACAAGGCTCGGTCAGCGGTTTCAACGCAATCTACGGCCGCCTCCTAGACCAGGTACAGGACATGGCCAAGATTCGACCCACCGAAAACCTCCTAACAGCGTTGAATCACTTCGCGGGAATGCTCTACACGACAAACAAGGATTGGCGAACATCGGCAACCCAGTCAATAGCCCAAGAAATCGGCCAAGACCACGCAACAGTCCAAGAGACAATTTCCACCCTCGAAGCGTCGTACGCGCTGACCGACCACACCAAGGCAGTCGCCTTCCTGCTTGCAGAAGGAGTTGTCCCGTCAAACACTGGAGAAGGATACCTAGCCCGACTGATTATCAGAAGAGCAGCCAGGATCGCCAGACAACTGGGCATACTGGACAAGATTCACGATCTGGTCGAGGCCCAGATCAAGTTCTGGGGCAGCGACTTTCCAAATCTCAGAGCTATGCGACGAGAAGTCAGGGACGGTCTCCAGACTGAGATAGGAAAGTACCAGGAGACAGTTACTCGCGGAAGCGAGATCGTGGTCAGGCTCGCCAAAGAACTCAGCTCCAAAGGAGTACGAAGGATTCCTATCGACCGATTAGTGGAACTTTATGACTCGCAAGGGCTGTCGCCCGAAATCGTCAAGGAAGGAGCTGAAAGAGTTGGTGTGGAGGTTGAGGTACCGGAAAACTTTCTCACACTGGTTGCGGAACGACATACCAACCCCAATACTCCAAAGGCCACCGAGACGAATAGTCTGACTGAGAAGCTTCGAGATCTACCGGCCACTCGAACCCTCTACTACGATGACCAGGACAAAGACTCGTTTCGGGGAAAGGTCGTCGCCAGGCCAACAGAGAACTCAGTGGTCCTAGACCAGACCTGCTTCTATCCACAGGGTGGAGGACAGCCCGGGGACACCGGAACAATCCGAGCGGGCGGGCAGACTGTCAAAGTCGTAGACGTTCAGAAATACGCTGGAACAATAGTGCACTACTTGGACCAATCGCTAACAACGGAGACGGATCTCGTTGAGGGCCAGATAGACTGGGCTCGACGTCAAAGCCTGATGAGGCATCACACGGGGACTCACACACTCCTCGGAGCAGCGCGAAGGGTCCTGGGCGATCATGTATGGCAGGCAGGAGCTCAAAAAGACGTGGATACCAGTAGGCTGGACATTACACACTACCGGGGAATTACAAAGAAGGAAAGAGAACGTATAGAACTGCTCGCGAACCAGGTTATTCAGAAAGATCTACCGGTTCTGACAGCCTGGCTAGCTAGGGAGAAGGCGGAGGCCAAGTACGGCTTCAGACTTTACCAGGGAGGTGCCGTGCCTGGCGCGAAAATCAGAGTTGTGAGGATCCCGGGGTGGGATGTGGAGGCTTGTGGAGGGACACACTGCAAGCGGACCGGGGAACTTGGGGTCTTCAAAATCGAAAAGATCGACAGGTTACAAGACGGCGTAGAACGAATCATATTCGCAGCAGGAGAAGCAGCACTTCAACGTATCAGACGAAATGAAGAGATTCTCTCGGAGACGAGCAGTATACTCGGGACTACGACCGAGAGAATTCCGGAGGTCTCAAAGACTCTAATGGCTGAGCGAGACAAACTGGCCAGGGAAGTAGGAAAACTTCGGGAAAGAAAGACCAACTCCCGAGTCAAGCAACTCATCAAGAACGCGAAGCTAATCGGCCCCGTAAGACTCGTCCTTCTCAAGACCACGCCGAGAAAAGAGATCGAACTTGTCGAGCTGGCAAACAAGCTCAAAGAGTCCAGTACCGACATTGTCGCAGTTCTGTTTGAAATGTCCGACCGTGCGTACATATCCGTCGCGGCGGGAGAAGGCGCCGTCAAGGCCGGAGTTGACGCTGCGGCAATAGTCTCTCAAGTATCGGGGGTCATCGGAGGAAAAGGCGGGGGTCGGCCATTCTTCGCAACCGGAGCGGGTCCAGAAATGGACAGAGTGGACGACGCACTAGTCCTGGCTGAACGGCTCGTAGCTGAACAGCTAGGATTACAAGCGACAGAGAAGGGTTCCTAATGTCTGCGAAGTTTGACTGGCACGCGATGGAGAAGAAATGGCAGAAGAAATGGGAATGGGCCAAGGTCCACGAAACAGACCCAATCGCGCGCAAGCCAAAATATTTCGTTACAGCTGCCTACCCTTACCCAAACTCTCCCCAGCACATCGGACACGGACGCAGCTACACTCTGGCCGATGTGAACGCGCGCTATCATAGGATGAAGGGGTTCAACACTCTCTTCCCGATGGGCTTTCACTACACCGGAACTCCAATCTTCGCCATGGCCAAACGGCTGGGAGAAAAAGACCCGGAAATAGTCAGAACCTTCACCAAGCTGTACATGGTACCCGAGTCCCAGCTTGACCAGCTAGCCGAGCCGGTAAAAATGGCCCGGTATTTCCATCAAGAAATCAAACGGGGAATGATGGAGATTGGGTTCTCGATCGACTGGCGAAGAGAATTCACAACCATCGACCCAATCTACAGCCGGTTCATAGAATGGCACTTCGGCAAGCTCAAGGCTAAGGGACTCATAACAACCGGCACCCATCCCGTAGGATGGTGCCCGAACGATAACCAGCCAGTAGGTATGCATGATACGAGAGGAGATGTCGAGCCTGAGATCGGCGAACAATTTCTGGTTAAGTTTGAGAAAGATGGAGTCTATTATCCCACCGCCACCCTAAGGCCAGAGACAGTGTTTGGTGTCACCAATCTCTGGTTGAACCCGGACGCAAACTACGTTCAGGCTCGAGTTGACGCAGAGGAGTGGGTTGTCACCAAAGAGACAGTCGAGAAGCTGAGACACCAGAACCATAAGGTGGAGATCGTGAAAGAGCTCGATACGAAAGATCTGGTGTGGAAGCAAGTTGTCAACCCAGTTACCAAGGCCCAAGTTCCGATTCTTCCTGCAGGATTCGTCGAGTCTGGCAACGGAACCGGAGTGGTCATGTCCGTTCCGGCACATGCTCCGTACGACTACCAAGCCCTAATAGACCTGAAGACGCAACCTCTTGGCTCAGATGAGTCAGCTATAGTTGTCGCGTTGAAACCGGTCTCGATCATTCGGCTGGACGGTTTTACAGAGATTCCCGCAGCCGAACTGGTTGAGAAGTTCGCAATCCGGGACCAGAAGGATCCGAGGCTGGATGATGCGACCAAAGAGATCTATTCTGCAGAGTTCCATAGAGGCATCATGAAGGAGAACACCGGCTCCTACTCAGGAATGGCTATCCCTGAGGCCAGGGCCACCATCGTTCTAGATTATTCTAGGCTTGGGAGCATCGGGAAGATGTACGAGATTACTAACAGACCGGTCATTTGCCGTTGCGGATGGGAGTGCCTCGTCCACATATTCGAGAATCAGTGGTTCATAAACTATGGAGACGTTGAGTGGAAGAAGCTGGCTCACGAGAGCCTCGACCGGATAGTGCTGCTTCCCGAGGAATCCCGAAACGAGTTCAGCTATGCAATCGACTGGCTGAAAGAGAAAGCATGCGCACGAAAAGTTGGGCTTGGAACAAGACTGCCGTGGGACAAGGACTGGGTGATAGAAGCCTTGTCAGATTCCGTGATCTACATGGCCTACTACATCTTAGCCAAGTATCTATGCCAGAACTGGATCACGTTTAGGAAATTCGAAAAAGACCCGTCGCGACTCACAGACCAGTTCTTCAACTATGTCTTTCTAGGAGAGGGCGATGGAAACCCTGTATGCGTTACGACCGGGTTACCTCGGGGAATCGTGGAGGCTGTGCGCAAAGAGTTTCTGTATTTCTATCCGGTCGACATGCGACATTCCGCCAAGGATCTGATTCCTAACCATCTTACTTTCTATCTCTTCCAGCATTCAGTGCTATTTCCTCCAGAGCGAAGGCCAAAGGGAATTGTTGCGAACGGTTTTGTTATGATGGAGGGAATGAAAATGTCAAAATCTTTGGAGAACATTATTCCACTTAGGCAAGGAGTGGCCAATTATGGAGCGGATCCTGTGCGCATGGGTGTTCTGGCGACCGCAGAGCTTGGCCAAGACACTGATTTCAGCCAGTCTCTGGTTGTGTCGATCCAAGAGCGTCTCTTCAACCTGATATCTCAAGCTCGAAAACTTCGTAGGACCAGACAGAAGCGAGGGAAGCTTTCGAGTCTGGACCGTTGGATGTTGAGTCAGTTGAACAGAACAGTTCGAGACGCGTCGAACTCTATCGAGAAATTGCGGGTTAGAGAGGTCATCAACCGCGCCCTGTACCAGTTGGACAACGATCTGTCATGGTACCAGAGAAGATTGGGCCCCAAGAAAACAGGGAAGGACAACAGGTCAATGGTGATGCGGGAGGTCATGGAGACAAGGGCAAGGATACTGGCGCCTATCGCGCCCCACACGGCCGAGCAGATTTGGAGTCTGCTCGGGAACAAGGGTCTCATTGCGAGAGCTCGCTGGCCAGAAGCCAGCATCAAAGCCGACGATTCCAGAGTGGAACAAGAAGAGTTCCTTGTCCGACAGACACTAGAAGATACAGGAGAGATTCTGAAGGCCACTGGCATGACCGCGAAACAGGTCGTATATTATACTGCTTCCGACTGGAAGTGGCAAATCTATCTGAAAGCTCTGGACTACGGAAACAAGGAGAGGGGACAGGGTGATTTCATCAGGAAAGTCATGTCTGATCCAGAACTTCGCAAGCTGGGACGAGCAGCTGCAGAGTATTCAGTCAAAGTTGCTCAACAGATACGCCGGTCCCATTCCGGGTTACGCAAGGAAAGAGTCGCGACAGGACGTTTGTCGGAGAAGCAGATCCTCGAGGATGCGGGAAGATTTCTTGGCGCCGAGTTGGGGGCGAAAGTCAGGGTTTGGGGAGAGAATGATTCGGGAATCTATGATCCCAAGGGGAGAGCACGATTGGCCGAACCCTATAGGCCCGCCATTCTTGTCGAGTAAGTTCAGTCTATAGTACTCTGATAGCTATTTCGCAGTTTGGGCAGAACTGGTAGAGAGCGTAGATGTGCGGCCTTTCTTCTCCCTGGTCGATATCGTGGACCATTATGGCTGTCATCTCCCGCATGCACGGTGCGTGATGCGAATCCTCCATTGGGGAGACCTCGACCTTGGACTCTTTCGGCTTGGCCTTCTCCAGCTGATTGACCAGCAGGTCCACTTTCTTTAGTGCAAATTCTTCGAACGGAACGTGGGGAATGCCCTTTAGGATTTCCCTGGTCTCTTTGGGAGAACGCTTCATGAATAGTGCCACGGTTCGCTTGTTATCTACAGTCTTACTGGGCCGTTTTGAGACGAGTTCGGGTTTAAGTGTTCAGTAACCTGTAAGGGTATTCGATAGACTAGAGACGCTTAACTCTGAGGCGGCTATTCCGAGTTTAGCGTTCTTCCTGTGCGGAGCTAGGGCTTGGTTAGTGGTTCCGCTTGAACTTGAATCTTCGAATTGAATGCTGTTCTTGGATGTTGAACCATTCTCCTCCGCACTTGTTGGGGCAAGCGTTTGACAGCTTGAGCATTTCGCCTTGGTTGTAGTGCGTAGTGCGGCGACGTTCTTCGAAGGTTTTCTTGAAGCCGAATCCGCACTTGAGGCATTTCAGATCGAGCGTTGTACGAACCATTTGAAACGTTCACTCGTGGTTTTGGATCGTTGCCTTCGTGCGGCAGCTAATTAAGCCACACAGAGAGCCGGGAGTATTCGTTACGCGTGGGCTCGGGGATTGGAAATAGGATTGGAACACTTCTCGGTTGAGCCTGGGGTCTTGGAGAGGCTCGGGCACGCCTTTGGCTCCCGAGTCCCAAAGGTCATCGACTCATTGGGCTCTATGGGACCCAGATACTACTTCCGAATCAACACCTTGACCTGCGACCGCGAGGCGCTGGTCCAAGAAATTTCCTCAAGGCTTGGAGGTGTTTGGACAGACAAGCACGTGGAGGACGCCGCA
>Ga0066710_100006224_pt1 | contig 11093 bp, 7 predicted proteins | sample GraSoiAngelo_159_FD_79666 | JGI IMG/M metagenome (GOLD analysis project Ga0066710, IMG submission 79666) | Grasslands soil microbial communities from the Angelo Coastal Reserve, California, USA - 14_1009_16_40cm | ecosystem: Environmental > Terrestrial > Soil > Grasslands | place: USA...
TCCGCGTTCTGGGTAAACCTAGTCGACGGGCTGCTCTACACTCATAGTGGACTGTTAGGGAGCTGGATTATCCCAGGAGTCGGGCTCTTCGCCTGCTTCGCCCTCCGGTTCAAGGACTGGTTTGAACGACTAGTCCTCCTCTGGGTCGCAACAGCCTCAATCCCATTCCTCATCCTCGACAGCTACAACCAGACAAGGATAGTCTATGACCTACCTATTCCCGTTCCCATGGCCACTGCCTGGCTGTTCTTCCTGCCCGTGCTTGGAACCAAGGAGATTCGATGGCTTGGGGTGATTATGGTCCTCATACTCGTGCTGTGCGCGAACTACGCTCTGCAAGGCATACTACTCCTCTAAAGCTCGTATATCGGTGTCTAAAGGAGTCTACGGAATTCCGTAGAAATCCTCCGTTGCCGATAAGAATAAAGAGTGAAGGAAAAGGCGCTAACGCTCTCGCCAATGCGTATCGCCATACTCCAACAGTCCTACGGCAGGTTCGGAGGAGCAGAGCGGCTAGTCTTCTCGCATTACCTCCGACCAAAGATGTTGAGTATGGACGTTGCGGAGCAAGGCTATGGTTCTTACAACACGACACATGGGAGGGCTATCGGAAGATGAAAGTCGCATTTTTGGCCAATTCGTTTGGTAGATTTGGAGGCCGCGAAATTCAGACAGCAGCCATAGTAAACGATCTCAACTCAAAGAATCACGACGCCTACATGTATCATTCGGGATACAAACTTCCTCTCGGACTATTGCAAACGCTGGGGGCAAGATACAAACCGCTTCCACTCGGATTGATCCAACCGTTCAAAACGATTAGACTCCTACTCGAGTTACGCAATTTCGACAGAATTGTGAACATGGGATGCGAGCCACTTTTGGCATTTGTTACGCTCTTATTCTTCGGCAAGAAAATGGTTTACTATGCTAATTCGCCTCTAGAAGTTGCCTGGTCCGAAAAGATTACGGGCAAAGATTACCGTGACATCAGCAAAACGTTCGTCGGTACTGTTTCCATGTTTTATGGAAGGATTGGTACAATTCTGGTCAAATATCGCCCTACGTACCTAGCCACCACAAGAACAGTTGCATTGATCGATAGTATATCATTGAGATTATACAGAGCTATCTGGGCAGTAAGCAAATTTTCAGCCGGCCAAGTCGAATCTTTCTATCATTTCCCGAAGGGGACTGTACGAACTATTTACCACGCGGTAAGGCCGGACCTAATGGGTCCTTCACAATCTAAACAAACTCAGCTGGGATCGTACGTGTTGGCGGTTGGCGCTCTTGTCCCAGAAAAAAACCTAACGTTATTGTTGGAAGCGGTCAGCAAGCTTAGGTCGAAAGTTAGAGTAGTTATTGCTGGGCAAGGTCCGGAAAAAGAGCACCTTTTTTCTTTGGCCCGAAAATACGGAATCGATCTTTCAATTGAATTTGAGACTGGGGGAGATGCGCTAGCGGAACTTTACGCCGGCGCTATACTTTTGGTACAACCTTCATTTTACGAATGTCTGAGCATGGTTCCTGTGGAGGCAGGGCTATTTGGAAAACCAAGCATCATTCTCAATTCTAAGTATTCAGGCAACAGCGAGGTCGTAATAGATGGCGTCACGGGTTTTGCCATCAAAGACAGCAGCGTTTCTCAGCTGGTGGAAAAAATCGAGTTCCTTCTCAATAATCCGGAAGAAAGGGTACGATTGGGGTCAAACGCCCAGAAGGTCGTGTCGGAGTTGTTCCTGTCGAACTCCGGGGTGATAGTGGAAGCTTTGAAGTTTGAATAAGATAGCTGCACTGGTCGTCATCGCGTTTCTGATAACGGGAACTCTCACTATAGCTTTGAGGGGACAAATCCAAACCAAGACAGCACAAATGGTACAGGGTATTCAATTGGTAGACGAGTTAGCAAGCATTGGTCCATCCTCATATTCGGCTAGGTTTACGGAGAACTTTTCCGACCCGCAGTTGTGGAACGCCGTTTTCACGACCAGCGTTAACGGGACGTTATCCGTTAGCAATCAGTCAGCCACCCTTTACTCATATTTTTCAGGAGACGGTGCATTTCAAGCGGCTCAAATTCGTCATAAGGTCGGCGTAAATGTAACTGAAAGCCCGATCTTGTATATGCAATTCACTACGTCTCAAAATTCAGTAGGATTCGGGCTTCGCTTTCAAGGAACGGACAGCGATTACAACAATGTGTCTATCTCCGCAACAAGTTCCTCGGTGGAACATCAGAGAATATCTGTTCAACCTGTAGCCGTACAACTCAACGTTGAGTCCTATGCAAATGCCTTGGGTGTCAACCTCAAGTATTTGACCGAGATTATCCTTTACGTCGAGACTGGCTCTGCTTTTGTAGGAAGTCTCGTGGCAAGTGTCTCTTCAATTTCATTTTCGAGTGTAACTCCCACAGTTTACTCGCCATCCTTGCCAGGCGAATTTCAGTACATACTCATTGCCATTCACGATCCTAAACTTGACTTGAGTCTGGACAGAGTAGAGTTCGCTTTCGACATCACCGGATCTGCTGACCTCCTTTACGTTCCTGAACTCATGCAGGCAACGAGCGGCTCGGTATCGCCTCAGTACATCCTGAGCCATGGGCTGGAATATAACGCAAAGCCAACATCTACCTACGAAGTTGCGACAGTAGCCTCTGCAAACGGAATTCCCGTTGATGACCTTCTATTTCCGACAAAAGATAATTTGACAGTTTCTATCCACGCGTTGCGAGGCACAATTCGAAGCTTTGCGTTGAAGGATCTCACTCTGTTCTACTCGCTCCAGCCAACTGTCAGCAATCAGTCGATTCCAGTAGACGCAGTCCGGCCCAGTTTCGATGTGTACCTCGCATTGATATTATTTTTGCCTTCGATGATTTTCCTATTTCTTCATGCTGTATTCTATCATCGGCCGACCGTCACAAGAAAAACAATCTTTGCAATAGCAGGGCTCGGCCTTGTACCTCGCCTACTCATTGCTCCATTCACTGGAGGATCCGACTTGAGTCTCTGGATTTTCTACAGCAGAGTCTATTTCGAACAGGGAATTGTAAACTTGAGTTACTATCCGGTGCTGCCATTCGTCTACGGCATTTTTCTAATCGCAATGTCTCCGTATTATCTTCTCAGATATATCGGACTCTCTGATGCGCAATTCTTTGTTCACGCAAACTACATGCTAGAGAGTGTCTTCGCAAAACTTCCGATGATTCTTGCCGACCTAGGGATATTTCTGCTTCTTTTTCGTTTGTTTTCTGGAACTCGACGTACAGGAAAAAATCTGGTCTACGCTTCAGCTTTCCTGTTCAACCCTTTCAGTATCTACATTTCCGCTGCATGGGGACAAACAGACTCGTTAATGTTGTTTGGAATGGCCGCGGGTCTTTGGTTATTCGAAAAAGAAAGCAGTGTCCGAGCCGGGGTCGCTTTGGCAGCAAGCGCTTTGGTAAAATTGTTTGGGTTTTACGTCACCTTGCTACTCGCAGCATCACAAGTGATGCGACGAGAATACAAACACGCCATCTTGTTGGCTACCAGTTCGGTTGCTGTTTTAGTTTTGGTCACAATACCTTTAGCGAATCTGAACAACCTCTGGGCTAGCCTATTCCTCCGACTCGCGGGAGCGTCTGCGGCATCAATCTCTCAAACGAGCTTACTCAGAGCAGTTGTTCCACAAGCGGAGTTATTCGCCTCGTCTTCTTTACTTGTCGTGTCCCTCGTCGCTATCGCGATCACTTTCTTGTTTTGGAAATCGAACAACAAGATACTGTCAACTCTAATCATGGTCGCTATATCGATCTACGTTTTCGAGGTTGGTGCAGAAGCCCAGTGGTTCCTTTGGGTAGTCCCGCTAATGATCATTTTAGGCCAACGAGATTCGAGGGAGGGACTCGTGTTCCTCGCCGTAACCTTTGGAATCGCTTCATTCTTGGTAACCTCTCTGCACCTTCAAGGATTAGGCTTGATGGTTACAGGCGAACAGTATTGGTTGACTCCTCTTGACCTTCTACCAAACGGTCTGAAGATCTTTGCAGCCGTAACAATTGCGATGTTTGCGTTGATTTTGGCGTTCATGTTCCTTCCGAAAAAGTATTTCGGATCTGGTCCAAAGGCCCTTTTGTTCTCTGGAGTTACGATTGTTTGCGTGTACTCTCTGAGCGTAGCAGCCTTCCGTTAAAGCGGTAGAATCGATTCTATGAGGAGGAAAACGGATGGCGATAAGAGTCAACAAGATTTAGAAAAACAAGCGTATCACAAATGGTCGACAGCGAATAATCTAGCAATAGCAATGCTAATCGCCTCAGTCGTTTTCGAGGCTATCTCACTTTTGGAATGGGTCACATACCCTTACTTTCCAGACTCGACTCTATTTTTTGTTCAAGCTGAATGGGCCGTCTTCAAATTGTACGCTCCCCTGTCAGTATTGGCGCTGATTATCGTCTTGTACTTGTCGTTGGGAAAAATGGTGGCCGAGCCATTCGAAGGTATCAAGAGGAAATTGCGACTTCGATTTCGTCTGATTACCGCGACACTTGCTGACTTCAGACGTATTCTTGTCCTCGATACTGCTAGCGCAGAGTCTGGAGTAGTAACTCATTTTCGACTTATACTCCTCCTTGCAATTATTCTTGCCGTGCTTATCGGAGTAACTCCGTATAGATCAGACCTGAATCCGGCGATGACCCCGGTAGGGGTGGATGCCCATTTCTATGTCGATTGGTTAACACAAATGATACAGCAAACGCCGGGATCGGCGATTTCCTATGCGATGGGAACAGCTAGTTGGGGATCTCGTCCTTTGCTATTGATACCGATGTATCTAGTGGTAGTAAGCGGATTATTGACCGTAAACCAATCCGTGGAGGCGTTACCTTTTATTTTTGCTCCGCTTCTTGTTGTATCAGCGTTTGTGTTCGTCCGGGAAGGAACACAAAACAACAAACTAGCAAGCACCGCGTCACTTTTGACTTTGTTCTCTTTTTCAACTACTTTGGGACTGTGGGCTGGTTTCTACACGAACTGGCTTTCCCTTGCAGAGACCTATTCATTCTTCGCAATTTTCCTTAGTTGCGTAAGACTGGTGAAGCCTTCGAAGGTGATATTGCTCACCCTAGCGTCGCTCGCAATTCTTCTCACACACCCCTGGACATGGCTGCTGGTGCTCTGCGTAACAGTAGTATACGCTCTAACCCTGTGGAAAAACGAAGGAAATCTCAGCCTTTTCAAATCCGTTCTCCTTGTTGTGGTCGTTGGCATTATCTCGGATGTTGCCAAGGTGATCGTATTTGGAGCGTCCACTTCAGTTCAGGATGCCTCGCTAAACCTTGCGCATGCGAGCACTTCAGAGCTTCTCAATCTCTGGTCGAATCTTGTTGGTGGTTTGTTTTTCACTTATGCAGGACTCTTGGCAAATACGGCCATAATTGGGCTATCTCTTATTGCGATCTTATTCCTGAAGATCAAGAACCACTTCGACCGATTACTGATCACCTGGGTCGGAATATCGTCGATACCATTTCTAGTGCTCCCTGCAATTTTGCAGACTCGAATAATCTATGACCTCCCGTTCCCAATCCTAACCGCAATGGGAACTTACCGTATAGTTGCCCGGTTGAGAGAAAGGCCTTTGATGTCCAACCTGGTGTTTGTATTAATCGTCCTAGTGATGGCAAACTACACGTTGAGAACACTAGTGGAGCTTGTTGTTTCTCCCTTTTAGAAGATTTGTCGTCGCTGTGAGTTGCCTGACTTCAACCATCTGTAAACATTTCTCAAACCGTCGCTTAATTCGACTCTTGGTCTATAGCGAAGTATTCGATGTGCCTTGGTTATTACCGCTTTACTATGTAGGACCTCTCCGGGTCTAGAAGGCTTGTGAAGAATTCTAGGAAGAGGATTGTGCTGTAACCTTTGCACAGATTTCGCGAGGTCGTTTATCGATGTTGATGCCCCAGTTCCTATATTCAATACTTCCCCACTGGCCTCTTCGTTTCCTAATGCGGACAGGTTAGCTTGGACAATGTCAGTTACATAAGTGAAATCGCGTGTTTGACTCCCATCGCCGAAAACCTCTAGCGGCGTGCCTTTCAAGGCATTACCAATGAATGTGGTAATAACGCCGGAATAGCGCCCAACGCGTTGCCGGGGCCCGTAGACGTTAAAGTATCTCAGGCAGACAGCGTTGAGTTTGTGAGTGCGATGGAAGGCGAGACAGTATCTTTCTGCTGCTAGTTTAGAGACAGCGTAAACAGAAATTGGTCTTGCTTGCATCTCCTCATGTATCAGCCCTCGCTTTTGCCCACCGTAAACAGAGCTTGAAGAGGCGTTAATGAACCAAGGGACCTTATTCGCGACGGATGCTAACAGAAGATTCAGAGTGCCAGTAACGTTTACGTCGTTGGTCAACAGAGGATGAAGAATGGATCTGGTGACGCTGACCATTGCAGCTTCATGAAAAACAGCCTTCGCTTTTCTCAGGACTGTCCTTGCCACCTCGAAATCACGAATATCTCCTCTGACAATTCGTAGTCTGTCGGCCTTAACGTTGACAAGGTTTCTTTCTGCTCCCGTGCTAAAATTATCGAAAACAACTACGTTGTAATTTTCGGCTAACGCCTCTGCGAGATGACTTCCAATGAATCCAGCTCCGCCGGATATTACTACTCGTTCTCTCATTGGTGCGCGTTGGTCAATGTTCTAGAGCCGGCCTAAAGTGATTTGTTGGAAGTACTGTAGAAAGAATTGAAGGTTGGGACACGAACAGACCCGTTACAGCACCACGGCCAGAAGGATCTTCGACCTTTTAGCTTGCTCTTTTCCTGCCTCGACGCTACCATAACCAATCGGCTTGTCTGAGAATTGACCGTTTTATATGAATTAGCTGTTTCCATAGAACTGTCGAAATATTGGAGGAGGGCATCTTCCATGCATGGAAGCCATGGAATAGGTTTCATGGGCCAGGCAGGCTTTTTGTCGATGCGTGGGTCCGAATCCGTGGCCGGATGATGCCCCGAGGATTCGGGACAGCCGCGTTTCTTAGCTAATGACAAGTTTTGTGGAAAACATTCCACAGTTTCACTCTCGTGTCCGAGCCATAGCCGAAAGGTGGCTCAACCTTCCTGATGTCGAGTCAGCGGAGCAACTGGCGTGAACGACTTTGTGTGAATCCCAGCCGCATGGAGCTCGAACTAGCGGCTAAGCTAGAATCCTCTGGAATACAGTATCAGACACAAGTCGAAATTCCTGTTACGACGGTCGATTTCTACTTCGCCACAGAGCCGCGGCCGACACTGGTTTTCATTGATGGAAGGCCACATCTCACAACTGCTCAGATGATCAAGGATGAAGAGCTGCGAACTGTACTTAGAAAACGTGGATACAAGGTGGTTGAACTAGCATACAGTGACTACTCGGACAGGAAGCGAGACGAACTCTATCACCAGCTTCTAGTTGGTCTCGGTAAAGAATAACATCACGACTGGATTTTCGTGAGATCATACCCTAACCGGGACTAATTCCTGTAACGGGCTGGGCGCGCCATGCTACAACAGCACACGTGGACCGCACAGGACGGAACCCTGACTTGCATAACAGATGGAATTGTATCCTCCGGCTTCGCGGTTTCCCTAAACTAGAGAACCTTGGGGTGGGGGCCTTTACCGCCGCTTTCCAGAACTTATTTAGTTCGTGGCTATTTTGAATGAGAGGCGCACTCGTTGGTCGAAGTAGACCCAATTATACTGACGGGGATTGGAGTCGGGATCGCCGCCATTGGTCTACTAGTCGGCGTTCTTGGATCTTCGTTTCGACACGGGAAGCAACACGGAGAGGTTGAGACCCAGATCAAGAATATCATGACTACGATAGACAGCTTCCGCCCAGCAGTCGCGTACACGAACGCTGTCATGGAGCTTTCGAAGAATCCAAGTATACTCGATACTGTCAGAAACTTCGGACCAAAGTCAGAGAAGCGAAACCCCTACGATCCAGCGGTCAAGAACGACCTACTGAATCGCTACCAAAACAATACTCTGGACCTAAACGGAGCGCAGGAGTTACAAAGAATCTTACAAGAGGATTTCCAGCTTGCAGAGACCACCGACGCGGCAGCCGCCGTAGCCATCATTATTGTTTTGATCGCAATAGTTGTGCTTATCGCCATACTTGCCGCCGCCGCGGGGGCGGGAGCCGCGCCAGGGTCGGCAAGTAGCAGTCATTGGCAGAGCTAGCTCAAGCAGTGACTTTCACCTCGGTCTCTCAAACATAGCCTCAAGGATTCTCCGACAGCTTGATCTTGCCGTCCTTAGAGAAGAATCCCGACTTCTTCGCCCGCTATGAATCAGTATGGTGCTGGACCTGCGGGAAGGTCACGGAGCATGAGATCACTTGGCGTTGGGGTGGACGGTGCTTCATGTGTAAGGAGTGTGCGAATGTTGTGGTTGAGAAACTCCGGTGACAGTCGAAATATCCCGAGTGTGAGATCGTTCATTCTAATCAAGAAGACATTTAGTTGGCATCGCCCGAGCTTCTCTAGCCGAGTTGGGCTATGGCGACCGGAATAGAGAAGCTAGCAGTTGAGATCGAAGAGATAGCGAATGGCGTGTACCCGAGCGAAATACCCTCACAACATCTGCTGATCAGCAAAGTCAAGAAGATTCAACAGTTAGCACGTTCGAGAAAGACCGCCAAGGAAAAAGCACTGGTATGCCAAAAATGCGACCGTCGAATGATATTCGACTCTGTTACAGGAACCTACCACTCGTATCTCTGCCCTGGCTGCGGGCACAGAATCGGCGTATTGTAGGGAAATGCTTCCAGTTCGGTAATTAGTTCGAGCAGCCACTATAGTCCGACGTGTCACGACGACGCCAACTAGTTATCGAGTACGACGAGGCACGCTGTACGAAGGGACTGAGTACTTCCGACCAAGGCGACGCAGACGTAGACGCTGGATCCTCGTCATGTGCTATCCCGAGTGCGGAGCTGACAACATGATTCCCAGAGACCTTTCGACCCCAACCGTCTGTGTCAAATGCGGGGGGAGTCTTGTGGTAAGTCGAAGGATACTCGGTCCATGACCAACTTCAACCCGCTAGTCTCAGGATTTCCTGGACTGTCACCTGGCATTGTCGCGGTTCGTGACGACGTGCTGGTCAGTCTGAAGGAGTAGTTGTCTACGGCTATCGAAAATACCATTGCATTAGCTGACGCATGCAACCGGCGGGTTGCTGAGACAGCTCACTGGACATTTTTATACGAATCTGTACAAATCTCTTTAATGCAGTGACGCAGAAGTTGACGTTTTGAGCCTCACTGGTTGAAAGACCTCGATTGTCATCTGACCTTCGAGTGCTCCTGTGCCTTCGGGTTTTCGCACGCTCTTGGGCATGGGAGCACAGTGGGGCGCCAGTATACGATTATCCTCAGTGAGTAATTGCATTTAATCGTATCATAGTATATTGAAGTTGTGGCCAACTACACGTCAATTTTGCCTGTTTTTGGGATCTATTCAGGAAACTGCCCCGCAAGACAGATGTAGATGTTTCGGAAACGACGCTTAGGCGTGAATTCAGCTAAACTAAATAGCTAGATCGCCCATCCGGCGGATCCATGCTCCGTCCTGTCTGCGCGATGTCTATGCATGTAGACGCCGAACTGAGTAGTCGCATACCTCTACATCACTAAATAGCTAGATCGCCCATCCGGCGGATCCATGCTCCGTCCTGTCTGCGCGATGTCTATGCATGTAGACGCCGAACTGAGTAGTCGCATACCTCTACATCACCCGTTCGAGTTGAGGGGTGAAGGTCGGGTTCAATATGGCTGTTTTTAGGTCGTACACTTCTCGACTGATGATGGCGTTCTCTCTCATCTGTAGTAGGGCATTGCTGAGTCTCCATAGGTCTAGCGGCTGGCTGTTTGTGCAGTCATCGCTGAGCTGGAACTCCGTCAGCATACCCTACGGGTGAGTATGCATACGATCGAGTTGGGATGTAGGTATGTGTTGGAATAGTTTGGGGGCTTGGTGTTGCGGTCAAGGATCCGCTCGGATAGGCATCACTCTGAGACAGTGAGCTCGCCGGCTCACTATCGCTGAATATATTGGGTTTGGACATTAAGGATGACCTTTCTATGAACATTAAATCGAGAACGTGTTCTCATCCCGGGATTCCGAGGACCTTGTTCAAATCCTATATCAAGGCCAAGTCGGTTCCGCCAACTTGCATCACGACTCACTCTCTTTGGGTCAAGCGTAACGTGAGTGTCAGGTTTTTGATTGAAAGAGCGCCATGATAATTCAATCAGGTGATCGCCACGACATGACAAATTTTTTTGCAGGCAAGGATCTCGGCCTAGATCTAGGCCACCGATGAATCTCCCGGGAGTCTAGTCTACGGCCCGTTGTTGATCTGTGTCGGCCCGAAGGCATCGCGGTCTCACACATCATTTAGCAGGTCTCGCACCTCATTTAGCAGGTTTGCTAGCATTTTTGACAATGATTCTGGGCAGCGTTAAAACGCCATGAATTACTTTCGTCAGGCGGTGGTACTCATCGTCGGGCCGCTCTCTTCCTTCAATGGGACGAATGGTACAGGGATCAGATTGCGTAGTGGTTGAAGGCTAGACATGCAGGTCGGGCAGCTGAAGGAATAGAGAGGTTCTCGGGAACCCTGTATCAATGCTACTTTCGTCCTACAGTCTTTGCACCTGCCTAGGAAAATTTCACCTTTCTTCACAGAAGCTGCCGCTGCTCGGAGCACCCTGTCCTCCGTTGCTTCCCAAAGCGCCCGCTTATCGGCATCAAGACTCATCCTCTCCTTCCTCAACTCGTCTCTCTCAGCTCGAAACTTCCCTAGAATGTTGAACTGTAGATCGGAGTTAGTTCTCCTCAGTGCCGTTAGCTCTCTTTCCTGGGTTTCCTTGAAGATGAGTTTCTTGCCTAAAACGGTCTCCACTAAGAGAACCATCACGTCTCTCGGCCGACCATAGTCGACCAAGAGGTCATTCTTTGTGACAGCTCGTGTCTTGACTATGCCCTCCAGCGTCTTGCTGAGGTTGAGTAGTTGCTGGTCGCCCGCCTTTGAA
>Ga0066710_100006225_pt1 | contig 11091 bp, 7 predicted proteins | sample GraSoiAngelo_159_FD_79666 | JGI IMG/M metagenome (GOLD analysis project Ga0066710, IMG submission 79666) | Grasslands soil microbial communities from the Angelo Coastal Reserve, California, USA - 14_1009_16_40cm | ecosystem: Environmental > Terrestrial > Soil > Grasslands | place: USA...
ACCCGCGTTCTCCCCGATTTACCTCGGCAGCGGCTTCTTCCGCCACTGGCCGTACATCAACTCTTCCACGAACTCGACGCACTTGAAATCCATGATCTGCGCGTTCTTTTCCTGCCGGCGGTAGAGCGCCATGCTCATTTTCCAGGGCCGCGTGAAAACTTTTGGATCTTCAATGGTCGCTTCGTACTGAATCACATCAGGGCTGGTGCGCGTGTAGCGCTCGACAACGTGCAGCGCCTCGCTGTGAAAGTTTCCGGCCCGGTCGAACCAGGTCTGGTCGTTGAATCCCGTCACATCGACGACCAGAGTTTCGCCTTCCCAGTGGCCGACCGACTGTCCCATCCAGGAGTCGACTGGAGGCGGACCCGGATCCTTCAGAAAGATATTGCGTACAGCGCCCGCGTATTCGTAATTGAAGAAAATCGCGCTGGAGCTCTGAAGGATTTGAAATGGGTAGGGCATGTACGCTGCGCGCGGGACGCCGGGCAGATAGCACTTGATCTCCGGATCGGCAGTCAACCAGTTCTCCTGGTTCTCTTTCTTCCTGGCGTGCGCCTCCGGCTTGTAGGGGATCTCGCCCTCCACCACGCCGACGCCGGGAGGCACCGACCCGACAGCGCCAAGCGCGAGCACGGGCGCGGCCGGCACCGGACCGTAGGGTCCCGGCCTGAGGGCCATCGCAGGTCTCGCCGAATGCATTTCAATGTCGTAGTTGGCTTCGTTGAGTGCCTGCCAGATTCCGTTGAGATCGGGTTTGCCGTCAGGCGTTCGCGGCGCGCGATAGGCGGGTGTTTGAGCGGCGAGAGATAAGGCAAGAATCAGCAACTGCAATTTCATGAATCACCCTTTACGGCCGCTGCGCCTTGAACAGAATTTCCTTCAGCACCTGAGCTTCGCGCGGCAGTTCCTCTTTGCCTGCGGGAAACTGGTTGAAGCGCAGCACGTAGGACACGATATCGACGGTTTGCTGACGGGAGAGTGTGCCCGGACGGTTTTGAGGCATCGAGATCCGGATTCGGTCCACCAGATCGCTGAGGGTCAAGCTGTCCCAGTTCGACATGAACCCGAATCCGGTAAGGCCCGGCGTCATGTCCGCGCCCTCCAGATCCCGGCCGTGGCAATTCGAGCAGTTCTCCACGTAGGCCGCTTCACCACGCTTTGCCTGCTCCTCGTTATACACGCCGTCCCACACCGAACGCTGCGGCTGTTGCGCACGAGTGGAGTGAACCCCGCCCGCAACGGCCAGGGCGACGATTGCAATAGTAAGAATTCTTTTTGGCACGATACCTCGCGAGAGTGGAGATTCCCCTCCTAAGTTAGGAGGGGTGGCTGCGCCATCAAGAAAATGCCGCGAAGCAACCGAATTTGGCGCAGACGGGGTGGTTTCCTTTGGAACCACCCCGCCGTTCGCTAAAAGACGCGCGAACGGCACCCCTCCTAAACTTAGGAGGGGAGTTTCAAACGCATACCTATCGGACATCCGAAGGCAAACTGTACGCGATGTACTCGCCCGAGTACGCGCCACCGCTCACAGCCACCACGATGTACTGCTTGCCGTTGACGCTGTAGGTCATTGGCGAGCCGCTCTGAGGCGCGGGCATCAATACCGCGCCTACCTCTTTCCCCGTCGCCTTGTCGTAGGCGCGCAACATGGCGCCACGCGGATGTTGAGGCGTCGTTGTGACCTGCGGATCGCCAAGAATGACCAACGTCCTGGTGACCATCAATCCGACGCTCCCACCCTGGCCGGTCCTGGGAATATTCAATCCTTTCAAAGCCGGGTGATTCCGGACGGCGTCCGGTGTATCGCCATGCGGAACCTGCCACATGAGCTCACCCTTGTCGAGGTTGATTGCCGAGAGCACACCATAGGGTGGTTTGACGAGCGGCAAACCCTGGACGTTCGTGCGCACTCCTCCGCCTTCTGCCTGAGGCGCAGCCGGAGCCGGCGCTGCAGGCGCGGCCCCTGCCGCAGCACGCGGCGTCCTCGGCTGTTGCGGGAAATCGGCAGCGCTTCCGAAACCGGGTCCTTCGCTGACGCGGAATGGTTGCCCGTCCGTGCCCAACACATACTTGATGTCCGAGAATCCGGCCGGCGGCTCGATGAGTCCAATCGGCACAATCTGCGAATTTGCGGCCTGCGCATAAACCGTGTGGGTCTCCGGATCGTACGCCGCTCCCGGCCAGTTCGTTCCGCCTCCGGTTGTGCCGAGCGTCAGCGCGGCGAGGACTCCACCGCGCTTACTCAGAGCGGGTGGGTTGAACATCGGCCCCATCTTCAGGTTCTCGACATTCTGCAACGCCTGAGCGCGCAACGCGGGCGTGAAGTCGATCAAATCATCGACTGTGACCGCCTGGCGCGCATAAGCCGGGGGCTTGGTTGGAAACGGCTGCGTCGGCGAGTACCACTCACCCGGAACTTCGCCCTTGGGGACGGGACGCTCGTCGATTGGCCACACCGGCTGACCGCTCACGCGATCGAAGACGTACAGAAACGCTTCTTTGCTCGGCAACGCGACCGCCTTGATCGCTCTGCCATTCACATTGATGTCGGCAAGAATCGGTGCAGACGACAGGTCATAGTCCCAGATGGGGTGATGCACGATCTGGAAATGCCATTTTCGTTGACCCGTTTTCAGATCGACACAGACGAGGCTCTCGCCGAACAAGTTGTTTCCGGGACGATGCCCGCCATAGAAGTCCGATGTCGGCGACTCGACCGGCAGGTATACGAGCCCGAGTTCCTCATCGACAGTGATCTGTGTCCATACACCTGCGTTGCCATTCGTAGCCCATGAATTGTTCAGCCATGTGTCATTGCCAAACTCTCCCGGCCTGGGGATCGTATTAAAGCTCCAGAGTTGTTTGCCGGTCCGGACGTCGAATGCGCGGACCTGCCCTTTCGCGTTGTTGTGCGTCTTGACCGTCATGCTTTCCTTCATGGACATGCCGACGATCACCACATCCTTGACGACCGTTGGTGTGGAGTGGAGTCCCGCGTCGCCTGTCTCCAGATCGATCTGCTGGCCGCTTCCGTAGACAACGCCTACCTTGAGATCGACGATGCCGTCTTTTCCGAAGCCGGAAATCCGGTTGCCGGTCCTGGCATCCAGTGCAACGAGCCGATAGCCTGGTGTCACGTACAGGATCCGCTCGTCGCGCCCGTCGGTCCAGTACGACAGCCCGCGGCCCGATAACTGCCGGGGAGCAGCAACAGCGCGCGCCCCTTCAAACTCGGAGTGCGTCCACAAAAGCTCACCAGTCTCGGCCCGGAGTGCAACAACTGCCCGGCGTGTTCCTCCTGTCGTGTAGAGGATGCCTTTGACCATGAGGGGTGTTCCCTCCAACTTGTACTCCGGCCGCGTACCGAGGTTGTCCGTCTTGAAGCGCCAGGCAACCTCCAGGTCCTTGAAGTTCGAGGCGTTGATCTGATCCAGCGGGGAGTATTTCGTGCCCTTCAGATCGCCCGTGTAGTATGGCCATTCGCCATTCTTCGTGCTGGGTTGGTTTGCGGATTGACCCGATAGTCCGATCGTCAGGCACAGGACTCCTGCGCATAGCAGTACGACTGCGGACACGGATCGATAGATTCTTCGCGACATCGGTCACCCCCGGAGTTTGAACTGTAGCGGCGGTCACAGAGCGCCGCTACAGTGGTAGAAGTATGTTCCCGGCGGGATTATAGGTCAAAGCGCAAAGAATGTAAGACATTGTCGCAATTACAACCTTTCGGACTTTTGTCTCTTGACCCCCGCCCCGACCGCATATATACGAAGTTCAAAAACCGAGTCTTCTGGGCAAAACAACTTTGGGAGGAGGAATCATGCGCACGTTCACACTTCGGTTCGTTGTGGGCGTAGTGCTTCTCACAATGTTGCCGGCGATTGCGTCGGCACAGACGAGCGGCATTACGGGCACTGTCAAAGACATGTCGGGCGCGGTGTTGCCCGGCGTTACTGTTGAGGTTTCCAGTCCCGTCCTGATCGAAAAGATTCGATCCACGATCAGCGACGAATCAGGCCGTTACCAGGTCATTCAACTGAGGCCGGGCACATACTCGGTGACCTTTACGTTACCGGGATTCAATACTGTAAAGCGCGAAGGAATTGAACTCACGTCGGACTTCACCGCCCAGGTGAATGCCGATATGAGCGTGGGAGCCATCCAGGACACGGTCACCGTGACTGAAGAAGTTCCGGTTGTGGACACTCAGAACATCACCACGCGAACGGTCATGACGCGCGACATTCTGGACGTGATGCCAACCGGACGGAACATCCAGGCAGTCGGCATCATGATTCCTGGAACCACCATCCGGGCCGGCGGCGGAGGCGCGATATCGCGCGACGTCGGCGGTTCGGGCGGCTTGCAGCAGTCGCCGTTGGTCTACAAAGGATCGGATGATGCAGTACAGACCGTCGAAGGGCTGCGGCTCAATAATCTCTGCGGCAACGGCGCGTTCAGCGGCGTCTACTGGAACGACGGCAGCTTCCAGGAGATCAGCTACGTGACGGGCGCAGACTCCGCCGAAATGGGACAGGGCGGCGTCCGGATCGCGATGGTCCCCAAGGACGGCAGCAACTCGTTCCACGGAACAGTATTCGGAAGCTTCACACGCGGCCCGTGGCAAACGGGAAATTTGCGAAGCAACCTGCGCGGCGACCTCACTTACAACCCGGCCAACACTCTTACGAATGTCAGCGTGATCAAGAGAATCTGGGATTTCAACCCCGGCTTCGGCGGCCCGATCATTAAAGACAAGCTATGGTTCTACGCAACGTTCCGGCATTGGGGTGTCAGCAAGACCGTTTCCGACAGCTACTTCAACAAATTCGGTCCGACTTCGACCAGCTATGAGGCGGATTTGAGCCGGCCCGGCATTGACGACGGTCACATCGTCAGCCGCGCAGGCCGCCTGTCCTGGCAGATCGGCCACAAGGACAAACTCACCGTCTATCACGACGATCAGAACAAGTACCGCAATCACTGGGGCATTGGCGGCGCCGCCACACAGTCTGTAACGCCGGAAGCCTCGGCCATCCAGGTGACGCCGACCAGCTTTGTTCATGTCAGCAAGTGGACCCGCACGCAGAACAGCAAGTTGCTCTTCGAGGCGGGTTTCTCGATGTATGACCAGGAGTACACGGAGCTCTACCAGCCGGACGTGGTTGGAAGCGACAACAAGGTTTTCGATCCGGTGTTGATCGCCAAGTCGAAGATCTATTCGATAACCGAACAAACAAATGGCAAGGTGACCGGAGCCTGGAACAACCCGGCGGATCACTTTTCCGCTCTGCGCACGTACTCCGGAGCGTCTTCATACGTCGCAGGGGGCCACGTTCTCCGGTTCGGCGGCACCTTGAGCGAAGGCTCGCGCCGGACTGTCGAATACTACACCGGCGACCTGACCATGACGTTCAACCAGGGCCTGCCGCAGTCCGTTACGCTGCGTACACCGCGTGATCAAAAGGAAGGGATCAAGACGGACGTCGGCCTGTTCGCTCAGGATAAATGGACCATCAAGCGCGCCACGCTCACTCTCGGCCTGCGTTACGACTGGTTCCGCGGCGAGGTGCTCGACGAAGATCTGCCGGCGGGACGATGGAATCCTGCGACCCACTTCAGCGGCTTCCCCGTGCAAAACTGGAAGGACCTTTCGCCGCGGTTGGGAATTGCCTACGATCTGTTCGGCAATGGAAAGACCGCTCTCAAGGCGAGCTGGGCGCGCTACGTCAACGGCGAAGCGGCAACTACCGCCTCGAACGCCAATCCTCAGACAACGATTGGTCGCACGGACACGCGCACGTGGCGCGATCTCAACAACGACTTCACGATTTTCAATCCCGACGGCTCGGTGCAGTTGAATGAGCTGGGACCCACCACCAGTGCGAACTTCGGCAAGGTCGTCGCGTCGACTACAACGAACGATCCTTCCATACTTTCCGGCTGGGGCCATCGACCGTTTAACTGGGAGAATCAGGTAAGCGTGCAGCACCAGCTTGCCAATGGAGTCTCCGTGAACGCGGCCTGGTACCGGCGCTCGTACAAGAACCAGACGGTCATCGATAATCAGTTGGCATCGAGTTCGAATTACGACGGGCCGTTCTGCATCACCGCTCCCTCCAATCCCAACCTGCCGGGCGGCGGCGGTTATCAGCTGTGCGGGTTGTACGACATCAAACCCACAGCTCAGGGACAAGTGCAGAACATCCGCAAGCTGGCGAGCGCGTTCGGCGGTATTTCGGACGTGTACACAGGATATGACGTTACTTTGCTGGCGCGATTCAGCGGAGGCACATTTATTCAGGGAGGCATCAACGGACAACGACGAATCCTGGATACATGCAGTGCGCCGATTGCCGCCGCTGTTCCCGGCATCACAGGAAACGCCACTCCGGGTGCGATTGGAGTCGTCAACGCGCAGGTGGACAGCCCCGAATCCTATTTCTGCAAGCAGAAGTATCCCTTCCGTCCCGATGTGAAGATCGCCGCCTCGCGGCCATTGCCCTGGGACGTGTCCTTCAGCGACACATACCAGTTCAGCCAGGGCCCGCTTATTCTCGGAACCTGGGACGCGCCGAATTCGGTGATCGCGCCAGCTCTGGGCCGCAACCTGGCGGCAGGCGCGACGGCGACCAAGAGGATCAACCTGATCGAGCCGGGCAAGCAATACGGTGAGAAGCTGAACCAGCTCGATCTTCGGCTGTCCAAGCGGTTCAGGTTGGAGAACACCCGTTTCCGCGTGGACGCCGACCTGTACAATGTGTTCAACAGCAACTGGCCGTTCACGGTGAACAACACGTTCTCGATGGCTGCCAGCAGCCAGTGGCTCCGGCCTACCAACGTGCTCCAGGGCCGTTTGTTCAAGCTGGGCGCCCAGTTTGATTTTTAGGAGAGCGTAGCCGCGAATTACGCCAATGACGCGAATGTTGGTGTAATTGGCGTAATTCGCGGCTGATTCCCATGTCCGTTTTCTTCATCTTTCTGTTGGTCTTCGCCCAGCATCATCCGTCCTCCATTCAAAACGAGTTGCTGGAGCGTCCGCTGCCGCTGCGAATGGGCATCGGCACGGCGCACGATACGGTTTCGACATCGTCTCCTCAGGCGCAGGCGTTCTACGACCAGGGACTTGCCTGCCTGCATTCTTACGTATGGATTGAAGCGGCGCGGTCCTTCAATCAGGCACTCAAGCTCGATCCCAAACTCGCACTGGCCCACGTCGGTTTGAGCTATGCCTACACGGAGCTGAATGCGCCGGCCGCCGCACGCTCCGCGCTCGACCGGGCGGTAGCCCTGTATGAGCACGACGAACATGACCATCAGCACATCGCGGTCCGGAAAGCGCAAATGGCAGCGGAGGACGATCCGCGCAATACGGACCGGCTCGCTTCGTATCGCAGAGCGCTGGACGACGCGCTGGCCCGCTTTCCAATGGATGAAGAACTGTGGCTGCAGCGCGGTGTTGCCGAGTCCTCCGATCCGTCCGATCGGGGACAAGGCAGCACCGCCGCATCAGCGCGTTATTACGAACGCGCGCTGGCACTCGGTCCAACCCATTTCGCTGCGCACCATTTTCTGGCGCATGTTTTCGAGAATTCCGGGAGGATCGATGAGGCGTCCAGGCACGCGTCGGCATACGCGGCGATGGCCCCCTCGATTCCGCATGCCCGCCACATGAACGGGCACGAGCTCCGGCGTCTGGGGCGCATCGATCAGGCCGTTGCGGAGTTCGAGGCAGCTGACCGGCTCGAGACGGAGTATTTGAAGAACGAAAAGATTCCCGTCGAGCACGAGTGGCATTACCAGCACAACCTCGATTTGCTGGGTACGTCCTATCAGTATCTCGGACAGATGGCGAAGGCCGAGCGGCTTCTGAAGGCGTCGTTCGAGATTCCTTCAGCTCTCGCAGTGCAGGAATTCAACAAGCGCGAGTGGCCCGTTTTCCTGCTGGCGCGTGGCCGTACGCAGGAAGCGCTCGAAGCGGCCAAAGTGATGATCGGGCACTCTTCTTCACTGATCCGCGCCACAGGACACATTCAGGCCGGGCACGCGATGCTGGCATCGCGTCGTTTCCGGGAGGCGGCCGAGGAAGCGAACGCGGCCCTGCGGGAATTGAAGAGCGCCGCGGATGGCGCTGCGCTTGTAGCGCCCTCCTTCGAAGCGTTGCAAGGCGAATTTTTTCTCCGCACCGGACAGCGCGAGAAGGGCCGCATGATGCTCGACGAGGTGATTCGAAAACTCCGATCGGCGCCGGGGCCGGACCAATGGGCGCAGGCGCTGTTTGCGCTCGAGGCCATTGCGCGGGCTGCGCGCGAGGCGGGCGACTGGGAGTATGCCGCGCGCGTCGCCAAACAGATGCTGGAGCACGACCCCGCCTATGCGGGCAGCCACTACGCCGTCGCGCTCGCCGCCGAGCACGCGGGAGAGAGCCGCGCGGCCCGGGAGGAGTTCGCGCTCGCGGAGAAGGGTTGGAACAAGGCCGATCCGGAACTGGCGGAACTTCGGCAAGTTCGAAGCCGACAAAAACAAGAATGAACACGGGCTAAAGCCCGCGACTACATTGGGGACAAACATGGTTCCCAAAGTGTAGTCGCGGGCTTTAGCCCGCGTTCAGGATTTGCATAAAAAGGAGGCCTGCGATGAAGCATCTTTTAGTGACGATCCTGTGCGCCGTAACTCTCAGTTACGCTCAAACCGCCGACATGACAGGCAAGTGGGTCTTCCAGGTCGAGACCACAGCCGGAGGAGGAACGCCGACGTTCACTTTCAAGCAGGAAGGCGATAAGCTGACTGGCCATTATTCGGGACAACTCGGCGAGGCCGACCTCGCCGGCACCGTCAAAGGCCGGCAGATGGACTTCAAGTTTGTTACAGAAGTTCAGGGTTTTCGCGTCGAGGCAATCTACAGCGGAAGGATCGAGGGTACGGATTCCGTGAAAGGAACCGTCGTCCTCGCGGGTCTCGGCGAAGGAACGTTTACAGGTAAGCGGCAATAAAAGGAGGGATCATGAAAAAGTACGTATGCAGTCGATGCATCGCATTGCTGGTTGCGTTTTCAGCCCTCGCAGCAACCCAGTCGCCCAAGGGGGCCACCTACATTACCGAAGAGCAGGTGAAGGCGATCAATGCCAGCCCCGGAGTCGATCGTCAGATCGTGAGCGTGGACATCGGCAAGTTGAACGAGGCAGTCGGTATCATCCATCGTGGGCCGACGGGAGCGCCGGCCGCCGCTGCCGCGGGCCGAGGCGCTGCTGCTGCCCCGGCCGCGGCAGCCCAGCCATGCGGTGAACAGGCCACCACGCCGCCGGCGGGCGGTACGCCTGGAGGCATTTCACACGATCATCAAACCGAGACGTACGTCATCATTTCCGGTGGCGGGACGCTCGTCACCGGCGGCCATATCGTCAATGGACGCAAGTCGGCGCCTGACAGCGACGTGACGAAGGTGCTCAACGGTCCTTCGTGCAGCGGCATCATCGCGGGCAACGACGTGGTCAAGCGCATGGTGAAGGCCGGAGACATCGTCATCATCCCGGCGACGGTGCCCCACGGCTGGACCGATATCACCGATCACGTCGATTATCTAAGCGTGCGCCCGGACCCCGACCGCGTGCTGCCGGCGGGATATGTAAACCCCATCATCAAGAAGTAAGGATGAGCGGCTGCGAATGCAAGCCCGACAGGGCGCAGCCATCAAATGAATGTAAGATATTGTCGCGACGACAACCTGTATTTATTGCTTGATCATCGGCCCGGACGCATATATACCAGCCTTATAAGACTGAGGGGTCGAAGACAAGTTTGGAGGAGCCGGTAATGGCAAATGCAAAGTTCCAGGCTGTAGCGTTGGGCGCCCTGGCGCTTGTTGTCATCTTGGTGCTTCCGCTGCAGATGAGTGCTCAAAAGGCGGCGGACACAAATGTCACGTTCACAAAAGACGTGGCGCCCATTTTGCAGGAGAAGTGCCAGGCATGCCATCGGGCCGATTCGATGGCGCCGATGTCACTCGTGACGTATGAGGAGTCGCGCCCGTGGGCGAAGGCCATCCGCGAACGCGTGATCACGCGGCAGATGCCCCCCTGGCATATCGACAAAACAGTCGGAATCCAGCAATTCAAGAATGACCGATCGCTCACCGATGCGCAGATCGCAACGATCGTCAAATGGGTCGATGCAGGCGCCCCGAAGGGTGATCCGAAAGATATGCCGCCTCCAAAGGTGTGGCCGGACGAGTCGAAGTGGGGCTTTGCCGATCAGTTCGGGCCACCGGATTTGATCATCAAATCCCCGGATTGGTCGGTGCCGGCTGTGGCGCTGGACGCCTGGTATAAGCCGGTCGTTCCCACAGGTCTCACGGAACCGCGGTGGGTGCGGGCAATCGAGATCCATCCCGCCACCGTCAAAGGCCGCAAGGTCACGCATCACGCTCTGGCAAGGCTTCAACAAGAGGATCCTTCCCTCACTCGTGCCTCCATCGACACCGCCGATGATGCCGGAGGGGGCGTCGGAGGCTTGTTCATGGAGTGGGCCGTCGGAAAACAGGGCGAGATCATGCGCCCGAACAGCGGGAAACTGATGCTGCCCGGATCCAAGATCATTTTTGAGATGCACTACCACGCCATCGGCGAACCGATCACGGATCACGTCGAGCTGGGAATCTATTTTTACCCGAAGGGCCAGGAGCCGAAGTATCGGCAGACACTGGCCGCTCTTCAGAGTGTCGCGGGCGGATCTCGAAACATCGATATTGCACCCGAGTCCACATTCGTGAGTCAGAACTTCATCCCGCTGAGACAGGCGGGCCGCGTCGAGAACTTCCAGCCGCATATGCACCTGCGCGGAAAGGCTATGTCGATGGAGGCGATTCTGCCGAATGGCCAGACAATGATGCTCAGCAACGTGGACCGCTTCAACTTCAACTGGCACGTCAATTACGTCTATGCGGACGATGCAGCCCCGCTCTTACCAAAGGGCACGATCCTGAAGATTACGTCCTGGTATGACAACACCGCGGCAAACCCCAACAACCCGGACCCGAACCAGTGGGTGGGATTCGGCGACCGCACTGTCGATGAGATGGGGCATGCGTGG
>Ga0066710_100006226_pt1 | contig 11091 bp, 8 predicted proteins | sample GraSoiAngelo_159_FD_79666 | JGI IMG/M metagenome (GOLD analysis project Ga0066710, IMG submission 79666) | Grasslands soil microbial communities from the Angelo Coastal Reserve, California, USA - 14_1009_16_40cm | ecosystem: Environmental > Terrestrial > Soil > Grasslands | place: USA...
CGCGGCGCTAGCCCCCGAGGCTCTTCAGATACGCGACCAGATCGATCAGCTCGCTCGCCGAAAGGCGGTCCTGATAGTCGGGCATGGTCGAGCGACCATCCGGGCCGCTGTAGCCGGGGGCTTCGACGATCACGGCGTTCGGGTTGACGATCGACTCCAGGAGATAGCTCGCTGGATGGTGGTCCCCAACGCCGGTCAGCGCGGGACCAGGGCTCGAGGGACGGGGAAAACGCTCACCGGCGACCGCGTGGCACGCGAAGCACTCGAGCCGCCCGAACACGGCGCGCCCCCTCGCGGCGTCACCCGGGGGCGGCGTGAAGAGCCATCCCTTCGGCACGCCTCCGCTCGCGTGAAGCTCGTCCATGCCGACGCTAAACAGCGTGGCCTCCATGTGCGCGCTCCGCGCGGCGTGACCCGCGTGGGACTTGGGGGTCGTCTCGCCGAGCACGGCCGTGCACCCGAGCACGGCGACCGCGATCAGCGCTTCGCAGGAGACGAAACGCGCCAGGCGGGCGACCGGCGGCCTCTGGCCGGTGTGCGGTCCGAACACCGCGAGCCGGCCCAGACGGAACCAGCGCTCGATCCGACCGGGCCGCCCTTTGCCGCGGAACTCCGGGAGAATCAAGTAGCGGTTGGCGGCGCCCAACAGCAGCAGGGCCAGCGCGAGGACCAGCTTGAGCGCGAGGGCGCGTCCGTAAGCGGTGGTCCAGAGGACGGCCAATGTTGGCACCTGGATCCAGGAGTTGTAGGTGCCGGTCGCGACGACCGCGAGAAGGCAGCCCCCAGCCAGCCGCGAGAATCGTCGCGCGACCACGCCGAGCACCTCCGGGCGCCACGAGGCACGGTGCCAGATGACCGTCAGCGCCAGCCCGAAGAGCCCTCCGGTCCACACCCCCGCCGCGACGGCGTGAACCCAGTCGACGAGAACCGCAAGGGAGCGATCCCCCCAGTCCGCGGCATGCCCGGTGAGGCTCGTGGTCAGCGCAATTCCCAGCGCCAGGAGCAACCCCACGATCCGCGCCGGGCGCGCGCGAACCAGCGAGACAGCCAGCAGGAGCCCGAGCGCCGCCGCGCGGGCTGTCCAGATCGCGCCGAAGTGCGTTCGGGTCAGCACGATCGGCAACGCCGCGAGCGCCTCCGCGAGGTTGCCCCCACTCATCGTGTGCGCTCGTGCGATGAGCTCACCCGCGGTCGCGACGGTCAGGACGGCGACCGCAGCGGCGCCCCACCTCCTGAGGCGCCGGCGCGCTGCGACGAATGGCTCCGAGTCGCGGGGAAGGACGAAGAGGTCCAGGACGAGGCTGCCCATGATGGTCGCGAGCGCAACGAGCCCAAGCCAGCGCGCGATCGTCACGATGAGGAGGTCGTACGCGCCGATCATTTGACGCGGAAGGTGAAGTCGCCCTCGGTGCGGTGACCGTCACGCGCGACGATGCTCCAGAACACGCGGTACCGGCCGGGCGGGAGTGGCGGCAGGCCGACTTCGAGCAGGGTCGCGTCCTGTGGGCTGACCCGCGCGTCGCGCTTGTCGACACGCTGCCGGTCGGCGTTCTCGACGCGGATCGTGCTGAAGACTGGCTCGATCTGTCCGTCGAACCAGATCCGGACGGCTGGCGGCGAGGTCTCGAGCGTATGCCCGACCCGCGGGTCGGAGCGATCGAGGAAGGCGTGAGCCGCCGCCAACCCCGGCGCCAACAGGAGGGCTGCCACCGCCAGCAGTCGCCGCACTATCGGGGTTGCGTCGGGCCAAGCACCCCGTGAAACGGCGTCCACGTGAAGATCGCCGGCAGAATGTCGTCCAGATAGAAGTGGACCTGGGCGAGCGCTCCGATGTTCTTCGTGACGTCGTGATTGATGGGCACGACGGCTTCGAGCGCGAGCTGGAAGTAGCGGCCGAACCAGATGATGCCCGGATTCAGCGTCCCCGTCGTCCGGCCGGCGTTGCGCCCATCGATCGGCGTCTCCAGCGCGAGCTCGACGATCGGGATCATCCGGTTGAGCGGCGCCGGGAGCCCGACGTCGCGCACGTGGGACTGGAGGTACTGGAGGTTGTACTGGAACGTGAAGCCCCACTGGAAGACCGTGGGGTTGAGTGGCTTCTTGATCTCGAGCTCGCCGTCCTCAGTCATCTCGAAGGTCGTCGTGTGTACACGGGAAGGCACGGCCCAGCCGAACGCACCGGTCACCGCGAGGGGCTTCACCAGGTCGAGCTGATCCGGCAGATCCCCAAAACCCTTGCCGAAGAAAAGCCGGGGCGTCCACGTGTCGAAGCTCTCCGCGTCGACCTTCTTGCTCCCGGTGCCGCCGACATCCCAGCTCAGATCGACCGCCGCCAGGAACTCGTGCGCGGCGTTCTTGAAGAAGACGTACTTCGCCGCGACCTCCAGATTGTCGAAGCCACTCACCGACTTCCCCGGCTCCGGATCCAGCATCGTGAAGGTTCCGCCGAGCGATAGGGCGAGATCGGGGCTCAGCCGCTTCGAGAGCTCGCCGCTCAGGCTGATCTGCTTCGTGGGGGGCGCCTCCTCGGAACCCCGTTGCTTGAGGTAGGAAACGGTCGGCAGCGACAGCTCGTCGGCGGCGAACGGGTCGTCGACCGCTAGCGTCGCCGGGAAAAAGCGCTTGCCGATCAGGCCGTGCGGGTGAGCCGGCTCGAGCGACGCGAAGACGAGCGCCGCGGCCAGAGCACACGCGAATAGAGTCTTCCCTGTCATGGGCCCCTCCTAGGTTCGATGAATTGACTACGCGGCGGAGCTAGGCGAGCGCGGAGGGTGGCGCGCGTCCGTGCTGCAGAGCGAACGAGCCGAGCGGTGAAACACGCTGGTCGGGCGAGTCGAGCCGCGCGCCGACCAGGAGGATTGGGGCGTCGACGGCGAGCCCCTCGACCGTCGTGCCATTCAGATGCGTCGCGATCAGCGCGGTCGGGCACGCGACGGGCCGGTCGTTGAATGCATGATGCACCGAGTGCTGCGCGGACTCCACGGCGAAGACAACGAGGACGACGGCGAGGGCCGCGGCGGCGACTCTTCGTGAGCGCCGGCGGGCCAGGACCCCGATGATCGAGGCGAGCGCGAGGACGAACGGCCAGGCGATCGCGGTCGAGTCGTAGGCGCCTGCGGCCCGCAGCTCGTCGAGCCCACCAGGCACAGCGGGAGACGATGCCAGCCCGAGGGATTCAGCGAGCTCGGGGTGGGCGCCCACGGTGCCGGCTCCGCCCAGGAGCAAGACCGCCAGCGTCGCCGTCAGCGCCACGACCCTCAACATGCCAGGCACTCTACCGGAAAACCCGCTGGCGCTCAATTTCGGGTTCGGATGGCGCGCCGCGGCGACGCGGCGATGGTCCGCTGAGGCGCGACCAATACGCCGGCTCGATTGACAGCGGGCATTTGCCGCAGGCATAGTCCGCGCAGAATCGAGTAAAGAGAGGGGAAAGCATGGATCGACGAGAGGTTCTTCGGCTGGGCGCCGTCGGCGCCGGGATCTTCGCGTTCGCGGGTCTGCCCCGCGCGGCCGGACGTGCCGCGGCACAAAGTGGGGCACCGACCGTCGACCGTCTCGTGATGACCAACGTCGTCGACAACGCGTACGACGTCTTCGCGAAGGGCGGAAAGCTCGATGCGATCACCGTACAGCGCTCGCCGCTCGGCCCCGACGGCGCGCTGCTGGCCGAGCACGGGCTCGCCTACCACTTGGAGTCTGTCCGCGGCGCCGAGCGCCGTGAGGTATTGCTGGACTTCAGCCTGACCGAGCGGAGCCTGCTCAACAACTACGCCGTCCTTAAGGTCGATCCGTCGAAGGCCGACGCGATGATCCTGAGCCACGGCCACCGAGATCACTACGGCGCCCTCCCCGACCTGGCGCGTTTGGCTCAAGGCAAGCTGAAGCCCGGGCTCACGCTCTACGCCGGCGGCGAGGACACGTTCTGCCACCGGGTCGTCACGACGCCGAGCGGCACGATCGACCAGGGTCAGCTCGACCAGGCCGGGCTCGAAGCGCGGGGGCTCAAGGTCGTGCTGGCCAGGCAACCGGCGGTCGCCTCGGGCCACGCCTTCACCTCGGGGCCGATTCCTCGGCTGACGGATTTCGAGAAGCCGCCCGCCGCGGCACGCCTCGTTGCCGGCCCGATGGACTCGGCGTGCTCGGTGACGCATTTCGGCGCGACGCGCGTCGAGGCCAAGCCCGGCGAGCTCGTGGCCGACAATTTCCAGGGCGAGCACGCCACCGCCTATCACGTGAAGGACCGCGGCCTTGTGGTGATCACGTCCTGCGGCCACGCGGGCGTCATCAACTCGGTCCGCCAGGTCCAGAAGGCGACGGGCATCGAGAAGGTCCATGCCGTGGTGGGCGGGTTCCACCTGGCGCCGGCGCCGGACGAGATCGTGGCGAAGACCGTCGAAGCCTTCAAGGCGATCGATCCCGACTACATCGTCCCGATGCACTGCACCGGCCTCAACACGATCATGGCAGTGCACGCCGTCATGCCGAGGAAGCTTGTGATGCCCTCGACCGGGACCCGCGTGATCTTCGGCGCCTGATGGCGAAGGACGTCTACCTCCACTACGAGCAGGCCGCGCTCGACGCCGAATACGACAACCGCAAGAAGGTGCCGAACCACGGGGAGTGGCTCGCGCGGTACGCGGCCGAGAGCGCCCGGACGCGCACCGGCCTCGAGGCTCGCCTGGACGTCCCGTTCGGGACCCACGCCGGCGCGCGCCTGGACGTCTTCCCCGCCCGCGCCGCGGGCGCGCCCGTGCACGTCTTCATTCACGGCGGCTACTGGCAGTGGCTCGACAAATCGGACTTCAGCTTCGTCGCGCGCGCGCTGCAGCCGGAGGGCGCGGCCGTGGTGGTCGTCAACTACGCCCTGATTCCGACGGTGGGGATGGACGAGCTCGTGCGCCAGTGCCGGGCGGCGATCGCCTGGGTGCATGGTCACGCCGCCTCGTTCGGCGGCGACCCGAACCGGATCTCCGTGTCCGGTCACTCGGCGGGCGGCCACCTGGTCGCGATGGCGATGTCGACCGACTGGAAGGCGTTCGGTGGGCTGCCCACCGACGTGATCAAGGCGGGCTGCGCGATCAGTGGGCTCTACGATCTCGAGCCGATCCGCCGCTGCTACCTCAACGCCGTCCTCAAGCTCACGCCGGAGGACGCGCGGCGCAACAGCCCGGTGCACTGCCCGCCGGCGCGGTCGGGTCCGCTCCTGCTCGTCCTCGGCGGCCTCGAGAGCGCGGAGTATCACCGGCAGAGCGAAACGCTGGCCGCCACCTGGCACAGCCGCAAGCTCCATTGTCAGGTCGTCGGGATGCCGGAGCACGACCACTTCTCGATCGTCGCGGAGCTGGAGGATTCGAACAGCACGCTGAGCCGGCTGCTGCTGCGTCAGATGGGCCTGCGCTGACGTGTAGAATCTGATCTGGATGGCCGACTTCCTCCCGTTCGTGCGCCGCTGGTTCGAGGACACGTTCGCCCAGGCGACGCGACCTCAGATAGAGGGCTGGGAGGCGATCGCCTCGGGGCGCGACACGCTGATCGTGGCCCCGACCGGCTCCGGCAAGACTCTGGCGGCGTTCCTGTGGGCGCTCGACCACCTCCATCGCCTCGGTCTCGAGCGGCGCCTCGAGGACCGCGTGTACGTCGTCTACGTCTCGCCACTCCGCGCGCTCAACAACGACATCGAGAAAAATCTGAGATCGCCGCTGGCGGGCATCCGGGCCGCGGCCGCCGCCGACGGGCTCAAGCCCCCCGAGGTGCGCGTGGCCGTGCGCACCGGCGACACGCTCGCGCCGCAGCGGCAGGCGATGACCCGGCGGCCGCCGCACGTCCTGATCACCACGCCCGAGTCGCTCTACATATTGCTGACCAGCGAGCGGTTCCGGCCGGCCTTCGCCCACACCCGGTTCCTCATCGTCGACGAGATCCATGCGCTGATGGGATCGAAGCGCGGCGCCCACCTGGCTCTCTCGCTCGAGCGCCTGCAGGCGCTCGTCGAGGCGGGCGGCGCCGGTGTCCGCCCCCAGCGCATCGGCTGCTCGGCGACCGTAAGCCCGATCGAGTCCGCGCTGGCCTTCCTGACCGGGGCGACCGCCCACGACCCCATCACGATCGACGCCGGCTTCACGCGCGACCTGGACCTCCAGGTCGTGGCGCCGGTGGACGACTTCCTGACGAGCCCGAGCGACATGGTGTGGGAGGCGACGCTCCAGCAGATCGCCGAGCTGGTCCAGGCGCACCGCACCACGCTCGTCTTCGCCCAGAGTCGGCGTGCCGCCGAGCGGCTCGCGCGCGACCTCAACGATCGCATCACCGACGGCCGGGTGGCGGCGCACCACGGCTCGCTCTCGCGCCGCGCGCGGCTCGAGGCCGAGAACCGCCTCAAGCAGGGCGAGCTGCGTGCGCTGGTCGCCACCTCCTCGCTCGAGCTGGGGATCGACGTCGGCGCGATCGACCTGGTGGTCCAGCTCCAGTCCCCGCGCAACATCGCGGCGGCCCTGCAGCGCGTGGGTCGCGCCGGCCACCTGCTGAGCCGCACCTCCAAGGGGCGGATCATCGTGACCAAGGGCGAGGAGCTTCTCGAAGCGGCGGCCGTGGTGCGATCGATCAAGGAGCGTCAGCTCGACCGGGTCGTGATGCCCGAGGCGCCGCTCGACGTCCTGGCCCAGCAGGTCGTGGCCACCGTCGCGGCCGAGTCTTTGACGGTCGACACCTTGCACGCGCGGTTCAAGAACGCGGCACCTTACCGCAATCTTGGACGCGAGGAGCTGGTCGCGGTCATCCGCTCCCTCGCCGAGCCGCTGCCGGCCGAGGTCAAGGGCGCGGCGCCGCGCATCCTGTGGGATCGCGTGAACGACCGTCTGCACGCGCGCCGGGGGAGCCGGTTCCTGGCGCTCACCTCCGGGGGGACGATCCCGGACAATGGGCTCTTCGACGTCTTCGTGGCCGAGACCGATCTGAAAGTTGGCACGCTCGACGAGGAGTTCGTGACCGAGAGCTTGCCAGGCGACGTGTTCCTGCTCGGCTCGCACGCCTGGAAGATCGTCAAGGTGCGATCCGATCGCGTGCTGGTCGAGGACGCGCAGGGCATGTCGCCGACGATCCCGTTCTGGAAGGGCGAGCACCCGTCGCGCTCGTGGGAGCTCGGCCTCGCCGTGGGCCGGCTTCGCCGCGACGCCGCCGAGAAGGTCGACGCGCCCGACTTCACGGCGTGGGCGACGGCCGCCTGCGGCCTCGACGCGCGGGCCGCCGGAGCGATGCGCGAGTGGCTCGTGAAGGCGGGCGAGGTCCTCGACGGCGTCCCCGACGACCAGGGGATCGTGGTCGAGTCGTTCTCCGACGAGATGGGCGGCCGTCACGCCATGATCCACGCAGTTTTCGGCATGCGGATCAACGGCGCCTGGGGCATGGTGCTCCGCGAGAAGCTCCGTCGGGTCTTCGGCCTCCTCGCCGAGGCGAGCCACGTGGACGACGGCATCCTGCTGTCCTTCGCGCCGGGCCAGGTGCCGCCGGCGCCGGAGCGTCTCGTCACCCTGGTGGCGCCCGAGGAGGTCGACACGCTGCTGGGACACGCGCTGATCGGCACACCGCTGTTCGCCACCCGCTTCCGTCACTGTGCGATCCGCGCGCTGTTCATCCCGCGCATGTCGCGCGGCCAGCGGACGCCGGCGTACCTGCAGCGGCTCAAGGCCGACGCGCTGCTCGAGGCCGTGGGCGGGCAGGCGGAGTTCCCCGTGGTGGCGGAGACGCTCCGCGAGTGCTTCAACGACGCGCTCGACGTCACGCGGCTCAAGCGCGTGCTCGAGCGGCTGCACGACGGCGAGATGTGGCGACGTCACGTGGACACCCCGCTGCCGTCCCCGTTCGTCTATCCGCTCCTGCTCGCGTGGGACTGGGCATACCTCGGGGCCGGCCACGCCGAGGAGCGGCGCAGCGACGCCGTCACGATGCGGAAGGCATGGTCGGTGGCACCCGGGCCGCTGCGAGCGGAGATCGTGGCCGCGGTCGAAGCCGAGCTGCAGAAGACCTCGCCAGACCGGCGGGCGCGCGACGCGAACGAGCTGGCGGGAATCCTCGACGACCTCGGAGACCTGACCGCCACGGAACTCGCCGCCCGCGTCCTCGACGACGGCGAGGCGATGATCGCCGCGCTCGCGGCGGAGCACCGGGTCCTGGTCCTCGAGTTCCCGAGCGGGCGGAAAGCCTGGGCGGGCGCGACCGACGCCGCGCTGTACGGTTCGCTCGCGACCGACGCGGGTCTGGAGCGCGTGACGCTGCGCCTCTTGAGAACACGCGGGCCGGTGACCGCTGCGTGGCTCGCGGAGCGTTACGGCCTGCCGGTCGAGGCCGCGACCGGCGCCCTCGAGCGCCTCACGGCGCGGGGCCTCGTGCGCCGGGGCGCCTTCCTCGCGGATGCCGCCACGCCCCAGTACGTCCACATCGCGGTGCTCGACGAAATCCAGCGCCGCCAGGTCCACGCGCGCCGCGTCCCCCGCCCCGTCGCGTCGGCCGAGCAGTTCTCGGCGTTCCTCCTCCGTCGCCACCACCTCCATCCCGACCATCGACTCGCCGGGCCGCCCGGCGTGCTGGCGTCGCTGGAGCTGCTCCAAGGCGAGGACCTTCCCGTGCGCGTCTGGGAGCAGGATCTCCTGCCCGCGCGCGTCGAGAACTACGAGCGCGAGTGGCTCGACCGGCTGGGCCTCGCCGGCGAGATGGTGTGGACGGTGTTCGACAAGGCACCGGGCGAGCGTGGGCGCTCGACGCGGGTGGGCGCCGCTCTGCGCGAGAACGTCGGCTGGCTCCGCGAGAGCGGCAGCCCGCCGCCCGCGCTGGACGCGCGCGTCAAGAACGTCTTCCTGCACCTGCAGCTGCGTGGCGCCTCGTTCGCCCAGGACCTCGGGCGTGCCACCGGCCTGACCACGCCCGAGGTCCTCGCGGCGCTCTGGGAGCTCTTCTGGGCCGGTCTGGTGACGCCCGACACGTTCAGCGCGATCGCCGCGGGCGTGGCGCCGGCGCGACGGCTTCGCGAGAGCGGCAGCGGGGGGCGGCGCCGACGAGGCCAGAGCCGCGGCGTGCTGGCGCAGCTGCCGGTAGTGGGCCGCTGGAGCGCGCTCAGCGACGATGAGCGCCTCTCTCCCGAAGAGCGTGAGGAAGCGCGCGCTCAGCTGTTGCTCGCGCGCTTCGGCGTCGTGGCGCGCGAGCTCGCCCACGGCGACTGGGCCACGATGCGACATACGCTGCTCCGCATGGAGTACGGCGGCGAGGTGGTCCGAGGCTACTTCGTTCAGGGGCTCTCGGGGGAGCAATACGCCCTGGCGAAGGCGCTCGTCGATCTCGACGCGCCGGCGCGGCGTGCCGAGCCTCACGTGCTGGTCAACATGGTGGACCCGGCGAACCTCTGGGGCCGCGTCTTCACCCTCACCCGCCGCGACGGCTCACGGGCCGCCGCGGCGCGCCTGCCTCAGAACTGGCTCATCTTCCGCCAGGGCCGCCCCCGCCTTCTCGCCGAGGCCTACGGTCGAGAGCTGACGCCGCTGGCCGGCTGGGAGGACGTGGATCTCGCGGGCACGGTCGCGGCGTTGCAGTCGCTCATGGATCGCCCGCTGACTCTCCGGCCGACGCGCCGTCTGGAGGTCTTCACCTGGGACGGGCGCCCGATACGCGGCAGCGCCGCATTCGAGGCGCTGGTCGCGGCCGGCTTCAGCGCCGACGGTCCGCGTCTGTCCTGGGACGGATACCCGGGTCCCCGTGCCTCGAGGTGATGCAATGAGCGAGGTGCGCCGCGTCGCCCTCTTCGGTGCGCTTCTCGTCGCGGTTCTCGGTGGGTGCGCCAAGGTCTCCGACGTCGAGTGGGAGAGCCCGGTCGCACGCGGCCATCCGCTGGTGAACCGTATCTGGGACGTGAAGGCCGGCACGTTCGTCGGCGAGGCGGCCCTGATCAAGGAGCTCGCCGCGAGCCGCTGGGTGATGCTGGGCGAGCGCCACGACAACGCCGACCACCACGTGCTCCAGGCGCGACTCGTGCGGGCGCTGGTCGAGGCGGGCCGCCGCCCCGCCGTGGGCTTCGAGATGCTCTCGACAGACGACGCCGCGGCGCTCGCGCGTTACCTGGCGCGGAGCCCCAAGGACGCGAGCGGGCTCGGCGACGCGGTGAACTGGGCGCGCTCCGGCTGGCCCGAGTGGCGCTTCTATCAGCCGATCGCCCAGGCCGCGCTCGATGGCGGCCTCACGATCGTCGCCACCAACCTCTCGCGCGCCGCCACCGAGGCGCTCCGGCGAAACGGCCTGGCCGGACTCGGACCGGCGCTGACCCAGCAGCTCCGGCTCGAGGCGGGACCCTCGCCCGAGACGCGTGCGGCGATGGCGCGCGAGATTCACGATGCGCACTGCGGTCAGACGCCCGAGAGCATGGTCGACCGGATGGTGGACGTCCAGTGGGCGCGCGACGCGCGCATCGCCGCGAGCCTGGCCCGCTTCGGCAACCGCGACGGCGCGGTGCTGATCGCGGGCGCCGGCCACGCCCGCAACGACCGCGGCGTGCCGGCGCACCTGGCCCGCCACGCGCCCGGCTCGCGCGCGGCCAGCGTCGCGTTCCTCGAGGTCGATCCGGCCAAGACGTCGCCCGCGGCCTACGGGGCCGCCTTCGACGACGCCCTGCCGTTCGATTTCGTGTGGTTCACGCCGCGGGCCGACGACGCCGATCCCTGCGACAAGTTCAAGAAGGCCGCAGTGCGGCCATCAACAATGGAGACCGGCGACAAGTGATCTCGACCCGGCGCGTCTACGATCCGTCGTCCCGAGACGACGGCACCCGCGTCCTCGTCATGCGCCTCTGGCCGCGCGGGATCCGCAAGGACCGCGTGGATGTATGGCTCAAGGAGCTCGGCCCCGTCGTCCCGCTGTTGCGCGCGTTCCTCGACGAGAAGATCACCTGGGCCCAGTACCGACCGCGCTACCTGAAGGGGCTCGAGCGGCCAGAGGCCCGGGAGCAGCTGGCGATCGTCCGCGCCGCCGCCAAGAAGGGACGCGTCACGCTCCTGTGCGGCTGTGCCGACGAGAACCGCTGCCATCGCTCGCTCCTCCGCGCTTATCTGCTAG
>Ga0066710_100006229_pt1 | contig 11087 bp, 13 predicted proteins | sample GraSoiAngelo_159_FD_79666 | JGI IMG/M metagenome (GOLD analysis project Ga0066710, IMG submission 79666) | Grasslands soil microbial communities from the Angelo Coastal Reserve, California, USA - 14_1009_16_40cm | ecosystem: Environmental > Terrestrial > Soil > Grasslands | place: USA...
AATGCCGCTTTATGTCGGCTACGATCCGTCGCGCTGGCACGCCGGCGGGACTGATGACCGATCGCGGGCCATCGGCGGCTTCGCAACAGCCGGCCGCGCTGCGTCGTGATCGATCCGGATGAACCGACAGCTCTGATCGGGACCGCGTGAAGCGTCATGCCTTCGACCCACGGGATGGCCGGGGTGGCAGTGAGGATGGAGCGCCTGGTCGCGTATAATGGGACGCTGCTGTCGAGGAGCGAGGTTGATGCCTGAGCCGCAGACCGCCGGAGACCACGAGCCCACCTGCGACCTGTCCGTCGTCGTGCCGGTCTACAAGGAAGAGGCCAACATCGCACCTTTCCTCGAGCGCATGGAGTCCGTCCTGAAAAACCTCGGGGGATCGTACGAGATCATCTTCTGCCTCGATCCCTCCCCGGACCGCACCGAAGAGGTCATCCTCGAGGAGATCAATCGCGACCCGCGCATCAAGCTCGTCGTCTTCTCGCGCCGCTTCGGCCAGCCGAGCGCCACCATGGCCGGCCTCCTGCTGTGCAAGGGCGCTGCCTGCGTCGTCATCGACGTCGATCTGCAGGATCCCCCGGAGCTGATCCCCGAGTTGTACACGCGCCTGCGCCAGGGCTACGAGGTGGTGTACGCCAAGCGGCACTCCCGCAAGGGCGAGACGGTGGTCAAGCGCATCGTCAGCAAGTTCGGCTACTGGGTCATCGCCCGGCTGAGCGACGTGCAGATCCCCCGGGACACCGGCGATTTTCGCATCATGACCCGGCGGGTGATCGAGGAGTTGCGCGCGCTCAACGAGAGCCACGGCTTCCTCAGGGGCCTCGTCGCGTACGTGGGGTTCAAGCAGACGTTCGTCGAGTACGAGCGCGACGAGCGCGCGCACGGGCACGGCAACTACAACCGCTTCGTCGGCTCGCTCGAGATCGGGCTCAACGGGCTGATCAGCTTCAGCAGCAAACCGCTCCAGCTCATGTCGCTCGCCGGGGCGCTCGTGGCGGGCTTCAGCTTTCTGCTGGGCGCCTGGTACGTGTTCCAGAAGCTGGTCGGGTTCGAGCTCAGCCCCGGGTTGCCGACGACCGTGCTCGTGGTCACCTTCTTCGCCGGTGTCCAGCTCCTTTCCCTGGGCCTCATCGGCGAGTACGTCGGGCGCATCTACGACGAGGTGAAGCGACGCCCGATGTTCATCATCGACCGCAAGGTGAATTTCTAGGTTGACCTACGTCGTCACCGGCTGCGCCGGCTTCATCGGAAGCAACCTGGTCGACCGTCTCCTGCGCGACGGCCACGCGGTGGTGGGCTACGACAACTTCTCCACCGGCCAGCCGGAGTTCCTGAGCGATGCCGGCCGCTCTCCGCGCTTCACGCTCGTGCGGGGCGACACGCTCGACCTGGACGCTCTGACGGCAGCGACGCGGGGCGCTGAAGCCGTCTTCCACCTGGCGGCGAACGCCGACGTCCGCTTCGGCACCGACGACCCGCGGCGGGACCTCGAGCAGAACACCGTGGCCACGTTCAACGTGCTGGAAGCGATGCGGGGGAACGGGATCCGGCGCATCGCGTTCGCCTCGACGGGTTCGATCTACGGCGAGCCGGAGGTCTTCCCTACCCCCGAGACGGCCCCGTTCCCCGTCCAGACGTCGCTCTACGGCGCGTCCAAGCTGGCGGCGGAGGGGCTGATCCAGGCCTATTGCGAGGGGTTCGGTTTCCAGGGGCACATCTTTCGCTTCGTCTCCATCCTCGGAGAGCGGTACACCCACGGGCACGTCGTCGACTTCTACCGGCAACTCCGCGCGGATCCGAGCCGGCTCCACGTCCTGGGCAACGGCAAGCAGCGCAAGTCCTACCTCTACGTCCAGGACTGCATCGATGCCATGTTGCTGGCCATGGGCAAGGCCCACGAGAAGGTCAACATCTTCAACCTGGGCACCGACGAGTACTGCGAGGTCAACGACTCCATCGACTGGATGTGCCAGCATCTCAGGGTCTCCCCCGAGCGCGCCTACGCGGGCGGGGAGCGAGGATGGATCGGGGACAGCCCGTTCATCTTCCTCGATTGCTCGCGGATCCGCGCGCTCGGCTGGAAGCCCCGGCTGAGCATCCGGGAGGGCGTGATCCGGACGCTGGACTACCTCCGGCACAACCCGTGGCTCCTGGAGCGGCGGGGATGAAGATCGCCGTGGTGGGCCTGTGGCACCTCGGGACCGTCACCGCCGCTTGCAGCGCCTCGGGCGGCCACGACGTCACTGCGTTCGACAGGCAGTCGCAGACGGTGGACGACTTGAAGGCAGGGCGACCACCCGTGTTCGAGCCGGGGTTGCCAGAGCTGATCGCGCAGGGGTTGAGTGCCGGCAGGCTCCGATTCTCGTCGGACCCTGACGATCTGGCCCGGGCCGATCTCCTGTGGATCACCTACGACACGCCGCTGGACCCGGACGGTCGCGCCGACGTCGAATCCGTCATCACGAGCGTGATCCAGGTGCTCCCGACGGTCCGCGGTGACGCCACGGTCCTGGTCTCGTCGCAGCTGCCGGTCGGGTCCACCAGACGGCTCGAGCGCATCTATCGGAACATCCACGCTGCGGGAGAGGCGACGTTCGCCTGTTCGCCCGAGAACCTCCGGCTTGGCCAGGCGATCGATGCCTTCACCCGGCCGGCCCGGGTCGTCGCCGGCATCCGCCATGAGTCCGACCGCGACCGGATCTGCAGGCTCTTCCAGCCATTCACGGACCGGATCGAGTGGATGTCGGTCGAGTCGGCGGAGATGACCAAGCACGCGCTCAACGCCTTCCTGGCCACGTCGGTCGCCTTCACCAACGAGCTGGCGTCGCTCTGCGAGCCCGTCGGCGCCGATGCGCGCGAGGTCGAGCGGGGACTCAAGAGCGACGTCCGTATCGGCCCGCGGGCGTACCTCCGTCCGGGCAGCGCCTTTTCCGGCGGCACGCTCGCGCGCGATGTCGAGTTCCTGATCGAGATGGGCCGGACCCAGACGCTGCCCACCCATCTGATGTCGGCGGTCCGGGAGGCCAACGAGAGCCACAAGCTTTGGCCGGGCCGGCGGCTCGCCGACATCCTCGGCGATGTGCGAGACAAGGCCATCGCGATCCTCGGACTGACGTACAAGCCGGGCACGGATACGCTCCGCGGCTCGAGTGCGGTGGAGACATGCCGCTGGCTCGCGGAGCGTGGAGCGCTGGTCACCGCCTACGACCCGGCCATCAAGGCCTTGCCGGCCGCGTTGAGCCAGATCATCGATCTCCGCTCGTCGCTCATGGGCGCGCTGGAGGGAGTGGATGCAGCGCTGGTGGCGACGGAATGCCCTGAGTTCACGGCGCTCTCCGGGGACGAGCTCGTCCGCCGGATGAGACACCCGGTCGTGCTGGATCCCGGGGGGTTCCTCGAGCGTCAACTGAGCGGCGATCGCCGCATCCGCTACTTCGCGGTGGGAAGGGCGGCGTGAGACTCGCCGGCAAGCGGGCGCTGATCACCGGCGGGAGCCAGGGCTTCGGACTCGCCGTCGCACGGGCCTTCGTCGAGGAGGGCGCGTCCGTCATGCTGTGCGCTCGGGGAGCGGAGGAGCTCTACCACGCCAGAGAACGGCTCGCCGAGGTCGCGCGCCAGTCGGCGCAGGTCCTGGCGACGCCAGCCGACGTCTCGGTGCCTCACGAGATCGAGCGCGTGGTCGAAGAGGCCATCGCGGAGCTCGGCGGACTGGAGATCCTGGTCTCCAATGCGGGCGTGTACGGCCCCAAGGGCCCCCTCCACGACGTCGACTGGGCCGAATGGTCCCGCGCCATCGCGATCAACCTCATGGGGACGGCGTTCGCCTGCCGCTCGGTGCTGCCGCACTTCATCCGCCAGCGATACGGCAAGATCGTGCTGCTCTCGGGTGGCGGCGCGACGAAACCGCTCCCGGCGCTGAGCGCCTATGCCGCATCCAAGGCCGCCGTCGTGCGTCTCGGCGAGACGCTCGCCGAGGAAGTCCGCGGCAGGGGGATCGACATCAATGCGGTGGCGCCCGGGGCGCTGAACACGCGGCTCCTCGACGAGATCCTGGCGGCGGGCCCGGAGCGAGTCGGCGCAAGCTTCTACGAACAGATGGTGCGGCAAAAGGCCGAGGGTGGCACGCCGATGGAGCGGGGCGCCGCCCTGTGCGTGTTCCTCGCCTCCGCCGAGAGCGACGGGGTCACGGGGAGGCTGATCGCCGCGCTGTGGGACCCGTGGGAGACGCTGCCCAAGCGCCTGGACGAGCTCCGCGGCTCGGATATCTACACCCTGCGTCGCATCATCCCCGCGGACCGCGGAAAGGACTGGGGTTGAGGTGAAGGTCGGCATCGTCGGATGCGGCCTCATGGGACAGAAGCGGGCGCGGGCCCTCGGCGATTGCACGCTCGTGGCCTGCGCCGACCGTGTGATGGAGCGGGCCGAGGCCGTCGCGCGTTCGGCGCCGGGAGACGCGAAACCATCGGCCGACTGGCGGGCGGTCGTCGAGCGGCCCGATGTCGACATCGTGATCGTCTGTGTCACACACGACCTCCTCCCGGAAGTAACGCTGGGGGCCATCTCCGCCGGCAAGCACGCGCTGGTCGAGAAGCCCGCCGCGCGGCGTGCCCGCGATCTGGACGAGGTGATCGAAGCGGCCGGTCGGGCGGGCGTTCTCGTGCGCGTCGGCTTCAACCACCGCTACCACCCGGCGCTGCGCAAGGCCAAGGAGCTGGCGGCCGGCGGCGCGATCGGCGATCTCCTCTACATTCGCGGCCGGTACGGACACGGCGGGCGCATCGGGTACGAGCGCGAGTGGCGGGCCCAGCCGGCGCTCTCCGGCGGCGGGGAACTGGTCGACCAGGGCGTCCACCTGATCGACCTCGCCCGATGGTTTCTCGGAGACTTCGAGAGCGTCCAGGGCTTCGCGCACACCTATTTCTGGGACATGCCGGTGGAGGACAACGCGTTTCTGTTGCTCAGGACGGCCGCCCAGCAGGTCGCCTTCCTGCACGCCAGCTGGACCGAGTGGAAGAATCTATTCTCTTTCGAGATCTTCGGCCGTCACGGCAAGCTGGATGTCTCCGGTCTCGGAGGCAGTTACGGGACCGAGCGGCTGGGCTTTTACCGGATGCTGCCCGACATGGGCCCGCCCGAGACCACGATCTGGGAGTATCCGATGCCCGACGTCTCGTGGGAAGTGGAGTTCGCCGAATTCGCCGATGACATCCGCGCCGGGCGCCCGCCGGCGCCAGGCCTCGGCGACGCCAGAGCTGCGCTCGCGATCGTCGAACGCGTGTACGAAGGGGCGGCCGCATGATCATCACGCGGAGTCCCCTGCGCATCTCGCTCGGCGGGGGTGGCACCGACCTGCCCTCCTACTACCACGAGCACAGCGGGTTCGTGATCGCGGCCGCCATCGACAAGTACGTCTACATCACGCTGCACCAGACGTTCGTCGAGGACCTGATCATCAAGTACTCGAAGATGGAGCGGGTGACGTCGGTGGACGAGGTGCATCATCCCCTCATCCGGGAGGCGATGCGGCTGACCGGGGTCGGCGCTCCGCATCTCGAGATCACCAGCATGGCCGACATGCCGGCCGGCACCGGCCTCGGGTCGTCCGGGAGCTTCACCACCGCGGTGCTGAAGGCCCTGCACACGTTGAAGAAGAATCTCGTGCATCCCGACGAGCTGGCTCAGCAGGCCTGCCACATCGAGATCGACATCCTCAAGGAGCCGGTGGGCAAGCAGGACCAGTACATCGCCGCCTTCGGCGGGCTCACGTGCTTCCGCTTCCTGCCCAATGACCAGGTGGAGGCCTGGCCGCTCAAGATCGACACGGACACGCTCTACAACCTGGAGGACAACCTGCTGCTGTTCTTCACCGGCTACTCTCGCTCCGCCTCGGAGATCCTGAGAGAGCAGGACGCGAAGAGCAAGGAGTCCGACAGCGAGATGATCGCCAACCTCCACTTCGTGAAGGACATCGGCCGCCAGAGCCGCGAGGCGCTCGAGAAGGGCGACCTGGCGCAGTTCGCCGAGCTGATGAACGTCCACTGGGAGCACAAGAAGCGGCGCTCGGCGAAGATGAGCAATGACAGTATCGACCAGTGGCACGCGCTGGCCCGCGCCAACGGCGCCCTCGGCGGCAAGGTCATCGGCGCGGGCGGCGGCGGATTCCTGATGTTCTACGCCGACGACAAGGTGCGTCTGCGCGCGGCGATGCGCCAGGCGGGGCTCCAGGAGGTGCGGTTCCGGTTCGACTTCGAGGGCACCAAGGTGGTCATCCAGTCATGACCGAGGGGCTCTACCCGGTGGCGATCCTGGCGGGGGGCCTGGCCACGCGGCTGCAGCCGCTGACCACGACCGTGCCCAAATCCCTCGTGGACGTCAACGGCGAGCCGTTCATCGCCCATCAACTCCACCTGCTCCGCGCCAGCGGCGCCACGCGCGTCGTGGTCTGCGCCGGCTACCTGGGGGAGATGATCCAGGAGCAGGTGGGCGACGGCGCTGCCTTTGGTCTTCGCATCGATTTCTCCTTCGATGGGCCCAGGCTCCTCGGCACGGCCGGCGCGCTCAAGCGGGCGCTGGGGCTGCTCGGCGACGCGTTCCTGGTGCTGTACGGCGATTCCTACCTCCCCTGCGACTACCTCGCCGTCCAGACGGCGTTCTCCGCCAGTGGGAAGCTCGCGCTGATGACGGTCTACCAGAACGAGGATCACTGGGACCGGAGCAACGTCGAGTTCGCCGGCGGCCGGATCATCGCCTACGACAAGCGCCACCGGACACCTCGGATGCGCCACGTCGACTACGGCCTCGGCGTCCTGAGCCGGGGCGCCTTCGAAAGTGTGCCGGACGAGACGCCTCATGACCTGGAGACGCTGTACCAGTCCCTCCTCACGCGGGGGAAACTGGCGGCCTGGGAGGCCCCTCACCGCTTCTACGAAATCGGGTCGTTCGAGGGACTCGAGGAGACCCGACGCTATCTGGCTTCCGATGCCGTCCCAAGAAACCGCCCGGATGACGGCGCCATGACCTTCTCCCAGGACTACCTCGCGGAGGCTCACCGAGTCATCGACGCGCTGGACGCGGATGCGATCGAGCGGGTCGTCGACCTCCTGGCCGACACCCGCGAGCGACAGGCGCGTCTGTTCATCCTGGGCGTCGGCGGCAGCGCGGCCAACGCCTCGCACGCGGTCAACGACTTCCGGAAGATCGCCGGGCTGGAGGCCTACGCCCCCACCGACAACGTCTCCGAGCTGACGGCGCGGATCAACGACGACGGGTGGGCCAGCGTCTTCGAGGGGTGGCTGCGGGTCAGCCGGCTCCGTGCGGGCGATCTGGTGCTGGTCTTCTCGGTCGGCGGCGGCGACGCGGAGAAGAACGTGAGCCCCAACCTGGTGGCGGCGCTGCAGTTCGCGAAGACGGTCGGCGCCCGGATCGCGGGTGTCGTCGGGCGAGACGGCGGCTACACGGCCAGGGTGGCCGACGCCTGTGTCATCATCCCGACCGTCAATCCCGAGCACGTCACGCCGCACACCGAGGCGTTCCAGGCGGTGGTGTGGCACCTGCTCGTCACGCACCCGAGGCTCAAGGCCGCCCCGACGAAGTGGGAGTCCGTGCGATGACGGCGGAGCCTCGGCGGGCCGCGTTTCTCGATCGGGACGGCGTCTTGAACCGCGCCGTCGTCAGGGATGGCCTACCCTACCCTCCCGGGACGCTGGCCGAGCTCGAGATCACGCCGGACGCACCACGCGCGCTTGGAAGTCTCAGGGCCGCGGGTCTGTCCCTGATCGGCGTCACCAATCAGCCGGACGTCGCCCGCGGAACCCAGCGACGCGAGGTCGTGGAGTCGATCAACGCGGCACTTCGAGCTGCGTTGCCCCTCGACGACCTCCTCACGTGTTACCACGACGACAGCGACGGCTGTCACTGCCGGAAGCCGGCCGCCGGGCTTCTCATCGAGGCGGCCGATCGGCACGGGCTCGATCTCTCCTCGAGCTTCATGATCGGAGATCGCTGGAAGGACGTCGAGGCCGGCCGGCGGGCCCGCTGCATGACCGTCTTCATCGACAACGGCTATGCGGAGCGAGGCCCGGTGGACTGCCAGCCGGATCACCGGGTCACGACACTCTTCGAAGCGGCGCAGTGGATCCTGGACCGGATCCGCCGGGAAAAGGACACGTCATGATGGTCTCGTCGACGCTCAGGGTGAAGATCTTCGCCGATGGCGCTGACCGGGCGGGCATGCTCGACATGTACCGGCATCCGCTGGTCAAGGGCTTCACCACGAACCCCACGCTGATGCGAAAGGCAGGTGTCGCGGACTACCGTGCGTTTGCCCATGACATCCTGCGCGAGATCCCCGACCGCCCGATCTCCTTCGAGGTCTTCTCGGACGACTTCGGCGAGATGGAGCGCCAGGCGCGGGAGATCGCGCGCTGGGGAGACAACGTCTACGTGAAGATCCCTGTCACGAACACGCTCGGAGAGTCGTCCGAGGCTGTGATCCGAACCCTCGCACGAGCCGAGGTGAAGCTGAACGTGACGGCGCTCCTCGCCCTCGACCAGGTCCGCGTGGTCGGCGCGGCGCTGGGCGGCGGTCCGCCCGCCTGCGTGTCGGTGTTCGCCGGACGCGTGGCCGACACCGGCCGCGACCCCGTCCCGCTCATGGCGGCCGCCGTCGAGCTGCTGCGGCCCTACCCCAACATCGAGCTGATCTGGGCCAGCCCGCGCGAGCTGCTCAACATCTTCCAGGCCGACGCCATCGGCTGCCACATCATCACCGCGACCAACGATATCCTGGCCAAGCTCCACCTGGTGGGCAAGGATCTGCACGAGTATTCCCTCGACACCGTGAAGATGTTCCGGGACGACGCGCTCAAGGCCGGCTTCACCCTTTGACGCTCTCCGCGCGCCCGCCCGACGTCTCTCCCCGAAGCTGACGGCCCCTTTCCGGTCTCACATCGACAACGTATCGCGCGCTCGTCGCGGTCCCCGCCTTCCTGGGGCGGTCGCATATCAGCGCATCAGAGGGTTGTGGGCGTGATCCGAGCCCCGGCGATAGCGCCACCGGCTCCCCGCCACGGCGTCGATGAGAGGAGCGTCCTTGACGACAGCACAAGCCCACTTCATCTGTTGACTGCGCGCCCCAGACAGGGCAGGATGGCGACACAGGTGAATCGCGTAACGGAGGCTGGCGATGCAGGTTCTCTGAAGATGCCAGGGCCGGGCGCTCGATCGAATTGGGTCAGCGGGTGAGGAGGGTGTGCGCGGGTGGGCCGGGACCGGAACTCGCGCCCGATGAGCACGGACGGAGATGCTCGAGAATCCGTCGGATGACAGCCGGATCGTGAATGGTGGCCATCAAACGCATCCGGCCTCCGCAGGAAGGGCACGCCAGGACGTCGATGGCGAACGGCTGGATCGATTCCTTCGCCCTGGGAGTGCTCATGAACACCCGGGGACTGATCGAGGTGATCGCGCTGAACGTGGGCTACGACCTCGGCATACTGTCGCGGCCGCTGTTCACGATGATGGTGCTCATGGCGGTCGTGACGACCCTGGCGACGGCGCCCCTCCTGTCCCTGGCCGACGTTCTGCGCCAACGTCGCCCGGCCCACCGCGTGGACAGCTTCGCGCCGGCCCAGGATTGAATGTCCGCCCCATGCGCCATCGACACGAGAACGCGGTGCGATCGATGCGCGCGCACCGTCGGCCGCGCGTACCGGTTTCACGAGTCGGCCGGTGCGTCGCGCCTGCGATGCCTGGGCTGCGCGCTGACACATCGGCCGCTCGTGCTCCGCTCGCTATCGATCGCGCTGGTCGTCGGCTCGGTCCTCGTGGCCATCAATCAGGGCGATGCTCTCGTCAGCGGCCAGTGGAACCGGACGCTTGTCTGGAAGGTCCCGCTGACGTACATCGTCCCGTTCGTCGTCGCGACGTGGGGCGCACTGCTCAACACACGCGTCAAGTAACCGAAGATCGGACGCGCGCCGGCGAACAACCGTGGTCCCTGTTGTGAGCGTGGTCCTTGTCAACGCGTGCGAGTGGGCATATCGTGAGGCGCCGTTGGTCATGCGAGGCCGGCTTCGCAGCCGATTCCCTACCGACGTAACCCCGAAACTACCCCGGAGGTAATCGTGTGATGAGACGACAACTATTCGGAATGGCGCTGGTTGGCCTGGTGGCGATCTTCACGTTCGCCTGCGAGACGGCTCGGGGCGGTGGATGGATTCCCTCGATTCTGGACCCGACGGCCAAGGCCACGTACGGCTTCCAGCTCGTGTGCAACGCGAAGAAAAACTCGGTTCAGGGCCAGCTCACCTATCACGATCACGGCAGCAACGCCGCATTCCCGGGTGGTGTGGACATTCACGGGGAGGTCCCCAAGATCGATCTCTCGACCGTCCCCACGACCTGCGCCCAGCTCGATATCGGCTCTCCGCCGAATATCACGCAATTCCAAGGGCAATACCGACCGCAGGGCGTCGGCAACTGCGACGCGCAGCCTTCCGAGTGCGGGATGTTCACTGTCTTCGTGGCGGACGAGACCTTCTGCCCGGTCCCGGGCGAGGACGCGTGGGCGATCTCGTTGTCGGGTGGCCGCTACGACGGGTACTTCAACGGGAACTGTGTCCAGGGCGGGAACGTCACGGTCTTCAACTAGCTCGCGCCCGTGCAGCGCCGGAGCCGAAGGGCTCCATTCAAGCCCCTGGGCTCCGGCGCGATGCATCTCGCCCTTCGGTGATCTGCCGGTCGTCCGCGCGGAGCGTCGCGTCCACGATGACGCGATCCTGCCGCGGGGCCGCTGGCTGACAAGCTGTACCCGAGCAGCACCTCCTGCCCACAGCGCAGGCGTGAAAACGCCACTCGCGCTCGGTGTTGAAGTAGGCTTTGCCGGGGACCGGCGAGAGGTCGATGTCGTTCAGGCTCAACGGGTCAGGCATGTGACGTCTCCTCCCTCCCCACCGAGGAGGGAGCATAGGAATCATTAACGCGGGTCCGCGGCGGATGCTGGGGATCCGGGGGGACAGCCACCCTGCCACTCCGCGGCCCCGTCCCGGGAACGTCCACCTACCGAGGGGAGACCGCAACGGATC
>Ga0066710_100006230_pt1 | contig 11086 bp, 8 predicted proteins | sample GraSoiAngelo_159_FD_79666 | JGI IMG/M metagenome (GOLD analysis project Ga0066710, IMG submission 79666) | Grasslands soil microbial communities from the Angelo Coastal Reserve, California, USA - 14_1009_16_40cm | ecosystem: Environmental > Terrestrial > Soil > Grasslands | place: USA...
CTGGACGAGATCCTGGCCGAAGTCCTGGCCCAATCAAGTCGTTTGCTGGGCAACGACGCGAGCATCGTGTACCTGCGTGAATCAGAAACCAGCGACATCCTGCGGGCGCGAGCCTGGCTTGGGGTCGATCGCGAAGACCTGGCCATGGAGGTCCGCATCGGATCACCCACAACCGGTCTGGCTGTGGAGCAGGGCCGCACGCTGGTTTGCGAGGATCTGACAGCGGCCCTCAGCGAGCAGCTCCAGCGCGCCAGCGAGACCCAGGTGCAGGACGATACTGGCTTCGCGCGCATCCTGCGCATGGGGGCCCAGACCGATCCGGACCTCGAGCGTGGCGAGCCAGGACCACGTGTGCGGCGGCTGGTGGGACGCTTTCGCGCCGTGGCGGCGACGCCGCTGATCGCTCGCGGTCGCGTCTTCGGTGCGATCGCGCTGTACTACGCCCAGCCGCGCAAGTTTTCGGCGGAGGAGGTCGACCTCGCGCGCACATTTGCCGAGCAGGCGGCGCTGGCGATCGAGAATGCGTGGCTGCTCGCGGAGGTCCAGCAGCGCATGCGCGAGAACGAGCGTCGCCGCCGCGTCGCCGAAGGCATGCGCGATCTGTTGGCGAGCGTCAACTCGACGCGCTCGCTCGACGAGGTCCTCGACCTGGTGCTGGCCCAGGCATCCGGTCTGCTCGGCAGCGACGCTGGCAGCGTGCTGCTGCTGGATGATCGAGAAGGCCAGCAGCGGGTGTTGACGATGCGTGCCTCGCGCTCGCTTGTGGCTGAGATCATGCCGACCCGTCTGCCGGTTGGTACGGCGATCACCGGTGTGGCGGTCGAGCGGGGTCAACCGGTGGCGGTCTCGGACCTGCTGGAGGCGGCGCCGGTGCCCGGCCAGCGACAACCGCTGCTCGAGGAGCGGCCCGGGTACCTGAAAATGCTGCGGATTGGCGACCCACCCCCGGACTCGCCATCACGCGTGCGTGAGATCGCTCGCTACTATCGCGCGATCCTGACGGTGCCGATCGGGGTGCGCGGCCGCATCCAGGGGGCGATCACCCTCTACTACCGGCTGCCGCGTGAGTTCTCGCCAGACGAGATCGGTCTCGCGCAGGTGTTTGGGGATCAGACCGCCCTGGCGGCGGAGAACGCGCGGTTGCACGCCCAGACGGTCCGCCACTCGCGCGACCTGGAAGCGCTGTATCGGGCCGACGAGGCGCTGTATCGGTCGCTGCACATGGACCAGGTCCTGCAGGCGCTGGTTGACGTCGCGACCGACGTACTGGAAGCCGACATGTGCTCGGTCCTGGTCTGGGACGAGCGACACGAGCGGCTCATCCCCGGCGCAACGCGTGGGTTCCACGCGGAAGTCGTGGCTCAGATGTCGCACGCTGTCGGCGAGGGCATCACCACACGCGTCGCGATGAGTGGCGAGCCCATCGCCGTCGAGGACGCGCTCAACGATCCGCGCGTTGCACACCGCATCACGGACGGCGAGGGCATCCGCTCGCTACTCCACGTCCCGATCAAGGTCAACGGCGAAGTGTTCGGGGTCTTTGGCGTCAACTATCGCGAGCCGCGCCGGCTCGCGGGCGAAGAAGAGCGGGTGCTGCTGGCGCTGGCGCACCGCGCGGCGGTGGCCATCGAGAACGCGCGCCTTTACGCGGAATCGGAGCGCCGACTGCACGAGCTGGAGGCGCTGTACCGCGCCGACGAAACGCTGCACTCCTCGCTGCGCCTGAATGACGTCTTGCGGTCGCTGGTGGAGGTAGCCAGGGACGTGCTGAGCGCCGACCGGACCTCCGTTCACGTCTGGGATCCGCAGAGCCACCAACTGGTGGTCGCCGCTGCAAACGGCTATAGCCCGGAATCAATCTTCTTCCCGCTGAGCGCGCGAGAGGAGCTCGTGATCGAGGACCTGATCGGTGCAAATGTCGTGGTGATCGAAGATGCCCCCAACGATCCGCACCTCGCGTCGTTGCGCTTGAGCGAGATCGTCAAGCGTGAGGGCATCCAGAGCGCCATGGCCGCTCCGATCATCGTTTCGGGTCAGGCGTTCGGCGTATTCGGGGTGGCCTTTTGCACCCAGCACTCGCCGACACTGGACGAGCAGCGCGTCGTGCAGGCGCTGGCGCAACGCGCTGGTCTGGCGATTCACAACGCGCGTCTGTTCGAGCAAGCGCAACAGGTGGCCACGGCCGAGGAGCGCCAGCGGCTGGCTCGCGAGCTGCACGACGCGGTAACCCAGACCCTGTTTTCGGCCAGCTTGATCGCCGAGGTGGTGCCGCGGCTGTGGGAGCGAAATCCGCAAGAGGCTCGCCAGCGGCTGGAGGAGCTGCGGCGATTGACGCGCGGCGCGCTGGCTGAGATGCGCACGCTGCTGCTGGAGCTACGCCCGGCGGCGCTCGTCGAAACACCCTTCCCGCAGCTGCTTCGACAGCTGGCGGAGGCGACCTCCAGCCGCACCAGTCTACGCATCGAGGTGCGCGCCGACTCCGACGAGCGCCGACTTCCCGCCGAGGTCCAGATCGGCCTCTACCGCATCGCGCAGGAGGCACTCAACAATACCGTCAAACACGCCGCCGCGAGCCGGGCGGAGCTCCAGTTCCGCCGGCGCGGAGGGCGTGCCAATCTGCAAATCGAAGATGACGGACGTGGCTTCGACGAGACGCGCACGCCGCCCGGCCACCTGGGACTCAGCATCATGCGTGAGCGAGCTCGAGCGATCGGCGCGCAGCTGCGTGTCGAGAGTCACGAGGGATCGGGGACCCGCATTCACGTCCGCTGGCGGGGAGCGCTGCTGTGATGGAGCCGACGCGGGTGATGATCGTCGACGATCACGCCATGGTGCGGAGCGGACTGGCCGCATTCCTGTCGGTGGCGGACGATTGCGTGCTGGTGGGCGAAGCTGATAGCGGCACGCAGGCGCTGCGGCTGTGCGCGGACGTCCAGCCGGATGTGGTGCTCATGGACCTGATCATGCCCGGCATGAACGGCGTGGCGACGACGCGCGCCATCCGTGAGCGGTTTCCAGCCGTGCAGGTGATCGCCTTGACCAGCTTCCCTGAAGACCGGCTTATTCAGGAGGTGCTCGAGGCGGGCGCGCTGAGCTATCTATTGAAGAACGTCAGCGCCGACGAGCTGGCGCGGGCGATCCGCGCCGCGCGCCTTGGGCAGTCGACGCTCGCGCCCGAAGCCGCGCAGGCGTTGATCGCGCGTGTCACACAACCCAAAACGCCGGGGCACGACCTGAGTGCCCGCGAACGCGAGGTTCTCGCCCTGATGGTCCAGGGGCTCAACAATCCCGAGATCGCCGAGCGGCTGGTGGTCGGCCGCTCGACAGTCAAGTTCCACGTCAGCAGCATCCTGGGCAAACTCGGCGTGCAGAGCCGCACCGAGGCCGTCGCTATCGCGGTGCAGCAGCGCATCCTTCAGTAGAGATTCCCCAGAGGGGACCCTGGGCAGGATAGGCATCTTGCCGAGAGGCTCCGCCCGCCCGCAACGTGCGAGACGCAAGCGCGAGACGGCGAAGCTCCGCGGGCGCCTCTGGCGTGTCGACTCCACACTGGCCACGTGGCCAGGCGAAAGACCAACCCAGTGTCGGGTGTGCGCGCGCTGGGCGGGGTGCATGCTGAGGCCATCCCGATTGGAGGGCTTCCCATGAACCCCTTACAGATCGAAATCATCGCGGACCACCATCGCGACAGACTGATGCGCGAGGCTGAGATGGAGCGCTTGGCCTCGTCGGTCCGCTCGACGAACGATCACGACAAGAAATCCGACCCCCGACCACAGCGGCGCGGTCTGGCGATGCTGTGGCCACGGCTGGCAACCCAGGCAGGCTAAACGCACGTCCCCAGGGCGTGAAGGTCCTGCTAGCCGACGACGACCCACACGTCCGATCGGCGGTCCGGTTGTTGCTCGAAGACGAGCCTGGCATCTCGATGGTGCCCGACTGCGCCACCGCTGACGGACTGGTCGAGCGGGTGGCGTCCTCCCGACCGGACGTTGTGCTCGTCGACTGGGATCTGCCAGGCCTGCGCAGCGGTGGCGTCCTGCCTCGTCTACGGGCAGGTACGCCATCCTGCCGGGTGGTGGCGCTGAGTGGACGCCCCGAACACCGCGACGAAGCCCTGCGCATGGGAGCAGTGAGCTTCGTCTCGAAGGGCGATGCGCCCGACTCCTTACTGCGCGCGTTGCGCGCGCTGCGGGGCGTCAGGTGAGCGCGATGACGGTATCGATCGGATCAGGCGCAGGCGTCGGACCGTCGATCACGTTGTCGCGGGTTGATAGTGGAGTCCCGTCGCGGACCAAGCGCGCAGACCTCACCCGCATGTCAAGCGGAATCTCCAAACTGCCACCGGCTGGCCAGTCGAAGACGTGCAGGTACGTGACTTCACCGCGTGCGGTGGTGCGGCACCAGTCGAGGCCCTGCAGCGGCCCTGGCCGGGTGCCATACACCGACTCGCCGTTGACCTCCAGCCAGTCACCCATCGCGTGCAACCGATCGATGCTGGGTTGCGGAATGACGCCTTCGGCGGTCGGCCCCACGTTCAGCAGGTAGTTGCCGCCTTTACTGGCGATGTCCACCAGCTTGCGGATAAGGTCCGTCGGCGTTTTCCAGTTGTGGTCGTCGCGCTTGAAGCCCCAGGTGTCGTTGATGGTGGCCGGCGTCTCCCAGTCCGCCTGCAGCTCTCGAGACGGAATCAGGTTGTCGCCTGTCTCGGCGTAATCGCCAAGCCCGTTGCCGATGCGGCCATTCACCAGACAGTCCGGCTGGATCTGGTGCACCAGATCGACCAACGACTGACTCTGCTCGCGCGTCATGCGCTTTGGGGTGTCGAACCAGATCAGCCCGACTGGACCGTAGTTTCTCAAAAGCTCGCCGATCTGCGGCTTGACGTACGCGTCGACGTAACTGTCGAAGTCCCTCGAGGCGGCGTCGGGAAAATCCCAGTCGTTGCCGTCGCCGTTGGGATGATGCCAGTCCTGCGTCTGGGAATAGTAGAAACACAGGCGGACCCCGTGACGCTGGCAGGCCTGAGACAGCTCGCGCAGCGGATCGCGACCGAACGGCGTCGCGTCCACGATGTTATAGTCGGTCTGCTTCGAGTCGAACATGCAGAACCCGTCGTGGTGTTTGGCGGTGATCACCAGGTACCTCTGGCCGGCTCGTCTGGCGAGCGCCGCCCACGCGTCGGCGTCAAACTTGACCGGGTTGAACTGACGCGCGAGCGGTTCGTACTCCGCAATCGGAATGCGCGCGCGGTGCATGATCCACTCGCCGATTCCGGGGACGTGCTGGCCGTTCCATTCGCCGGCCGGAATCGCGTACAGCCCCCAATGGATAAACAGCCCGAAGCGCGCCTCGCGGAACCAGTCCAGACGTGGATGGTTTCGCGCATCCAATCGTTGTTCTGAGCCACCGCCTATCATGCCAGTGATCAGTCGGTCCAGCGCACGATGCGCTGTGACTCGATCTTCGCTTCGTCCAGGTCCATACCCAGCCCGGGCGTTTCGGGAATGTGGACCACGCCCCGCTCGGGCTTCAACGGAGTCTTGAGAAAGAACTGGTGGATTTCATTCCACTTGATCAGATATTCGAGCAGCGGACACACGCTCGTGGGTTGTGACGCGATCAGGTGCGCAGATGCTGGAGTGGAGTGTCCGTGCGGAATGACCGGCAGGTCATAGGTCGACGCCAGCGCGCAGATCTTGAGCATCTCGGTGATGCCACCGGCCCAGTAGATGTCTGGCTGGAGCACGTCCACCGCTTCGGCATCCATGAGCGCCTTCAATCCCCAGCGGGTGTACTCGTGCTCTCCGCCGGAGATCGGTACACGCACCTGACGACGGATAGCCGCGTAGCTTTCGATCTTGTCGGGTAGGACTGGCTCCTCCAGCCAGCGCGGCTCGTAGTCTTCCAGCCGCTCCGCCATGGCGACCGTGTACGGCACGTCCCAGCTCATCCAGCAGTCCAGCATGAGATCCACCTCATCGCCGATCGCGCCGCGCAGCGCGCTGACGAGCTGACTGTTGCGAACCATGCCCTGCGGACCATCGGCCGGTCCATTGCGAAAGAACCACTTGGTGGCGGTGTAACCCTGACGCACGAACTCGCGCGCGCGCTCCGCGGCGCGGTCCGGCTCCACGGAGTAGCCGAGCGCGCTGGCGTAGGCGGGGATCTCGCTGCGCGTCGGCCCGCCGAGCAGTCGGTAGACGGGCGTGTTGAAGTAGCGTCCCTTCAGGTCCCATAGCGCGCAGTCGACCGCGCTGATGGCCATCATCGTCAGCCCCTTGCGGCCGTGGACAGAGACGCGATAGAGCGTGTCCCACACCACTTCGTGGGCGAGTGGGTCGGCGCCGATCAGGTGCGGCTTGAGATCAGCATCGATCAGAAACGCTTGCTCACGCGGTATCGGGCCACCAATGCCGACGACACCCTCGTCGGACTCGATCTCGACGAAGAACGTTTCGATACGGTAGGCGCCGTCGTCTGTCTTTGGCAGGACCTCGGGACCCTGAGCCCGATATTTGGGGTAGACATCCACAGGCCGAATGAGACGCTCTTCCCAGAAGTCGCCTTCGAATCGCATACGGCCACTAACGTGCCGCAGGCGAACATCGCCGATGCGCATCAGGTTCCTCTCTTCACAAAGAACGCTAGCTGTTGACGGCTTCGTGGCTCGCGCCAGCGGCTCTTAAAGATTCGGGATGGAGCCCGTCGGAGTTGCGGGTTGTACTGACGAGACGGCGTCGCCTGCCGCGCCCAGGAAGAAGTCGCGCAGCATATCCCAGCCGCCCAGCGCTGGACCTTCATTCGCTAGACCCACACAACTCAGGGGCGTCGCCAGATATCGCGCTCGTGCATCAGCGCGATCTGCGGTTCGATCACTTCCTTGCGGAACTGGGCGTGAGTGAACGGCGGCTGCTCCAGGTACAGATTCTTGGGATAGATGGATTGCGAATAGACCAGCTGATAGAGCTCGGTGCGCAAGTCCTTCATCCAGTTGTCCCACTGCGCTTGGGCGCGGAATTTCCTCAAAGCGTCGATGTCGATCGTACCGGCTACGTACGAAGAGCCGGCTCCGTACAAGTGCTTGCCGACCACACGCCCCTTGTAGTCGACGACCATCGACTGGCCTCCGAACGTGTCGATCGGTAGGTCCGAGTCCTGTTCCAGGTAGTAGGTGGCGAGGTTCGGTGCGAGGACGTAGTAGTTGTTGTCGAGCGCGCGGGCACGGTTCTGGATCTCGAAGAACTCGTTACCGGTATGCGGATGTGGATACGACGCGCGGTACACCACCTCCGCGCCGTTCATCGCCAGACCGCGCGCGTTTTCGGGATACGAACCTTCATTTGCCATCAACACCGCCAGTCGCCCGATCTCCGTGTCGGCGACTGGAAAGAACGCATCGAGATTCAGCCCGTACAGCTCGATCCAGCGGTCCCACACGTCGTGCGGTGTCACCGAGTGCTCGACCGGATACAGCGTCGCCAGCTTGTAGTGCTTCAGCACGATCTCGCCGGCTGGGTTGATCGCGAAGCCCATGTTGAAGAAGCGGTCCGGGAACGCTTCGTGCCGCGCCTTGGCCTGGCCCATGATGAACGTATTCCAGTGACGCGCGAGGTCGCCCAGGAATCGGGTCTCCGAGCCGGGGATGTCGATGGCCGACTCACGTGCGTACGTCGCGTGGTCCAGGTCGAAGACCTCGTCGGTGAAGCCCTGCAGGGCGCCTTCGGGCAGCGCGACGAGTCGCACCGGCAGATCCAGGCTCGACAGCCACGACGCGGCCGCGATCAGGTGGCTGACGTGGTCCAGGTTGCGTTGGATCTCGGCGCGCTTACGGATACCTCGCACGGTCGGGATCAGGCCGACCGCGGTGTACGGATCAGGCACGAGCCTCAGGATACCGGCGCCGCGCTGATATCCGACGGGGCTCAGGCGAGGCTGTTGACCGCGGCAAGCACGGCGTCGACCTCTTCCGGCGAGTTGAGCAAGCCAGGCGCGAGGCGGGCGTAGCTGGTGGCGTAGGGCGTGACCGTAGCGACGATGCTGGCCGCGTGCAGACGATCCACCACGCCCTGCGGCGGCAGCCCGGCCACCTCGAAGCAGACCAATCCGGCCGAGAGGTCTTCGTCGAGAGGCGTGCGCAGCCGCACATGAGTCATCGCCGCCAGCCCTTCTTTGAGCTGACGGTTGAGCGCGTGCACCCACGCCGCGACCCGCGCCATGCCTAGCTGGCGGTGAAGGTCGAACGCCTGGGCCAGCGCCCAGCGGTGCTCGAAGGAATGGAAGCCGCCGGGCGTCATGGCACCGGATGACTGGCTGGCATCTCCGAAGGTCGGGATAGTCGGCGTGGCTGCCGGCCAGGCTTGCGGGTGGCCCCACACGAAACCGGTACCGCGCGGCCCGAACAGCCACTTGTGGCAGCCGGCGACGAAAAAGTCGCAGCCCAGCCCAGGCAGGTCGAGGTCCTCGACCCCGAGGCCGTGGACGCCATCGACGCACAGCAGCGCGCGCTCCGCGGGGTCTCGCCCGGCATTGGCGTCGGCGACCGCATCGGCCAGCGCGCGGATCGGCAGCTTGACGCCGGTGCTCGAGTGCACCCAGGTCACAGCGACGACGCGTGTATGCGCGGTGATCGCCCCGGCGAGCGAGCTCACAATCTCGTCTCGGCTGGTGCTCTCGGGAGCGGTATACAGCCGCACCGCTTTCAGGGTTGCACCCGAGCGCTGGGCCTTGAAGACCAGCGCTTCATGCGTGGAGTAGAAGTCGTGTGCCGTGGTCAGGATCTCCTGGTCGGACCGCACGGCGAGGCCGTTGTAGAGCAGCCCCAGGCCCATGGTCGTGCTGTCGGTGAGGGCGATGTCCGTGGGCGCCGCGCCGCCGAGATAGGCGCTGGCGGCGCGAAGCACGTCAACCTCGAGCCGAGCCTGATTCTGATGCAGGTAGTCGACGGGATTGTCATCGAGACCGCGGCGATGGGCGTCGATGGCGTCGCGCACGGGTGCCGGGTGCGAGGCGAGCAGCAGGCCGCCGAAGTGGAGGAGGTTGGGGCTCAGATTGAAGAGCCCGCGCACCGAAGACCAGTCGTCCAGCGTCGGCTGCGCCCCTGTCGTGCGCTGGTCGACGCCGGCAGAGGCGAGCGCCGCGGCGGCAAAGCCCAGACCGGTGCGGACCAGAAACCCGCGGCGGTCCACCCACGCCACGCGACGAGCGTACTCTCCCGCGGCTAAATTGAGTTGATATTCCGGCCCCCATCGCGCATAAACACGGCACCAGACGTGCAGAACGGTCGTCCGCGCGACGTTCACTGTTTGTTAGCAATCTTTAGGAGGACGGGGGGTCGCTGTGGCTTATACTTGCTTCGCCCGTCCTCGTACTGGACGACTGCCCTATGAGCTCAATTGACGACCGTTTTCCGACTCAGGCTGTGCCGATGACTGGCATCCCTGACACCGAGGAAGAGCCGGAGACGCGAGTCGCGGTGAGCACCCGATCGAAGGGTGGTGGGCTTGCCTGGGAGCTGCTGCAGACGATCGTGCTGACCCTCGCCATCTTTCTTGGGGTGCGGTCGGTGGTCCAGAACTTCCGCGTCGAAGGGGCAAGCATGGAGCCGACGCTCCAGACTGGGCAGTATCTGCTCATTAGCAAGGCCGCCTACTTTCATGTCGAAGGCACGCCGCTGGATCGCTTTGTGCCGACGTCCCACCAGGGCTCGACCGACTACCTCTTCGGCGGTCCGCAGCGGGGTGACGTGGTTGTCTTCCGCGCGCCGACCCAGCCCGATAAGGACTTCATCAAGCGCATCATCGGTCTGCCGGCCGACACGATTCTGGTCAAAAACGGCACGGTGTACGTGAACGGCGAGCCGCTGGACGAGCCGTACATCCACTTCCCGGCTACCTACACGTACCCGTTCGACGGGCAGCCGCGGCAGGTGCCAGACGGCAACTACTTCGTCCTGGGCGACAATCGCCCCAACAGCTCCGACTCGCACCTCGGCTGGTGGGTCCCCGTCGACAACCTGGTTGGCCGTGCCTGGGTCAGCTACTGGCCGCCGACCGACTGGGGCATCGTCCCACCAGGCTCGTCCGTCTTCGCGCAGCCTTAAGAAGAGTTTTTGGAAGTCGCGCGCCCGCATTAGACGAGTTTTTTGGAAGTCGCGCGCTGCGGCGCGCTCCCCAGGACTACTCGCCCTGGACCCCGCGTTGTCAGCGCCGATGCCTCTTGGACCCACTACCCGCATCCGCGCGAGGCGAGCCTTCCTCCAGGTCCAAGGAGTGTCGCCAAACAGGGGTATCGCACCGTCGTTCGTCCCTCGCGAGGCGCATGCAAGTCGCGGAAGCGGGTTGAGAGTAATGAGATGCGGGCTGGTCCCGCGCGGGGTCCAGGGCGAGTAGTCCTGGGGAGCGCGCCGCAGCGCGCGACTTCCAAAAAACTCCTCGTTATTTAGCTATATCGCTCCAGGATCTGTTCCATTACAGCAGCGGCATTCTCCTCAGTACCACTGTGTGCAGCCTGGATGTGCTCTTCGAAGCTGGCTTCGCCTTCGGCGCGGTACAGCACGCCCAGGTAGACCGGGTCCGTTGATTGGGCCCGCGCCCACGCTTGCATCACATCCGACGCGTCGTGATCGCGAGGTAGATCGACCGCCTGGTCGCGGTAGTACTTGAACGTATTGACCTTGTTGAAGGTCGGGCACGGACTGTAGGTGTCGATGATCGCGAAGCCCTTGTGGTCGATGCCCTGCACGATCAGCTCGGCCAACTCCTTCGGCTTGCCCGAAAACGCGCGCGCCACGAAGGTAGCGCCCGACGCCATCGCCAGCTGAAGCGGATTGACCGGCCGATCCGGGGTGCCCTTCGGCGTCGTCTTGGTCACAAAGCCGACCATCGACGTCGGCGACGTCTGGCCCTTGGTCAACCCGTAGATCGAGTTGTCCATGATCACGTAGCACACGTCCAGGTTGCGGCGCGCCGCATGGATGAAGTGGCCGCCGCCGATGGCGAACGCGTCGCCGTCGCCGCTGAGCGCGAGCACCTTCAGCTCGGGATTGGCGACTTTGATGCCCGTAGCGATAGGCATCGTCCGCCCA
>Ga0066710_100006231_pt1 | contig 11086 bp, 9 predicted proteins | sample GraSoiAngelo_159_FD_79666 | JGI IMG/M metagenome (GOLD analysis project Ga0066710, IMG submission 79666) | Grasslands soil microbial communities from the Angelo Coastal Reserve, California, USA - 14_1009_16_40cm | ecosystem: Environmental > Terrestrial > Soil > Grasslands | place: USA...
GTAATGTAGATCACGGGTTCACCTGTGTTTGTGCTCGTATATGTTCCGCCCTTGATCGTTACGTTACTATCCTGTCCTCCCATATGGAGGTCATCATTGTTATTGATTAAGACTTGTACGTTGCCGTTTCCGGTTACGCTGCAGTGATTAAATGTGTTGAATTGGTTGAAGTTGCCGAAGCTGTTGATCCCAGCGTTGCCGCTACCCACTCCAGTATCCGCCCCGTTATTGGTGACGATGCAGTTGTTGAAAGTATTGTGCGAGGAGTAATATTCGAGGCTGATTCCGTTGTAGGCCTGAACGCCGTTCTTAACCGTGAGAGAGTTGAACGTGTTCCAGCGGGAGGCCGTCATTTTGAACGGACGTCCATAGGCTCCGGCCGCATCAACGGTGAGGTTGGTAATTTTGGCCTTTCCTGATGCAGTAAGCTGAAAACCGAAGGCGCCGTTGGCGAGACACCCGGTACCAGTTCCGGGATTCTCATTGGAGATCGACATTCCATTCACCGACAAATTTCCCTGGTTTTCAAACCACACGGCATCTCCACACTGTGCGCTGCCGGCTCCGGTGACGATGATGTTGCTCCATGCCACGTTAAAATTTCCACGAGTTACGATGGCCGCGCCCTGCACATTCCTCGATGTGACGCCGCTGACCGAGGATTCGGCGACTCCGGCCATCTCGAATCCGTAGACGTTCGACCGGTTTCCGTCGAAACTGATGTTTTTCACCGTAATGCCGGTGAGCGACCCTAATATCTTTTGGGCAATCGCGGCATTCACCGCTGGGTCATAGGTGTCATGCAAAGCGGTCGTAACCGTGACCGTGTTTCCAGAAACGGAGGCGACCTTCAAGACCTCCCCGCGACAACCGGACGGATCACAGCCTGTGTCTCCGCTGCCGTTAGAGCCGTCTATGCCGCCCTGTTGCAGGTATACGTAATCTCCCGTGCTAACTCCAAGACTTGAAACGGTCGTAAAGCTTGTGGAAAGTTCATTTGCGGTCGCGCTTAATGCGACTGAGGGGCCGTAGTTGGGATTCCCGTTGCCAGACCCGCCAATCACCATGATTGCTTTGCTTCCAGGGTTGGTGTTAAGGATGATGGCGCAACTAGAGCCGTCCACGGTCACATTCGAGATGTTGATGGTCAATTGGGACGTGGTCAGGTAGGTGCCACACGGAAAAAGCAGCGTGCTGCCGCTGGTGAGGGTCGCGATGGCGTTGTTGATGGCCGCGGTGTCGTCGGTCGTTCCGTTCCCCATCGCACCAAAGGTAGTTACATCGGCAAGGGTTCCACTTAAGGCGAAGGTCGCGTACATAGACGCGTTATAGCTGCTCAAACCTCCGATTGGTCCGTAAGTTGCAGGCCAAGTGCCGAAAGGCGCCGGCCTGATCCACGTCGTGGAGGGGGCTCCTCCATCATCATATCGGGGGTTATTTGAATCTGCGGCAAGACCGTTTGTGTTGTATGCGAGCCAGTAGTAGGCGTTTGCCGTGACCGAAGCGCTGATCGGGACGGTATTCCAGGCATCAGGCACGATGGCTTGTGACCCGCTGGATGCAAGGAGCGCACCCGGCGTGCCGTTGTTGTCGGTATAAATGGCGACCTGGAATTGATTATTAGGACACGCGGAGACGGGCGAGGCGATAAAGACGGACAGTGAGGTTACGGTGCCGTCCTGGCCGGCCATTTGGTATCGCGTGGCCGAGACAGTGTTTGACATGGCGGTGCCGACAGCTGCGCCTGGGACAGCATAGCCGAACGTGTTGGGCGACGGCTGTGCCGAAATCGTGACAGAGGCGGAGGCGGATTTGGTCGCATCGGCAGCGCTGGTCACGGTGACGGTAACGGTTGTGTTGGTGCTGACGGCCGGAGCAGTGAAGAGCCCCGAGCTGGAGATCGATCCGGCGGTGGCCGACCAGGTAACGGCTGTGTTGGTCGAGCCGGTCACAGTGGCAGAGAATTGCTGGGTGCCCACCGAGGCGACCGAAGCGCTGTTCGGGGATATCGAGACCGCAACCGGAGAAGGTGAGGTTCCCACCACAGAGACTTGGAACGTTTGGTTCGTCAATCCATCGCACGTATTCTGGTCAATCGTCGCTTCCGAAGCGGTCGACGCGCCGACCACGTCTATACAGCCATTGGCCACGTTTCCAGATAGGATCGTATAGACCCCAGCGCTCACCTGGTTCAACTTGTAGTACTCGGCCCAAGACGCCACACAGGTATACTGCAGGATACTCGCTCCGGCAGAAGTGGAACCGTCGGCCACGCCCCAGCAGAGTTCAGAGGCGGAACTAACGAGGTGGTAATACGCGGTCGCCGGGGCTGTCTGTAAGGTGAAGTTCTGGCTGCTCGCGCCAGAACAGCTTGCTTGGAAAAGTGAGCTGACAGTGGTGTAACCACCAGTGTCGACGCAGAGTCCGCTATTGACGTTTCTTATTGTGACCACTGAACCAGCGGTAGGCACGGCCTGGGAGTGGGCCGACGTCGCCGGCAAAAGCATAATTATTCCCGAGCTCAGCAATGCTTTGAAAATGCTGCTTGTGCGCTTCACTGGTGCCTCCTGGTGTCAGCACGAGTGCCCTGACGGCGATTGCCCGAGGTCTGCAACGCGCGATGCCGGGCAGCTAGTGATCGTTCCTTTGACGCAAGGGGATATGTTATCATGGCTTCGTAAAAGGTACTCCGAAGGTACCGCTAGGGCCACCATCAACACTGTATGTAGTGGTGGCGACGTCCGAAGGGCCATCGATGTCTGTCGCAATGACCGTGACCGTCACAGGGCCGGTATACCAGCCGTTGGTACCATGTGGTCCGGAAGGGAATGCGGCTGTGATGGGAGCATCTTTGTCAACGTTTGGAGTGGTCGAGATGCCCTGAACGCCTGCCTGAATGAGCAACAGCCGATCGCTAATCGGAAGCTCATCAGTAGTCACCAGCTGTACGCCGAAAATCCCACCTGTTCCCGCAACCGGGAGCGGATCGAGGTTAAGGCGTGCACTGTAGCCATATGCAGCGATGGCCGAGATGGCCGAGTATGTCGTTAACCACGTGAAATGGTTAAGCGGAACTGATACAGTCGGTACAGCTCCCACGGGAGTTTGGACACCGACCAAGGAGGTAGAGAATCTCACAACACACGGCCTGGGGCCTCCAGCGATTGTGAAGCAACCCCCCGGGGGAAAGGTTCCGATTGGCATATCGTGAAACACGGCATTGTCTGATGTGCGCTGGTTCCCACCGGCAAATCCAGAAAACATGGACGCCTTCGGATCAAAAGCAGGATCGGTTGTTTCATCGAAATAATATGGCAATTTATCGGCGAACTTTATTTTCGGCCCAGCATACCCACCTATTGGCGGGTCGAGGTACGGCGGATGCAAGGGACAAGGGTCCGGTGGGTTGAAGGTACACCAGATTGCAGTATCATCGTCGAGAGTCACTCGGGAAATCCAGTTAAAGTGGTTGTACTTACCTAGATCAGCATCTGTCGCGATCGTACTCAGCGGAGAACGTGGTTTAGGAGTGAAGTGCGCTAATATCACATTGTCCCAGTTTGTCCTGCCGATTACTGGTCGTTGCGGCCTACATCCAGATCCGTTGCACGTTCCGCTCTCTAAGTCGAGCTGAAATGCCGGAGCCGCTGTCGAGTTGGGAGACTCAGTGTTGCTCTTATACGCGCGAACTTGATATATGTATCGGGCAAACGGCGTAGCTACAGTATCAGGGTAGGTACAACTCATGCCTGTGCTAGTGGACATGCAAATGATCCAGCGAAACAGGTGTCGGAGAGGTTGGCCAAGCACCTAATGGTGTCTTCCTGTCAACGTGGAACCCATCTATCGGATCACTGCCGTAGTCCCAGGTGAGTTGGATCTGAGTTCCGTTATACCCGACCTGCGTGGGCCTGGAGGCTGGTGGGGGCGGCCGGCTGACCCCAGGTGGCCGTCGCGGTGTATACTCTCTGATTGTCAAGAAATCCATTGTCGTTGACACCCACGAAGAGATAATAAGTGCCAGGACCGTATGGGGCCGTAAAGGTCTGCCCGCCTCCAATATAGAGAGCGGGGCCCGCAGCAGTAGATTGTCGAGGATGGTTGGACTCGTGCTCCATCGGCCGATAACACTGGAAGCCGGCAGACCGAGAAGTACATTGTTGAGGAGCCCTCCGGGCGGATCACAGGAAGGCCCTCCGCTCATGTGGGCACGGCCTCCTGTAATCGACACTTGAATCGTTTGGCCTGCGGCGATCTGGGCTTGCGGTACAAGCACGGGAACCGAAGCATTAGTATCGAAGATTCCCGGGTTCGTGTAATGATACAGGTTCGCTAACGCCGAGATCTGAAAAGTTACGGTTGTCGCAGTGGATATCGGTGCTAAGAGCATCAACAGGATCAGCGCTTGGGCGACGGCTGGTGCGGGGCCAACCTTGTGAATGGGAGGCCTGACTCGCCGACTCGGAGTTCGAAGTGATTGCAGTAATCGCGGAAGGGGCATTAGAGGGTTGATGCGCTTAATTCAGTTCATCTCAATGACAGTGGCCAATGGTGCTCATGACCGAGATAGTTTGTCTTTGCGCAAGCGCAAATAAAAAGAGCCCGGAGGGCTCTTTTTGGCTGCGGATATTTGCTTTTTGGTTTAGCGGTAGGTGTCCTCTCTGCGAAGTCCGCAGTAGTTCACCTCTACTTCTCGGCACCAGATGTCGTAGCGAAATCGCCATCGTTTTAGCCGCAAGCTATACTGGCCCTCTCCTGCCTTAATACCTATGAAGCTTTTTGATTGGGTATGAGCGGGTACTATTGTACGGGTCGGTCTGCAGAATCTCGATCGCTTCGGCAAATCGGTCGGCCAAATCCGGATGGAGTTTCGTGAGCTTGTTGAGAAGCCGATCAAACTGGGGAGTGGTGCGAACGACAAATGATGTCTTCATGCTCTGGAACGTTTAGCAGCTCTCTTGGAACCTCCTGTCGTTTTTCTTCTGAGTTCTGCCAAAAATTCACTGGCAGGCCTCGACGTATCGGCGACGTACTCCAGGTGACTCTTCTGGATGGCGCGCTTGACCTTTGGGTCCCGGAGCTCGAGGTAATCTTCAAGCTCATCGGCGCCCATGATGCCGGCGACCGGGATGCCGTCTTTTTCCAGGATGAAGTATTCCTTATTGCGCACCACCCGATTGCGCACCACCCGGCGGACGACCTGGCCGAGGTTGACGCGGGCTTTGGTGATGGGGAGATGATGGACCATAGTATTCAATTTATACCACTGATGAATATTGATTAAGGCCAATCACTTTCATTGCAGATTCCGGGGGTATTCTTCCGCCATCCCCGCATACTACATATTGGGCCTACCTGAGTCAAGCAGATACCCACTTCAGTCCACTTCAGATACCCACTTCGCAAGAAAACTATCACTGGCCTCGGTCACTTCATGATCGGCAAGCAGTATTTCAAGCAGCACATGTACGGGCCTGCCGAGAACGAACTGCGCAAAACCCTGCCTCTGGCAGAGGGCAACCAGGACCTCAAGGCCGAGGTGCTGTTCCTTCTGGGATTCGCCAACTACAAGATCGAGAATATTAAAGATGCACTGAGGTTCAACCAGCAATGTGCTGCCATCGCGAGCCGATTCCGGGCCCAGGCCGCCAAAAACATAACGGTCATCAAGAACCAGTACCGAGCCGTAAGGCAGTGACCCTTCGTCCCGAAGGGCTGAAATCCCCCTGGGGACGCCAAATCTAATCAGAGACTTGCGCCTCTCCGCCAAAGACGGGCTGCGGCGGGCGGCGCCTCGGTAGATTGACTCAGGTATTTCCCGGATTTACCCCACTTCCCAGTGACGCTGAAAATATGGAGGGCAGGTGTTCTTCGGAGTCGGAGGACGCTCCGCGCGCCGATGATAAGTCGGCACTTTGGAAACTCCTGCCCGCAAGAGCGCACCGCTCGAATCCACTGTGCTCATCTCGCGACGATTGAAGTGGGCCGCATGACTGCGATGGAATGGTCCGGAGGTGACCCGGAAGTACCCGCCGGACAGCAGTATTGAGCAAATTAAGCCTGACGGCAATGGTTTCCGCACGGCGACATACGAAGTGCGACCGACCTATCATGACCCACAGGGTCGCGTAACGAAATGTTCCGCCAGCTGTGGGCTGGACTAACGCCTTGATCGTGGTGAAACCGGAGACCGTAGTGTCGTGGCATCGTGCTGGGTTCCGCTGTTTTGGCGATGGCGGTCGAGCGCGCCGGACTGCACGTGGTGCCACGGCCTTGCCGGAGTCAAGGCCGCCGGGCCCCTTCCTGACGCGCTGAAGCGATCCAGTCGTCCCATTAACCCGAAGTTCCCCTAAATCTCGCGGCTATTTTCGAAGCGCGATCGAACAGATTCTTCAGAATGTCGATGTAGCGAGTATTCAAGACGAGCGTGCCCGCGAGTGCATTCGGTTATTGCTGAATCTGGTGGAAACGTTGATTGGAGAGTTACGGAAAGCGGAGGCTGAGAACCGCTATTTGCGCGAGCAACTCCGTGGTCGCAAAAGCGGAGGCGGCAAACCAGATCCCCCCAAGGGCACCTCACCAGCGGCTTCGCGGTCTTCAGAAAAGGAGCGAGCCGAGCCTGCGGAAACCAAACAGCACACCAAGCGCAGCAAGCTGGATCGGATTCGGATCGACCGGGAAGAAGTGCTGAAGTTGGACCGGGCGACACTGCCGCCGGACGCGGAGTTCAAAGGCTTTGAAGACGTGGTGGTGCAAGAGTTGCACATCCGCACAGACAATGTGAGATTTCGCAAAGAGAAGTATTATATTACTATAATTGGACCTTAGCCATCACTACCTCTGTCCCCCGGATGGTTGCCATCGTGCGTAAGCACTGCACGGCAGCAAATCTCAAATCTGAGTTTTTTTTAAGATAGACGCTGCACTATCTTTTGCAACTCTCATCTCTTCCGAAGTGTGGTCGGGCCGAGGTGTTGCCAGTAAGCAAACGCTACTGCCGCTGCAATGCCTATTTTTTGATGGGCCATCCAGGAGCGCTGCCTCTGCCATAGCAATTTGGATGACTTGAACGTACTGTTCCATTCGAGCGAAGAGTCGCTTCTTTCCGAACATAAAGCCTTTCTCATTTGCGCGGTATTTTATCAGTTCTCTGGAACGCCCTGCCATTTGCACCGTTGCAGTGTGTTGCAGCAAGCCGGTCACATAGTGCCTACATTTCGGAATCCGTGACGATTCACTATCGGTGGTCGTATCTGTTCGGGGTGAATCTTACGGTGTTGCGTAGAATGCATGGTGCAGACGGCGATTGGGTGGTTTGCGAGTCGCCGTCGGGCAATGGGTTCGCTATCCCCGCTTGGATGACGGACCAGTCTACCTGCGCTGGCTTTTCCCTGGGGCCGCCTTTGGTCTCGCTCTCCGCATTGCGTGCGCTGAGGACCTTTATCGATGATTTGCAACCAGCCGCAGAATGCGTTATGTCATCCGGAAGTCCTCCCCCATTGGAGTGTCCGGATGAAGCAACGAAGAAACACCAAACAGATGCAGAGACAGTTGTTTTACGAGCCGCAGCTAAACAGCGATCTGAATTCTCTCGGGCTCCCGAGAAATCGAGAGGCGGAGCTCAAAGCAGGAATCGCCGAATTGCTGCTAAATCTGGTGCTGGACAGCGCCGACGCCGCAACAGGTGAGGATGACGAACAAGCTAACGCCTGAACACCTCCAGCGCCGAGCCATTGTTTATGTCCGGCAGTCGAGTTTCGTTCAAGTTGTCCGCAATCGGGAGAGCCAGTTGCGTCAGTACAACCTGGGGGAGTACGCGCGCGAGTTGGGGTTCGTGGAGGTAGAAACCATCGATGAAGATCTCGGCCGCTCCGGCTCAGGCCTGATGGCGCGTCCCGGTTTTCAACGCCTGGTAACCGAGGTGTGCGAAGGTCGTGTCGGCGCGGTTTTCTGCGTCGAGGCATCCCGCTTGGCTCGCAATGGCAGAGACTGGCATCACCTCATCGAATTGTGCGGGCTGGTAGGTGCCGTAGTAGTCGATCCAGAGGGGATTTACGATCCTCGGGTCATCAATGATCGCCTCGTGCTGGGGCTCCGCGGAACCATGAGTGAATTCGAGCTAAGCATCATGCGGGACCGCATGTTCAAGGCCAGCCGCCAGAAGGCACAACGCGGTGAACTGCGCTTTTGCTTGCCGATAGGCTTCTACTGGGGCGTGAAGCATATTGAACTGGATCCCGATGTGCGGGTCCAAGATGCCGTCCACTTGGTGCTCCAGAAATTTCAGGAACTGGGCAGCGCACGGCAAGTGTTGTTTTGGTTTCGGGAGCAGCAGATCACGCTACCCACGATTAGCTACAGTGAAGGCACGCGCCAAATTTGCTGGAAACTTCCTGTGTACAACAGCATCTTGGCGATCCTGACGAACCCGCTGTATGCTGGCGCATATGCTTTTGGACGAACCGAGGCTCGCACTCAATTGGTCGCTGGCCGGGCGCGGCAAACGAAGGGACATCCAAAGCCGCGCGAACAATGGACCGTCTTGATTCGGGACCATCACGCCGGATATATTTCTTGGGAGCGTTTCGAATTGAACCAGAAGATCCTGGCAGAAAATGCCCACATGAAATCGCGCATGGGACGGCAGAAAGGAAGGGGTGGGGCGAGCTTGTTGGTGGGTCTTCTCCGGTGCCGCCGCTGCGGACGCATGCTGTGTGTGCATTATAACAACCGGCAAGCCATGAAGGACATTCGGTATGTATGTGTGAATGGAAATATCAACCAGGGTGTGGCGAAGTGCATCGGGTTCGGAGGTGTGCGGGTGGACCAGGCTGTTTCGAAGGAGATTCTGAAGGTCATCCAACCGCTCGCGATAGACGCTGCGCTGGAGGCGGCGGAGAGAATTCTCGAACGGCAAAGTGATCGTGTACATGCCCTGGAGTTGGAACTGGAACAGGCGCGCTATGAGGCGCGGCTGGCGGCGCGCCGGTATGAGGCTATCGATCCCGACAATCGGTTAGTAGCTTCCGAGTTGGAGTCTCGCTGGAATACTGCTCTATGTCGTGTTCGGGAGGTGGAAGAAAAGATAGAGCAAGCGCGAGCGGAATCCGCTAATACGCCTGTGGTAAGCAGAGATGACTTACTTGCACTAGCGGAAGACTTGCCGGGCGTGTGGGAGTCACCCTCAAGCGATCCGAGTCTCAAGCAGAGGATTATTCAGATTCTCATTCAGGAGATTGTGGCGGATGTTGACGAGCACGAAGTAACTCTGGTCATTCACTGGGTAGGCGGACGGCACTCAGAGTTGCGCGTACCCAAGCTCCAAAGCGGGCATCATACTCGTTGCACGCAGGTAGAGGCCGTTGATATTGTGCGCCAAATGGCAGGGCGGTATAAAGACGAAGAAATAGCCCTCACGCTAAATCGACTGCGGTTGAAAACAGGCGTCGGCAATAGCTGGAGTGAGAAACGAGTGCGTTCTCTTCGATCGCATCTTGACCTGCCGGCTTATGATGCGGGGCAGCAAGATAGTCACCTGAATCTGAGGCAAGTTGCAGAGCGGCTGACTGTCAGCACCACGGTCGTGCGTCGGCTAATCGCAAGTAAGGTTCTCCCGGCTACGCAGGTAGTGCCAGGTGCGCCTTGGGAAATAGACGGGACAGTCATTTCTTCACCAGAGGTTATCCGGGCTGCGACAGCGCTGAGGAATCGTGAGAGCCGCCAGCGATCCTCGGTGGATGAGCGAACGCTAAGCCTACCAGGCTTTGCTTTGCATGAGGAATCACAAAGGAGCACGGATCTACCTGATTGAATGCTTGTTTTCGCGAACTGGATTATCGAGACGGTCGGTGTCTTGTTTTCAATGGTTGGCGAGGGGGTGCAGAATGTCACTGGATCGGGTGTTGTACCCCCTACAAGGGGTACACGATTTGGAGAGTAATACTCAGTAGTAATCGCGTATGGTTTCATTGATGGCCGAGGTCAAAACCGCTGCGCGATTTGCATTGCATCCAAACTCTGTTGCATGGACCTGCCAACCCAGGACCTTCGTCTGCTGCGGTGCAGCCGGGATTTACCTTGAGGGTAGCGGCTTCACTTCAAATCGTCCGGCACAATGCCGCTGACAACGAAATCCATGAATCGGTTGAGGGCGAGTTGATACTCATCAAACGCCTGCTGCCTCGCTGCTCCCGCTTTCTCGATGAGGAGGATTCCGTCGGCAGACGAATCGTGGGGCACTGCCGCAGTGACTTCCAGGAATTCCGCAACGGCTTGCTTGCGCTGTTCATTGGCCGTGTTCACAGCTGCAGACAATATTTCCTCAATCTCAATCCGCTTCGTTTGGGCCGATAGGTATCTAAATCCACGACAGCCACCTTCCAACGCGTTAGTGAAGGGTGAGGTTCCCTTGGGATGCCTCATAATAAATAATTTCGATGCTCCGGTCGGATAGTGGGCGACAGTGATGGTGAGCCCAGTGCCGTCACAGAGCTGTTGAAGTTGGTCCTTCCAGGCACGGCGCGTGGCCGAATTGCTCCCGCCGGTGTCAGCCAAAATGAGCAGGTGTTTGGAATCGTGATAGCGCTCCCGTCCTTCGCGGAGCCACCAACCGCGGATGGAGGAGGTTTCGTGAGAGACGCCCACGAACAGAGCGCCGCGATTGGCCTCGGGGTCGTAGATGCCATAGAGAATGGCCACGCCCTGGGCTTGCGACCGAAAATCGTGGTCGTTGACCGGGGTGGGCGTGCGATCCCACTTGCTGCCTGGGTTCTTGAAGTTCCCTACCAATTCTACGTTCGCAACACAAATCGAAATTGGTTGACACTCCTTGCTCGGTCGGATGAGAAGGTCGAGGAAGCGGGATGTTGTATTGCACATCGACGCGCCAATCTTTGACCACGACCTTGTCCAGCACCGTTCGCAGGAGCTTCTGCTTCTCCCCGAAGGAAAAGTGTTGGAGACGATCCATTACCAGGGCTGCAAACCCCTCGAGGTCCCTCCGAACATGGCTTTCCTGATTTTGCTCTCGAGCCATTTTCTCTAGCAGCTCCTTCTCGCGACTGAGCGTGTCGAGCTTAGCGTCCAC
>Ga0066710_100006232_pt1 | contig 11085 bp, 14 predicted proteins | sample GraSoiAngelo_159_FD_79666 | JGI IMG/M metagenome (GOLD analysis project Ga0066710, IMG submission 79666) | Grasslands soil microbial communities from the Angelo Coastal Reserve, California, USA - 14_1009_16_40cm | ecosystem: Environmental > Terrestrial > Soil > Grasslands | place: USA...
CGAGACCCGGACACGGGCCGGTGCGGCGGGGTGAAGGCAGACCTCCGGTCTGTGGACGTTGAACGCCGCCTCGACGGCGGGTCCGTCGCGGATGTCGGCCACGGTGAGCCGCGCCTCGCGGGGCAGGCGTTCCCGGTCGCCGTGCGAGAGGTCGTCGACGACGAGGACCTCGTCCCCGCGGGCGACGAGCGCGTCGACGACGTGAGAGCCGATGAACCCCGCCCCGCCTGTCACGATCGCCCGCACGAGCGGGGACAATAGGGATAAGGGCCACCGGAGCGCTCGGGCTCGCGGGACGGCGGCCCCCCGCCGGGCCTCGTATGCTCTGGCCCCGCGATGTTCGTGACCTTCGAAGGCATCGACGGGTCGGGGAAGACGACCCAGGTCAGCCTCCTGGCGGAGAAGCTGCGAGCGGAGGGGGGCGATGCAGTCGAGGTGAGGGAGCCGGGCGGGACGGCCCTCGGCGAGCAGGTCCGTGAGCTGCTCCTGAAGGGCGACGCGATGGCACCCTGGGCCGAGGCGTCGCTCTTCGCCGCCGCGCGGGCGCAACTCGTCGACGAGGTGATCCGGCCGGCGCTTGCGCGCGGGGCGCACGTCGTGTGCGACCGCTACATCGACTCGTCGCTCGCGTACCAGGGCATCGCCCGCGGCCTCGGCGTCGAGCGCGTGCTCGAGCTGAACCTCCTCGCGACCAGCCACCTCCTGCCGGACCGGACGTTTCTCATCACCCTTCCGCTCGAGCAGGCCAGGGAGCGCCGCGGCGACCGCCCCGATCGGATCGAGTCCGAAGGAGACGAGTTCGTCGCGGCGGTCGACTCGGCGTACCGCGAGCTGGCCGGGATCTTCGCCAACCGTGTCGTCGTGCTCGATGGGACGCAGGACCCCGAACGCCTCGCCACCACGATCCGTGAACAGCTTCGAGACCTTTCCTGAGCAGGACGAGGCGAAGCGTCTCCTCGCGGCGGCGCTCGCCGGGGGTGGCGAGGCCGCCCATGCGTTCCTCTTCCATGGGCCGCCCGGAGTCGGCAAGCGACGGGCCGCGCTCGCGTTCGCCGGGGAGCTCCTCGGCGAGCCGGGTCGGGTCTCGCGTCGCACCCACCCCGACCTCTACGTGCTGGAGCCGCTCGGCGACCAGATCCGCATCGACCCGATCCGCGAGCTCCGGCGTGACCTGCACATGCGTCCGTTCGAGGCGGAGCGCCGCATCTACCTCATCTTCGGGGCGCACCTGCTGAACGAGGACGCGGCCGACGCCCTGCTCAAGGATCTCGAGGAGCCGCCGCCGTACGTGGTGGTCGTGCTCGTGGCGGACGAGCTCGGGCCGATTCCGGAGACGATTCGCTCTCGCTGCCAGCTCGTCCCCTTCCGCAGGCTCTCGCAGCGGGCGGTGAAGGCCTACCTCGCCGCGCGCGGGCTGACCGGCGATCCGCTCGAGGTGACCGCCCGGGTCGCCGCCGGACGACTCGACCGCGCCGACCGCCTGCTCGAGCCGGAAGCGGGCGAGCGCCGGGCGACGTTGATCGCGCTCGCACGCTCCGTGTACCGGGACGAGGAGTTCGACCCGGCGGCGGCGGCGGACCGCGTGGGCATGATCGCCCGTGCCCGGGGAACGACGGCCCGGGCCGCCGTCGAGGCGGCCGCGACCGGCGAGGAGACGCCGCGGGAGCTCGAGCAGCGCGCCCGCCGGGCGGCCCGAGGGGCCGAGCGGGAGGACATCCTCGACGCGCTCGATCTCCTGGAAGGCTGGTACCGAGACCTCGTCGTCGTTTCCGCTCGCGCCGAGAGCGCCGTGCTCAACTCCGATCTGCTCGCCGAGCTCGCCGAGGACGCCCAGGCGGACCGCGCAGCGGCGGCCGAGCGAGCGGCCGAGACCGTGCGCGACGTCTGGCGCTCGTTCGAGTTCAACGTGCAGACGGGGCTCGCTCTCGAGGCCCTGTTCGTCCGGCTCCGGCGAGAGCTCGCGCCGAGCTTGACGACAGCGGCGCCCTAGCCGCCATCCGTGGTTCGAGCAGCTGAACGCCGCTAAGGTCCGTTCATGACGCAGGTGGTCGGCGTGATCTTCTCGCCGGGCGGGCGGGTCTACTCCTTCGACGCGGCCGGGCTCGAGCTTGCGTGGAACGAGCGCGTCATCTGCCAGACCGCGCGCGGGCAGGAGTTCGGCCGTGTCGTGAAGGCGAACCACGAGCTCGACCGGCCCGCTACGCCCCCGCTGAAGAAGGTGATCCGGCGCGCGACGGACGTCGACCGAGAGACGCTCGCGGCAAACGAGCTGGAGGAGGAGCGCGCGATGGGCGTCTTCCGCGCGGCTCTTCGCCGAGCCGAGCTGAACCTCAAGCCCGTCGCAGCGGAGCTCGTCTTCGACGGCTCACGCATCGTCTTCACGTACCAGGCCGAGGAGAAGCCCGATGTGGCGGCGCTCCAGGGCGAGCTTTCGGCGAGTCTCCGCCGCCGCGTCGAGCTGCACTCGGTCGGCCCTCGTGAGTGCGCACGCCTGTGCGGCGATCACGGTCTCTGCGGAACGCAGCACTGCTGCCGCCGGTTCCCCTCGCACGAGCAGCCGATCACGCTGCGGATGGCGAAGGACCAGGACCTGCTGATGAGCTCGAGCCGGATCACCGGGCTCTGCGGCCGCCTCCGCTGCTGCCTCGCCTACGAGCATCCCATGTACAAGAGCTTCCGAGATCGGGCGCCGCGCATGGGCAGGCGGGTCGAGACGCCGCAGGGCGTCGGGGTCGTCAAGGAGTACGCGGTGCTACGCGACGCCTGCCTCGTCGACCTCGAGGATGACGCGGGGCGCGTCGAGATCGGGATCGACGACTGCCGGGAGCTCGCGAAGGCCTGATCGCCGCCGCTTCCTCGATCGCCTAGAGGCCTGAGCCCTCGGCGACCTTGGCCCAGTTCACGACGTTCCACCAAGCGTCGATGTAGTCGGGCCGCCGGTTCTGGTACTTCAGGTAGTAGGCGTGCTCCCAGACGTCGACGCCGAGCAGCGGGCGCTTGCCCTGCGAGATCGGGTTGTCCTGGTTGGGCGTGGAAGTCACCGCGAGCGACCCGCCGTCCTCGACGAGCCAGGCCCAGCCGCTCCCGAACTGGTTGACGCCCGCGTTCTTGAACGCCTCCTTGAACGCGTCGAATGAGCCGAACGCGGACTCGATCGCCGAACCGAGGTTTCCGTCAGGCTGCCCGCCCCCGTCCGGGCTCATCCATTCCCAGAAGAGCGAGTGGTTGTAGTGGCCGCCGCCGTTGTTCCGGACGGGCGTGCGCTTGTCCTCCGGCAACGAGTCGAGGCTCGTGAGCACGTCCTCGATCGGCCGGTCGGCCAACTCGGTCCCCTCGAGCGCCGCGTTCACCTTGTCCACGTACGCCTGGTGGTGCTTGTCGTGATGGACGCGCATGGTGGCCTCATCGATGTGCGGCTCGAGCGCGTTGTATTCATAGGGGAGAGCGGGAACCTCGTAGGCCATCTGAGCTCCTTTGTTCGCGGGGCGATGCGGCCCCGGCCATCCTACGGCCTACGCCGCGGACTCGGCCCGGCGCAGGCTGCGGAAGGCCCAGAGCGAGAATGCCGCTGCGAGCCCGACCGCCGATCCGAACGCGATTGCGACGTGGACGGGATCGCCGCCAAGGAACCCTCGGCCCGCCTCGAGCAGGAAGGAGATCGGATTCACCGAGGCGACCGCGTGCACCCAGCCGGAGAGAAGGTCGAGCGGGACGTAGACGGGTGCGAGGAAGAGGGCCAGGAAGACGGGCATCTGCATCGCGGGCCCGGCCTGCATCGTCCGCAGGCGCATCGCTACACCCGAGGCCCAGAGCGTCGCGGCCAGATTGACGAGCAGCCCGAGGACGACGAGGCCGAAGAGGTCGACCCCGTCTCCGAGCACCTGCATGCCCGTCGCGAGCCCGACCCCGAAGATGATCGTCGCCGTGATGAGGAAGCGGCCGAGTGCGGCCAGCACCCACCCTGCGACGACGGCCGACCGGTGCGGCGCGGCCAGGAAGAGGCGGCGCGTGAAGCCGCTCTCGAAATCCCGCGCGATCGAGAAGCCTGTGAACACCCCACCGAACGCGGCCGACTGGAGGAAGACGAAGACGAACTGGAACGCCGTGTAGCCGGCGGGGAAGTTGAAGCCGGGCACCTCGGCAACACGCGAGAGGCCGCCCGCGAACGCCGTGAAGAAGAAGAGCGGGAAGAGCAGCGACGGCAGGAAGAGCGAGGGCGTCGTGAAGAGGCGGTAGAGCTGCCGCCAGGCGACTGCGAAGGCGACCGACATGAAGCGGCTCCTCATGCCCGCGCCAGCCTGACCTTGAGCGCGCGCGAGGCCGAGACGAGCGCGATCAGGCCGATCGCGGCGACGATCCCGAACGCGAGCGCGAGCGCCTGCCCGTCCCAGCCGACGATCACGAGGCTGCGCAGGCCCTCGATCAGGTAGGAGACCGGGTTGATCGTTGCGATCGTCCGGAACCAGCCGATCGAGATCAGGTTCCGCGGCATGTTCATCGACGAGAGGAAGAGCAGGACGAAGAGGAGCGGGAAAAGACCCTGCACGGCCTCGCCGGAGCCGGTCCGGAGGGCCAGGAACGCCCCGAGAGTCCCGAAGGCGATGCAGATGCACATCGAGAGCAGGAGCAGCACGGCGATGCCTCCGATCCCGGCCTCGATCGTCGCACCCGCCGCCAGGCCGGCCGTCAGGTAGACGATGGCCTGGACAAGCCCGAGCGCGAGCACGCCGGCGAGCTGACCGGCCAGGAGCGCGCTGCTCTTGAGCGGTGTGAGGGAGAGCCGGGTCAGGAAGCCCGTCTGGATGTCCTTCGCCAGGTCGGTGCCCGCATTCATGGTCGAGAACATCGCGCCCTGCATGAACGCGAACGCGAGCGCGAAGTCCAGGAAGGAGTTGGTCGGAAAGCCGGGGAGGCGCGTCGCCGCGTGCAGGCCGCCGGTGTTCACGGAGAGCAGGATGAGGGGGAAGGCGACCGCCGGAATCGCACTCGCCGGCTGCCGGAAGGTCCGGACGACCGACCGCCGCGCGAGCCAGTAGACCTGGGTCGCGAACGCCCGGTTCATGCCGGTGCGGGCTCGGGCTCCGCCTCGGGCTCCTCCGCGGCGCCCTCGAGGGACCGCCCCGTCTTGGCGAGGAAGACGTCGTCGAGCGTCGGGGCGTGGATCTGGAGATGCGCGACGCTCAGCCCTTCGGCGTCGAGCGCGCGCACGATCTCCGCCAGGTCGTCGTCCCCGCCCGCCAGCCGGACCGTGACTGCGTCGGGCGGGCCCGGAATCGGTTCGCCGAACCGCTCCAGCGTCCGAGCAACCGCATGACGCTCGACGGGATCGGCAGGGGCCGCCTCGACGCTCGAGCGCCCGATCTCGGCCTTCAGCTCCTCGGGCGTTCCCTCGGCGACCAGGTGCCCGTGGTCGATGATCCCGACCCGGTCGGCAAGGACGTCGGCCTCCTCGAGGTACTGCGTCGTCAGGAAGACGGTGACGCCCTCCTCCCTGGCCAGCCTTCCGACCTCGCTCCAGAGCGCGGTGCGGCTCTGCACGTCGAGGCCGGTGGTGGGCTCGTCGAGGAAGAGGATGCGAGGGTCGTGAACGAGCGCGAGTGCGAGGTCGAGCCGGCGCTTCATGCCGCCCGAGTAGCCTCCGACCTTCCGGTCGGCCGCGTCCGCGAGCCCGACCCGCCACAGGAGCTCGTCACCGCGGGCACGCCGCTCGGCCCGCGGAAGCCCGTGGAGCGCAGTCTGGAGGCGCAGGTGCTCGCGTCCCGTCAACAGCGGGTCGAGTGCGGCCTCCTGGAGCGCGGCGCCGATCGAGGCGCGCACCTGCGGGCCCTCCTTGACGATGTCGTACCCGGCCACGCGTGCCGTGCCCGACGTGGGCGGGAGGAGCGTCGTGAGCATGTGGACGGTCGTCGACTTGCCCGCGCCGTTCGGGCCGAGGAAGCCGTAGATCTCGCCCGGCGCGACGTCGAGATCGATCCCGTCGACCGCGCGCGGGCCATTCTTGAACTCGCGCACCAGCGCGAACGCCTGAATCCCGGTGTTGTCCCTCGTCACAGTCTGCTAGGCTACCTAGACATTTGAGCGTGTCAAGTATCTAGCGTATCAACTAACAGTGCACTCGCATGAGCATCCAAGCGGACGCGAAGGCTGACGCTCCGGTCCGGGAGGCCTGGGGCCTCCTGTGGGAGCTGATGCTCTCGAACCGCCACCGGTTCGTCGCCCGGCTGCTGGAGCTCGACCTGACGCCGGTGCAGGGGATCACCTTGCGCCGGCTCGACCCGGAGCGGCCGGTGCCGATGCACGAGCTCGCGGCTGCACTCTCCTGCGACGCGTCGAACGTGACCGGCATCGTCGATCGGCTGGAGGCGCGCGGCGCGCTCGAACGGCGGAGCGATCCGCGGGATCGGCGTATCAAGGCGCTCGTGCTGACCCCGGACGGTGTCGAGCTTCGCCTGCGCGTCGTCGGGCTGATGGACGAGCCGCCGCCGGAGATCGCCGCGCTCTCCCACCAGGACCAGCTCACGCTCTGTCGGATCATGCGCAGGGCGAAGCAAGCCGCCGTCGACGGAGCTCAGGCGTAATGCACGTCGGCCGCCTCGCCCTCGTCGACGGTTCGGTCGCACGTCGGGCAGTACCACCTCGCTTCGAGCGCCGTGCCGCACGGCTCGTGGTAGTGGGGGTCCGCGTTCTCGGACCGGCGTGAGCCCCAGTCGGCGAGGAGGCGGAGCGCGCCGGCCAGCTCGCGACCCGACTCGCTGAGCTCGTAGGAGAAGCGCCGCGGGCGCTCCGAGTACACGTTCGTGACCACGAGGGCGTCCCGTTCGAGGCTTCGGAGACGCGCCGTGAGGATGTTCGGCGCGATTCCGGGCACCTCTGCGCTGAGCTCGTTGAAGCGGCGAGGTCCGTCCAGGAGGGCCTCGATCACGAGCAGCGTCCAGCGGTCGCCGACGCGGCGAACGGCTTCCTCGAGGGGCGACGACTCGCGCTCTGCCATGGCGGAAGCGTAGAGGAGCGGCATCTGTGTATAGTAACTTGCAATTCGCAAGTAAGTCTTCGAGGAGGTACTGAACTGATGGGAGTTCTGGAGGAGCTTCAGCAGGCGGTCCAGCGGGCAGACGAGCAGGTCGGGCCGTCCGTCGTCGGTCTGGGCAGGGGCCGTGGGTTCGGCTCGGGCGTCGTGATCGCCGCCGGACGGGTGCTCACCAACGCGCACAACCTTCGCCGCGAAGAGGTCACCCTGACGTTCGCGGACGAGCGGCAGGAGAAGGCCCGAGTGGCGGGCATCGACGTGGACGGCGACCTCGCCGTGCTCGAGGTGGATACCGCGAAGGCGCCCGCGATCGCCTGGTCGCCGGACGAATCGGCGGTGGCAATCGGCACGCCGGTCTTCGCCCTGGCCAACCCGGGCGGCCGCGGCCTTCGTGTCACCTTCGGCCTCGTCTCGGGAACCAAGCGGACGGTCCGCGGTCCCAGGGGCCGCAAGATCGGCGGAGGCATCGAGCACACAGCGCCGCTGATCAGGGGCTCGTCGGGCGGGCCGCTCGTCGATTCGAATGGCCGCCTGCTGGGCCTCAACACGCTCCGGCTCGAGGGCGGGCTGATCCTCGCCCTCGGCGCCGACGCCGAGATGAAGGAGCGCGTCGAGGCGCTCGGCCGCGGCGAATCGCCGAGCCGGGTGCGGCTCGGGCTCGTCCTCGCGCCGCCGCGCGTCGCGCGCCGGATGCGCCGAAACGTCGGGCTGCCGGAGCTCGACGGCCTGCTCGTCCGCCGGGTGCAGGAGGACGGACCTGCCGCGCGCGCGGGCATCGAGCGCGGCGATCTGCTCGTCGCCGCCGGCGGCAGCCAGATCGAGGGTGTCGACGACCTCTACGAGCTGCTCGACCGGCTGAGCACGAGCGACACGCTCGAGCTCACGGTCGTCCGGGGCACCGACGAGCGCACGCTCTCGGTCGGGCTGAACGGAGGGAGCTAGATGGGGGAGGCGAGTGCTGTCGAGGGCTTCACGCCCGAGCGGGAAGCCGAGGCGCTGGACGCCTACTCGCAAACCGTCGTCGCCGTCGCCGAGGGGCTCGCGCCTTCCGTGGCGAACCTGCGTGTCACCCGCCGAACGCGAGGCGGCCGCATGCCCGCCGGCGGGGGGAGCGCCGTCGTGCTGACGCCCGACGGCTTCCTCCTCACCTCGGCGCACGTCGTCGCGCGTCCAGGGAGCGGTGGGCGCGCCGCCTTCGTCGACGGCCGTGAGCTCCGCTTCGAGGTGGTCGGGAGCGATCCGCTGTCCGACCTCGCGGTGCTCCGAGCCGAGGGCGACGACCTCACGCCGGCCACGCTCGGCGACGCGGAGCGGCTGCGGGTCGGCCAGCTCGTCGTCGCGATCGGGAACCCGAACGGGTTCGCCGGCTCCGTGACCGCCGGCGTCGTCTCGGCACTCGGCCGCTCACTGCCGGCGCGACTTCGCGGCGCCTACCGGATGATCGACAACGTCATCCAGACCGACGCCGCCCTGAACCCGGGGAACTCCGGCGGCGCGCTCGTGACCGGCCGCGGCGACGTGGTCGGCGTGAACACGGCGGTCGCCGGCATCGGCCTCGGCCTTGCCGTGCCGATCAACGCGGCGACGCGCCGCATCATCGGCTTCCTCATGACCGATGGCCGCGTGCGGCGCGCCTATCTCGGAATCGCGGGCGGGCCGCGCCCGGTTCCGCCCCAGATCCGGCGAGAGGTCGACGTCGAGACGTGCGTCGAGATCGTCGAGGTCGTCGAGAGCTCACCCGCCGGCCGGGCCGGGCTTCGTCCGGAAGACATGATCGTCGCCGTTGGCGGAGCGCCCGTCCAGAACGTGCACGACCTCCAGCGCCTCATGGTTGCCGACCTGATCGGCGTGCCGACGAGCGTGAAGATCGTCCGTGCGGGCAGGGTGGAGGACGTCGAGCTCATTCCGGAGGAGCTCACCGTCTAGAGTCGCGCCCGTGGATCTCGGGATCGCGGGCAAGGTCGCGCTCGTCACCGGGGCCTCCAAGGGCCTCGGCTTCGGCGTCGCGACGGCGCTCGCCGAGGAGGGCGCGACCGTGGCCGTGAGCTCTCGCTCGGAGGAGCGCATCCAGGCGGCCGCCTTGGCGATCGGCGGAATTGGCTTCGTCCACGACTCGAGCGACGTGGACGGCGCGCCGGTCCTCGCGGACCGCGTCGAGACGGAGCTCGGCCCGATCAAAATCCTCGTGATCAACACGGGCGGCCCGCCGGGGGGCGACGACGCGCTCGCCTTCAGGCGCGAGCAGTGGGAGGAGGCCTACCGCACGCTCGTGCTCACGCCGATGGCGCTGATCCGCCACGTGCTCCCCGGCATGCGGGACCGTGGCTGGGGCCGGATCCTCAACCTCTCCTCGAGCGCGGTGCGCGAGCCGATCCGGAACCTGATGCTCTCGAACACGCACCGAGCCGCGATGCTCACGGGCTTCAAGACGATCGCCCGCCAGGTCGCGAGAGACGGCGTCACCCTGAACACGCTGCTCCCGGGCCGCTTCGCCACCGACCGCATGGTCAGCCTCTATGCGTCGCAGCAGGAGGCGGACGCGCGGGCGGCCGAGGAGATCCCCGCCGGCCGCCTTGGCCGGGTCGAGGAGTACGCCTCGGCCGCCGCGTTCCTCTGCTCCGAGCCGGCGAGCTACATCACCGGCGTGGCCCTGCTCGTCGACGGAGGGCTGACGCGCTCGGTCTAGGGCCGCCCGGAAGGGTAGGTTGCCTCCTGTGGCACCGTTGATCGGAATCGTCGGCGACTACGACCCTTCCAACGAGGCGCACCGCGCCACCGATGCGGCACTGAGTCACGTCGCGGATCCGCTGGACGTCGAGTGGGTCGGGACGGACGAGATCCCGGAGCGGGCGGAGGAGCGCCTCGGCGGGTACGCGGGGCTCTTGATCGCGCCTGCGAGTCCGTACCGGAGCATGGAGGGCGCGCTCGGCGCGATCCGGCTCGCCCGTGAGCGCGGCGTGCCGCTCGTCGGCACCTGAGGCGGTTTCCAGCACGTCGTGATCGAGTACGTGCGCAACGTCCTCGGGTACCGAGACGCAGATCACCAAGAGTCGAGCCCCGAAGCCACGCAGCTCGCCGTCACGGCGCTCGCGTGCTCGCCCGTTGGCCAGTCGCACACGGTTCGCTTCAGGCCGGGCTCCCGGCTGGCGGAGATCTACGGGACGCATGAGGCCGACGAGGGCTACTTCTGCAACTACGGGATCGCGCCCGACTTCGAGGCACTGCTCGAGAGTAGCGGGCTGACGATCAGCGCGACCGACGAGGGAACTGTCCGGGCGGTCGAGCTCCCGGGCCATCCGTTCTTCGTCGGCACGCTCTACATTCCGCAGGTCCGCTCCACGCCCGTGGAGCCGCACCCCCTGATCGCGGCGTTCCTCTCGGCAGCGCGGCAGACCGCCGGGGCGCCCGCGACCACGTAACCTCCAGAAGTGGCGTTCAGCTACGAGGTCGTGGCACATACGCGTGCCGGCAAGGAGCGCGTCCACCGATACGCCTCCGACGACGCGCTCGGCCCAGGTGACGTCGTGAGGCTCGAAGGGCGCGATTGGCTCGTCGAGCAGGTCGAGCCGTTCTCGGACGACGCGCTTCCTCGGGTCGCCGTCAGACCGGCGCGGTACCGGCTGCGCCTCCGGCATCCAGACGGTCGCGAGGAGCTCGGAGCTTTTCGCCGCTTCCGGCCCGACGCACCGGGGCTCGGGCACGCGTTCACGACCGTCGAGGACGGAAGCCCGGTGAGCTGGGAGGTCGTCGACGTGCGCCTTGCGAAGGACGAGCAGGGCGAGCCGTACCTCGATCTTCTCGCCGAGCGCGACTACAGCGAGCTCGAGGCGCTTCCCGACCACGAGCTGGAGCACACGATTGCCCAGGCGGACGAGTTTCCCGAAGCGGCGACGGCGGCCTTCGCCCGCGCGGCCGAGGCGGGCCCCCCCCCCCAGCGCCTCCGGTTGCATAGACGAGGGGGGGCGCGCGGGGCGGGGGGCGGGGGGTGGCTGGAATCGCCCCTCCCCCGAGGGGTAGGGGGGGAACCGCACGGGCCCCGCGGGCCGCATCCCCGCGCC
>Ga0066710_100006233_pt1 | contig 11083 bp, 10 predicted proteins | sample GraSoiAngelo_159_FD_79666 | JGI IMG/M metagenome (GOLD analysis project Ga0066710, IMG submission 79666) | Grasslands soil microbial communities from the Angelo Coastal Reserve, California, USA - 14_1009_16_40cm | ecosystem: Environmental > Terrestrial > Soil > Grasslands | place: USA...
GACAGTTTCCGCGTCGTGCAGTTTTCCTGGAATACGGATTGGGAAAGTACCGGCGCTATTGGGCTGAAGACTGCGGCCTGCCGTCCAGCCACGGTGCTTCAGTATGTCTTCAACACCGTACATCAGAAGAGCCGCACCACTGGCTACTGTGGCCAGGGGCTCAGTGCGGGAGGTGCCACGATGGCCTTCGCGATGGCTCATTACGGCTTGGCGGATTATCTTGACTACGTCGTAATCGGCGGCGGACCTGGGGTTTCACGTTTGGACTACGGCTGCGACCGCGCCCTCTACACCGGCCCTAAGCTGAATCTGTGTCCTCAGCTTACCGATGCGCCCTACGGATTCGGTAACGGAGACAAAGTCAACGGGTGGGAAAACACGACTACATGCGCTACCCGGAATCCTCCCCAGGCCGACATTGATAAGTGGGCATCGGACTCGATCATCTCCACCGGCGCGAACTATTCGTATCCCAAAACCTCGATGAGTTGGTATTTCTGCACCACCAAACCGAATAACAGCACCGGCCAAGGCAAGTTCCTGATTGACCAGGTGCTGCCCAGGAATGTCCCGGATGTGAACTGCTATTCAGGGATCTGCCAAAATGAGGCCGTATGGCAGGATCCCGCAGCGGCGGATGCAACCAAGGCGGAAATGTTGTCGATGTGCGTGCCCAATCACACCGCGAGGTAAGCGCTCTGCTCCACATAACACGTAGCCCTGGACGCATTCGTCCGGGGCCATTTGCTTGTGGGGTCTGCCCCACCGGACGTCGACAAGTCCCCTTGGCTTAGGCGCCCAGAAGCGCGGTCAGACCTCGGGACCTCGGACCTCGGCAAGATTGAGCTGATCTTGAGCAGCGGGATACAGAAGTCTGAGGTCGGAGTCTGAGGTCCGACGCCGCTTTGGGCCTGTAGTTCTTGCCGGCGACAACCCATGGTAGGCTATCGGCGAGAACAGCCCGTTTTGCACTCACCGGGCTCCTCCTCGCCAAGACGCATGGCACAAGAGCCAAAAACGTTTTCTCGGCCATTATCTTCCTCATCCATCGGGGTTTCCGGTCCTGTGCCAGTCGATAATCCCTCGCAACTTTCTGCGCAGAAGCGGGTTGAAACCAGTGTGAGCACCGCCGCCATGGATCGGGGCGTCCTGATGGCTCCTGCCGGGTCACCGCCGGCTGGGGGATTCTCCGCCGCAATGGCTGGGCTGGAGGCTTTTTCCGACGCCGAGGTCATGGTGCGGGTCAAGGCTGGAGATCAATCGGCCTTCGATTACCTGGTGCAGAAATATCGGCGGCCTCTGGTAGGATTCATGTACCGGATGGCGCGGAATGCGGCGGCTGCGGAGGATCTGGCGCAGGAAGTTTTTCTGCGGGTTTATCGTGCACGTGAAACTTACGAGCCGAGCGCGAAGTTCGCGACTTGGCTGTACCGCATCGCGACGAACCTCGCGGTCAATCACGCGCGCGATACGCGCCATGAGCGTGCCGAGGTTACGGTCAGCCTCGACGAGCCGGACGAGGAGACAGGCACGACGTTCGAATTGCCGGACGGTGGCCTGACGGCGGAACAGGCGTTGGTTCGGCGGGAACGGCTGCTGGCGATCCGCGGCAAAGTGGAAGCGCTCCCGGAGCGGCAGAGGCTGGCGGTGATCATGCACAAGTACCAGCAGATGGGTTACAAGCAGATTGCGGAAGTTTTGAAGTTGAGTGAATCGGCAACAAAGTCCCTGCTGTTCCGCGCGTATGAAACGTTGCGGGAACAGTTAAAAGAATTTATCTAGCAGGGAAGTTGTATCTGGTGAACGACAGAGGCGAAGAGCGAAGAGGAAGCGGTTATGACATGCGATGAAGTTCGCGACAAAATGCCCGATGTGGCTGCTGGACTGATTGCGGCGACGGGGGAAGAGAGTAAGCATCTGGCCAGTTGTGACGCGTGTGCGGGCAAGCTCGCAGAGTTTCGCCAGACCATGGCGTTGCTGGACGAATGGCAGGCTCCCGAGCCTTCGCCCTATTTCGACGTGTGCCTGCAGGCGCGGCTGCGCGAAGAAATGGCCAAGCCCCAGGCGGGATGGCTGCAGTGGTTCCGACGTCCCGTATTGGCGGCTGCGCTTACTGTGCTGATGGGAGTTGGAATTGGACTCTTCTTCAACCATGGCCGGGGGAGGTACAATTCCGGACCGAACCAAGCGATGGCCGACAACTTTGGGCCAGTCGAACCGGGAACGGCGGTTAGCGATTTGCAGGCGTTGGAAAAAAATCATGAGTTGTATGCAGATTTTGAGTTGCTCGACGACCTGCAAGTGCAAGACGATGTAACGGCAAATCCGTAAGATCGGCGAGCCTGAGTCAAGGTTCCCAGAACTTGTCTCTGAACAGGTGGGAGAGGGTACAGTGCGGAGGGCAAAATACATTGCGGAATGGTTTGCGGCCTTCATTCTGGCCGTGGTGCTGGCTGCTCCGCTTTCCTTGCTGGCGCAGCAGCGACGCCAACCCCCCGGGCCACAGTTTCCAAGGCACCCGCCACAGGGCCGCCGGCAAGGTCCCCCGCAGCAGCAAGGCGGACATGCCGGGGACTGGTTGCGGCGCTACAAGAATGTTCCTCCCAACGAACAGGAACGCGCGCTGCAGAATGATCCGCAATTTCAGCGGCTTTCCCCCGATCGTCAGCAACAACTGCGCCACCGGTTACAGCATTTCTCGAGTCTCCCGCCTCAGCAGCAGGAGCGAGTGCTCAGCCGAATGGAAACCTGGGAACATCTGACGCCGGAGCAGAAGCAGGATGCGCGTCGAATCTTCGGACAGATGCAGCAACTTCCGCCCGATCGCCGGCAAATGGTGACGTCCGCGTTCCGCGACTTGCGTGCCATGCCGCCCGAGCAGCGCGAACAGGTGATCAACTCGGAGCACTTCAAGAACACCTTCTCGCCGCAGGAACGTGAAATGCTGCAGGGCGCTTCCCGCCTTCCCCTGGCGCCGCCCGAGACTAGCGGGGAACAACCCGCCCCGCAGGACTAAGCCTTGCGTTCTGCACAAAATCTCTCATTGCGGATTGAACGTGACACCGGCGGCTAAACAGTTTGTTGAAAAACTCTGCTTTGAAAGGGCGCGGCTTTCTAGCCGCGCCGTAAGCCGCAAAACCAGCCGTGGCTTCAGACACTGAGGTCACATCCGGTGTGCGAAGTTGCACCCTACTTCGTGACCACTCCGCACGCGATCCGATCTCCAGAATTCCCCGAAGGATCAGTTTTCATGTCGTCCGCTTTGGCATGGATCACAATCGCGGTTCCCCCATTGCTGAACAGCGAGTGGCTGCCTTCCCCAAGCGTCACGTCCTTGTTTTCGAGGCTGCTCTTTACCTTGCCTTTCGCAGCGACTGTGAAATTGTTCATGTCGCCGGCGTGATGGCCTTCGGGATTTTCCAGGCCGTGCTTCTTGTTCTCAGGATTAAAGTGCGGGCCCGCTGACTTGAAGTCCGGACCTTCACACTTCGCATTCTGGTGAAAGTGGATGGCGTGTTCGCCGGGCGGCAGGTCGTGCAAGTTAATCTGAATGCCGACGCCCGGCCCTTGTTGCCAAAGGATCGCGGTGCCCACGCTCTTGCCCTGCGCGTCTTTCAGTTCAACCTTCGTCTTGGCCGCGCTCGGCAGAGCCCCGAGGGTCAAGACAACTGTCAGTGCGATAAAAAACTGCCCAAGGTTTTTCATGCGAGAGATTATAGCTCGTACCCGCTCCCGAAATCGTCATCGCGCTGACGCACGGGAGTTGTGAAAGTACATTAAATAGTGTGACGCTTCTTGGCGCATCCAGTGCGTCGATGTTCGCTAGAACACTCATAGACGTTGGGTAGGATTCCCCCCGACTGTTAAACGCATTCCCGCCGCATCGTGTCTTCCCCGGGACGGGGTCTTGCGACGATCAGCCAGTGCGTCTCCAAGAAAAGCCCCATCATGGCAAATAACCCCCCCGGATATACTCCTGTCCCATTCCTCTCCGTAGCAGAACTCTTCGATACTCTATCGCGTATGCCGCGCCTTCTCGAGTGCCCTAAATGCGGCTCCACGTTGCTCCATCGAGAAGCCGTGCTCTCCTACAATCGTCAAGTTTGGACTCTTCAATTAGCCATGTGCCCGAGTTGCGACTTGGAGTACGATGGGGCGGATACGTCGGCCGCAGCCTAGAGTGTGACTCCGTGAAAAGCCGTACCGGGCTTCGTTCTTAATCCTTAGCCCTGAAACCATTCAACGCGGTTTGAGGCATCGTGCGTGAACAAACGGCCGCGATGTCCACAAGCAGGTGGAGTATACTGCGGGAAAGTTCGAAATCCTTCCGGGAAAGTGCAATCATGGCGTTGAAGGCGGTGGAGCAGGTGGCGGACCAGGTTCCAGCGGACGATTTTGAGGCGTTGGAAGAGAAGGTTTATCGCACCATAGAGATGTACAAGGCGGCGCGGCAGGCCCAGGCTGCGGCCGAGCGCGATGTCCAACGCGTCCGCCAGCAGTTGGAAGAGCGCGAAGAGCAGCTGGATACGCTCCGGCGCGAGGCCGTGCAACTGCGAAAAGAGCGGGAAGAAATCCGCGGCCGGGTCGAGAAGATGCTGGAGCAGATCGAGTCGATTGCAGAGGAACAGGCAGCAAGCTAGCGCGGCATTTCGTCAATCCGCACGTCGCAAATACAAAAGGAGCGGGAGGGTCATGGCTACGGCGACGAAAGATGCAACGATGAAAGACGCCCAGAACAGTAGTGTGCGCGTCGAGATCTTCGATCAGGCTTACAATCTGCGCGGGTCCGATCCCGAGTACATCCTCAAACTGGCTGAGTACGTCGACGCCAAGATGCGCGCCGTTGCCGAGGCCACCAATACCATCGACACGGTGCGCCTGGCCGTGCTTGCCGCCCTCAATATTGCCGACGAATACCACCTGCTCAAACGAAGTCAGAATACCGGGGCAACCGACTACCAGAAGCGCGCGCATCTATTAGCAAGTGCGCTCGATGAAGTGCTGGAAGAGAACCGCAAGGCAGGCTAAGCTGCGGCGGAGATCCCGACTGTTTTTGCTCTTCGCGCTAGTTATTCTCGCCTTGGTCGGGACCAGCGCCGCCCAGGAAACCACTCTCCATACTCAATCGAACGTTGTGTTGGTCCCGGCTCTCGTCAAGAACCCGCGCGGTCAAATCGTCTACGGTCTTGAGGCGAAGGACTTCGTCATTGAAGACGACGGCGTCGAACAGGCGGTGCGTCTGGATGAGTCTCTGGACTCACAAGCGATTTCGATCGTGGTCGCCATCCAGACTGGGCGGCGGGCCAGTTACGAATTCCCTCGCATCCGAGGGCTGAGTTCGATTCTCGAGCCGATCGTGAGCCAGGGCCATGCGAAGATCGGCGTGGTGGAGTTCGACAGCCAGGTCCATCCCATCCACGATTTCACCGGCAACGCCGATCGGATTACCCAGGACCTCAACGACCTGCAACCGGGCGACGGCGGCGCCGCCATCCTCGACGCGGTTGATGCCTCCATCAAACTGCTGGAAGAGGCGCCGAACGGGCACGAACGCGTTTTGCTCCTGATCAGCGAAACTCGCGACCACGGCAGCCAGGCGAAGATGGACGAGGTAGTTGCTGAAATCGGACAAAGAAACGTGCTGGTGTATGCGCTCACCTTTTCGCCGTCGCTCTCGAATATTCTCGATACCGGCCGCGGCAACAACAAGGCTGAGATGCACAACGGCGTAGACTTCCTCGACCTCATGAACCGGGCGCGCCAGGCCATGAGGAAGAATGTCCCGAGCGCGATTGTCTCGATGACGGGCGGCGAATACGAGCCGTTTGCAAGCGGCAGGAAATTCGAGCAGCGGGTCAACGACTTCACCAATCATCTGCACAGCCGTTATCTGCTCAGTATCCAGCCCGCGAATCCGCGTCCGGGACTGCACCAGATTCGCGCCCGCCTGAGAGAACCGGGAGGCAATACTGTGCTGGCGCGAACAAGTTATTGGGCAGAGGCCAGGTCCGAATAGTTGGCCGCTCAGCATCACACCTAAGATACGAGCTAGCCGCCGGCTTTCAGTTCGGTGAGGACTTGCTTGGCGATTTCCTTCAACGTCTCGAATACTCCCACGCCTTGGAACGCTACCGCCTCGACCACGGGCTCGTTCTTCTTGCGCAGCTCGGTGCTTAGGAGATCGACTGGAAGAATGTTGGGCAGGTCGCGCTTGTTGAGCTGCAACACGTAAGGAATCTTGTTGAAGTCGTAGCCGTGTTCTTTCAGGTTCGACATCAGGTTGTCGAGGGCCTCGACGTTGGCGTCCTGCCGCTGCTCCTGCGAGTCGGCAACGAAGACGATGCCGTCGACGCCGCGCAGAATGAGCTTGCGACTGGCGTCGTAGAAGACCTGGCCAGGCACGGTGTAGAGATGGATTCTGGTCTTGAAGCCGCGCACGGAACCCAGGTCCAGTGGGAGGAAGTCGAAGAACAGGGTGCGCTCGGTTTCGGTGGCAAGCGAGATCATCTTGCCCTTCTGCTGGTCCGCCGTCTTCTGGTAAATGAGCTGCAGGTTCGTGGTCTTGCCGCCTAATCCGGCGCCGTAGTACACGATCTTGCAGTTAATCTCGCGGGCTGCGAAGTTGATGAAACTCAAGCATTTCCTCAAACGCGCGGCCACACCCCTGCGGGCGCCTCCGCGCACAATAATGTCCCTTTGGGGGCTTGGTGGATTTATATCATACGGCGTTGGTGACCCGCAGGTTACTTGGGTGCCCCCCTAGGGAAACAGGGTGGAAACCCGCGGGGGATCAGTCAATCGTTAGTTTCGTGATTGTTGATGGTTGATTGAAGCCCCGGTAGCACAAGGCTTTTCAATCAACAATCAGGGAATCATCAATCAACAATTCCTTACTGCGCGCGGGAAGAGGCGATGGGATAGTAGCCGTCCTTGGCGTAGATCTTAAGATCTCGGCCGTGGCCGGTTACTTTTACTTCGATCTCTCGTTTGACGGTGCTGGCGGTTGCGCGCGTTGTGTATCCGAGGGTGTACTGGTTGCGGGCCTCAGACGTGATCTTCGCGTATGCATCTTCGATCGCGTTGCGGGAGAGTTCTGTGTAAGGTTCGCCGCCGCCGGTTGCAGAGGAATATTTTGGGAGGATGTTGCCGTAGCCCTCACGCGGCAGACGAAGGCGTTCAAGCTTGCCGTAAAGCGGTAGAGCCGCTCCTTCAACCGCGATGGCCTTCACCTGAATCCCTTGCGCGAGCAGGAGCTTCAGTACGTCGCTGTAGCTGGCTTTGCTGCCCATCTCGCGGCCGTCGCTGATCACGAAGATGACCTTGCGCCGCGTCTTGTCGCGTTTGCTCAGGTCGAGAGCGGCGCGGAGGATGGTATCGTTCAGCACATGCGCTTCTTTCGGCGGAGTGTACACCGGCGCGGGACCGCCCCCGACCGGAACTCCGTTCACTGTCGGGCCCTGCGGGCCGAGCGGGCCTCCAAGCACGGGCGGTCCATTGTTGTGGCCGCGCACGGTCTTCATCTGATTGAGAGCAGCAGTCAGCCTTGGCGTTGTGCCCGTGAAATCGGTGAGCTGGCTTACCGTGCTGCTGTACGTATAGACGGAAACTTCGTCGTAGGGGCTAAAAGCTCCAATCAGGGCGGGGAAGGTTTGGTTCACCTTCTGCACGGCCGTATCGGGCATGCCGAGATCGAGCAGGATGGCGACTGAGAGCTCAAAAGGATCGCTGCTGAAGAACGAAAGTTGCTGCTTCTTGCCGTTTTCGTAGACCGCAAAATCTTTCGGGAGGAGGCCATCCACCAGGCGTCCGTCGCTGTCTTTTACCGTGACTGGAACCTGGACGAAGTTGGTCGAGACTACGAATTTGTAGAGCTGGTCTTTGTTGTTGGTGGTGCCTTGGCCCACAGTCGTGCCGGGCGGCACGGTCTGAACCGGCGGCATGGGAGGAGGCTGGGTCTGCTCGCCCTGCGGCGTTTCCGTTTGTGGGGTCTTGTCTGCGGGCTGTGGCTGAGCCGAACTGGAATCGGGCGTGGCGGCGGGCGGTTCCGCCGGAGGTTTGTCCTGTGGCGGAGGAGGCTGCACCGCCGACGGTGCGTCCGGAACGTTCTGATCTTGGGCCGGTTGCTGGGCCTGCGGAGCAGACGATGGGCTGGACTGGGCTTGGAGAGACGCCAACGCGAGCCCGATAACCAGTAACCCCGTGACCAGCAGAAGTTTATGATTGTCTACGAAGTCCATTCGTTCTCCCGTTCCAATTCCGCCCCACCCCCACATTCAGGGGGTTCGCAGTTTGCCGAAAAACTCTGTGATTTGGGTGGCGCAGCGTTTCAACGCTGCGATAAAGCCTTTCTTCTCTGTCAGGGCCTTAGCCCCAGAGAGCCTTTCAGCAATCTGTTCAGTCCTCGGCCACGGCGCGGAAAAACTTTTTTGCCGTTCTCTGAGATGCCTGAACCCGCCGATTTGGTGCATCTAACTTACAGGACTAGACTAACAAAGAACCCCAACGAGAATCCTGAATGGCTAAAGTTACCTCCCGAACCAGAATTGTGTTCCCCGCCGCCGTGGCCTTGGCAGCGGCTTCCTTCTCTTTTTCTTTCGCTCAACAAACGCCCGCTCGGACGACTGATGACCAGAAGCCCGTAGACACGCTGAAGGTCAACGTGAACGTGGTCCAGCTCTTCTTCAACGTGAAGGACAAAAAAGGAGGGCTAATCCCGAACCTGACCAAAGACGACTTCGAAATCTACGAAGACGGCAAGCCGCAGACCGTCAAGTACTTCACCGCGGAATCGAACCTTCCGCTTACTTTGGGGATCATGATCGATTCCAGCGGAAGCCAGCGCAATGTCCTCGACATGGAGAAGGAGGTCGGCGGCGCCTTTCTGAAGCAAATTCTGACGGATAAGGACGAGGCCTACGTGATCAGCTTCGATGTGACGGTAGACCTGCTGCAGGATTTCACCCGCGATGTGCACCGCCTGCAGGCGGCACTGAACAAGGCCAAGATCAATACCGGGTTTACCAGCGGCACTCCCCTGCCCGGCGCGGGCGGCGAGCCGGTTCCCATCCGCAATCCGGCGGGAACGCTGCTTTTCGACGCGGTTTATCTTTCCGCGCATGACATGCTGGCCAAGGAAGTGGGACGCAAGGCGATGATCCTGCTGACCGACGGGCAGGATGAAGGCAGCAAACTGAAGGTCCAGGACGCGATCGAAGCCGCCCAAAAAGCGGATTCGATCGTCTACGTTCTGCTGTGCGCCGACCGCGGATTCTACGGCGGCTTTGGCGGCTACTTCGGCGAGGGCGAGATGAAGAAACTCACCGAACAGACCGGAGGCCGCGTTATCAACGTCGGCAACAAGTTCGACAAGCTGAAAGAGGCGTTCGACCAGATCGCGGCCGAGTTGCGCAGCCAGTACAACATTGGATACACGCCCACCAATACCAATCAGGATGGCAGCTACCGCAAACTTGAAATCAAGTGCAAACAGAATTACAAGATTCAGTCCCGGTCGGGCTACTACGCTACCGCGCACGCCCAGCCGTAACGCAAAAGACAACCGCTGCTGAAAAACTTGGAATCGCTCAGTCAAAGTCCGGTCAATGCGATATGGGGATATTACGCTGGCTATTTCCCGCCCGACATGGTTTTTCGGCACATATCGGGGGCCATGGGTAAGATGGGGTTGGTTACAACACTCCCAAATGAAGAGCCCCCGCCAATGCGGGGGCCCAAACCGAACAAAGTCCTGTCACTTACTGCCAGACATACCGCCCGACTCGCCTTCGTGTGTGTCGATCGAAATCAGAAAAGCATTCCGGTCGGAGTAGGAAAATTTGTGTCCTTGTACATTGGCGCTGTGTTCGAGAGAGCGATACATTTCGAAGCCGTCATTGTTCTGCGCTCCGAAATACTTGACGTTCCTCAATACAACACCTTTGCCGTCGGCGCCGCCCTCGCGCTTGAGCTTCATCGAAGCCATTTGACCACCACCAAGACTGGCGCTGACGACATCTCCCGCCCGATTGATCTCGATTGGAGCTTCCTGCACTTTCAGTTCGCCCCACTGCAGACCGTACGTCTTGAGAATCATGGGCGCCAGAGCGTCCCGTTGTTCTTTGTTCGTGGATGGATCGAACGAGACCACCACCCATTCTCCTTTCTTGTTTGTGCCCCACTCGTCGCCAAGATCTCCGGTTAGCCAGTATTTGGCCCCTGCCAGGTTGGTGTTGCCCGAGTACCCTTCGCGCACTTTGACCGCCATGTTGAACTCGCAGTGCGGGTGCTCCGCGTGTTTGTTGAAATAGCAGGGACAGAACAAATGGCAGCTGCAGGCTTCTACGTAATCAGCTTTCATCTGCCATGCAGGCTTTCCCGAGGTCGAGGCCATGAGGATAATCACACACAAACTGAGAAGGCTTACCTGCTTCCAGCTTTTCATGTCCATCTCCTTTGAACCGCATTCTCCGAAGGAGCCCGACTTCCTATGGGGAGCGAAGGGATTTTACAACGGTTTTGGAGGTTTCGCCAGGCGTTCTCAGCGACTGGGTTAGGCGATGTTTGGCGCGAGACAAGAACAGAGAACAAAGAACAAAGGTTTTGGGGTGAGAATCCGCGGGGGCCCACTTGCCCCCGTGACTCCAACCTACCACAATCCTCACTTCGCGGGAGCGATGGGAATCATGGCATGCTCATAGGGCGTCCCGGCCCACATCATGTAAGGCTTATTCGTATCAGGGTCCTGAGCCTCCGTGTAGCCCAACGTCTTGCTGGGAGGACCGAAAACCATGATGTGAGGGCCTGTGACGATCCAATGATTGTCCGCGGTTTTGCCCATAGCGTGCGGGTCCGTATTGCTCGCCCCCGTGTCCCCGGCCAGCATGTACGAAATTCCCACCTTATCCGGCGGCGGCACGTGTTTCATCAGGGCATTGATAAACTCCATGCTGTTGCGATCGTTACACATCTTATCCATGCCCATAATCATGCACGTAAACCCGTTTCCTCCTGTGCGAAGGGTGCGCACGCTTCCGTTCCCCTCCACGCGAACGACGGCTGCTCCTTTCGCGACAGCCTCGGGAGC
>Ga0066710_100006234_pt1 | contig 11083 bp, 7 predicted proteins | sample GraSoiAngelo_159_FD_79666 | JGI IMG/M metagenome (GOLD analysis project Ga0066710, IMG submission 79666) | Grasslands soil microbial communities from the Angelo Coastal Reserve, California, USA - 14_1009_16_40cm | ecosystem: Environmental > Terrestrial > Soil > Grasslands | place: USA...
CCGAAGGGCTCGTCGTCCCGATGCCGACGTTGCCGGCGACGGCGACGGTACCCGCGGCATTGATCGTAAATTTGTCGGCAAAAGTAATGGGCGCGTCGGCTGTTCCCGCGGGCGCGGTTTGGTAGTGAAAAGTGCCGGTGGCGTCCACGTACATCCGCGCCGGGGCCTTGGAACTGTTGACGCGGCTAAACCCCGGGGCCGCCGCATTCCCGTAGCAGTAGAAACAGATTTCGGGCGAACCGTCGGTAATCGTCCCCAAGCTTCCAAATGATGACTGGGAAGCTCCGAAGAAGATGGAATTCTGTCCGCCGCCCATCGCGTTGATGTTGGCGTGATGCCCGCCCTTCGCTTGCGAGCTCGCTCCATTCAGCACCGACAGAGCCGCGGTGTTGCCTGAACCGGTGTAGCCGCTATTGAGCCGGACGTATAGCGCGTCCTGCTCGTTGTTACTGGACCCCACGCTGGTGGTGTTAATTTCCGCACCGTAATTGGGCGCCGTGGTTACCGCCGGTAAGGTCGAGGTGACCAGCAAAGCGGGAATCCCCCCGGCCCCTTGGTCGGTCATAAAAAGGGGAAAGATCTTGTTCTCCCCATGAGGGTACACTCTCCACACCGGAGCGAGGTGCTCAGCGTTGTCGGTGTCCGAGGTGTCCGTCCAAGATGCTTCGAACTGATAATCGTTGTCTCCCGTTTTCTGGGAAGTGAACGAAGTGCCGTAGTAGGTTCTGGCATTAATGCGGCTGTAGGAGTCAATGGATCCCGTCGAGGAATAGCCGGAGTCGCCGTCCAACATGGTCAGATCGCCCCCGCCGCTCCGGTCTTCGTTCGGATTGGTGGTGAAATACTTGGTCCCATTGCTGACCACCAGGTTGTAGGTTCCGCTCGTGTCGGTGGTGGGCGCCACTCGATTGGCAGCAATAGTGGCGTCTGGTGTGTTGTCGTCATAGCGCGTCGCGAAGAACCCCACGTAAAGATGGTCGAAGTTGAAGGTATTGCGCCCGGGGTTGCGCCGGAAAATATTCCGGCTCTTGGTCCCTTGCCGTGGCTCCGGACAGGTCACTCGCACGGTGTTGTTGTTGGCCGTGACCGAGACGACGGGGCTGAGGGTGGTTTCGCCGTGCAAGTCCATCTCCGTATAAGCATACTGGTAGGTGCCGTTAAGAACCCCAGGGCCGTTCACTTGGGCGGTGCACGGGTTAGGGGGAGGTCCCAAGGGAGTCAGGGGTCCCGCTGCCAGTGAATTATTCTGAAGTCCTGGTTTAGACTGGACCGTCAACGCGTAATTGGGGTCTGCTGCTCCTCCCACTCCCAGGCTGGGCGCGTTGGGGAGGGTCTGGCCAGGCGCGAAAATGACGGGCTGATCGAATTTCGCTGTGCCATTCACTTCCAGCATTGCCCGAGGAGTTGTAGTCCCAATCCCCACCGAGCCAGAATAATCAATAGTCAGCGCAGTATTGGTTACGCCCGCGGCGTAGTTGTTACTGGTACCAAATTCAAGATAAGACCCATATGGTGTTGGGTGCATTCCAATCGCCGCACACACATTGTTCGCACAACCCCAATTGCCAAATGTCAGCTTGGCGAAATCTCCAGAGGTTGTGTTAGGCGTCACCACAGTAGCCTGGCCTTGGTCAGTGTTGGCGAAAACTGTAGGGTGCGCCAAGACACGGCTAGAGATCAACCCGGCGAAGTTCGCGGGCCGGTTGAACTTCGCCGTGCCGTTCACTTCCAGCGTAGCCGAAGGGCTCGTCGTGCCAATCCCCACGTTGCCACTGGGCAGCACGTTCAGCAGCCCCCGTGTTCCGTTGCTGATTTCAAACAGGCCCGCCGGGGCGTTCCCGCCGACGACCGGGCTAACTTGGGTGCTGGAAGAAAATAGTCCCATTCGGGTGGCTGGCGTGCCGTTTTGGGCCGTGAAAGCGATGTAGTCGGCTGCATTACCCGTCTCAAACCATGAAGCGTTCTTGCCATCGGACCACGCCGTAGAGGCCCGAAGGCCCCTAAACACCTCGTTCCCAAGGCCGTCCTGAAGAACTACGGAACCGTCCCCATTGTTCCCCCGGATGGGGCCGTCAGCAGCCACCACCGTGCCGGCGCTCAGGCTCGGTGCGCTCAGAGTACCTCTGACCGCGAGGTTGGCCCCAGCGGTGAGATTGCCGCTGGGGTCGATGGTCAATGCAGTGTTGGTTACGCCCGCGGCGTTGTTGTTGCTGGTGCCAAATTCAAGAGAAGTTCCGCCGCCCGACTTGACCATTCCAATCGCCGCGCAAACGTCGTTCGTGCAGTCCGGACTGCCAAACGTCAGCTTGGTGAAAATCCCGGAGGCTGAAACAGGAGGGGTCGTCAGATGTACCTGTCCTTGGTCGGCATTGGCGAAAGCCGTAGGGTGCGCCAAGACGCCGCTGGAGATCAACCCGCTCGAAACTCCCGGAACGTAAGGAACATAGCCCGGTTTTCCAGCGGATACGAAGAGACTCCCGCGAAGCTGCGTCCAGGGCAGATGGTTGAAGTCGGCAAGAACTGTGACCAGACTGCCGCTGGGGTGCGCGTACTGGGTAGGGCTGGTTGTCAGTTTGGTGGTGCCAGATCCGGCGGAGACTCTCAACACTTCCTGGTTGCCGCCGCTTATGGTGCCGATAAGGATGGTGTTGTAGGTTCCCATGGTGAGCGCAGTACTGAGATTCAGGCTCGTTGCGCCTACCGAAACCCCCGATGTAAGTTTGGCTGTCGCGGCGCCATAGTGGATGTAGAAGGTGTCCGTGACTGCGTTACCAGCTTCGTCCTCAACCCTAGCGAGGAAGAAGTCCTGCAACGTAAGTGCGTCGAATCCCATTTGCCATGCGCCGTTGTTACCAAACCAATAAAACAGCGGCTCCGAACCCCTCATGGTTATGCCGCTGCTGGCGCTGGGGCCGCCAGCATCAAACTCGGCATGACCTGCCACCGTCAAGGGACTAATGGGGCTCTTGGTTCCGATCCCCACGTTGCCGCCCGCTACAGAGATCGGGGACTTCTCGATATTGCAGGGAGCCGTGAACATCGCGATCGAATTGGCAGTCGCTGTTCCGTCGCTGGTGATGCTGCTGCACGGGCTGAGTTGGCTGACCTGTGTTTGGCTGGTCTGGGTTTGGCTCTGGGCCTTCGCCGCGGGTGGCTGCAATCCGTTGGGAGGCACAGCGACTACCCCGGAACTTTCGGCTCCTTGCAGCACGTAGGCTGCAGCCGGCTTGCCACCCAGAGTATCCGCATCGGCGGCCTTCAAGGCATACGGCACCGCTACCAACAGAACCCGTGGCTGTTCGGCGGCACCCTCGACTGGTGGCTGGACGCGTAGCCATAGCGCCTTGCCGCTGGTGAAGAGGTCGAGCGGCAAGCCTTTGGGGGAGGCCGCCCCCAACATCACGGTATAATGCCCCTGCGAATCCAGATTGACCTTCTGTGATTCCGCCCAGAGCGGCGAGCCGCCGTCCGGCACGCTGTAAAGCGAGAAGGTCACGCTTATCTCCTCAGCGGGAGAGTCGACATCTTTCAGCGTCCCGCTGAAGCTGATCAGCCGGGGTACGACCGTCGAGCCCGCCGGCGCCAGCGCGGTCGAGTTCACGGAAGCGGAGCTGTCACTCGTCGGATTCGTTGTCTCAGGTTGCTGCGCCCACAGAATTGCGCCATACCCCAGTGAAACCGCCGCCATGCCTGCCTTAAGAAATCTGTATCGCATGTTCCCCGTCGTCCTCCTTTGTTCCAAAGTGCCCGGATAGTGCGTGGGCGGAAACAGCCCCTGGCGCACTACGGGAAGGAACCAAAAGCCTTACCCTTAACCCTTGGGGCTGCAGTCTAAAAGGTAGTGCGCTAATTTAGCGCACCACCGTCGAAAAGGTTAGGATGAAAAGATTATGATACTGCGTCCTGCGTTATACTTGTTTCGTTTTGAGAATTCCCACCCAGAAAGAGTACTCCCACGAGCGCTTGGGTGAACGCTTCCGAACCGCGTTGTCTGCCTACGACACCCAACGCCGTCGCGAGGTTCTGATCGATCGTTTTCTGGCGAGGAAACTCGAGGGCCGCACTGTTTTGGAAGTCGGGGCGGGTCTCGGTTTTTTCAGCCAGCGCCTGCAGCAACGCGGCGCGTCCGTAACCGCCACGGACATCGGCGAAAGCATGTTACAGCATGTTACAGAAGGTGAGGGAGACAGTAGGCTGCCATTGCGAATGCATCGATGCCCTGTCGCTCGCGGAGCATTTCGGGCCCAATCGGTTCGATGTCGTACTTTCTTCCGAGTGCATCGAGCACACGCCAGCTCCTATGGAAGCCGTGCGTCAGATGGCGGTGGTGTTGAAACCGGGCGGTTATCTTGCGTTGAGCACGCCGCTATCGCCTAACTATGGACACAAACCGAGCGCTGGCCAGGTTACCCAACTTGCTGACAATAACCACATTGGCCAAGGCATTGATGAGATGGACCCCACAAAAAGGGCAGGAATGGTGCCCGGTTCAGGGACCGAGCTTTCCTGATTGGTCCGGCAGCGTGCCGCTCTCAGTTGCCCGGTCCGATCCCGGCTCGCAGCTCCGGTCATCTTGGAGTCGATTTGCGGGATAACCGTTTGCTGGCGGCTTCTGATAATCAACAATGAAGAGCGGTCGGCTACGGGTCTGGTCCAAGGTCCGCCAGAGATACTCGCCGAGAACCCCGATCATGAGCATTTCCGTCCCGTGCAGCAGCATCATCATGATCATAACTGATGTCCAGCCGACGGCTCGGGTTCCAAACCATAGCCTCTGGATCACTAATCCGACCGAAGCCAGGATACCAAGGCAGAACAGACCGATTCCTGCCACGGTAATGAACCGAATCGGCGCAAATGAATAACCAACGAAACCGTCGACAAAGTATTTCATCTTCTTCGCCGACGACCAGCCGGAGTCTCCCGCTTCCCGCTCTCTGCGGGTGTAGACAATCTCATGCACGGGTCCGCTCGCATACAGAATTTCGCCCTGTAGGAATCCGTTGGGCTCCGGACGTGCCACCAGCCGTTCCTTCACTGTTTGGTCAATCAGGAAAAAATCAAATCCTGTTGCCGGCAGCTAGGGGAGTGCATGTGTCCGCATCAGGGAATAAAACAACCGCGACGGAGCTTTCACGATCAAGGAGTCGTAGCGTGCTCCGCGAACCCCCACCACAGTCTTCCAGCCCTCGGACCATTTGCGGAACATCACGGGAATCAATTCCGGAGGATCTTGCAGGTCGGCTGATATCACCGCCGCGCAACTTCCGGAGCTCGCCTGCAACCCCGCCAAGATTGCGGCAACCTGTCCGAAATTCCGTAGAAAGCTCACAATTCCCGTCGTGCTGGGATAGTCGCGATGAAGCGATTCGAGCACGGTCAACGACTCGTCAGGTGAGCCGTCATTAACCAGGATGATCTCATAGCTGAACTCCTCGGCGTGTGCGTCGAGGACAGCCTTGAGAACCTCAAAATTTCGGCGAATTGACGCCGCCTCGCGGTATACGGGTACCACTACAGAAAGTTTGGGCATACGTCAATCCGTTTTGGTGATACGAGCCGGAACCCCTACAGCGGTAACGCCAGGCGGGATATTACGGGTGACTACGGCGCCGGCACCGATAACGGCCAGGGCGCCGATTTCCATGCCATTGATCACGGTAGCGCCGGCCCCGATACAGGCGCCGTCCCCAATTCGGCACATTCCACACACGGTCACACCGGGATTCAGGCTGACATAATCGCCCACTTCGCAATCATGAGACACGGACGCCTTCACGTTGAGGATGCAATGACGCCCGATCCTCGCCCTCGATGTCACTATGGTTCCCGGTGCCAGCAGTGTGCCCTCTCCAATCTCTACCGCCTCTCCCACGAAAGCAGAGGGATGCAGAAGGGTCCAAGGCTTCACCTGGCCACCGCACAACGAAGTGACACGCTCCACAATTCGCCGTCGGGCTGCGTTGTCACCTACAGCAGTCAGATACGTCAAGTCCATCAAGAAGTTGGTGGAATTGGAGGCCAATTCCGCCAGTGTGCCCAGCACCTCCAGGTTGCGATGCCGACCTTTTGGAACTGCGTCATCGACGAAGCCGAGGAACTGGCCGTCCCATCCATCCCTGAGAAGCTCCCGCATGTAGGCTTGGATTTCGCTGCCGTGGCCACCGGCGCCTACAATCACAACCCGGGCTTTGCTGCTCTTCAACGGTAATTCGTCTCCTCAGTTTCGACCGGTTCGTCGGAGCACGTTGAAGGCCTCCATCAAATCAAAGATGCACCCTTATTTCAAGCACGATTCTTGGGCTGGAAGGATCGGTTCTGCCGATCATCGTGCCGACGCTAATGCGGCGGCAATCAGTGCACTTGCCTTTCACCGGAGGCGGTAATAATAGGAATATGCCGCATCCACATCTGCGGTCGCCACCACGGCCGGTTCGCCTTGTACCAATCAACGGTTTGTCTTAACCCCTCTTCGAACGAGGTGCGCGCCTCCCAAGCGAGAAGTTTCTTCGCCTTCGCGGCGTCGCATGTATGGCGGAGCACCTGACCCGGCCGGTCGCCGATGAATCGCAGAAGCTGCTCAGGGGGTTCCTCGCCTACGCACACCGAACGCCGTCCGAACCCTGATCGATCGCCTACCTCAACAAGGTCCTTGGTTTCTTCCGGTTGCATGATGCTGAGCACTGACTTCGCAACCTCAAGGATGCTCTTGTGCTGACCAGTGCCGAGATTGATTGCTTCTCCCACGATCTTGTCCGCATCTACGTGCAGTACTGTATCCAGGGCTTCGCAATGGTCCGCGACAAACAACCAATCCCTTGCAGCGGAGCCATCTCCATGAATGGTTAGCGGCTCCCCCAAGATACAGCTCGTGATAAAACGCGGTATGGCCTTTTCCAGGTGCTGATAGGGGCCAAAGTTATTAAACGGGCGGATGATCACCGCGGGAATGTGATACGTGGCCCAATAGGAATAAACGAGGCGATCGGCTCCGCACTTCGCAGAGGCATAGGGGCTCATGGGATTGAGACTATGTTCCTCATTCATCTTTGCAGTTTGCGCGGTGCCGTAAACTTCGGACGTTGAGATATGAACGAAGCGCTCAACCTTGTTGCAGTGCTTCACAACAGCATTGGCCACACTTTGAGTTCCCAAGACATCCGTGTCGAAAAACAGACGGTTGTCGAAAATCGACCTCGTCACATGGGATTCGGCAGCCATATGGACCACGCTATCTGATTGCGAAACGAGCGTGTCCACCAGGTCGCTGTTGCGCACATCGCCATGCCAGAACTCATATCGGCTCGAACCGAAGGCGCCTTCAGGACTATTCTCCACGTTGCCCGCATACGTGAGGACATCGAGAACGATGATTCGGTAGTCCGGATACTTGTTGTACAAATAGCGAACAAAATTGGAGCCAATGAAACCTGCTCCCCCTGTCACTAAAATGGTTTTCATGCTTCGTCCCTACCCGGTTTACTCTGATTGCCGCAGTTGAGTACGGAGCCCAGATGACCTGCGCCGCCCTTAGCCGAGATCCTCATGCCGAACCTCCGCTCCGCTTCGCTTAACTGTTCCACAACATAGTCCATTTCCTGGTCGCTCATTGAAGTATAAAAAGGTAGGGTGATCACTCTACGGGAGAACGCCTCTGTTTTCGGTAAGGGGCGGTCCGCGTACTTGCAAAAGTACTTCTGCTCATGAACGGGCGGAAAGAAGTAAGCCCGACTCTCGATGCCACGCTCCGCCAGGAACTGAATGATCTCGTTGCGCCTATCCGCGTTCGGGCCTGGGACCAGAACCGTGAAGTCTTTTACCGTGTGGACCACGCCAGACGGCCACACCAACACTCGCAATGATGTGTTTCGACGGATTTGATGCGCGTAACGGTGGGCTCTCTCCTGGCGGGTGGCCAGTATGTGATCGAGGCGCCGGAGGTTATGCAGGCCGATGATTGCATGAAACTCGCTCATCTTGCCGTTCAGTCCGGAATAATGCGCATCATAGTTCGCCCGGATGCCGTAGTTCCGCATGAGCCGGATACGTTCGGCGAGCTCCGGACGCCTGGTGGATACCAGGCCACCCTCGACACTCACTAGGACTTTGCTGACGGAAAGGGAGAATACCTCAGCGTCTCCGAAGGTCCCCACACGCCGCCCGTCAACCGACGACCCAAATGCCTGCGCGGCATCGAAGAAAAGAGATATGGGCCTACGGCGATTCCTGGATGCGGCACCCACGATGCCCTCAATCTCTGCGGTTCGCGCCGGAAGCCCGTACATGTGCACGCCGATGACGGCTGCGGTTTCCGGATGTTGATCCAGCAAATGCTCCAAGTCCTGGGGTGAGAGAGTGAGGTCGTCACCAACCTCAGCGAATACGGGCAGCCCGCCCGCGTAGAGCACCGCTTGCGCGGTGGCCGTGAAAGTGAAACTGGGCAGAATGACCTTCTCGCCAGGTGCGAACCCCACGCTGGAAAGCGCGAAGAGAAGGCCTACCGTGCCGGAGGACACGGCGACAGTCTCGCCACCCAGGTAAGCGGCCGTCTCGGATTCGAACTGCTTTACGTATTTCCCGAAGTTGGTGATCTTCCCGTTTGCAAGGATCTCCTCGAACGGTGCTCGAACGTCTTCCAAAGTTGGCAGGTCCGGTCGAATGAGAGGAATATTCATCGAGAAAAGCGCCTTGTTTCAGAATTAACAGGGAAGAACCGAATTGACGGCCCAGTCAATACGCTCTCACGACATCAGTCCGACAGGTTCCATAGTGTTCCCAATGTCCAACTGTAAGTGATCTTTCCGAATGCTCTCGCCTCTCAGCTGGCAAGGCGAACTACGGAGTCGCTTGCCCATCCCCATGCGCATAGCTACTGCTTGCGCAGCACCACGGTGAGATTCAGGCCCAGCGGAGCGGGCGCGGCCTTTTCAATGACGCGGGCGCATGGGACAACGTACTTGGAGAAAAAGCCATAAAGGCCGAAAAACGTCCTTCTAGCAGTTTCATCTTTCTGGTAATTGACTTTCCGGACCTTACTGAAGTAAAGAGACCCCAGGACGCCCAGAAAGTTGTTGTACGCCAGTTTTTCAATCTGGACGGGCAGGCCCCCCACCAGCACACGGATCATCTTCTTGTTATATCGCCGGCAATGTCCGATATTGCGGTCCAGTTGGGAGAAGAGAAACTGCAGCGCGGGCACAAGAATGATCACATTGCCGCCAGGCCGTGTCAATGCCAGCATCTGTTCCAGAAACCGCCGGTCGTCCTCAATGTGCTCCATCACATGGACGGAATAGACCGAGTCGAAATGCTCGGCGTACGCTGGCAAGAGAGTGCCCGTCTCCACCGGCATTAGAGTCGTCCTGGGCAGGGTGCCCGCACACCTCTGGAGCAAGCCGAAAAAGTGGGGCGAAGGCTCAATGGCTACTAACTCCTCATGTCGTCCGGCTTCGGCAACGATCACGGTGATCCGACCCGCCCCCGCTCCCACTTCAAGGATCCTGCGGCCGAGATAGTGTTCGAACATTTCGACCTGCCACCGGTCAAGAGCGGGAGTCAACCCGATTGCGGCGTCGCTCCAATGGACCATTCCCAAGGCGTGGTCGTCGACCGAGGGCTGTGACAGCATATCCGATTGAATATAGGGGAACTGTGGGTTCCAAAGCAAGGGGTCGATGCGATTGGGGCTGGAAGCGACAACTATGGAACGTCAGCATTGCGTCATGTCGCAACGTCGCTGATCGAGCGACCAGCTCAGGAGCGCGTACATGGCAACGAAACAGATCATTCCCAGCAAATATCTTGGCTTCGGAACAACAATAAGACCAGCCAGCGAGCTTGTCAGGATGCCCGCTGCGAAGGCGCCATCAAACCAAAGTGTTTTCCTTTGTCTGACGATAATGTTGAGGGCCGGTAGCGCCACGACCAGAGTCATGGCGGAGATCACAACGAGTTTCAAAGCGAGGTTCAAGAGCACGATCCACGGTTGGCGAATCAAGATTCTCCAGAATTCATGCTCGAGCACTGCCTCATACTCAGGAGAACAGAAGGCTGCGTCGGGCCGTATGGACCTTACTTTCGCAACCGCAACCTCATCCAGGTACTTCGGGACTTCACTATTCGGCCAATACGCCAGCCCGATGTAAGCGGAATGCCAGAACACGTGCCTGTTCGTTAGTTCTTCGAAGGCGCCTGCGGAGGCTAAGAAAGCGTCTCTTCGCTTGATCTCCTGGCGCATGAGCAGTATCGGGAAGAGACTCGCGGCGGCAAGGAGAAGGAGTAGCATAACAGCTCGGGCCGCTCGATAAGAACCAAGGACCAGCAGGGTAAGTAAGGCCACGCAAGGGGGTCCAGCGGTACTGCGAACAACAACGCAACACCCTGCAGCAAGGGCAAACAGCACGCAGGCGAAGACGAGGCTTCGTCTGTCCTGATGGATCGCGTATCCGACCAGCCAGGGCGAAGCGGCAATAACGGGGGCTGATTGAAAGACGTAAACGTCGCCCGCTAGCATCTGCAACGCCGCCAGCGCAAGGAATACCGCGGCGCCGATGAGGCGGGACCGCTTGCAGGCAAACATCCGGCAGTAACCGGCATAACCGATACCAATCCCCATGACGATGACTAGGCCGAGGGTAGCGTCAACGGCGGTTGCCAAAACGAGCCCAGTGTGGGCTGCCACTGCCGGCACCAGCCAATACAGCCCAGGGTCGTCGGAGAACGGGCCGAAACGGCGACCGTCGAAGGCCACCAGCGGCACCCCGGAACAATTCAGTCCTCGCAACGCCCGCCTCAGTTGTACGAAACGGGACGGCATCAGGGGAATATAAGTCAGGGCCTGGTCGCTAAGGAGTTTCGAGCCGTGATAGTCGTTGAAAAGCGCATCATGTTGATAGATATGCTCGGAGGGACGGCACTGATCGAGGTCATCCCTAGCAGCGGAAGAGTCCTTGACTGTCTGCGCCAAACCGGTAAGGGGTAGAAGCAACATGAAGAAGATGGCCGCGAGGAGGCCCCTCTCACGGCCGCGACGCAAGACTGAGAAACCGTTTCCAACCATCTCCAGCAATCTATCCAGCCCGTC
>Ga0066710_100006236_pt1 | contig 11081 bp, 13 predicted proteins | sample GraSoiAngelo_159_FD_79666 | JGI IMG/M metagenome (GOLD analysis project Ga0066710, IMG submission 79666) | Grasslands soil microbial communities from the Angelo Coastal Reserve, California, USA - 14_1009_16_40cm | ecosystem: Environmental > Terrestrial > Soil > Grasslands | place: USA...
ATCACGACGCAGGACCCCGGGCGGGCGCCGTCGCCATCACCGCCAAAGGCGAGGATCCGGGCGATGCACTCGTGCCCAGGAACGCGCGGAGAGGCGAACGGCGGATCTCCCGTCCATATTCGATAGACGGTGCCGCAGAGGCCGGCGAGCGCGACTTCGACGAGCGCTGCGCCGCTGTGCGCGTCCGGAGATGGTCGCGACTCGATCCGCAGATCCCGTGGTCCGAGAAGGACCGCAGCGTCCATGGCGTCACTCTACGCGAGACGGCGACAACCGCAAAGGCGGCGATCGCCGGGAGGGCGCGTCAGGCGACGGACAACCCCCCGTCGAGGAAAATCGTCTGGCCGGTCATGAAGTCGGACGCCGACGACGCGAGATACACGGCGAGCGGTCCGATCTCGTCGAGCCGGCCCGTGCGCCGCGCCGGGACGTCGCGCAGCAACCGATCGCGGATGCGGTCGTCCCCGAACGCCGCTGCGTTCATGTCGGTCACGAACCACCCCGGCGCCATCGCGTTCACCTGGATGTTGTGTCGGGCCCATTCGACACCGAGCGAACGCGTCAACGCGATCACGCCGCCCTTCGCCGCCGAATAGAGCGCGTACCCCGGCAGCGCCACCGTAGCGAGCACCGACGCGACGTTCACGATCTTGCCCGCCCGCTGCGCGATCAGGTGTGGCGCGGCTGCACGGCAACCGTTCATGATGCCGCCGAGGTTCACGTCGAGCACCTCGCGCCAGTCCGACGGCGTCGCCTCGGCGAAGGGCAGCACCTTCGCGATGCCGGCGTTGTTCACGAGCACGTCGAGCCGCCCGAGGCTCTCGATCGTACGCTCGACGAGGGTCTCGAACTCGGCATAGCGAGACACGTCGGTCGGAAGGATCAGTGTCCGGACGCCGGAGACCGCGGCCAGCCGCGCCGTCTCCTCCAGGTCGGGCTTCGATCGGGCGGCCAGGCTCAGGTTCGCGCCGGCTTCGCCCAGCGCGAGCGCGATGGCACGGCCAAGTCCGCGGCTGGCCCCGGTCACGATGGCCGTCTTGCCGGCGAGCGGCTTCACCGGGTCACCGGTAGAGACTCTCCAGCACGTCGCGATATTTCTCCGCCACCACCTTTCGCTTCACCTTCAACGTCGGCGTCAGCTCGCCGCCCTCCTGCGTGAAGTCCCCCGGCAAGATCGCGAACTTCTTGATCTTCGCGTACGACTGGAGCTCGCGATTTTTCGTCTCGACGATCCGCTCGACGCGCTCGACGATTTTTGGATGCTTCACCAGGACGGCGGGATCGGTCGCCATGATGCCCTGATCGCGCGCGAACTTCTGGAGCTCCTCCGGGTTGACGGTGATGACCGCCACCGGGTACGGCCGCCGATCGCCGTAGACCATCACCTGGCTCACGAACGGGTCGCCCTTCAGGAGATTCTCGATGTTCTGCGGCGCGACGTTCTTGCCGCCGGCGGTCACGAGGATGTCCTTCTTGCGGTCGGTGACGTGGAGGAATCCATCCTCGTCGAGCGCGCCGATGTCGCCCGTGTGGAACCAGCCGTCCTTGTCGAACGCCTGCGCCGTCGTGTCGGGCTGCTTGTGATAGCCGCTGGTGGCGACGTTCGGACCGCGCGCGAGGATCTCCCCGTCGTCCGCGATGGCGAGCTCGACGCCGGGCAACGCCTGACCGACCGACCCGAACTTGAACGAGCCGGGACGGTTGAACGTGAGCACGGGACACGTCTCGGTGAGTCCGTAGCCCTCGAGCACGAGGACACCCGCCGCGTGAAAGAACTCCGCGATCTCGCGGGAGAGCGGGGCGCCGCCCGACACCGCCCACTGCAGCCGGCCGCCGAGCCGCGCGTGCAGTTTCGAGAACACGAGCTTGTGCGCGAGCCTTCTCTTCCATTCGAGCGTCACTGGAACCGGCTGCCTGCGCTGCTGGTGTGCACTGACGTCTCGTCCCACCGAGAGCGCCCAGTGGAAGATCCGCCTCTTCGCCGGCGAGCCTGACTCGGCGGCCGCGACGACGCCGGCGTAGACCTTCTCGTAGACGCGCGGCACGCCGCAGATGAAGTGCGGCCGCACCTCGGGGAGATTCTCGCGGAGCTTGTCCAGGCTCTCCGCGAAGGCCGTCGTGAGACCGTGATAGACGCCGAGAAACGACTCCATGCGTCCGAAGGAATGCGCGAGTGGCAGAAACAGCAGGTGCACCCACCCCCCCTGCACCGGAGTCGCGGCGCCTCCCGACCTCAACGCCGCCACGTGATTGCCATGCGTCTGCACGACTCCCTTCGGAGGGCCGGTCGTGCCCGACGTGTAGACGATGGTCGCGACGTCCGAAGGTGACGTGGCCTCGATGCGCGCGCGAAGCTCGGCACGGAGCGACGCTTCGCGCTCGCGGCCGAGTTGTCGCAGCGCGTCCCAGCTCAGCACTCCCTCTCCGCCGGTACCGCTCTCATATCCGGAAAACACCACGATATGCTCGAGGCCCTCCATCTTCGGCCGCGCCTCGAGCGCTTTCACGAGCTGCGTCTGGTCCTCGACGAAGAGCGTCCTCGCCTGGGAGTCGTTCACGACGTAGGCGATCAGGTCTGGCGGGTAGGTCGGATAGATCGGCACCGTCACGCCGCCGATACTGAAGATCGCGAAATCCGCCTGCACCCATTCCGCCCGGCTTTGCGAAAGCACCGCGACCTTCTCCCCCGCCCGACGGCCGAGCGCCAGGAGCCCGCACGCGACCTCTCGGACGACGTCCCCGACCTCTCGCCACGACCGCGTCGTCCACACGGGTCCGGTCTTTGACTGATGGGCTCCCCGATCACCGCTCTGCTCCACGCGGCTCCAGAACATCTTCGCGAGCGTGTCGTCGTGCATGGACCTTTTTCCTCCTGCTCACGATCACGCGCAAATTACCGTCGCGATGGCGGTTTGTGACCATACCACCCCCGCGATGACGCAGCGCAATAAAACGGTTGACAACTCGATAACGCGGCGCGTTAATGGCCTGGTATGGCTGATCGGCCAGTGAACCGAGGGACACGAAGCAATGTGCGAAGCCGACGCGGTGCCGCGAAGGCGCCGACGTCAGCGGCGATCACGCAAGTGCGAGAGGGAAGCGCAACCATCGAGCCACCGCGACAGCTTTCCCGGGAGGAGACGACGATGCAAGACGGAACGAAGGCGCAGGAAGTGTTCAACGAGGCGACGAGCAAGGCGCTCGAGACGATGACGTTCTGGGCGGAAGCGAACCAGCGCGTGATGCACGAGCTGGTGGAGCTGTCCGCGGGCACGGCGAAGGAGAGCATCCGGCTCTACGCCGAGCTCCAGCAGGGCGCGATCGACGCGATCCGCGAGGGACAGGCCGCCGCGATCCGCTGGCAAGCCGGCTGGCAGGAAGCGCCGAAGGATCCGGTGCAGTGGTACCAGAAGACGCTCGCCGAAGGTGTCGACGGCGCGCAGAAGTGGTTCCGCATGATGGAGACGAACGCGCAGACCGTCACGCGTTCCGCGGAACGGCTTCAGGCGTCGGCGGAGCAGGCCGGCAAGGGGATCCAGGAGACGTTCGGCGCCGTGGTGACGCGGATGAAGGACGTGTACTCGAAGAACTGAGCGTTACTTCTCCTCGGCCTTCCGCTTCTCCAGGCGTTCCTCGAGATTGCGGAGCCGCTCGCGGAGCGTCGTCACCTCGTCACGGAGCTTTTCCGTGTCCGGTTCGGCGGCGCTCTCGCGCCGCGGCTCCGGCCTCGCCATCCCCCCCCAACCCGCTCGCGTCGCCCACTCGCGAAACACGCGATCCATCTCGCGCTGGCTGGTGACGATGCCCTCCAGGCTGGACTTCATCGATCGCTGCACGAAGTCCTGCCACGCCTCGCCGTGCTTGATGAGCTGGTGCAGGAATGGGGCTGGAAGATTCGCGCGGTGGTTCCGCTCCGAGTCCAGGATGATCTGGGTCAGCGTCACCGACGTGAGGTCGTCGCCCGTTGACGCGTCGACGACCTGGATCTCCTTGCCGGCGCGAATCATCTCCTCGATCTCGTCGAGCGTGACGTAGCGGCTCTCTTGCGTGTCGTAGAGCTTGCGATTCGAGTAGCGCTTGATCACGTACGCCATGGCGGACGATCCTCCGGCGGGGGCCACTCTAACACCGCGCGTCACGGCGGACAATTGAGGCTGCGCCGCAGGTGAGGCTGCGCCGCAGGTGAGGCTGCGCGGCAGGTGAGGCTGCGCCGCGATCCGGTTCCGCGAGAGGTCAGCGCGGCGTGGCCGGCGAGCGTCGAGGGGAGACCAGCGCCGCCACGCGACGTCAGCGCAGCCGCTCCACACCGGTCGCGCGCGGCCCGCCCGCCGACTCGAGCGGCGCGAAGCTCACCCGTTCGCCGGGCTTCGGCTGGGCGCCGGAGAACTGATCGCCGCGCACCGCGTACAGGCGACCGTCGTCACCGGCGATCAGCCCCCAGTTCGTGGATGCGTCATAGAAGCTCACGCGGCCCCGGAGGCTCCGGTCTGTCATCGTCTCCTCGTTTCCGAAGGGATCGAGCGACCGACCATAGCGCGTCACGAGGTGCGTGCAAATGTCCACTCTCGGAGACAGTGCTACACTTCGACGGAATCACGCTCCGGGTCTCGCCGAGGAGGACGCCCTATGAAGCTCCAGGGTCGCACAGCCCTCGTCACCGGCGGCTCACGCGGAATCGGTCGCGCCGTGGCGCTCGCGCTCGCGGAAGAAGGTGCCGACGTCGCGGTCAATTACGTCTCGAGCGAAGCCGCGGCGCGCGACGTCGCCGAGCACATCGGCAAGACGGGTCGCCGGACGACGCTGGCGCAGGCCGACGTGGGTGATTACCCGGACGTGTTCCGCATGGCGCAGGAAGTGCTGAAGGAGTTCGGGCACCTGGACATCCTCGTGAACAACGCCGGCATCAATTCCGACAAGACGTTCGTCCGGATGGACCACGCGTCGTGGCGCAAGGTGCTCGGCATCAACCTGGACGGCGTCTTCAACTGCACCAAGGTCTTCATCGACCAGATGATCAAGCAGAACTACGGGCGCGTCGTGAACATGACGTCGGTCATCGGCCAGATCGGCAACTTCGGACAGGCGAACTACGCGGCGTCCAAGGCCGGCGTCGCGGCGTTCACCAAGTCACTCGCGAAGGAGCTGGCGGGCAAGGGCATCACGGTCAACGCGATCGCCCCGGGGTTCATCGAAACCGAGATGGTCCAGGCGATCCCGGAGAAGGTGCGCAACCGGCTGCTGGAGCAGATCCCGCTCAGACGCTTCGGCACTGCGGAGGAAGTCGCGCGGGCCGTGGTCTACCTCTGCTCGTCGGACGGTGACTACATCACCGGCGCGGAGGTCTCGATCAACGGCGGGTTGCTGATGTAGCCGGATTACCGGCGACGCGCGAGCGAGCCGGTCAGCATCGCGAGCCCGAGCAAGCCCCAGATGCTCAGCGCGTGCGCCGCGAGGGCCCACGGCTGAAACGCCCACAGTCCCGCCGCGGACGGATACGCGGGCTTCGCGTCGTACACGACGTGACTCTTCGACGGCATCACCCAGGCCTCGCCGGACAGCACGTCCTCGCCATGCTGATTGCGGCACACCGTGGCGAGCCTGATCCGGTTGCGCTCGCGCAGCACTTCCAGGATCTCGACGTGCGCGGTGATGCGATCTCCGAGCCTGACCGGCTTCAAGAACTTGAGCGACTGCGAAAGGTAGATCGCGCCCGGACCCGGGAGCTCGGTGCCGATCACCGCGGAGATCAGACCGGCGGTGAAGATGCCGGGCGCGATCGGCTCTTTGAACGGGGTGCTGGCCGCGTAGACCGGGTCGCTGTGGACCGGATTGTAGTCGCCGACCGCGTCGACGAAATGCTCGATGTCCTCTTGCCCGACGGTCCGCGTCAGCTCCGCGTGATCGCCGGGCGCGACCTCTTCGATCGTCTTACCGGTCATCCGGCCTCCGGGCTGGCGGCCGGCCGTTTCGACGGCCGCTCGGGCTCCCGCGCGCGTGGCAGCTCGTCGAGCTTCTTCAACACCGCGAGGACGGCGTCTTCGACACGCTCGAGTCGTTCCTCCAGATCGACGATCTGCTTCGCGACGCCAGTCAGCTGGCTTCGCGAGGCCAGGTTCAGCGTCTGGAGCGCGGCGTCCACCGACTGCTCGGTCGCTTTCTTGAACGGCGCCTGCGCCGCCAGGAACTGATCGAGCGACTTGCCCATCAGCTGCGCGAACGCTTCGGTATTCATCGCCTGGCCCAGCACGCGGGACCAGGCCTCGATCCACTGATCGAGGAATTGCTTCCACTGCGCGAGCAGGTCGGGGCTGGCGGGCGCCTGCGCGAACATCCGCGCCCAGTTCTGGAGCCCCTGGTCGAGGATCGGTCGCCAGAACGTGAACGGATCCGGCGGTGCGGCCGGCTGCTGGGTCAGCATCCTGGCCCATGCCTGCGCGCCATCCTCGAACTGCTTGCGCCAGAGATCGAAGAGCTGCTGCGTCGCCGCGCTGTCAGCCATGGCTCCCTCTTCGGTCATCGTAGCGCGAGTGACTTTTTGCGCCAAGACCTGTCATGACCGCGGAGCCAGCCAGCCGGATACCCGGGGCCAGCAGTGCAACGATGCACCGCGGCCGGCGATCAGCGAAATGTGACCGCCGGGCAACTCGACGTACTCTTTTTCGCGGCTCCCGACCGCGTCGACGAGGGCTCGCACCGCCGCGGGCGGCGCGATGTAATCTTCCTTCGCTCCCACCACGAACACCGGACACGTGATGCTCGAGAGCCGCACCGGGCGACCGCCGAACACCAGCTCGCCCTTGATCAGCCGGTTGTCCTGGTAGAAGTCCCGCACCCAGTGTCGGAAGAACTCGCCGGGGAACGCGACATACTCGTTCGCCCACTTGTTCAGCGCGTTGAAGCCCTCGAGGTACTTCTCGTTCCAGAGATTCCACCAGAGGTTCACATTGGTGGAGAGATCCATCGTCGGCTTCAGGAACTTGAAACCTGCTTTCACCATGTCCGCCGGCACCGCCCCGAGCGTATTCACGAACCGATCCACGTCGAAATACTTCTTGTCGAGCCAGAGGCCGAAGAGGCCGATCTTGGAGAAATCGATCGGTCCCGCCATGTCGATGTAGTTCTTCACCGGGACCTCGGGATACGCGGCGACGAACGACGCCGAGAGCGGCGCGCCCATGCAGTACCCGAGAACGCTGAGCGAGTCGGCGCCGGACGTCTCCAGCGCCTTGCGGGCCATCCGCGGGAGGATCTTCGTGACGCAATCCTCGAACGTGAGGTCGTTGTCCTCGGGACCGAACACGCCCCAGTCGAGTAGGTAGAAATCGAAGCCCTCGCGGGTCATGTGCTCGACGAAGCTGCTGCCCGGCAGAAGATCGAAGATGTACGGCCGGCTGATGCCGAGGTTCGGCACGAACAGGAGCGGCGTGCGATACCGGCGCGACGAGGCGTATCGGTAGAGCCTCGACTTGTTCCGTTTGTAGATCTCCTGGCGCGGCGTCTGTCCGACCTTCGGCTCGACCGGGCTCGTGATCATCTGACTCAGGTTGCGCATGCGCCGGACGTTCCGGTCCAGCTCTTCCTGCCACTGCTTCACGACCTCCGGGGACGGCGGCACGAGACCGAGCATTTCGGGATAGCCGTTCGCAAACCGCTCGACCACGTCGGCGAATCGTTCCGGGCTCATCGTCCTCTCATCTCCTCGCGGGGCCTACATCTGGAACAACGAAGGAAGCTTCATCGCGAGCCCCATATCGCCCGTGATCTTGAGCTTTCCCGACATGTACAGCATCTGCCCGGACTGCTTGCCGGACAGCATGTCGAGCCATTCCTGCGCCCCGATCTGAAGCGTCAGGGCGGGGCTCGTCGCCGGGCCCTCCTTCAGCGTGCACGCGCCGTCCTTGATCACGACGTGCCACGTGCCGCCCCCCTCGCCCGCCACGTCGTACTGGACGACGGCGTTGGTCCCGCCTGCCTTGTCCGGACGGAAGCGCCCGGGCATGGCCTCGAACGTCTCTTTCACCGTCGGCATCGATGAATCTCCTTTGTCATTTCAATTGTACGTGCCGTTCGGGACTACCGTCCCTGGAACCGGGGCTCGCGCTTGGCCAGGAACGCCTGGATGCCCTCGGCGGCGTCCTCGGTGCGGAGCGTCTTCATGAACGCGCGGGTCTCGATCGAGAGCGCCGTGTCGATCGGCACCTCGAGGCCGTCGTCGACGGCCTCGATCAGGAGCCGCGTCGCCAGTGGCGGTCGATTCGCGATCTGCCGCGCCAGCGCCTTCGCGTCGTCGAGCGTCTCGGCGTCCTTGCTGAGCCGGTTCACGAGCCCGAGAGCGAGACACTCCGCCGCGGGAATCTGCGTGCCGAGAATCAGGTACTCGAGGGCTTTCGTGCGCCCGATCAGCCGCGGGAGGCGCTGGGTGCCACCGAACCCCGGGATGATGCCGAGATTGGACTCGGTCTGGCCCATCCGCGCACCATCTTTCAGGAGCCGGAAATGACAGGCCATCGCGATTTCACATCCACCACCGAGCGCGTGACCGTTGATCGCCGCGATGACCGGCTTCGGGAACCGTTCGATCCGGCGCAGCACGGCGTTTCCGAATCGGATGAATCCCTCGACGTCCCCGCCCGCGAATGCCGAGCCGAGGTCGGCACCGGCACAAAAGATCCGGTCTCCGCTGCCCGTCAGGATCACGGACCGCACCGCGTCGTCGGTCTCGACGGACGACAGCGCGTCGTTCAGGTCCTTCATCAGCGGCTCGGAGATCGCATTCGCAGGCGGACGATTCAGCGTCACGACCGCGTACGGCGCCTCACGTGTCACGGTCAACGTGTCATACGGCATGGACGGCGACCCCTTTGAGGAATATGGCGGCGACCGCGTCGGCCGCATCGGTCAGTCGATAGGTCCGCTTGCCGAGCACCCAGGACGTCGCCAGCTGGTCCATCGCGCCGAACAGCATCTTGGTCGCGATCTTCGTCGGGACGTCGCGTCGGATGAGCCCCGCCTGCATCCCTTCGTCGAGGACCGAGGTGATCAGGGCGAAGTAGGACGACACCTCGTGCGCCGATGCGCCCCGGAAGAACTTGTGACCCTGTCGCAACTCGACCTGAACCACTTCCGCGAGGTCCGGATCCGTCTCCAGTACCTGGAAGTGGAGTGCGACCAGGCGTCGAATCTTCGCGAGGGCGTCAGGCTCGCCGGAGATCTCGCGCCGCGCATGAGCCACCCAGTCGGCCATCTTTTCCCGGAACAGCGTGACCAGGATGTCGTCCTTCGTCTTGAAGTAGAGGTAGATCGTGCCGCTGGCGATTCCGGCCTCGCGTGCGATGTCGCTCACGCGCGAGTGGTAGTACCCGTTCCGCGCGAAGACGCGCACGGCCGCGTCGATGATCTGCTGTGGCTTGTCCGGATCCGGCATCCCGATGACTGAACCACCGTTCATTCTAGCCCGGCGCCGCTGAAACCGAAATACCTCGACCGGCCGACTTCATCGCGACGGTTGCCGAAGAGAGGCCGACGGCTTACTGTGCGGCCATGTCGACAACGGTCAAATACCGGATCGGCGTCATGCCCGGGCCGTGGCCGGCGGGACCGGAAGGTCCCGAGCTCATCTGGAAGCTCGTCGATCTCTGCGAGCGGACCGAGGTCGATTCGCTCTGGTTCTCCGACCGCTTGTCGTCGCCCTCGCCGGTGCTCGAGCCGATGACGACGATGGCCGCGGTGGCGGCTCGCACGACTCGGCTCAAGTTCGGTCCCAGCGTGCTGATCGCGCCGTTCCGGTCGCCGGTCATGATGGCGCGCGAGCTCGCGATGATCGACTACCTGTCGGGCGGCCGCATGCTTCCGGCCGTGGGCATCGGCGTGGAGCTCGAGGCGGAGTTCAGGGCCGCGGGCGTCCCGTTTCGCGAGCGTGGCCGTCGGACGGACGAGGCGATCGCGATTCTGCGGAGGTGCTGGGCCGACGACCAGGTGACGTTCGCGGGCGAATTCTGGCAACTGGATCGCGTGACCGTCCTGCCGAAGCCGAGCCAGCAGCCGTTTCCGCTCTGGATCGGCGGCAAGAGCGAGGCCGCGATGCGCCGCGCCGGCCGTCTCGGCGACGGGTGGATTCCGTCCTTCATCACGCCGGCGGAATTCGCGACCGGCGTCGACAAGACGCTCGCGTTTGCCGCGAGCGCGCAGCGCGAAGTCCCGTCCGATCACTTCGGCACGCTGATCTACTACTGTCTCGATGCCGACCGTGCCCGCGCGCGGTCGCTCGCGCTGCCCTTCGTCCCGCGCGGCCGCGTCGACGACGCCGCGCTCGAGGCCTGCACCGCATTCGGCCCTCCCGACCTCTTGGTCGAGCGTCTCGAACAGTACGTCGCGGGCGGCGGCTCGAAGTTCATCGCGCGACCGATGTGTCCGCCCGACCGTCTGCTCGAGCAGGTCGAACGGTTGAACGACGAGGTCATCCCGCTCTTTCATCGCCGCTGACCGTTCGGCCGCGACTCCGCGGCACGTCCGTTGCTCCGCTCACGTTGTTGATCCGCGCTCTCACGGCACGGGTGCGCCTTGAAACAACGCCAAAGGAGGGCATCGATGCCTGACCGATATCTCGATCGCGATCGGGAGCGCTGGAGCGACGAAGATGATCCCTACCCGTACCGAGTACGACCGCGTCCCCCGCGACTACCGCGGCGAAGACTCTTCGAGGAGCTTCGACGGTCCGCGTGGACCGGAGCGCCAGTCGTGGCGCGGACGGCGGGATGCCTGGCGCGATTCTCCACGCGGCGGGCGCCGCGACGAGCGAGGATTCCTCGATCGCGCCAGTGACGAGGACGCGCAGCGACGTCGCATGGGGGACGAGCGCGAGGGAGGACGCGGCGGATGATACGACGATCGCGGATGGAGAGACCGATCGCCGCGATACGACGAGTACCGCTCGCGCGATTGGTATCGCGACGAGCCGATCGACCGGGACTGGGCTCGACAGTGGGGATAGGTCGAAGGCCAGGGTCGCAGCGGCTGGCGTTCCCGAGAATGGGATCGTCCGTCGTCGAGCCACAGGGAGCCGATGGGGTACGCGGACTGGC
>Ga0066710_100006239_pt1 | contig 11079 bp, 10 predicted proteins | sample GraSoiAngelo_159_FD_79666 | JGI IMG/M metagenome (GOLD analysis project Ga0066710, IMG submission 79666) | Grasslands soil microbial communities from the Angelo Coastal Reserve, California, USA - 14_1009_16_40cm | ecosystem: Environmental > Terrestrial > Soil > Grasslands | place: USA...
ATCCAGTACCACCCGACGACGCTTGCAGGCAACGGGCTCTTGATCACGGAGGGGGCACGCGGAGAAGGCGCCCATCTCTACAACGTGAACGGCGAGCGCTTCATGGAGAAGTACGCGCCCAACAAGACGGAGCTCGCTTCTCGTGACGTGGTCTCCCGCGCTGAGCAGACGGAGATCAACGAGGGGCGCGGCTTTCCTGGCGGCACTGTGGCGCTCGACATCACGGTCGTTCCGAAGAAGCGCGTGCACGAAGCCCTTCGCGAGATCGTGAACGTGGGGCGCGACTTCGCCGGTGTCGACATCACCAAGGAGCCGATTCACGTCAAGCCCGGAAACCACTACATCATGGGCGGCGTCAAGACCGACGTCGACGGTCAGACAGAGGTTCCGGGCCTCTATGCGGCGGGCGAGTGCGCGTGTGTGTCCGTTCACGGCGGCAACCGCCTGGGCGCGAACTCGCTCCTCGACACGCTCGTTTTCGGGCGGCGCGCGGGCTTGGCCGCGGCCAGCCGCTCACGCGAAGTCGTTCTCAATCCTCCCTCGGAGACGCTCCTCGACGACGAAGAGCGACGCTTGACCGAGCTGATTCGCCGCGACAACGACGGCGGCGCTCGCCGCATCTCCGAGATCAAGCACGAGCTTGGCGAGGCGATGGACAGCCACGTAGCCGTCTTTCGCGACGCGGAGGGGCTGCAACAGGCGCTCGAGACGGTCAAGCGCCTTCAGGAGGAGTACAAGCAGGTGGCGATCGATCATCGGGGGAGCATCTTCAACCAGGACGTCATCACGGCGCTCGAGCTCGGCTTCATGCTCGACTGCGCGGAGGCGACGGTGATCTCGGCGATCCACCGCACCGAAAGCCGCGGAGCGCATTACCGGACCGATTTTCCCGAGCGCAACGACGAGGAGTGGCTGAGGCACATCAACCTGACACTCGGCCCGGAGGGCGAGCCGCACATCACCTACAGCCCGGTCACGATCACGCAGTGGCAACCCGAAGAACGGAGGTACTAGCGAAAAGAACGGAGGTACTAGCGAACGCAGTGAGCTAGTACCGGAGAACGAGAGGCGCGGTAGCCGCCGAAGGCGGCGCACGCGACTCACATGACTTTAGGTGTCCGGCGAGCCGCGGAGCGGCGAAGCCGGTTAGATATTCATAGAACGAGAGACGACATAGCCGCCAAAGGAGGCGCACGCGAGCCCGCGGAAGAGCCGGGATTGGCCTTTAGGCGAATTCCGATTTGATGGTCCGGCGAGCGTGAGCGAGCCGGTAGATATTCGAGAGATACTTACGACGAACCTGAGCTAGTGCCGGAGAACATGCCCTACACCCTTCGAATCCGCAGATACGACCCCGAGAGTGGCGCACCGCCCTACTGGGCGGACTATCCCGTCGACCTCGAGGGCCACAAGAGCGTGCTCGACGGCATCCTCGACGTCAAGGACCGCGAGGACGGCTCGATCGGGATCCGCTGCTCCTGCCAAGCGGCGATCTGCGGCTCCTGCGGGGTGCGAATCAACGGGCAGGCGAAGCTCGCCTGTAACACGAAGCTTCGAGACGCGGCCCTCAAGGCAAAGGACGACGCGATCACGGTCGAGCCGATGGGAAACATGCCGGTTATGAGGGACCTGATCGTGAACATGGACGCTGTCCACTGGAAGAAAGTGCAGCGGGTCGTGCCATGGCTGGAGCCCGCCGGTCCCCCGCCCGAACGGGAATACATCGTGCCGCCCGAGTCGATGATCGACGTGACGCAGTCGATGGCGTGCATTCATTGCGGCGCCTGTGTCTCGGATTGCCTTTCGATGGAGGTCGATCCGCTCTTCATCGGTCCCGCTGCGCTCGCAAAGGCGTATCGCTTCGTCGGGGATCCGCGGGACTCCTACACGGAAGAGCGCCTGCGTGACCTCGCCGAGGATCCTCACGGCATCTACGACTGCACTCACTGCTTCAACTGCGTGCAGGTTTGCCCCAAAGGCGTCGCGCCGATGGATCAGATCATGCGGCTGCGCAGAAGAGCCACCCGCGACTTCGGCATCGATGACAGCAACAACGGGCGACGCCACGAGGAGTCGTTCACGCGGATCATCGAGAAGAAGGGGACCCTCGACGAGCGCAAGCTCTTACAGGACAGCCTGGGGCCGCTGCGTCCCCAGGGGCAGATCGCCTTGTTGCGCGCCCTGCCGACCGGCCTGCGCGGCTTCGCCAAGGGCAAGATCACCCCGAGGAAGGCGCTGTTCCACGAGAAGCTCGAGGGGATGGAGAACGTAAAGCGCATCTACGACCACGCCGAAGACCACGCGGAGGAGCTCAACCTCTACATCATCGGCGAGGGAGACGGCGAGGAGGAGCCCGATCGGGATGCTCACCCGCGCATGGAGAAAGAGCCGGCGATGGGCGAGGCGCCGGAGGCCGAAACGCGAGCGGCCGCCCCAAGGGAGCCACGGCCAGAGCCGACGGGGAGCGAGGGTCCCTCTTGAGGCTTGCCTACTGGCCCGGCTGCGTCTCACGCGGGTTCACGCCGGAGCTCCATGGATCGATGGCAGTCGTCGCGGAGCGGCTGGGTCTCGAGCTCGTGGAACTCGACCGTGCGAACTGCTGCGGGGCGGGGGTGATCGCCGAGCACAACCAGGAGCTCGCCGACACGCTCAACGCCCGAACGTTCGCAATGGCGCAGAAGACAGGCCTTTCGATGATGAACATCTGCTCCACCTGTCAAGGCGCCCAGTCCGAGTGTCAGCAACGCCTCGACGCTGACGCGTCGTACCGCGCACACATCAACGAGGTTCTCGCGGCCGAGGGCCTGCACTACGAGACGGGGCTGACCAACAAGAACTTTCTCTGGCTGCTCGTCGAGGACTACGGGCTCGAGAGGCTCGGGGAATTGGTCGTTCGCCCGCTCACCGGGCTGCGTGTCGGTCCGTTCTACGGCTGCTACATCTTGCGCCCCACATCGCGGCTCGGCTACGACGAGTTCCCCGAGCGCGACACTTATCTGGAGCAGGTGATCGAGGTGCTCGGCGGGGAGCCGGTCGACTACGAAGGCGCGCGCAAGTGCTGCGGCTTTCCGGTGATCACGATGAACCGCGAGACCTCCTTGAAGCAGGCGGCCAGACACATCGGCGACGCGACCGATGCGGGGGCGGAGGCGCTGGTGACCCCCTGCCCTCTGTGCCACCTCAACCTGGACCTGCAACAGCCGGACGCCGCACGGATCATCGGGGAAGACCTGGGCCTTCCGATCCTCCATCTGCCACAGCTCGTGGGCCTCGTCCTGGGGCTCGAGCCAAAGGAGCTCGGGATGCACAAGCACGTCGTCAGCACGAGCGGCGTCGAGCGAAGGCTCGCGGCACAGGTCGCAACGGCCTAGACGATTGCCGCCGCCCGGTCGGGACACCTGACGGAGATCTCGTGCGCCCGAGGCTCGCCCGTCTCCTGAATCTGTTGGGGCTGGGAGCCGCACGGAGCCCGGCCGAGCGACGGCGCGAACCGGAGACCCCGCGCCAAACCTTCCCTCAGGAGGCGCGTGACGCCCGAGAGGTCAAGCGACGCCTCGACGAGACGCTCGAGCGCCTGAGGCGAGAGACCCCACCAGAGCCATGACGTTGTGACCCGATGGGGCCGCGCGTAGCGAGCACTGAAGAGCAGCGCCCTGCAGCGACATACGTCTCGGTGGTAAGGTCACACGGCATTCGGAGCTACTCTCGGACGCCTCTCCTGGCTAGGGCCGGCTTGGGTATGGACAAGAGCGAGCACCTGGCCGGGCTGACGACGCGGCGGACAAGCAGGGAGACGCCGCCCGCCGGAACGGGGAAAGCGGAAACCCCGCTCTTAAGGAGGCTGAAATGCTCGACGAGCGGCCGAGACGGACCATCCCACGGGACAAGGAAGCGGCAGACTCCGGCGCACGACATTTGAAGCTCCTGATACAGGCGATCTCAGAGAGCGTGGAAGACGCGCGCCGGCTAGCGGCGACAGTCGTATTCAGGACTCCTCTGGAGGCTCGGACGGTACCGGTGCACGAGTTGCTGAGCTGGATTCCCGCGAGCACGCCAGAGCTGGTGAGCGACTACATGTTGGCCGCGACCATCGAGACTGGCGACACGATAGGCGAGCTGCGCCCCTTCCAGCGGGCAGCGCTGATCGGGGCATTGAGGCTTCGGCGCGGTAGCGACGGGCGCGACTAGCTCCGTCGAAGCCCGTCGGCGGGGAGGCGCCAGGGCGGGTTCAGCCGGTTCTCACCGGCATGGAACAGGAAAAGGACGTTGCCGTCGGGGTCTCTCAGGATCGCCTCCCGCCAGAGGTAGGGCTGGTCGGTCGGCTCCTGGTCGAATGCGAGGCCCTTCGCCTCGAGCTCGGCCACCTTGTCGTCGAGGTCGTCGCACTCGAAGTGGACCGTGGTCGCTTGAGGAGCCACCTCCTCGTGAGGGCCGAGCCCGTGAAGCGAGAGGGTGCTGTCTCCGTCCGGGCAGACGAACCGCGCGTAGGCCGGATAATCCGCGACGATCTGGATCAGCCCGAGCGTCTTGTAGAACTCGACGGCGCGTTCAATGTCGCTCACGGTGAGCGTGACGTGGTTCAGGCGCATTCGAGCAGGTGCTCAGCCGCGTGCAGCCGCCGCGCCGGCCTGCCGACCTACGAGACCTCGCTCGACGAGAAGCTCCGCGAGCTGCACGGCATTGGTCGCAGCGCCTTTCCGGAGGTTGTCCGAGACGATCCAGAGATTGAGCGCTCTCGGATGACTCGGGTCCTGCCGAATGCGCCCGACGAAGACGTCGTCCTTGCCCGTCGCCTCCCAGGGCGTGGGATAGGTGTGAGACGCCGGGTCGTCCAGCACGGTGACGCCGGGCGCCTGCGCCAGCAGCGAACGGCACTCCGCTGCGGAGAGTGGCTCGCGAGTCTGGAGGTTCACTGCCTCCGAGTGCCCGACCATCACGGGGACGCGCACGCAGGTGACCGACACCCCGATCGACTCGTCCTCGAGGATCTTGCGCGTTTCGAACATCATCTTTCGCTCTTCGTCGGTGTAATCGTCACCGGCGGCGAAGTTGCCGGCGCCGCCGATGACGTTGAAGGCGACCTGGTGCGGGTAGACCTCCGGCTCCGGCGGCTCCATCTCGTGCAAGATCGCGTGTGCCTGTCCCTTGAGCTCCTCGGTGGCCTTCCCACCGGTCCCCGACGTCGACTGATAGGTCCCGATCACCAGCCGCTCGATTCCGACCGCGTCCTGGATCGGCTTGAGGGCAACCACCATCTGCATCGTCGAGCAGTTCGGGTTGGCGACGATTCCTCTGGGATGGTGATCGAGTGCATGGGGATTCACCTCTGCCACGACGAGAGGAACGTCCTCATCGGTGCGCCAGGCGCTGGAGTTGTCGATCACCACGCAACCCGCCTCCGCAAAGCGTGGCGCCCATTCGCGCGAGACCGCGCGCCCGGCGGAGAAGATCGCAACATCGAAGCCCGCGATCGCGTCGGGCGCGAGACCCCGGACCGCAAGCGGGTCGCCGTTGTAGGAGACGGTCTTGCCGACCGAGCGCTCCGAGGCGAACGGGACTACTTCCGCGTCAGGAAAGCTTCGTTCGCCGAGCACCGCGAGCATCGTCCTGCCAACCGTACCTGTCGCGCCTACTACGGCAAGACGAAGCGCCGCGCCGTCGGCACCGCCGCTCTCGCTCGCTCGCTCGCTCGCGCTCATCTTCCCAACTCGGTTCCCGGAGCAGACACCGTCTCCTCCTCCCTCGCGTCTTCGACGCCGAGGCCGAATGCCTCGTGCAGGGCACGCACCGCCTCCGGCACCTGGTTGCCCCGAATGGCGCACGAGATCTTGATGGGCGAGGTCGAGATCATCTCGATGTTGATCCTTCGTTCACCAAGCGTCTGAAAGACCTTCGCCGCGACGCCGGGATGGCTCCTCATGCCGGCGCCGACGATCGACACGGTTCCCATCTCCTCGTCGCCGACGATCTCGCCCATGCCGAGCTCGCTGGCAAGCGGCTCGAGCGCGCGCCGCGCGACCGGGACGTCGTCTTTCGGCACGGTGAAGGAAAGCTCTGCCTTTTGCTCCGGCGAGATCGGCTCGTTCTGGATGATCATGTCCACGTTGACGTCAGCCTCGGCGAGCGCTCCGAAGATGCGCCCGGCGACGCCGGGCTCGTCCGGAACCCCCGTCAGCGTCAGACGAGCGTCGTGGATCGAGTGGGTTACGGCTGTGACCAGTGGGCGTTCCATCGTTTCGTCTTCCCCAAGCACGAGGGTACCTGAGCCATCTCCGGCACTGGGACGAACGTGGATGCGCACCCCGTAGTTCCGGGCGTACTCGACCGATCGAAGCTGCAAGACCCTTGCGCCGGACGCGGCCATGTCGAGCATCTCCTCGAAGGAGACGAAGGGCAGCCGTCGCGCGTTTTGAACGAGGCGCGGATCGGCCGAAAACACCCCCTCGACGTCGGTATAGATCTCGCACACCTCGGCTGCCAGCGCCGCCGCCAGCGCGACGGCGGTCGTGTCCGACCCTCCGCGCCCAAGCGTGGTTACGTCGCGACTCGTCGAGACACCCTGAAAGCCGGCGACCAACACGATCTTCTCCTGATCGAGAAGCTCGCGGATGCGATCAGCGCGCACGTCCAGGATCTTTGCCTTCGTGTGCGAGGTATTGGTGACGATGCCTGCCTGAGAGCCGGAGAGCGAGACTGCCTCGCTGCCGAGGTCGTGGATCGCCATCGCGCAAAGGGCACAGGAGACGCGCTCGCCGGTCGATAGAAGCATGTCCATCTCACGGGGGTGGGGATTCGGTGAGATCTCGTACGCCATGCGCAGAAGCTCGTCTGTCGTCTCGCCGCGCGCGGACAGCACGGCGACGACGCCTCTGCCTCGATCGCGGGCGTTGACGATGCGCCGTGCGGCGTTCAGGACCTCCTCCGGGCCGGCCACCGACGTGCCACCGAACTTCATGACGACGATCTCAGTCATTCCGGTGAGGATAGTGGCCGGCCGCCCGGCCGCGAGCAAGGCTTCGCTAGCTGAAGGGAGTGAGCACGCCCTGCCTGCTGCGGCGGCGCGCATCGCGACGGCGTCGCTTGCCGAGCCCGCCCCGGGCGGCTCGCAGCGACGGGAACTCCTCGAGCGATTGACCGGCCCCGATCGCCACGCACGTCAGCGGCGAATCGGCAAGTGTGCACGGCATGTGGGTCTCGTGGGTCAGCCGGCGGTCGAACCCCTGAAGCAGCGACCCTCCTCCCGCCAGCAGGAGGCCGCGCTGACTGATGTCTGCCGCCAGCTCGGGCGGCGTTCGCTCGAGCGTGCTCTTGACGACTTCGATGATCGCGCTGAGCGGCTCCTCGAGCGCGTGGCGGATCTCCTCGCTGTTGAGCACGACGGCCTTCGGCAGGCCCGAGACCAGGTCGCGCCCCCGGATCTCGCTCTGGCCTTCGTGCTCGAGAGGCCACGCCGATCCAATCTGGAACTTGACGTCCTCGGCCGTCTGCTGGCCGATCGCCAGACCGTGCTCCCGCTTGACGTGTCCCATGATCGCTTCGTCCAGCTCGTAACCCCCGATGCGAAGCGATTCGGCGACCACGATGCCTCCGAGCGAAATCACCGCCACTTCGCTCGTGCCGCCCCCGATGTCCACAACCGCATGACCGGACGGCTCCGCGATCTGGAGCCCCGAGCCGATCGCTGCCGCAATTGGCTCCTCGATCAGGTACACGCGACGTGCTCCAGCGGACTCACAGGCCTCCACCACCGCCCGCTTCTCGACGTCCGTGACTCCCGAAGGGACACAGAGAACCACCTGCGGATGCGAGAAGCGGTTGCGGTTGACCTTCCTGATGAAGTACCGAAGCATCTGCTCCGTCACCTCGAAGTCCGCGATCACGCCGTGCCTGAGCGGCCTGGTGGCGGAGATGGTGGCGGGGGTGCGCCCGATCATCTGCTTTGCGTCGACCCCGACCGCGTGCACCATGCCGGTGTTCGAGTCGACGGCGACGACGGACGGCTCGAGCAGGACGATCCCACGGCCTCTCACGAACACGAGTGTGTTAGCGGTGCCGAGGTCGACGGCGATGTCGCGGCTGCTGCCGTCAGTCATGAATGAAAACAGGTCCAATTCCAACCCCCGCCGGACTTGGATGGTTTGCGGATCGATGGTCGTTGCGGTTGATGCTCGATGCTAGCTATCGGGGACGAGCGCTGCTAGAGGACCGCGAAGACTGGTACTTCGCTCCCTAAAGAGCGCGGCGCCCGACGAGCGCCCTGCCAAGCGTGACTTCGTCAGCGTATTCGAGATCCGCGCCGACCGGCAGACCGCTTGCCAAACGGGTGACGGCGATCTCTTTGTCCAGCGCTCGCAGCGCCTCCGCGATATAGAAAGCGGTCGCCTCTCCGGTCGTTGTCGGGTTTGTGGCGATGACGACTTCCTTGACATCGCCTGTCTCCACCCGCCTGACAAGTGCGGCCAGCTTGAGGTCCTCGGGGTCAACGCCGTCGATCGGGGAGAGCGCTCCGCCGAGCACGTGGTAAGTGCCACGATATTCATGCGTCCGTTCGATCGGGATCACGTCGGCGGGCTCTTCCACGACGCAGATGAGCGTGTGATCGCGCCGCTCGTCTTCGCAGATCCGGCAGCGGGGCCCGTCGGCCAAGTTGAAACAGACCTCACAGAGCCTGACCCGCTCTTTGACCTCCTCGATCGCGCCCGCAAGCGCGAGCGCCTCCTCTTTCTGGACTCGCAGGAGATGAAACGCCAGCCGCTGCGCCGTCCGCTGGCCGATCCCCGGCAGCTTGGCAAGCTCGGTGATGAGCCTGTTTACGGGCGGTGAAAACACTGGAACATCAAAGCATCGAGGCCCCTGCTCGGCTCAAAGGCCGGGCAGGCCCAACTCGCCAAGCCCGCCGGCAAGTCCGCCGAGCTTGCGGTTGGCGAGCTCCTGGGCCGAGCGGATCGCCTCGTTGACGGCGGCAAGCACCATGTCCTGAAGAAGCTCGATGTCCTCGGCGGCGGGGGCGTCACCGCCTCCAATCGCGTCGGGATCGATCGTGACCTCTTTCAGCTCCAGATCACCGGACATCTTCACCTTGACCATGCCGCCGCCGGCGGAAGCCTCGACGACCTCGTCCTTGAGCTCGTCCTGCGCCTTCATCATGTGAGCCTGCATCTCCTGGACCTGCTTCATCATCTTGTTGAGATTGGGCTGCGGCATAGTCCCCCTTATTCGGAAAGATCCCTGGAGCTCTCTTCGAGCAGGTCCTCGGCGTCGAACATCGCTTTGAATTGCTGTATCGCCTCCTCTTCGCTCAATACCGCTTCGCCACCGGAACTCTCGTCGTTCAGCTCGAAGCTGACGCCGATCGGACGACCGGTTATCTCGCGAAGCGCCTCGGAGACCCGATCGCGGTTGGGGCGATCCTCGACCTTGCGCTTGCTGAACGCGGCGGACGCGGGGTAGGAGAGGACCAGGCCCCCGTCGTCGAGCGCAAGCGGCTTGGCCTGGGCGAGGAGCGCAGCGAGCATCGCTCCACCTTCGCCGGCGCGGACCCTTTCCAGCACCTCGGGCCAAAGCTCGACGACGCTCTCGGTCCGCGGAGCCGGACCGTCATCGGATCGGCTCGTGGCGGGCTCGTCCGCGGTTGCGCCGGCGGTGGGCGCCGACTCGCTCGTGCTCTTGCTCGCCTTGCGGCTCGGGCCGCCCGTCGATCCGCTCATACGCCGCTCGAGCTGATCCAGGCGCGTGACGAGCGAGTCGGTCGAGACGTCGGCGTGCGGGCTCGCTGCCTTCAGTAGCGCCAACTCGAGCTGAATGCGTGAGTCGGAACCTTCCTTGACTGCGGCAAGCGCAACCGAAACGAGGTCGATCGCGCGCACCGCCGCCGCCTGCGAAATTTGCTGAGCTTGGGTTTCGAGGCGTTCTGTTTGGTCTGCTGTGACGCTGAACGTGTCGGGCGCTTCTCCGAGCGTCTGGATCACGATCAGGTGGCGAAGGTGAGCTGTCAGGTCGCGCATGAACTGAACGGGGTCACGTCCCGACTGGGCAAGCTCCTCGACCCTCTTCAGGACCGCCGCCGGATCGCGCTCGATCAGCGCGTCCGTGGTCCTGAAGATGAGGTCCGCGTCCGCGACGTCGAGCACCTCGAGAACGTCCTCGAACGACACCTGCTTTCCTCCGTAGGTGACGAGCTGGTCGAGGGTGCCGATCGCGTCCCGGAAGCTGCCCGCGGCCGAGCGCGCGATCATGGCGAGCGTCCGGTCGTCCGCCTCGATTCCCTCCGAATCGGCGATGCGTCCCAGGACGGTCTTGATCTCAGTGAGCGACGGGCGCTGGAAATCGAAGCGGTGGCAGCGGTCCACGATCGTCGCGGGCACCTTGTGCGCCTCGGTCGTGGCGAGGACGAAGATGGTGTTGGGCGGCGGCTCCTCGAGGGTCTTCAGGAATGCATTCCAGGCAGAGGTCGAGAGCATGTGCGCCTCGTCCAGGATGTAGACCTTCCACCGGCCGAGCGCGGGGGCGAGGTTGACCTTCTCGCGCAGGTCGCGGATGTCCTCCACCGAGTTGTTCGAGGCGGCATCCATCTCGATCACGTCCAGCGACGTCGAACTTGCGATCGTGCGGCAGGACTCGCACTCGCCGCAGGGGGAGATGGTTGTTCCTTTCACGCAGTTCAGCGAGCGCGCGAGGATCTTCGCGATCGAGGTCTTGCCGGTCCCGCGCGACCCGACGAACAGGTATGCATGGTGGACATTCCCCTGCTCGACGGCGTTTCGCATCGTGCGAACGATGTGGGACTGCCCGACTACCTCGTCGAAGGCCTGCGGTCGGTGGCGGCGGTATAGGCTCGTCATCGGAGAGGGCTTGTCAACGCTCACCCATCCATCCTAGTAGCGGCCGCGGCGCGGGACGGCAACCTGAAGCAGTGGACCGTGCACCTACCGTCGAAACGGGCTCCCAGGCGTGTCGGCCGCGTCTCGACTCCGGTCAGGCTGGTCCGCGGCACATGGAGAAGACCGCTTAAGGCTGCTTCCTTCCGGACCTGACCTGGTTCACGGGACTCCATTGCGCGGGACCTGGCCATCGACGCCG
>Ga0066710_100006240_pt1 | contig 11079 bp, 8 predicted proteins | sample GraSoiAngelo_159_FD_79666 | JGI IMG/M metagenome (GOLD analysis project Ga0066710, IMG submission 79666) | Grasslands soil microbial communities from the Angelo Coastal Reserve, California, USA - 14_1009_16_40cm | ecosystem: Environmental > Terrestrial > Soil > Grasslands | place: USA...
GGCGCGCTTCACCAGCTCGACCACCTCGTCGAGCAGCCGCCCCGCCGCATCGCCGGACGCGCCGCCCAGCATGCCGAGCTTCATGCTGGCGAGGCTCAACAGCTGGCCGACGTCGTCGTGCAGATCGCCCGCGAGGCGCTGGCGCTCGCGCTCCTCGGCCATCGCGGCGGCTGCGGTGGCGGCGCGCAGCTGGGACTCGAGGTCCCTCTGGACGGAGAGATCCCGCACCGAAGAGACGAAAGGAGCGTCGCCTCCCGCACGCACGCTTGGGGAAATCTCGATCGGAAAGCTCGAGCCGTCGCTGCGGACGCCGTCCGCCTCGCGCACCGACCCCTCGGCGATCGCCGCCAGCTCTTTCCGACTGAGCCCGAGTACGTCGACGGCGCGGCCCTCGAGCTCGCCGGATCGATAGCCGAACATCCGCCGCAGCGCGGCGTTGCTCGAGACGATCACGCCCGCTGCGTCGGTGCCGAGCATCCCGTCGAAGGCCATCTCCAGCGCCACGCGGCTGTGCGCCTCGCTCGCGCGCAGCGCCCGATCGGCGCGTCGACGTTCGGTGACGTCGCGCAGCATCCACCGGATCTCGACCGCTTCCGCGTGGCGCCGTGAGCTCGCGCTGATCTCGGCGTCGAAACCCGGATCCGACCCGAATCGCAGCGGCTGCTCGCCGACCGGCCTACTGCGGTCGCGCAGCGCCGAGAGGCGGGCCAGGAACTGGTCGCCGTCCGCGGGCGCCACGAGAGACAGCAGCGGCTTGCCGATCAGGTGCCGCCGAGCGCGGCCGAACAATCGCTCCGCGGCGGCATTCAGCTCTTGGATCACGCCGCGCTCGTCGGTGGCGACGTAGGCCTCGGGCGCGAAGCGAAACAGGTCCTCGTAGTGCCGCGCCTGCAACGACGCCGCCAGCTGGGCGTCGGCGAGCTGGTCGTTCGCGGACGACATCTTGCAGACCGCCACCGAAACGGCATCGATCGATTCGGCGAGCTCGTCGAACAGGTCGTTCAGCCGCCGGTCTTTCGCGAGGCCCTTGCCGGCCACGAACTTGCGCAGGGTCTGCAAGCGCCGGCGGCTCTTCGCGACCTGGCGCTCGATCCGCGGCTTCATCGCGCTGGATTGTCCGGCATCGCACGACGCGGATATCGCCGTACTCCGGGACCGCGATCGTCGGCGTCGATGCGCTGCACCATGACGACCACGCCGGTCACATCCTCGCCCTTGTACAGCGGCCGGCAGGTCGCCGCACAGCGGATCGGCGCGCCGCGCCGGTTCACCGCGTCGAGCTCGACCCTCGGCTCCTGCGCTTCGCCCGCGAGGCACGCATCGATCGCGGGTCGGAGTGCGGCGACGGGCAGACCGATGTCGAGATCGAACAGCGAGTGTCCCTCTACTTCGTCCGCGCGCAGGCCCCAGAGCTCGTGCATCTCCTCGACCCAGGAGATCACCCGCAGATCCCGGTCGATCACGACCACGGCGACGCGGATGCCTTCGAGGATCGCCTCGAACATGCGTTCGTTCGCACGGAGCTGATCGGTTCGCATCTGGAGCTGCTCGTTGATCGTGCGCAGCTCCTCGTTGGTGGACTGGAGCTCCTCGTTCATCGTCTCCAGCTCCTCGTTGCCCGACTGGAGCTCCTCGTTGGTCGTCTCCAGCTCCTCGTTGGTCGATTGCAGCTCCTCGTTGGTGGTCTCGAGCTCCTCGTTCGCCGACTGCAGCGCTTCGTTGGAGTGCTCCAGTTCCTGCCGGGCGAGCTCGAGCTCGCTGCGCAGCTCGCTGCGCTGCGTGTGGTCGAGAAACGCGATGCTAGTGCCCAACGCCACACCCTGGTCACGCAGCGGCGTCACTTCGCAATCGAGGTAGCGCGGGTCGCTGTCGCGCATGGGCTTCTCGACGTCGTGCACCGAGACCGGCGTACCGAGCCTGTGGGCTTCGTCGATCAGCGAGCGCAGCTCGAGCGGCCGGTAGGAGATCTCGACGTCGTGCAGCGGACGGCCGCAGTCTCCTGGTACGAGTCCGAACAACTCCTGCGCTCTGCGGTTGATCCCCGTGATCGTTCCCGCTGGATCCACGACGATCATCGCTGCCGGAGCCGCCTCGAGTGCGGCCTCCAGCATGTGCACCTGGAACTCGATCTGCGTCCGCGCGGAGGGGTCGCCGGCCTCGGCGAGCGCCGCGATTCGCTCGCGCACGCCGCGCATCGGAGCCTTCCGGAACACCCGCTGCTTCATGTCGACCGGGATGAAGAGATCGCCGTGCGACAGCAGCATCTCGGCCTTGCCCAGGAACAGGAAGCCGTCCGGAGCGATGCCGAACTGCAGCCGTGAGAGGACGCGGCTCTGGGTCTCGGCGTTCAGGTACATGAGCACGTTGCGGCACACCAGGAGATCGATGCGCGAGATCGGAGCGGCCTGCACCAGGTCGTGCCGGCCGAAGATCACCGACCTCCGCAGGTCTGCGCGAAAGGCGTAGGTGGTGCCGCGGCCCACGAAGTACTTTTCGCGCATCGCGGTGGGCACCGTCCCCATCTCGCGCGCCGAGTAGACCGCGCGGCGCGCGGCCGCGAGCGCCTCTTCGTCGATGTCGGTGGCGTAGATCTTCACGCGGCGTCGAAACGACTCCGGCCCGATCGCTTCGGCGAACATCATCGCCAGGGAATAGGCTTCTTCTCCCGAGGCGCATCCCGCGCTCCAGAGCCGGATCGGCTGCCCGCCCTTCCTCGCTTCGAGGATCTCGGGCACCACGCTCGAGGCGAGGTAGTCCCAGGCAGGCTGGTCTCGGAAGAAGCCGGTGACGTTGATCAGGAGCGTGTTGAACAGGAAGCCGAACTCGTCCGGATGGACTTCGAGGAAGTCCTGATAGGCGACATAGCTATCGATCCCGACTTCGTTCATGCGCTTGGTCACACGGCGCACCAGTGTCGATCGCTTGTAGCCCGTAAAGTCGAACCCGCGGCTGCGCTTCAGGTAGTCGAGCACCGCATCGAGGGCGCCGTTCTCGCTGCCCGCCTTCCCCTTGCGCACCTTCTTCGCCGCCACCGCTAGTCGCCCTTCATGATCAGCGTGACGACCGCGTCGGCGATCTCGCCGAGCGGCAGCACGAAATCCACTCTGCCCGTGGCGATGGCCCCCTCGGGCATCCCCGGGAACTCGGCGCCCTGGGGATCCTGGGCGATCACGGTGCCGCCCATGCTCTTGATCGCGGTGACGCCCATCGCTGCGTCCTTGCCCGTGCCCGACAACACCACCCCGATCGCGCGATCGCGAAAGCTCGCCGCCACCGACTCGAACAAGAGGTCCGCGGAGGGCCGCAGGAAGTGGACCAGCTCGGAATCGGCCAGCGCGAGCCGCCCGTCCGAATTGACGAGCAGATGGCGGTTGGGAGGCGCGATGTAGACCGTGCCCGCCTGGAGCTTCTCGCCGCCCTCGGCTTCCTTCACGGTCAGACGGGTGCGCCGGGACAGGATGTCGGCGACCAGACTGCGATGGCGCCGGTCCAGGTGCTGGACGACGGCGATCGCGGCCTGAAGGTCGGCCGGAAGTCGCGAGAGCAGCTCGCTCAGCGCATTGAGTCCGCCCGCCGAGGACGCGCAGGCCACGACGTCGAACGCCCCGCTCCCGAGCGGCGCCGCCTGCGCCTCGCGTCTGGAGATCATCGATCGATTCTCGATCCGCGGGATCCGCGATGCAACCGGCGAATCCCGCCCGCTCGCTCCGGTCTTCCAGACGCGGCTCCGATCGGCGAATCGATGGTCAGTCGCCCAGGAAGCTCCGGACCGCCCAGCGCAGGCCGAGCCCGAGCACGGCGAGATAGGCGAGCTCGACGGCGCAGAGCACCGCGAGGAGGCCGGCGTCGAACAGGAGACCGGCGCGCCGGGGCGGTGCCGGGTCGGAGGTCGCGAAGGGAGCCGGCATCTGGAGCTGCGGCTCGTCGACGAGCTGCAGGCCGTATCGCTGGTAGGAACTGTGCACGTCGCCGACTGCGCTCATCGAGGGGCCCTCCTGCTCCGCGGGAACCAGCCAGCGTGCGGGCGCCATCGTGGGCAGTTCTGGGCCTTAGCAATCGCGGAATCCCGGTATTCACTCGTTTTGCCGCGCGAACTTTGCACGGCACCCGCCATGGGTCACTCTCCCGACCCGGGCCGGGCCCGACCGCCGGGCCATACCGAGACCCAGGCGGAGGGGGACATGTCCGAGATCGGCGCGGTTTCACTGCGGCTGGCGCTCCTGCTCGCGCTCGCGGGCTTCGGCGCCGCGATCTACGCGGGCCGAAGCCGCCGCCCGGACTGGACGCGCGTCGCCGAGCGCAGTGTCGGCGTGGTATTCGCGCTGGTCACGGTGGCGATCGCGTCGCTGTTCCTGTGTTTTGCGAATCATGACTACCAGCTCACCTATGTGGCCGCGCACGCCGCGCGCAGCATGCCGCTGCACTACCGGCTCGCGGCGCTCTGGGGCGGTCAGGCCGGGTCGCTCCTGCTCTGGCTCTGGATGCTCACCGCCTACTCGATGGCCGCGATCTGGTTCCACCGCGCGCGCGTGCGCACGCTCGTGCCCTGGGTGTGCGCGGTGCTGCTCGCGAACGCGATCTTCTTCCTCGTGCTGCTGGTCGCGATCAGCGACCCGTTCGAGAAGCTGCCGCCCGGGCACGTCGCCTCCGACGGCGCGGGCCTGAACCCGCTGCTCCAGCACCCGGTGATGATGATCCACCCGCTGATGCTCTACACGGGGTTGACTGGTTTCTCGGTTCCCTTTGCATTTGCGGTCGCGGCGCTCGTCACCGGCGAGCTCGGCACCGTCTGGTTCCGCACCACGCGGCGCTGGACGCTGTTTCCGTGGCTGTTCCTCTCGATCGGCATCATGCTGGGCGGGCGCTGGGCCTACGAGGTGCTCGGCTGGGGCGGCTACTGGGCGTGGGACCCGGTCGAGAACGCCTCGTTCATGCCGTGGCTGCCCGCCACCGCCTATCTCCATTCTGTGATGATCCAGGAAAAGCGCGACATGCTGAAGACCTGGAACCTGCTCCTGATCGGGCTCACCTACTCGCTGTGCCTGTTCGGCACGTTCCTGACCCGCAGCGGCGTCGTGCAGTCGGTGCACTCGTTCGCGCAGACGCCGCTGTTCACGTGGGTCTTCCTCGGATACGTGCTCGTCACCGCGGGGGTGTTCCTCGCCGCGCTCTGGTACCGCCGCGCGGGGATCCGCAGCGAGAACCAGCTCGAGAGCATGGTGTCGCGCGAGGCGAGCTTCCTGCTCAACAACTGGGTGTTCATCGCGATCCTGATGGTGGTGTTCTGGGGGACGCTGTTCCCGGTGTTCTCGGAGGCGCTGACCGGCAACCGGATCGCCGTCGGGCCCGTGTTCTTCAACACGATGAACGGCCCGCTCGCGCTCTTTCTGCTGTTCCTGACCGGGGTCGGCCCGCTCGTGGCGTGGCGGCGCGCGTCGCTCGCGAACCTGCGGCGCCAGTTCGTGTGGCCGGTCGCGTGCGGCGCCGTCACCGCCGTTGCGCTCGCGATCGCGCTCGGCTCGCGGCTCACGTTCTACTCGATCACCGCGTGGAGCCTCGCGGCGTTCGTGATCGGCACGATCACGCAGGAGTACGCGCGCGCGGTGCGCGCGCGCACGCGCAAGGGCGGCGAGAATGCGCTGCAGGCGTTCGCGGCGCTCCTGCGCAAGAATCAGCAGCGCTACGGCGGCTACATCGTCCACCTGGGCATCGTGTTCGTGCTGATCGGGATCACGGGCGCGTCGCTCAACGAGGAGCGGCTCGAGAACGTGAAGCCGGGCGGCAGCTTCTCGCTCGGCCCGTACCGCTTCGACTACCGCACGGCCAATGCGCTGCCCGCGCAGCACTACGGCGGTGCGGTGGCGCGGCTCGCGCTCTACCGGGGCGACCAGCCGCTCGCCGTGATGACGCCCGAGAAGCGCATGTACTGGCTCGAGCAGCAGCCCGCGTCGATTCCCTCCGTTTACTCGACGCTGCGCGAAGACGTCTACGTGACCCTCACCGCGATCGAGCACGACGGCTCGGCGACGTTCAAGGTCTACCGCAATCCGCTCGTGAACTGGATCTGGATCGGCGGCGCCGTATTCGTGCTCGGCACGCTCGCCGTGATGTGGCCGCATCCGGAGCGGCGATGAACGCCCGCGCGCGCGCGGCTCTCGCGCCGTGCCTGCTCCTGGTCAGCGCGGTCGCGTTCGCACAGCAGGGCGACCCGCACGCGGGCCGATCGCCCGCGCCCGACGTGCCGGCCGGGTCCGCGGTCGTCGTCGGGCGCCTCGTGCACCCGACGCGGCCCGAGGCCGCCGCCAACGCCGACGTTCTGCTCTACGCACTGTCCGCGGACGGGAATGCGGGCCTGCGCCAGGGCCGCACCGACGCGTCGGGCCGCTTCCGCTTCGAGGGCGTCTCGAACGCACCCGACGTCGTGTATCTGGTGGGCGCGCGCCCGGGCGAGATCCCGTTCGGCACGCGCTTCAGCTTCAAAGCGGGCGAGCGCGAGCACAGCGTCGAGCTCGCGCTCTCCGATCCGACCGCGGACACGAGCCGCGCCACCGCGGCGGATCTCGAGATGCGCATCGAGCGCGGCTGCACGCACCTGCGCGTGAGCCACCGCCACCGGATCGAGAACCGCGGCGATCGCGTCGTGTTCGTCGCCGCGCCCGAGCGCGCGGGCGCGAAGCCGATCTTCGAGGTGGAGCTGCCCGCGGAGGCCGAAGGCTTCGAGGCGGTCGCAGGCGGCGATGGGATCGCACTCGACGGGCGGCGCGTGCGCTTCTGGGGCCCGCTCTATCCCGGCGAGCAGACGATCGAGTTCGGCTACGGTCTGCCGCTCGCCACCGCGTCGTTCGAGACCGGGTTTCCTTCCGGCGCGCCGCCGATCTCGGTACTCGCGCCGAACGGGGTCGTCGCGGTCTCTTCTGACGCGCTGCGCGGCGCATCCGACCGCACCGTGAAGGATCAGCGCTATGCCGTGCTGCACGGAGCCGCGACCGCCGCGGGTGGATCGCTCGCGCTCGCGATCACGTCGACCGCGCCGGCGGCCTCGCCGCTGCGCACGCCGCGCGCGGAGCTCTGGCTCGAGCTCGACGACGCCGCGCTCGAGGTGGACGAGCGGATCGAGGTGGTCGCGGACGGCGACGGCGCGCCGATCACCTCCGCCGCGGCACCGCTCCTGTGTCTGCCGGTGCCCGCGGGCGCCGGCGAGCTGCGCTTCTCGTCCGAGACGTTTGCGGCGGGGCTGCGCCGCGATCCGTCGGGCGATCTCGCGATCCACGGCCCGCTGCCGCGCGGCAGCTCGCAGCTCGCGATCTCCTACCGCCTGCCGGCCACGAGCGAGGGCGCATCGCTCGCGCAGACCTTCGACCGCGCGCTGCCGCTGCTCTCGGTGCTGGTGGCCGACAACGGCGTGTTTGCGGACACCACGCGCTTGCACCGGCGCAGCAGCGCGCGCGTCGACGACCGCAGCTATCTGCACCTCGAGGCGTTCTCGATCGAGCCGGGCGAGTCGATCGAGGTCGGGCTGCGCCGTACGCCGCCGGCCGCGCCGGGTAGCCGCGCGGCGCCGGCCGGCTTCGCGCTGCTCGCGGGGCTCGCGGCGTTCGGCTTCCTGCTGGGACCGCTGAGAGCCCGCGATGGCGCGCGTGCGAGCGCCGAGCCGGAGGCGGCGTCGCTCGAGCGCGAGGCGATCGTGCGCTCGCTCGAAGCGCTCGACGAGGACCTCGAGACCGGCAAGCTCTCCGCCGAGGATCACGCGGCGATGCGCGCCTCGCTGCGCGCGCGCGCCGCGGCGCTGCTGCTCGCGCCGCAAGTTGCGCGCAGCCCGCAAGGCCGCGAAGCGACCGCGCAGCGAGGCGAAGCCGAGCGAAGCGTGGGCCCCCGCGAAGGCGGGCAGGCGAGCGAAGCCGATCAGGGGCGCGCACCCGGGCCGCCCCAACCCGCGCCGAAGTTCTGCTCGGCCTGCGGCGCGGGCGTGCGTCCGACCGACGCGTTCTGCTCGCAGTGCGGGAACAAGCTCTGACCGCGCTCGGCGCCGCGATCACCGCGCGCGGGGTCGCGAAGCGCTTCGCGGGCGCGGCTGCGCTCGAGGATCTCGACCTCGATCTCGCGGCGGGCGCGAGCCTCGCCGTGGTCGGGCCGAACGGCGCCGGCAAATCGACGCTGCTGCGCCTGCTCGCCGGGCTCGCGCGCCCGAGCGCGGGCCGGATCGAGATCGACGGCCGGCCGCCGACCCACCGCAGCGCGCGCGCGGCGCTCGGCTACCTCGGCCACGCGACGCTGCTCTCGCCGGGCCTCACCGTGCGCGAGAACCTGATCTTCGCGGCGCGGCTGTACGGCGTCGCGGCGCCGCGCGAGCGCGCCGCCGAGCAGCTCGCGAGCGAAGGGCTCGAGGCGATCGCCGAGCGGCGCGCAGGCGCGCTCTCGCGCGGCCAGGCGCAGCGCGTCGCGATCGCGCGCGCGCTGATCCATTCGCCCGCGCTCGTACTGCTCGACGAGCCGTTCACGGGACTCGACCGCGGCGCCGCGCAGCGCCTCGCGGCGCGGGTCGCCGGGCTGCGCGTGCGCGGCCACACCTCCGTGCTCGTCACGCACGGTCTCGAGCACGTGCGCGATCTCGCCGACGAAGCGCTCGTCTTGTCCGCGGGACGCACCGCGTGGCGCGGGCGGATCGACGCGCGCAACGACGACCTCGAGCGCGCCCTCGCACAAGCCCTCGAACAGCACGGGCGCGCGGCGTGAACGTCTTCCTCGCGATCCTCTGGAAGGACCTCGTCACCGAATGGCGCAGCCGCGACCGCGCGGTGGCGATGGGTCTGTTCGCGATGCTCGTGGTGGCGGTGTTCGAGTTCGCACTGCCCGAAGGTGCGGGCGAGCGCTCGCGCGCGCTGGCGCCCGCGCTGCTCTGGGTCACCTACTTGTTCGCGGCGCTCCTGGGCCTGGGGCGCGCTTTCGCGCTCGAGCTCGAGAACGACGCGCTCGCGGCGCTCGCGCTGGCGCCCGCGGACCGCGGCTGGGTGTTCCTGGGCAAGGCCGCCGCGAATCTCCTGATCCTCGGCGTCGTCCAGGCGCTCGTCGCCGTGATCTTCGCGCTGTTCTTCGACGCGGACTGGCGGCCGGTCGCGCTGCCGCTGGCAGGCGTGATCGCGCTCGGATCGCTCGGCCTGTGCAGCGCCGGCACACTGTTCGGCGCGGTGGCGGTCCGCACCCGGTTTCGCGAGGTGATGCTGCCGCTCCTGCTGCTGCCGCTGCTCGTGCCCGTGATCTCGGGGGCCGTGCGCGCGACCGGAGCGCTGCTCGGTGGCGCCCCGACCGTCCCCTTCGAGCCGATCCAGCTGCTGATCGTGACCGACGCGGCCTATCTGATCCTCGGATTCGTGGGCTTCGAGTACGTGCTCGACGAGTGACCGGTACCGGTAATTGCGGTCGTGAGCACCGGAAGTACCCGATTGCCCAAAACACGGTTGACAATTGTGTGGCAGCGGCAGTAAACACATGAGGCTTGGTGTTGGGCTCGAGTCTCGAGCACGGCACGGTTCACCCCGGCATCGGACCGATGGAGGCGACCGCAACCCCAACCCCCTGAGGGGAGGCGTGTGCCCACTGCGAAAGATTCTTCGCGCCCAGAATCGTTGGGCAGCGGCTCGCGGTAGAAACCTTCCCAAATTGCGACGACTGGCTTCCCCCACCGGATCAGCCAGCCGCGCAGACCGTGCGCAGGGGTGAGGCCCAAAGGGTTTCGTCGCCTCACATCGATGCGATCCGGAGCGCAGCCGCCCGCTACGGCACGGGCCTTGCGAACCTCCCCCCAAAACCGGCCCGGGGTCGGGGTTCCGGATTCGCGGACACAGGGCCCGGGGGAAGGCACCCGAGGCGAGGGAATGGCGAGCATGAAGCGAGGCGTCGGGTACTGCGAGAACACGGACTGCGAGGACTACGCGAAGGGCGTGTTCCTCCTGAACCACGGCGACACCTTCTACTGCCCGCGCTGCCGTCAGCTCGGCAAGGTCGAGAAGGAGCGCGGGTTCTATACGGGGAACACGGACATCTTCAAGGAGGTCCGCGTCGAGTACAATTTCGACCCGATCAACAGCGTGTACCGCGAGATCGCGATCGTCCGCGACGAGAGTCTCTGGGGTCGGAACAACGTCTACACGCTGCAATCGCCGCTGATCAAGACGGAGAAGCGAGCCCTCAAGGTGGCCGAAGCAATCCTCGCCAACCTGAACCGCTACCGCGGCCTGCTCAACGGCGACGACATTCCGCGCACCACCGAGATCATCCTCTCGTTCGACGAATCGTTCGACGAGTTCTCGCGCAAGCTCGAGCAGCTCTCGCGCGAGTGGGAAGCCAGCGGGCTGCGCGAGGGCCAGCGGTAGTTCGGCCCGCGACGGCGTTTGCGGCCGCGTCGACGAGACCCGTGGCTAGATCGAGCCCTCGCGCCGACCGAGCCTCGGAGAAGGCTTCACCGCGGCACTAGTCCGGTCGGCGGTTCTGGGCGCGCACCAGCTGGGGGGGGTCCGTGGAGCAGAAGATCGGAGGCGCGGCGTACAGACGGCTGCACGTCGACTGAACCTGCCGCTTGAGGACCCGGTCCGGGCGGACGATAAGGGTGTTATGGCGACGTCATGCCCGCGGCGACTCCATCAACCCCCCGGATTCACACTCCTCGAGCTCATGCTCGTCATGGCCGTGGTCGGTGTGCTGGCCGCGATTGCAATTCCGGGGTTCCGCACCTACCAGCTCCGTTCGAAGAGTGCCGAGGTCAAGACCAACCTGGGCGCGATCGGGACGCTGGAGGAGACGTATTACGCTGCCCACGACCAATTTCTCGCTGCTCCTCCAGAGCCGCCGGTGATCCCAGGCGCCCTCTCGACGGTCTTCAACCCGAATGCCGCCTTCATCGCCCTCGGCTTTCGTCCCGAGGGCCGCGTGTACTTTTCGTACGGGGTGGCCGTCACCGCGGACGCGACCGGCTACACCGCCGACGCCGCGGCCGACATCGATGGCGACGGCTTCCCCCAGCTCTGGGGTTTCTCAAAGCCCGACGCGCAGGGAGCGCTCGGTCCGGGCCAGATCGGATGCACC
>Ga0066710_100006241_pt1 | contig 11077 bp, 11 predicted proteins | sample GraSoiAngelo_159_FD_79666 | JGI IMG/M metagenome (GOLD analysis project Ga0066710, IMG submission 79666) | Grasslands soil microbial communities from the Angelo Coastal Reserve, California, USA - 14_1009_16_40cm | ecosystem: Environmental > Terrestrial > Soil > Grasslands | place: USA...
ACACTCAATTATCCTTTCTAGAAGCCCTTCAAATTAATTCTTTTATTTGCTTAAAGTTAAATAATTACTAGTTCATGTATTTTCAGGATGCAGGTAGCCTTAAGAGAAATTGGGAATTGTGTTATTCGTAGATGTGATCCGTCAGACATAATACCAGTAATGGAAATAAATCTAAAAACACTACCTGAACATTACTCTGATTATTTTTATGAGAGTTTACTTGCAGAATTGCCAGAAGCATTTCTTGTTGCTGAAATTGAAAGGAAATTAGTTGGTTATATAATGTGTAAAATTGAATATGGTTTTTCGAACTTCAAGAAGCTTGGATTTGTAAAGAAAGGTCATGTTGTATCTGTAGCCGTTTTGCCGGAGCGCAGAAACAAAGGAATTGGACGAGCATTAGTTGAGGAATCTCTTATCGGCGTGAAACTGAAAAAAGCGGATGAATTGTACTTGGAAGTTCGATGTAGTAACAACGAAGCCATAAGATTGTATGAAAAACTTGGATTTGTTATAAAGCAGAGACTCAAAGCCTACTACCGTGATGGTGAAGACGCTTATCTTATGACAATTGAGTTTTCTTACTAGATTAAAATAAATAAGTCAACAAAAGACTCTAGCCTTATGACAAGACAGCGAACTGCTGGAATCACGATCTTTGTTTTGTCAATAGCGGGCTTTTTCATCTATGCATATCTGCTAATGCTTTCAGAATGGAGTCCAATAGTACTTCAGCTATCAGTGCTGATGGCAGTCGGTGGTATTTTGGGAGTTATATCTTGGATTGGATACAACATGGCAACATCTAGACCCTCTCCATCTTCTCTTGTAACAGATGACAAAAAGTAGCTATCTGGATATAGCTACATCTACTACAGCTTGATAAAATCTTGGACCTACAGGTCTTACTATTTTTGATCCTAATATTGTTGATTGGAACTTAGCAGCCATTAAGAAATGTTGTGTAGCCAAAGTAGGAACATCACTTTTCTTATCAGCATGAGTGTGACAGTAATAATGGATTATCCCACAGTCCTTACAGGCCTTTATTGCCGAGTCTAAGAATTCATCAGATCTCTCAGGTAATAGCATCAAAATTCTATCTCCCTTACCAGACAATCTCTGTTCTATTATCTGCGTAGTATCACCTTCTATAGATTCAACTGTTCCTTTTAGCTTGTTTAGCATAATGTTTTCCGAACATAGCTTTGCGGCAAACGGATTAATGTCTATGTTGTAAACATGACATTTCTTCCTTCTTGCAGCCACTATGGAAAACATACCAATTCCTCCGAACATGTTAATTACGGTTTCGCCGTCGCTAATCAAATCAGCAATTCTCTGACGTTCTGTTGAAAGCCGCGGAGAAAAGAAGGTCTTTTCAACATCTACCTTAAATCTGCAACCATGCTCTTTGTACTCTGTTTGGGTATTGTCTTCTCCAGCAAGCAATTCTAGTTGCCGTATCCTATAATCGCCTTTTACAGGAGATGATTGGTAGAAAACTGATTTTGCAGTTTTCACTTTATCTAGGAGAACTTTGCCAATTATTTTTCTCTTGGGTAATAGGGATTCTGGAATTCTCAATATTATTATTTCTCCTATCTGATCAAAGGCTCCATACAACTCGTCCATTTCTTTTTCTGACAGTACTCCTGCCATTGCTTGTTTTAGCATCTTTGTCAATTTCTATAGTAAAAGTGTCCAGATTGTTTCTGTTCTCTGTCTAATCTGCTATCTGATTTATTTACACGTGGGCGCATGCTTGTTTCGTCTCGTCTGTACGTAATCTCAAGAGATCTTAGGAATCGATTCATGCCATCAACCTTGGGTTTAGGAGCTGTTGCATGTCCTTCTCTTCCTGGAACTCCTTCAAAAATTACTAGCGAATCTGAAATTAAATCCATCAATTGTATGTCATGATCAATTATTAAAGCCGATTTTCCATACGAACGAACAAATCTCTGAATCATTTTTGCTATCGCTATTCTGTCCTCCACATCCAAAAATGCAGAAGGCTCATCAAGTGCGTAAAGGTCCACCTTTTGTAACAAACATGTTGCTATTGCTACTTTTTGTAGTTCACCCCCTGACAGATTCTTGACAGATTTGTTGTAAAGCTTTTTTATTTTCATGGGGTGGATGATCTGCTCTTCTTCAGCAGTACCTTCTATTCCACCACTGTTAGCCTTTTCCAAAAGTGAAATTACTTCCACATCGTAATCATTTGACAGGTACTGTGGTTTGTAAGCAATCTTGACTTTACTTTTAATGGTTCCAGAATCTGGTTTTTCTACACCGGCAATCATTTTCATCATGGTTGTTTTGCCTAATGCATTTGCACCAACTATGCCAAGTACTTCGCTTTTTCGTACTTTGCCAGCTTCTATTGAAACAGAAAAAGTTGAATATTTCTTTTCCAGAGCTGGGTATTCAATTATATTTTCAGTAGTGACAAATTCATCAGTCGAGGTTGAAGCATCAAATCTAAATGCAGTATCTCTGAATCTTACATTTTCATTTGGTAGATAACCATCTAGAAACACATTGATTCCAACCTTTGTTGAAAGAACATTCGCAACTATTCCATACACTGCTGCCTCTCCATAAAGAATTTCGATAAAGTCACTGAGGTAATCTAACAGGGTTAGGTCATGTTCCACAACCATTACACTTTTTCCAAGCTTTGCAAGACCTTGAATAACTCTCGCTACTCCTATTCTTTGAAATACGTCATTATATGAAGAGGGCTCATCAAAAAAATAGAAGTCTGCTTCTCTAGAAGCAGCTACTGCAACTGCAATTCTCTGTAGTTCCCCGCCGCTCAAGTCAGTAAGTTTAGTTTCAAGTGAATTCTGCAGTCCTAACTCCTGTACTAGTTCATGTGATTTGTTTCGCTCGTCGTATTTTTCTAATAATTCTTTTGCAGTACCGTCAAATACTTTTGTTAGGTTATAGACCTGCTGAGGTTTTATGGAAGCTCTTAACTCTTTATTTGTAATTTTCTCAAAATGAGATTTTAATTCAGTACCATGAAAGTATTTCAAAATTTCATCCCATTCTGGAGGTGCAGAATAATTACCTAAGTTTGGTTTTAGATTTCCAGATAGGATGTTGACTATTGTACTTTTTCCTATTCCATTTCTACCAAGCAATCCCATTACTTGCCCTGCCTTTAGAGTTGGAATTCGGTATACTCTAAATGCGTTTATCCCATATTGATGAATCTTGTCTGACTTTAGCTCTTCCGCAAGATTAACAATTGTTATGGCATCAAACGGGCAAACCTTCACACAAATTCCGCATCCATTACAAATATTTTCATCGATTTGCGCTTTGGCAATCTCCTCATTCAATATTATGCAGTCTGCTCCTGATTTATTCACCGGGCAGTACTTGATACATTCCAGACCACATTTTTTTGGCTGACAATTTTCTTTATCTAAAACTGCTATTCTATGAGTCATGTGTAGCTACTTCATTCTCAATTTATATCTCTATCAAGCAAGGTTAATACAGAACATTAAAAGTGAAAATAACAAGCCGGCCACAGCGTTGGGGTCCGACCCGGTCCCATACCGAACCCGGAAGTCAAACCCAATGTCGCTACTGTGTTACTAAGGTGCGAGAGCCCTTGGGAAGCAGTAGTGCTGGCGCCTCTATTCTAAAGCTACAGAATTTGGAGAGGCACGCCATATAGTTTGCGTAGGAATGTTTTTGTCAATGCCTCTTTTTTGGGCATCATCAGGAAAACTGTCAACATAATCAGAAACCAGATCTCTTATCGTCCTGTCAATCTCTCCGACTGATATTACGTCAGTAAATAGATAGGGTATCTCACTACATCCAACAACATATCCATTTGCATTGGGTGAGATGGTAAAGGTTAGTTTGTGTAACCTTTGATTCTTTACCATGCCTAGTGTATATGACTACAAAGCCTAAAAAGATCGTGATCAGTGAGAAGATCTATGAGTAGCTGCGTAATTTGCGGTGAAAAATTCACAGACGACATGCGATTCTTAAACCACATGATGGAAAAACACGGTTTCAGGAATTCAAATAATAATACTCCAGACAGAAATAGTAGAGGTTACTAAGCACAATCTCCTGCAACAAGATTCTCAGTTATTTGAGAATTATTTTCTCACTATTAGAAAGAATACTTCCCGTTCTCCTAAAAAATGCCTTAGGTGTCTTACAATTCTGATCGCATTCTGCTGGTATCTCCGGTGGAATGAATTTTGTTGATTTATTACTAAGGATGAAACATAGTAGAGGCAAAATTGCTGCTCTCCCTCCATAGGCAACTTTTCCAGTTACAAACCAGAACATCCTAGTAGAGTTATAGTCGTTTGGGAAGATCTTTGATTTAATTTTCATACCCAATTCCGAGTAATGTCCAACTATCAGAATTTTCCTTCTCGCTAAAACACTTACACCTCTTGCAAATCTGGAACAAAGATAACATCTGTCATCATAGATCACGATGGGAGGTAGATCCTCAATGCTCATATTTTTTGTTAGCTTATTCCGCATTAAAATTTTGTGAAATAACTTTTTATTTGCTCCAAATACGCTAAGGATCATGAATTTGTATTCTAGTGATAACCTTGGATTTCAAATTTTGGAACTGATATGGGCCTAAATTACTATCATATTCTAAAAAGAGTACGCGAAGCAAGAAAACTTGTCATAAGAGGAACAACTAGCGCAGGATCTGGTCATCCTGGAGGTTCCTTCTCTATGGCCGAAATGATGGGATGTATGTACTACAAATACTTGCGATACGATCCAAAAAACCCCCTCTGGCCAGACAGAGATAGATTAGTCTTATCAAAAGGTCATGCTTCCCCAGGACTTTTCTCTAATCTTGCAGTGGCAGGTTATTTTGACAAATCTGAAATTGAAAGTCTGAGAAAATTCGAAAGCATATTGCAAGGTCATCCTGACTACAAATGTCCCGGTGTAGAGTTTTGTGGCGGTTCGCTTGGATTAGGGCTTTCATTTTCTATTGGTATTGCCCTTGCCGCAAGAATCGACGATAAGAAGCACCATATTTACACTATAATAGGCGACGGCGAATCTGATGAAGGGCAAGTATGGGAGGCAGCAATGGCAGCATCAAAATTCAAATTGGATAATATCACCGTCTTCCTAGATCGAAATTTCATTCAACAAGACGACTATACCGAGAGGGTTATGCCACTAGATGAAGAATTGATTGGAGATGATATATCAGAGATGTGGAAGAATGCGGCAAGATGGAAAGTAGGTGACAAGTGGAGATCATTTGGATGGAACGTGTTAGAAATTGACGGACATCGTATAGAACAAATTGTCAAGGCAGTAAACTCTGCATTACAGACAAAAGGGACTCCTTCGATTATAGTTGCACGGACGATAAAGGGAAAATCAGTCGAACATATGGAAGATAATCCAAAATGGCACGGCGTTGCTCCTAACCCGCAGTTCTCTCCTATAATCGAACTTGAGATTGACTGTCAATTTCTGACAGCACCATCAATAATAGCTGGGGATATGGCGAACTTAGAAAACGAGGTTAAGAGAGCTGTTCATGGTAGAGCTGACTTTATTCACCTTGACGTTATGGATGGTATGTTTGTGCCAAACAAGACATTTGATCATGAAAAGATAAGACAGCTTAGGCCAGTAACCCAGATTCCTTTCGATGGACATCTAATGATAAATGAACCAGTCAAGAAAGTAAAGAACTACGTAGATGCTGGTTGTGATATAATCACTGTTCATGCGGAGGTATGTGATGAATCAAGTTTCGGCGAGATTCATGACGTACTCAGATCAAATGAGGTGAGTGTAGGTCTGGCAATAAATCCGGAAACTGAATTACCCTCTTGGGCAGAGAGATTCATTCCAGATTTGGATCAATTCATAGTGATGTCCGTAGTTCCAGGAAAATCAGGTCAAAAGTACATAGAATCGACGCACGAAAAAACACAAAAAATTGCCAAATTCCTTGCTGAGAGAAAATTTGAAGGTCTCATAGAGGCTGATGGAGGGGTTGATTTATCAAACGTTGAATCGTGCTTTTTGGATGGCGCAAGAGTATTCGTCGGTGGTAGCGCTATAATAGAACAAAAGGATGTTCGCGGGACCATTGCCGAGTTTAGAAAAAGATTGATGCACGCAAGAAGAAAACTTTTGATACACAAGGCATATAGTCTTGGAGGAACAGAACTTGTAAACAAGTGGATAGACCTTCATGAAGTAGGAAAGAAAAAACTAGAACTTTTGCAGATTGCAAAGGAGGCAGGTTTTGTATGACTGAAATGACAGATATGCGAACAGTTTATGGAGAAACTCTCATCAAGATTGGAGAGGAGAACCCCAATGTTGTAGTAGTGGGTGCAGATACAACAGATTCTCTTAAAACAAGACCATTCGGAAAAAAATTTCCAAATAGATTTTTTAATATTGGAATTGCAGAAGCTAATCTTATTACTATTGCAGCAGGCCTTGCTAATGAAGGAAAAATTCCGTTTGCTAGTACATACGCGGTGTTCTTGCCAGGTAGATGTGTCGATCAAATCCGTAATGCCATAGCATATCCTTCAAGAAACGGCCAAAATGGATTAAACGTAAAGATGGTAGTCTCCCATGGTGGCCTAACCGTCGGTGCAGACGGAGGCTCGCATCAGCAAATAGAAGATATTGCTATAATGAGAGTAATCCCTAACATCAAAGTGTTAATACCCGCTGATGCTGTGGCAGTAGAGAAACTCATCAGGCTAATTTCTCAAGTGCATGGACCATTCTACATGAGAATGGCCAGATCTAAGACTCCACTTGTACATTCAAGAGAGCAAGAATTTGAAATTGGCAAAGGGATAATACTTCGGGATGGTTCAGATTGCACCATCACCTCTTGTGGGATTACTGTAAAGATGGCGCTAGAAGCAGCTGATTCTCTTAAACAAGAAGGAATTTCATGCAAAGTGATAGATTTGTTCTCAATTAAACCGATAGATGCTAGCCTTATAGAGAAGGCAGCACGTGAGACAGGTGGAATAGTTACAAGTGAAGAACACAATATCTTAGCGGGCTTCGGCTCTGCAGTCTCTGAGGTTGTTTCTGAGACATATCCCGTACCGATGAGACGAATAGGAGTAAGAGACCAATTCGGTGAATCAGCAAGAGACAGCGAAATTTCATTGCTGCTACAAAAACATGGTATAACATCAATTCATATAGCTAATGCTGTTAAGGATATCAGGAGTAAAACCAGATGAAGATATTTCTGGACACTGCAAATCTTGCTGCAATAAAGATGTATAACGATATGGGTCTTTTAGATGGAATTACTACTAATCCATCACTTCTGGCAAAAGAAGGTGGTGATCCTCAGAAAACAATGGAAGAGATTGTTAGAATTGTTAAAGGCGATGTTAGCCTCGAAGTCTTAAGCACAGAAACGTCAGGAATGCTGGAAGAAGGGAGAAGGCTCAGAAAGTACGGAAATAACGTCGTAGTAAAATGCCCGCTTACACCAGAAGGACTCAAGGCATGTAGAATGTTAACATCTGAAGGAATTCCGGTAAATGTAACTTTATGTTTCTCGGTAAATCAAGCAATATTGACAGCAAAAGCGGGTGCAAAATATGTGAGTCCTTTTATTGGAAGATTAGACGATAATGGTCAGGATGGAATCAATCTTGTCAGAGAAATACACCAAGTCTTTCAAAATTACAAATTTAGTACACAACTGCTTGTTGCAAGCATACGACATCCAATGCATGTGGTCGACGCAGCAAAGATTGGGGCTGAAGTAGTGACCTTGCCGCCAGAGGTTTTAGGGAAGATGCTGAAACATCCCTTAACTGATGCTGGCCTAAAGAACTTTTTAGCTGATTGGGAAAAGCTCAAGAAAGAAAACCCAAGTATCCGAATCTAGTGTTTAATTGTTAGTGCTAAATACTAATGTTTTCCAATCCATTGATATCTATACTCTTCATCAAATAACTCAGATCTGATGTCATTATCAGTTATCTGGGTATGTAGTCTAGTCTCGAAAAACCCTAGACTTCCTTTGTAGGGTATTGGAACTCTAAGTTCTTTTGGATTCCTAAGCAAAAAGCCGTACTTATGGTGGAAAAACTCCTCACTAGCTAGGTGCTTCTTATAGTCAGATTTGAGTTCACCTAGTGAAGTGTACACTTTTACATCATAAAGTTCCACTTTTCCTATAATGACACCGGTTCTCAGTCTTGTTTCATCAATGCCTAATCTCTTACAGGCCTCCTTCTTCACTTTGAGTGGTGCGTGAACAAGAAATTCGCCTCTAAATCCTGTGTTCCATGTTCTTAGCTCCATCGTTTTTTTCTCATTCATTATTAGATCAGCATATGGCTGTGAAACTGAGAGACACTTCATTCCTAGTCGGTCCTTAAAACATTCAAGACTCGTTTTGGAATCTCGTTCAATCTACTTACTGCAAGAGTACGTTCGTAGCCTAGCCGTCTTAGATTGTTTGCGATTACCGTGGCATCCGCTATGTCTGGACCTAATCCTATTGCAACCATACTTATATCCAATAATTTGAAATCTCTCATCATAGATCGAACGGCATCGGGGTCTGATGGTTCTCCATCTGTCAACGTGAGGAAAATATCTGGTTTCTTTGACCTAAGAGTTGGTAGTAACAAGGAATAAACTTCAGCTAATGGCGTACTTCCATTTGCTTTTATTTGTGCAAGTCGCTTTGCGGCAGTGTTATTCCATTTGAGATTTGCGGGTTTTATTAACCAGCAAACAACCTGCTTTTGTTCAGTGTTAAAGGCGTAAACGGAAAACTTTACTTTCAAATATTCGAGCACTTCGCAAAGTGCTAATGTAGCTTTCTTGTATTGTATCTCTTGACCAGCTATACTCGAAGAATGATCAAGAAGTATCACAATTTTGGTTTTAATTGCTATTTTCTTATCTGTAATGAAGGGATTATGACCTTCCAAAAAAGTTTCTTCATCAAACTCGTCGCCAGCTAACACATGTTGTTCTTTCCAACCAGACTTCCACTCCTTGAATCTTGTTTTGAGATTATTTATTAAATCTGCATCGTAGATCTTTGTTTCATCTACATTTGTTAACTTTGGTATGCTTACTCCTACCACCTCGCTGCTTAATCCTCTGTTTTCGCTTTTCTTTGCCTCCTCTAATAATACCTTAAACTCCTCAAATACTGGCTTGCCCTCAACAATTCTCTTAGGATCTAATTCACCGAAATCACTTTCCCGATATTTTGCTATTTTACTTAATGTCTTAACAAAATCTTGTTCTGACATGGCTATCCCTGAAGTAATTTTTGGCATCGATATTGGAATTGTAAGGAGAGGATCAATTTCCAAGATCTTGATTATTTCTGAAACTTTCTTCTCGAGCCAATCCGTTCCGTATCTTTTCTCAATTGCTTCCTTTACAGCTTCTATAGCCACCTTACATGCTCTTTGAATTTTCTCAAATGAGCTTGCTGAAAGTTCTCCTTTTATGTCGCCGAGGAGGAAATACTGGGCAAACCCTTCAACAATTCTGGCATTTCCATACAACGTGTTTAGTAATGGTCTGTAAAGCCAGGCACATCCATAACTGAAGATTATCTCTTCATCCATACCTTGCCAGTAAGATCGCCCAACAGTCTCAATTCTCCTAGTTTCCAATGTGTTAAGAATGAAACCAAAAGCATGATCATTGCTCAAAATTTTACTAGAATGTTTGATTCGCATAGCCTCATACCAAAGAGCAGTTCGAAACTGTCTATATTTTTGAAAGTCAGTTCCCTGATATCGTTCTAGTGGAAACATTAGGACTTTATTTTCTCGTATATTAGATTGAACTTCCTTTTGCTCTGTGATGCTTACTGTAACTTTTTCTTTTCCAGACCATCTTCTAACTAGAAACGTAGCAATCTCAAGTAGTGAATCGTTTCTGAGATGTAATGACTGCATCAATTACCAAGCATCGAGGTGATGACATCATTTACTTTTTGGTACTCTACGCTTCCCCATTGAGCATATATGTTGGCAAAAACAATATCCGCCGCTTGCCTTGGCTTCATGCCAGCATTAAGTACTTTGCCAAACGCGATGGTCTCACGTAGACTAGGAGAATAATATAATTCCTCCACTGCAGCCGCTTGCCTCAAAATATTTGCCAATTTTATACCTTGCAGGATCTCCTTTTCATGAGAACCAGAAACATACTTCTTTACTATTTGAAGCTCTGTTTCTTCAGGAGGATAATCTAATTTAATTCTCACTGGAAATCTACTCAATAATTGTGGAGGCAATTCTTTTGTACCAACATGTGATAATGGATTGATTGTTGCAGTGACAAACCATTCTTTTGCAGCTTCGATTAATTCTCCGCCTGCTTCCTTTAGAACAATTTGTCTCCTGTCATCAAGAGCCTCATCAAGTCGGAGTAACACGTCAGCCTCTGCAGCATTTAGCTCGTCTAGGTAAAGCATACTGCCTTCTTTCATAGATCGTACCAGAATACCATGTTCGAATCCTATTGCGCCGCTATCCAATGTCTTGGATCCAACGAGATGACTTTCACGTGTTCTTAAACTAAAGTTAATAGACTCAAGCTTGGCTCCCTTTCTTGCTGCAAATTCCCTCGCTAGGGTTGTCTTACCAGTGCCCTTAGGTCCTATTATCAGGACAAATAAACCGGCTTCATGTGCTTTGTCTAAAACTTCAAAGGAATTATTCCAATCTATGTATAATGATTCTGTAAGCACAATAGATTCAGGTTTGTTCCTTAATTTAAAAATGTCTTAATCTCTTGTAGCGTGGCAGTCAAGTTAATCTTGAAGATAAGGAGTAATGTAACTAGTGAGAAATAAAACTCGATATTTGTGCGGATTAGTAATTTGTCTAGTTGTTATATCCAGTATTTTGTCTCATATTAATGGAGAGCAACTCCGAATTCCCCCTTGGATTAAAAACACTGCAAGGTGGTGGCATGAAGGAAGTATAGATGATTCTGAATTTGTGAGAGGAATACAATATCTTATACAAAACAAAATTATGATCATCCC
>Ga0066710_100006243_pt1 | contig 11076 bp, 12 predicted proteins | sample GraSoiAngelo_159_FD_79666 | JGI IMG/M metagenome (GOLD analysis project Ga0066710, IMG submission 79666) | Grasslands soil microbial communities from the Angelo Coastal Reserve, California, USA - 14_1009_16_40cm | ecosystem: Environmental > Terrestrial > Soil > Grasslands | place: USA...
GCGGGGACCGTGAGCACGACTTTGACCGAGGGTGGCCTGACACAAGCGCGGGTGGCTCCGGATGCCCGCTCAGACCGTTTCGAGATGCGGGTGGCTCCGGACGTCCGTCCAGACCGTCTCGGCATGCCTGTGGCTCCGGACGCGCGGCCTGTGCGCATCGCCTGGTGTCAGTACGGGATCAGGTTTGCGGCGGCGATCGAGGTTGGGCGGATCTTCGCGACGCAGTTCCATCCGGAGAAGAGCCAGCGGTGGGGCCTGCGCATGCTCGAGAACTTCGCCGCGATCGTGAAGGACGGCGCGTGATCGTCATCCCGGCGGTCGATCTCCGAGACGGGCGGTGCGTGCGCCTCCGCCAGGGTCGCAGCGACCAGGAGACCGTCTTCTCGGACGACCCGCTCGAGGCCGTGCTCCGCTGGAAGAAGCTCGGCGCCGAGCGGCTCCACGTGGTCGATCTCGACGGCGCATTTGCCGGCGAGCCCCGGCAGAGCGCGCTCGTCACGAAGATCATCGCGGCGATGGCCCCGATCCCGGTCGAGGTCGGTGGCGGCCTGCGCGACCTCCGGGCCGTCGAGTCGGTCCTCGAGACCGGCGCGCGATGGGCCGTGGTCGGCACGCGGGCCACGCGCGATCCGGCATTTTTGCGCGACGTCTGCCGGCGCCACCCAGGGCGGATCGTCGTGGCCGTCGATGCGCGCGGGTCGCGCGTGGCGGTCGAGGGCTGGACGGCGGTCGTCGACGACACGGCGGTGGAGGTCGGAGCGCGGGCGCGCGACGCCGGCGCAGCGGCCCTGCTCTACACCGACGTGAGCCGCGACGGCACCGAGCTCGGCCCCAACGTCGAGGACACCGCGGCGCTCGCGCGCGAGGTCGGCCTGCCCGTCCTCGCCTCGGGAGGCGTCGGCCGAGTCGAAGATCTGAGGAAGCTGGCGGCGATCGCCGGTGTCGCCGGGACCGTCGTCGGCCGCGCCCTCTACACCGGCGCGATCGATCTTCGCGAAGCGCAGGCCGCGGTCGCCTCGAGCGGTTGACCGTGCTCGCCAAGCGCGTCATCCCCTGCCTCGACGTCAAGGACGGTCGCGTCGTCAAGGGCGTGCAGTTCGTCGACCTGCGCGACGCCGGGGACCCCGTCGAGACCGCGCTCGCGTACGATGCCCAGGGCGCCGACGAGCTGGTGTTCCTGGACATCACCGCCTCGCACGAGGCCCGCGACATCATGCTGGACGTCGTGCGCCGTACCGCCGAAGGTATCTACATGCCGCTGACGGTCGGCGGGGGTATCCGCTCGGTCGACGACGTGCGGCGGCTGCTCCGGGCGGGGGCTGACAAGGTCTCGCTGAACACGGCCGCCCTGGATCGCCCCCCAGTGATCCGCGAGGCGGTCGAGCGCTTCGGCAGCCAGTGCATCGTCGCCGCGATCGACGCCCGGCGGGAGCAGAGCCGGCCAGGCGAGCCGGCGCGGTGGGGCGTCTACACCCACGGTGGGCGGCGGCCGGCCGGGCGCGACGCGGTCGAGTGGGCGCGTGAGGCGGTGGCCCTTGGCGCGGGCGAGATCCTCTTGACGAGCATGGATCGCGACGGAACCAAGGACGGCTACGATCTGGAACTCACGCGGGCGGTGTCGCTGGCGGTGTCGGTGCCGGTGATCGCCTCGGGTGGCGCGGGCTCCCTCGAGCACCTCTACGAGGGGCTCGTGGAGGGATGCGCCGACGCGGTGCTGGCGGCGTCGATCTTCCACTTCGGCACCCACACGATCGCCGAGGCGAAGGCGTACTTACGAGAACGGGGAGTCGAGATGCGGTGCGAGCCGTGACGCTCGACGAGCTCAAGTTCGACGACCAGGGGCTGATCCCCGCCGTCGTCCAGGAGGTCGATACCGGCGAGATCCTGATGGTCGCGTGGATGGACCGCCCGGCCGTCGAGGCCACACTGGCCAGCGGTCTGTCCCACTTCTGGTCGCGCTCGCGGGCGAAGCCCTGGCGGAAGGGCGAGACGTCCGGACACATCCAGCACGTCCACTCGGTCTTCGCCGACTGCGACGCCGACGTGCTGCTCGTCCAGGTCCACCAGGAGGGCGTCGCCTGCCACACGGGCCAGCGGACGTGCTTCTTCACGCCGCTGAAGGACGGCGAGCAGATCGCGCTGCGCTCCGCTCCGGCCGGGATGCTGGAGCGGCTCGAGCGTACCATCGAGCAGAGGAAGGCGAATCGGCCGGCGGGATCGTACGTCGCGGGCCTTCTGTCGGCGGGCGAGGCCGAGGTATGCCGGAAGGTCGGCGAGGAGGCGACCGAGGTGATCACGGCGGCGCTGGGCGGTCAGGGAGACCGGCGTGTAGTGGAAGAGGTCGCCGACCTGTGGTTCCACACCCTTGTGCTGCTCGGGGCGCGGGGGATTCCGCTCCGCGAGGTCTTGAAAGAGCTGGCGCGCCGGCACGCGGGACGGACCATCCCGGATCGGTAGCGATCACGTGTGCCGCGCTCCCGCGGCGCTCGTACTCGTGGCCATGATCGCGTTGGCTGCGTGCGCCGGGCGGCGGATCGAGAACGGCATCTACCACTCACCGAAGGGCTACCGAGTGGCGCTGCCGAGCCCCGCATGGGTCGTGGCCGAGGCGAGCCGGGCGGACCTGGAGCTCCGTCACCACGGCGGCGGAGCGGCGATGCTGGCGAACGCCGAGTGCGACGAGCGGTCGACGGCGCGCAGCGGTGACCTGCTGCTGCGCCAGTTGTTGATCGGGATACGAGACCGCGCAACCATCACGCGGGAGGAAGTCTCGCTGAACGGGAGGCGCGCCGTTCACCGAGTGCTCGACGGGCGGCTCGCCTCCCCCGACGAGCCGACGCGGATCGAGGCGTACGTGATGAAGGACGAGCGCTGCGTCTACGATTTCGTCTACGTCGCGCCGCCGCCGTCATTCGAGTCGTGGCGCCCCGACTTTCTCAGGTTCGTCGAGAGCTTCGAGAAGGAGCGAGCCGACTGATGGAAGCCTACCTGCGACGCACCGCCGTGTGGTACGGCGGCGTCGGCCTCCTGACCGGCAAGGTGTTCCGGAGCCTCGCGCTGCCGCCAAAGTACTTCCGCCTGGTGGTCCAGGAGATCGAGACCATGGGCGTGCGGTCGCTCGGCGTGGCGCTGACCGCCGCGACCTTCACCGGCATGGTCTTCACGATCCAGAGCGCCGTCAACATGGCCCGCTTTGGCGCCGAGAGCTACGTCGGCCCGATCGCCGCGCTCGCGATCCTCCGCGAGCTCGGGCCCGTCCTGACCGCGATCCTTGTCGGCGGGAAGGTCGCGTCGGGGATCACGGCCGAGCTCGGCTCGATGAAGGTGACCGAGCAGATCGACGCGCTCCGGACGCTCGGCGTGAACTACATCAAGCGCCTCGTGGTTCCCCGGGTCCTGGCAGCGCTGGTGGTGTTTCCGCTGCTCACGGTGCTGGCTGACGCGCTCGGCGTGCTGGGCGGCATGGTGATCATGTACCTCGAGCGCGGCGCCGACATGTACGCCTACTGGAACATCACGACGTACTGGGTGGTGCCCAAGGACTTCGTGACCGGCGTCGGCAAGTCCGTATTCTTCGGCGCGCTCGTGACGCTCATCGGCTGCTACAACGGCCTCAGCACGGAGGGCGGGACAGAAGGGCTCGGGCGGGCCACCACGGCCACGGTCGTCCACGTGACCATGGCGGTCATCGTCTCCGACTTCTTCCTGACCAAGCTCTTCCTGACGCTGTTTTACTAGAACTATGTCGGACGGCATGGTCGAGGCGGTCGACGTGAGGAAGAACTTCGACTCGACCGAAGTCTTGAAAGGCGTGTCGTTCACGCTGACCAAGGGCGAGACCCTGGTCATCATGGGTGGCAGCGGCGCCGGCAAGACGGTTCTGCTCCGGCTGGTGGCGGGCCTGATCCGCCCCGAGGGCGGCCGGCTCCGGGTCTTCGGGCGCAACATCGAGCACCTGACGGAAGAAGAGCTGCTCCCGATCCGGCGGCGGATGGGCTACGTGTTCCAGGGCGCCGCGCTGTTCGATTCGCTGTCGGTCCGAGAGAACGTCGCGTATCCTCTCCGCGAGCACACCAGTCTCGGGGAGGCGGAGATCGCCGACCGCGTCGTCCGGAACCTGTCGGTCGTGGGTCTCTCGAGCGAGGTGCTGCCGCTCCTGCCGTCCGAGCTGTCCGGCGGCATGCGGAAGCGGGTGGGGATCGCCCGCGCGCTGTCCGTCGAGCCGGAGATGCTGTTGTTCGACGAGCCGACGGGCGGACTCGATCCAACGAACTCGAGGCTCGTGGCCGATCTCATTCTCCAGCTGCGCCATGGGGTGTGCGACACGGCGATTGTCGTCACCCACGACATCGACCTGGCGAGAACGGTCGCGGACCGTGTGGCCGTCCTCATCGACGGCCGGTTCGGCGCCCTCGGCCCGTCCTCGGCGGTGTTCTCCGGGGACGATCCGGCGGTCCGGGCCTTCCTGGCCGGAGCGGCCCACTAGGCCGCGCGAGGTGAACACATATGGTGGGTACCAATGAATGACGACCGGCGCGAGATCGGGCTGAAGCTTCGCGTCGGCATCTTCGTCCTGGTCGCGCTCGCCGCCTTCCTCGGCATGGTCTACGCGCTCGGAGCCCGGGCGCGGCTGTTCGAGGCGCGCTACACCATCCACGCTGATTTCAACGAGGTGGGTGGCCTGGTGGAAGGCGCGACGGTGCGACTGGCCGGCGTGCAGATCGGGCGCGTGGTGGACGTGCGGCTCCCGAGCGAGCCGGGCGGCAAGGTGCGCGTCGAGCTCAACATCGCCCGGCGCTACTCCGACCGGATCCGCAAGGACTCGGTCGCCCGCATCGAGACCCAGGGGCTGCTCGGAGACCGGATCGTGGAGATCACCGGTGGGACCACGACGGTGCCGGCGCTCGCTCCGGGCGAGGCGCTGGCCACGCGGGATCCGTCCGACTTCGCCAGGGTGATGGCCGAAGGCGCCAGCACGGCGAAGGACGTCGCGGCGCTCGCGTCTTCGTTGCGCGAGACGGTCGACCGGGTGAACAAATCGGGGCTCGTGGAGGACGCCGCCACGACCGTCAACAAGCTCGGCCGAGCCGTCGATCAGATCGAGCACGGCCGTGGCTGGGCGCACGTGCTTCTGTACGAGGAGCCGGTCGCGCTGCGACGGGTGAACGAGCTGATCGCGACGGCGCAAACGATGGCCGAGCGGGTCGAGAAGGGGCAGAGCGCGGCCGGCGTCCTCATCTCCCCCGAGAGCACCGCCGCGGCGAAGCGATTCGTGGCCGCGATCGATCGGATCAGCGCCGTGGTCGAGCACCCGGAGCGCGATGGGGGATTGCTGCCGGGCCTCCTGTTCGATCCGAAGTACAAGCCGGTGCTCGAGGACCTCCGGATGGTTTCCCACAACCTCCGCGAGGTATCCGATCGCGTGGCGGGCGGCCGCGGCACGCTGGGCAGCCTGGTGGCGGACTCGGGGGACGGCGGTGACCTCAAGCTGGCGATGCAAGACCTCAAAGCTTCGGTCGCCAACCTCCGGGCGATCAGCGACAAGATCAACCAGGGCGAAGGTACGGTGGGGGCGTTGCTGGCCGACCCCACGCTCTACGAGCGCCTCGTCTCCATCCTCGATGGCGCGCAGCGGAGCTTCCTGCTGCGATCGCTGATCCGTGGCCTCGGGGACGGCAAAGGAGCGACGTCGAAGGATGACGGCACGCGACGCTAGCGCCTACCGCTGCCAGCAGTGCGGGTTCGCGAGCGCCAAGGCGGGCACGTGTCCGGACTGCCTGCGCGCCGGCGCCGGCTGGGTCCAGCTCGTCGAGGAGCGTCCGCGCCCCGCGCGCGGCAAGCGCGGGAGCGTCGCGCCGTCGCAAGGCCCCCGGCCGCTCAAGGACATCTCCATGCAGCACGACAACCGCGTGCGCACCGGGATCGGCGAGCTCGATCGGGTGCTCGGCGGCGGCGTCGTCCAGGGATCGCTGGTGCTCATCGGCGGCGACCCGGGAGTCGGCAAGAGCACGCTCCTGCTCCAGGCCGCGTGCGCGCTCGCCCAGAGCGCTCCACCCGTGCTCTACGTCACCGCCGAAGAGTCGGCGGCCCAGGTGAAGATGCGCGCCGACCGGCTCGGCGTCGCGAGCGATCGGCTGCTCTTGCTGGCGGAGACCGATCTATCGGTTGTTCAGACGAACCTCGATGACGTGAAGCCGCGTGGCCTCGTCGTCGACTCCATCCAGACCGTCTTCCTCCCCGACCTCGAGTCCGCGCCGGGCAGCGTGGCGCAGGTGCGCGAGTGCGGGGCGCGTCTGATGACGCTGGCCAAGGGTCGGTCCATCGCGACGTTCCTGGTCGGTCACGTCACGAAGGAAGGCGCCATCGCGGGGCCGCGGGTCCTCGAGCACCTCGTCGACACGGTGCTGTACTTCGAGGGTGAGCAGCACCACGCGTACCGGGTCCTCCGCGCGGTGAAGAACCGGTTCGGCTCCACGAATGAGATCGGCGTGTTCGAGATGGCGGAGGGTGGGCTCGCCGAGGTCAAGAACCCATCCGGATTCTTCCTCGCCGAGCGTCCGCAAGGAGCGCCCGGCTCGGTCGTGGTCTCGAGCCTCGAGGGGACGCGGCCGGTGCTGCTCGAGCTCCAGGCGCTCGTGGCGCGCGCGTCGGCCGCCATGCCGCGGCGGACGGTCCTCGGCGCCGACTACAATCGGGTGTGCCTCCTGCTGGCGGTGCTGGAGAAGCGCGCGGGCGTTCCGCTCGGGAGCCAGGATGTGTTCGTGAACGTCGCGGGTGGCGGCCACGTGACCGAGCCCGCCGCCGACCTCGGCATCGTCATCGCGGCGGCCTCGAGCTACCTGGACCGCCCGGTACCCCCTGACGTGCTCGTGCTCGGCGAGGTCGGGCTTACCGGTGAGGTTCGCGCGGTCGCCGGGCTCGAGCAGCGCCTGCGTGAAGCGGCCGCCCACGGCTTCCGCCGCGCCATCGTCCCGCGGAGCAATCTTGTCGAGCCGGCCAAGGCGCCGATCGACGTCCGCGGGGTGGCGACCGTCGGCGACGCCCTGGCCGCGGTGCTGGGCGAGGGCGACGCCGCGTGAGGCGCGTGAGCGTGGTGCCGCGCAATGCGAGCCGCAGCCGCCAGCGAGGCGAGCCAACGAACACGATCGCCGTCGTCATCCCGGCGGGCGGGGTTGGTGCCCGCTTCGGGGCGCATACGCCGAAGCAGTTCATGAAAATCGGGCGCGTTCCCGTCGTGACGATGACGCTCGGCCACTTCGTGCGCCATCCGGGCGTGGGGGCGATCGTGGTGGCGGCGCCGGAGGCGCACGTCGAGCGCACCCGCCGCGCGCTGTCGTCCCTGGCTCGCCGCGTGCCGGTCTCGGTGGTGGTCGGGGGTGGATCGCGCCAGGACTCGGTGTGGCTCGCGATGCGGGCGGTGCCCGAGCACGCCGAGATCATCGTCGTCCACGACGCGGTCCGTCCGTTGATCTCCGATCGCCTCATCGCGGACGTCGTCGGAGCCGCGGTGGAGTTCGGCGCCGCGATCTGCGCCCTGCCCGTCGTCGAGACCGTCAAGCGCGTGCGGAACGACGTGGTCGAGGCGACGCTCGATCGCTCGGAGCTCTGGGTGGTCCAAACCCCGCAGGCGTTCCGCGCCGACCTCCTTCGCGAGGCGCACGAGAAGGCGCGCCGCGACGGCGTGGTCGGAACCGACGACGCGATGCTCGTCGAACGGCTCGGGCATCCGGTGCGGGTAGTGCGCGGGCTGGTCGAGAACGTGAAGATCACCGTACCGGACGACCTGCGGCGAGTCCGCCGAGCGGGCTCCCGGTGACGCGCATCGGTCTGGGGTTCGACCTCCACCCGTTCGTCGCCGGCCGGCCGCTCGTTCTGGGTGGCGTCACCGTCGAGTCCGACCGCGGGCTCGGCGGTCATTCCGACGCCGACGTGCTGTCGCACGCGGTCGGCGAGGCGCTGCTCGGAGCGGTGGCGCTCGGCGACCTTGGCCGCCACTTCCCCGATACCGACGAGCGCTACCGCAACATCTCGAGCCTGGTCCTGCTCCGCCGTGTCGTCGAGCTGGTGAGCGCGCACGGGGGCCGGCTCGTCAACGTGGATGCGACCCTGCTCGCTCAGGTGCCACGCCTCGCCCCGCTGCTGCCGGAGATGGCCAAACGGCTTGCCGACGTGCTGGGGCTCGCGATCGACCGGGTGAGCGTCAAGGCGAAGAGCCCCGAAGGGCTCGGCCTGCTCGGCCGCAAGGAAGGCATGGCCGCGATGGCGGTCGTGAGCGTCGAGGTGACCGAATGATCCGGATCTACAACACGATGACACGGACGAAGGAGGAGTTCGTCCCGCTGGCCGCTCCTCACGTCGGCATGTACGTGTGCGGGGTGACCGTGTACGATCAGTCGCACGTCGGCCACGCGCGAAGCGCGATGGTCTTCGATGTGATTCGCCGTTACCTGACCTTCAAGGGTTACCAGGTCACGTTCGTCAAGAACTACACCGACGTCGACGACCGTATCATCAAGCGGGCGAGCCAGGAGGGCGTCACCGCGCGCGAGTTCGCGGAGCGCTTCATCGCCGCCGAGCGCGCCGACATGGCCTCGCTCGGGGTCCTGGCCCCCGACGTCGACCCGAAGGCGACGGAGCACGTGCCCCAGATGATCGAGCTCATCAGCCGGCTGGTGGCGTCCGGTCACGCCTACCCGATCGACGGCGACGTGTATTTCGAGATCCGTCGCTTCCCGTCCTACGGCCGGCTCTCCGGGAAGAATCTCGACGAGCTCCTCGCCGGCGCGCGCGTCGAGGTCGACGAGCGCAAGCGCGATCCGCGTGATTTCGCGCTCTGGAAGGGCGCCAAGCCCGGGGAGCCGGCGTGGGACAGCCCGTGGGGGTCGGGACGCCCCGGCTGGCACATCGAGTGCTCGGCGATGGCGATGCAGTACCTGGGAGAGTCGTTCGATCTCCACGGCGGCGGCGAGGACCTGATCTTTCCCCACCACGAGTGCGAGATCGCCCAGGCCGAGGCGTGCACCGGCCGGCCGTTCGCCCGCTACTGGGCGCACAACGGAATGGTCAATATGGGCAAGGACAAGATGTCGAAGTCGCTCGGCAACACGTTGAACATCCGGGAGGTCGTCAAGCGTCACGATCCCGACGCGCTCCGGCTCTGGGTGCTCGGGACGCACTATCGCAACATGATCGAGTGGTCCGAGGAGCGGGTCGAAGAGAGCGCGCGCGCCCTCGACCGGTTCGCGCGCCTCCGGCGTGACGCGACCGCCGTGCGCGGCGGCGCGGCCGCGGCCTCGCTGCCCCCCGCCTTCGCCGAGTTCCGCCCACGCTTCGCGCGGGCGATGGACGACGACTTCAACACGCCGCAAGCGCTCGCCGCGCTCTTCGACTTCGTGCGGGCGCTGGCCGAGGCCCGCGACCGCGGGCCTGCGGTCATCGCGCCGGGCGGCGGGTTCGTGGCCGGAGTCGACGAGCTCGTGCAGCTGGCGCGTGTCCTCGGGCTCTTTGGCCGCGACGCCGCGGCGGAGGGTCCGCCGGCCGAGGTCGAACGACTGGTCGTCGCGCGCGGCGAGGCGAGGGCGCGCCGTGACTTCAAGCGCTCGGACGAGCTGCGCGACGAGATCGCACGGCTTGGCTGGCTCGTCGAGGACACCTCGGCGGGGCCGCGGCTCACCCCGAAGGGGTCGTGATGGCGGAGGGCCGCGTCTACGGCCGCAACCCGGTGCTCGAGCTGCTGCGGGCGCGTGGCCGGCGTGCGGACGAGGTCGCGGTGCTGGCCGGCGCGCGAGGGCCACTGACGGAGGTCGTCGCCCTGGCGCGGCGCGCGGGGGTGAAGGTCGCCTACCGCACGCGCGACCAGCTCACCGCGATGGCCGGATCGGACCGGCATCAAGGCGTGGTCGCGCGCGTGGCCTCGGCGGAGTATGTCGATCTCGCCGCGCTCCTCGAGATCCCCGGCGCTCGGGGGCAGACGCCGTTCTTCGTCGCCCTGGATCAGATCCAGGATCCGCGGAACTTCGGCGCCCTGCTCAGGACGGCCGAAGGGTTCGGCGCCCACGGCGTGATCGTGCCGAAGCACCACCAGGTTGGCCTCACGGACGCCGCGGCCCGGGCCGCGATGGGCGCGGTCGAATACCTTGCGGTCGCGCGTGAGACGAACCTGGTCAATGCCGTTGAAGTACTGAAGAAATCCGGCATTTGGGTCTACGGCGGCGTCACAGGGTCGGGTGTTCCCGTGTGGGCAGCCGACCTGACCGGGCCTCTCTGCGTGGTTCTGGGGAGCGAGGGCGAGGGACTCCGCTCTCACGTCGCGCGAGCCTGTGACGTCCTGGTCACGATCCCGATGCTTGGACGGGTGGGGTCGCTGAACGTTGCGGCTGCCGGCGCCGTCATCTTTTACGAGGTGGCGCGACAGCGAAGTTCTAAGGGTAAATCGCTTGACTTATCGGAAAGTCAAGCCTAGTGTGAAGTTTTGTCTGTGCTGGCGTAGCTCAGGGGCAGAGCAACTGCCTTGTAAGCAGTGGGTCGGGGGTTCAAATCCTCCCGCCAGCGCCAGCCTTTTCGAGGAGTTATCAGTGCGTGCCGGCGGATTCGGGGAGGTACCCAAGTGGCCAAAGGGGGCAGACTGTAAATCTGCTGGCAAGCGCCTTCGGGGGTTCAAATCCTCCCCTCCCCACCATTGTAGCGGGTGCCACGAGGTCGGCTCGAACCGAGGGTGGGCTGAGAAGGATACGGGTGGCTCCGTACAAGGCGCGGGAATAGCTCAGTGGTAGAGCGCCAGCCTTCCAAGCTGGGGGTCGCGGGTTCGAATCCCGTTTCCCGCTCCAAGTCTCGCGCAAGCGCCCATGTAGCTCAGTCGGCAGAGCGCGTCCTTGGTAAGGACGAGGTCTCCGGTTCAATCCCGGACATGGGCTCCAGGATCTATATCGCTACCGCCAACGGGAGGGCGTGAGGAATGGCGAAGGCGAAGTACGAGCGGACGAAGCCGCACGTGAACGTGGGGACGATCGGGCACATCGATCACGGCAAGACGACGTTGACGGCGGCGATTACGAAGGTGCTGCACACGAAGAACAA
>Ga0066710_100006244_pt1 | contig 11076 bp, 11 predicted proteins | sample GraSoiAngelo_159_FD_79666 | JGI IMG/M metagenome (GOLD analysis project Ga0066710, IMG submission 79666) | Grasslands soil microbial communities from the Angelo Coastal Reserve, California, USA - 14_1009_16_40cm | ecosystem: Environmental > Terrestrial > Soil > Grasslands | place: USA...
CCGCGCCCGCGGACCGGGCCGCGCCCGCCGCCTCGCGACATCGAACCCGATGAGTTCTGTATTTCCCGGTGGTCTGTACAGGTGGAAGACAGCCAGGGACCACCGAGGAAGTGACATGAGCCATGATCACCACAGTCGACCCCATCACCACCACCCGCGCGGCGGCGCTGTTCCTGAGCACCCTGTGCGTCGCCGACAACCCGAGCACGGCCGAGGTCGTCGGCGCCATCGAGCGCGCGCTGCGTACCCACGGCGGCAGCGCGGGCTGTGCGGCCGATGTCGCGCAGGCCTACGGCGACCACCCTGAGCTGGCCGCGCCCCGGATGCGCTGGGCGCGTCGGCTGGTCGGCCTGGTGTTCCCCGAGCCGGGCGGGTACGCCCTCGCCGCCTGATCAGGGGTGCCAGGTACCCGTGACCGCGTCGATCGTCCAGTGCGCGTGCCAGGCCAGCGACACGCTCGTACCCTGCACGGTCAGCGGCAGCCAGATGTACGGCGAGGTACCCAGGCTCGACGGGATCCAGCGGTCGCCCATGAACATGTACGTCGCGCCCTTGCTGCCCACCACCGGCAGCACGAACGTGGTCTGCGAGTTGAACGTCTTGGAACCCTTGGGCGCGAACAGCTTCCACGCCGCCCAGCCCTTCGACAGCGAGGTCGACGTCGTGTACTCGTTGTCGTTGGTCCGCCAGCCGGTGCGGTGCGAGCCGAGGACGTAGTACCGCCCGGCGACCTTGAAGATGGCCGGCGCCTCGAAGTCGTCCAGCACGGTCACCAGGCTCGCGATGCGCAGGAAGTCCGCCGACAGCCGGTACATCCGCAGCTTGCCGGCCGCCCGCGCCTCGCTGAGCAGGTACGCGGCGCCGTCGTCGTCCACGAACAGGGTGATGTCCAGGCTGATGTTGCCCTGCGGCTTGAAGCTGCCCCGGTAGGTGTAGCTGCCGCAGACGGTCGGGCTGGTCGCCACGCCGACCTTGGTGACGGTGTGCCCGGGGTCGTCGACGTGCATGTACATCACGTACTGCTTCGTCGCCGGGTTGAAGATGACCTTGGGTCGCTCGATGACCCGGTTGGGTCCGAGGTCGCCGCTCTTCTGCCGGGTCAGCACGTTGGCCACGAACTTCCAGTGCGCCAGGTCGGTCGAGGAGTAGCAGGGCACGTTGCGGAAGACCGCGTTGTCCTGGCTCTCCCCGGTCTTGTCCTCGCCGAACCAGTACCACGTGGCGCCGACCTTGATCATGCCGCCGCCGTGCGCCTGGATCGGCCGGCCCGCGGTGTCCTTCCAGGCGGTACCCGGACTGATGGTGACCTCGGCCGCCGACGCCGGCAGCGTGGCAAGAGCCACCACGGCAGCCACTCCCAGCGTCGCGAGCCCAATCAGCGTGCGCCTCATCCGATGAATGTCATCGATGCGTCGCTAGGCCGTCAAGGCTTCATTCCACCTCCGCGCTGCCAGTTACCCGCAGCTTGCGCCGGGCCCGCTCATAGAACGTGGTACCGCCCAGCCGCACCACCTGGGCGGCGGCCCGGGTCGCGGTGACCGGCAGCGCGTCGCCCGGCCCGACCTCGCCGCGTACGATGCCGTCCACCTCGACCGCGAGGCGGCCGCTGGTCGGCAGCACGTCGAGGACGAGCTGCTCGTCCAGCGACAGCAGCAGCGACCGGTTGAACGCCGAGTGGGCGGCGGCCGCGCCGACCAGCAGCCCCTCCACGGTCGGCGAGACGATCGGGCCGCCGATGGAGAAGTTGTAGGCGGTGGAACCGGTCGGCGTCGACACGATCACCGCGTCGGCGGCGTACCGCACGAACCGGTGCCCCTCGACCGTGATCCCCACCGCCGCCAGCCCGTCCCCCGGTACCCGTACCAGGGCGATGTCGTTGAACGCCGAGCACGGGGTACCGTCCGGGAGCACCGTGCCCACCGCGGTCCGCGGCTCCACCGTGTAGCGATGTTCGTCGATTGCGGACAGCGCGGCCGGCAGCTCGTCGATGTCCACCTCGGCGAGGAAGCCCAGCCGGCCGACGTTCACCCCGAGCACCGGCGTCTTGCTCAGCTGCACCAGCCGCATCGCGCGCAGCATCGTGCCGTCGCCGCCGAGGCTGACCACCAGGCCGGCCCGGTCGACCAGTTCGGCCTCGGTGACCGCGACCGGTTCGACGTCGCAGGTCAGCCGCGTCACCTCGGCGGCGAGACCGAGCACCGTCACGTCCCGGGCCCGCGCCCAGCCGGCGATCGTCTCGACCGCGACGCCGCACTCCCGTCTGGGATGCAGCACCAGACCGACCGCGTGTACCAGGCCCATCGCGTCACTGTACGGTCCGCGCCCGGCGCAGGCACACTTGCGCACATGGGGTACCGGGTGCTGGCCGAGACGACGATGGTGGCGCACTTCGCGTTCATCGCCTTCGTCGTGACCGGTGGGCTGCTGGCCTGGCGCTGGCCGGTGGCGATCTGGCCGCACCTGGCCGCGGCCGGCTGGGGTCTGGCGATCACGGTGTTCCACCTGGACTGCCCGCTGACCTGGCTGGAGGACTGGGCACGGCGGCGGGCCGGCGAGCGCGGGCTGTCCGCCGGGTTCATCGACACCTACCTGACCGGGGTGATCTACCCGGCCCGGTACGCCGGCCTGATCCAGGTGCTGATCGGGGTGGTGGTCGTGGCCAGCTGGGTGGGGTTCGCGGTCCGCTGGCGGGCGACCGCCCGTTAGCCCTTCCCCGGCTTGCCCTGCTCCTCGTCGGACAGCTTGATCACCGTGGTGTCGTCCGGGCCGGGCGGGCGGTCCATGCCCGGGGGTACCCGGATCACCACGGTCTCCTCCTGGTGCGCGGGACGGGGCGGTGACATGACGGCCACGGCGGCGACGTCGGACTCCGACGGCGCCGCGGTGGTCGCCGGAGTGGCCGGGGGCGGCGGTACCCCGCGCTCGCTCTTCGCGCCGACCGGATCGATGACCTTGCCGGACAGGTACCCGCCACCGGAGATCCCCATCAGCACCAGCAGCGCGGCCGGGACCTGCGGCAGCCCGTGCGCCGGATGCGTGGTCAGCTCCAGCACGAAGTACCCGGTGGTGAGCAGGGTGAAGGCGAAGTACTGCGCGTCGAGCAGCGCGCCCCGGCCGTGGTCGTCGGACACCACCTCGCGCAGCCCGGGCAGCACGCCGACCGAGTCGGGACTGGCGGCCGGCGTCTTCACCTGGGCGGACGGTTCGGTGCCGACGGCTTCCGGGCTGCCCGCCTTGGGTACCGCCGGGTCCTCGGCGGCGCCGGTCTTCGCGTCGATCTGGCTGAGCGCCTTGAGCACCTGCTGCTTGGCGGCCACCGCCAGGGCGACCGGCCAGCCGAGCAGCACCAGGTACTCCCAGCGGAAGCCGGACCCCAGCAGGTCGCCGAACGACACGCCGGCCATCGGGTTGGCGGGGCAGCTGCCGCGGTGCGCCCCGGCGGCGGCCCACGGGCAGTTCGGCGTGCGCCCGACCAATAGCAGCAACAGCAGCCCGAAGGCCAGCGCGACGCTCCAGATCACCACCTGGACCTGGGAGGTCGAGGCCCGGCCGTCCGCGCCGACGACCAGCCCCTTGAGCCCGGAGCGGCGGAACTCCACGATGCGCCGGGCCCGCTCGGCCGGCTCCATCGTGGCCAGCGCCGCCGCGGTCGGCCGTTCCGGGGTACCCGGGGACAGCCGGATCGCCCAGTGCGTGCAGACCAGGGCGAGCACGACGATCGCGAGCGCGACGAGCGCCGCCCAGCGCGCGGTGAACCGGAACGCGAGCACGTCGCCGAAGCCGTACCAGCCGGCCACGCCGAGGACGCTGACCGTCCAGCCGAGGAGGATCAGGAGTGCGACGACGAGGACCAGAACCAGCCGCACCCGGCGGCGCCCACGCCGGCGTGGGTCATCCATCTCGTGGCCTCCTCCCCAGCCATGACCGAGCGTAGGAGTGGTCGATCGCGGTCACAACCCGGGCGGCTTGACGCCCACCCGGGCCGGTCGGTTACCGTGCAGTAACCCAAGGGAGGCGACAGTGCAGTTGGACGCGGCGGTGGCTCTGGTGACCGGCGGCGCACACGGTATCGGCGCCGGGATCGCCCGCCGGCTGGCCGGGCTCGGCGCCCGGGTGGTGGTCGCCGACGTCGACACCGCGGCCGGTAGTGCCCTGGCCGCCGAGCTGGGCGGGGTCTTCGTACCCTGCGACGTCGGCCGGTTCGCCGACAGCGGGCACGCCGTGGCCGAAGCCGTGCGCGCGTACGGCGGCCTCGACATCGTCGCCCTCAACGCGGGCGTGACGACCGGCTTCGGCGTCGGCGAGGACTTCGACCCGGAACGGTACCGCCGGGTCATGTCGATCAACCTGGACGGTGTGGTGTACGGCGCCCACGCGGCCCGGCCGGCGCTGCTGGCCCGCGGCGGCGGGGACATCGTCGCCACCGCCAGCCTCGCCGCGTTCGCCCCGACGCCGCAGGAGCCGGTCTACGCGGCCAACAAGGCCGGCGTCGTCGGCCTGGTCCGGGCGCTCGGGCCGGCCTGGGCCGGCGACGGGATCCGGGTCAACGCGCTGTGCCCGGCCTACGCCGACACCGCCATCGTCAACCCGTTCCGGTCGGCACTGGTCGACCGGGGCATCCCGTTGCTGGATGTCGACGACGTGGTCGACGCGTTCGTCGCGATACTTGCCGCGCGCCGGGCCGGCGAGTGCTGGTACGTTCAACCGGGCCGGCCGGCCGAGCCGTTCCGGTTCCCTCATGTGCCTGGTCCCCGACCGGCGCTCTCGCGCCAGGAAGGCTGACATCGTGCGCGCCATCCGCATCACCGAGTTCGGCGGTCCCGAGGTACTCACCCTGGCCGAGGTATCGGAGCCGGAGCCTCGCGACGGGCAGTTGCTGGTCGAAGTGAGCCGGGCCGGCATCAACTACGCCGACACGCACCAGGCGGAGAACAGCTACCTGGCGCCCAGCAAGCTGCCGTTGATCCCGGGCAGCGAGATCGCCGGGCGCACCGCCGACGGGCGGCGGGTGGTCGCGATGCTGGGCGGCGGCGGGTACGCCGAGCGGGCCGTGGTCGACCCGGCGGTGACCTTCGAGGTACCCGACGGCGTCGACGACACGACCGCACTGGCCATCGTCGTGCAGGGCAGCACCGCGTGGATGCTGCTGCGGCGCACCGTCAACCTGCGCGAGGGCGAGAGCGTCGTGGTACACGCGGCGGCCGGCGGGGTCGGCAGCCTCGCCGTCCAGCTCGCCAAGGCGTTCGGCGCCGGGCGGGTGATCGCCACCGCGAGCAGTGCCGACAAGCGCCAGCTCGCGCTCGACCTCGGCGCCGACGTCGCCGTCGACGCGCAGGCGCCGGACATGAAGGCGGCGCTGCGCGAGGCCAACGGCGGGCAGGGTGTCGACGTGGTGCTGGACATGACCGGCGGCCGGATCACCGACGAGAGCGTGGCCGCGCTGGCGCCGTTCGGCCGCCTCGCGTTCTACGGCATGGCCAACCGCCAGCCGCCCACCCCGGTCGCGCCGGCCAGCCTGTTGCTGCACTCGACCACGATCGGCGGTATGTGGCTGCCGCACGCGTTCCGCATCCCCGGCCTGATGAACGAGGCCATGGCCGAGCAGTTCGCGCTCGTTGCGGCCGGCCGGCTGCGGGCGATCGCCGGCGGCGAGTACCCGCTGTCCGAGGCCCGCCGGGCGCACGAGGACATGCGCGCCCGGCGTACCGTCGGCAAGCTCGTGCTCGACCCGTCGCGCTGACAGATCGCGGCCCTGACAGATCGCGCAGGGCCGCGAGGCGACGCGTGGCGCCTGCCGCTACGCGGCCTAGGTGATGTTGCCGCTACGCGGCCTGGGTGATGTTGACCAGCCAGGAGACGCCGAACCGGTCGATGCACATGCCGAACTCGTCGCCCCAGACCTGCTTCTCCATCGGCATCACGACGGTGCCGTCCGCGGCCAGCTGGTCGAAGTAGTCGCGCAGCTTCGTGTCGTCGCCGCTGAGGCTGACCGAGAAGCCGGAGATCGGGCGGGGTTCCATGTCGCTGGTGATGTCGGCGGCCATGACGCAGTACCCGTCGGGGGTCTCCAGCATGGCGTGCATGATCCGATCGGCGTCCGGCGAGTCCTTCGCACCGAAGTCGGCGAACGTGTTGGTGACCAGGTCGCCGCCGAGGACGCTCTGGTAGAACTCCATCGCCTGTCGGGCGGTGCCGTTGAAGTTGAGGTACGGGTTCAACCGGGATGCCATGCGGTCAACGTATCAGCCGCCGCGGGTACCGAGGAGATCATCCGGCTCCGCTGCGGTGAGCGGCTTGGCGAAGTGGTACCGCCGGCCGACCCTCGCCGCCCGGTAGCGGTCGTGCCATGATCAGCACATGTACGAGAACATCCCGGCGCTGGTCGGGCAGCTGGCGGCGGACCTCGCCCGGCTGCCCGAGGGCGACGCCCGCCGGTACTTCCACGCCACCTACCTGCGCACGACGCGGGCCGTGGCGCAGGAGATCGACCGGGGTGGGTTCGCCGACGGCGCCTGGCTGGAGCGCTGGGACATCGTCTTCGCCGAGCTGTACCTCGACGCCCTGCACGCGGACCTCGCCGGCGACCCGGTCTCCGAGCCGTGGCGCATCGCCTTCGACACCGCCGCCGAGCGGCCCGCCATGCCGCCGCTGCGACACGTGCTGCTGGGCATGAACGCGCACATCAACTACGACCTGCCGCAGGCGCTGGTCGCGGTGATCAGCCCGGCCGAGTTCGACGACCCGAAGCTGCGGGCCGGCCGGGCGGCCGACCACGCGCACGTCGACGAGGTGCTGCTGGCCCGGGTCGGCGCCGAGGACGACGAGCTGTCCGCGGTCACCCGGCGCAGCCTGCTCGACCGGCTCCTCGCGCCGCTGAACCGGGCCGCCACCAAGCGGCTGCTGACCGAGGCGCGGGCGAAGGTGTGGCGCAACGCGGTCGCGCTGGACCGGGCGCGGCGGGAGAGCCCGGGCCGGTACGCCACGGTACTGGCCGAACTGGAGGCGCTGTCCGCGGCGCGGCTGGCCGAACTCGTCGCGCCCGGGCAGGTGCTGCTCAAGCTGACCCGGCACGGTTTCGGCGTTGTCCTACCGGACGCACCAGCGGTTGCCCCGGGCGGTCCGGACGGGTAGGCAGGAAACTAGGCCGATCCCGGGAGGCATCAATGCTTCGACGTCCGCTCGCGCTTGCCATCCTCACGACCGCGGCGCTCGTCGCCGCTCCCGCCGGCCCGGCCGGCGCGTCCGCTCCCCCGCCCGCGTCCCCGGTGGCGGTCGGCTTCGGTGGCGCGGTCGCCACCGTCGACGCCGACGCCACCCGTACCGGCATCGAGGTGCTGCGGGCCGGCGGCAACGCGGTCGACGCGGCCGTCGCGGCGGCGGCCACGCTCGGGGTCACCGAGCCGTTCTCGTCGGGTATCGGCGGTGGCGGGTTCTTCGTCTTCTACGACGCGCGCAGCCACACGGTGCACACGATCGACGGCCGGGAGATGGCGCCGGCATCCATGGACGTCAACGCGTTCGTCAACCCGGCGACCGGCCAGCCATACGCCTTCCAGGAGGCGCGGGTCAGCGGCATCTCCGTCGGGGTACCGGGATCGCCGGCCACCTGGGCCGCCGCGCTGCACCGCTGGGGCACGATCTCGTTCCGGCAGGCGCTGCAGCCGGCCATCCGCACCGCGCAGCGCGGGTTCCTCGTCGATGCCACGTTCAACAGCCAGGTCGCCGGCAACCGCGACGCGTTCGGCCAGTTCAGCTCGACCAGCGCGCTGTACCTGCCGGGTGGCCAGCCGCCCGCCGTCGGCTCGACCTTCCGCAACCCGGACCTCGCCCGCACGTACCAGCTGCTGGCCCGCGAGGGTGTCGGCGCGCTGTACCACGGCCCGCTGGCCGGCGACATCGCCGACACCGTGCAGCACCCGCCGCTGTCGCCGACGCCGATCGGTACCTGGGCGTTCCCGATCCGGCCGGGTGGCATGACAACCGCCGACGTGGCGAGGTACCAGGCCCGGTTCCCGGCGCCCACGCACAGCCGGTACCGCGGCCTGGACGTGTACGGCATGCCGACCCCGTCCAGCGGCGGTACCGCGGTCGGCGAGGCGCTGAACATCATGGAGAACTTCGACCTGCGCGCCATGACCCGCACCCAGGCCGAGCACCACTACCTCGAAGCAAGCGCGCTGGCCTTCGCCGACCGCAACCGGTACGTCGGCGACGGTACCCCGCGGGCGGTACTCGACGAGCTGCTCTCCGACCGGTTCGCCAAGCAGCGGGCCTGCCTGATCGACCCGACGAAGGCGCTGCCGAAGCCGGTCGACCCCGGTCCGCTCGACCTGTCCGGCAGCTGCCCCACCGGTACCGCGGCGGCCGCCGGCTCGACCGAGCAGAGCACCACCAACCTGACCGTGGTCGACCGGTGGGGCAACGTGGTCGAGTACACGCTGACCATCGAGCAGACCGGCGGCAACGCGATGGTGGTACCGGGCCGCGGCTTCCTGCTCAACAACGAGCTGACCGACTTCAACTTCACCCCGACCCAGGGCAGCGCGCCCGACCCGAACCTGCCCGCCCCGTTCAAGCGGCCGCGCAGCTCGATGTCGCCGACGATCCTGTTGAAGAACGGCAAGCCGTTGCTGGCAACCGGGTCGCCGGGCGGCGCGACGATCATCACGACGGTACTGCAGATCCTGATGAACCGGCTGGACCTCGGCATGAGCCTGCCCGACGCGATCGCGTACCCGCGGGCCAGCCAGCGCAACAGCCCGACCACGCAGGTCGAACCGGCGTTCCTCGCGCTACCCGAGGCGGCCGGGCTGACCGCGCTGGGGCACGTGCTGGCGGTCAACACCACGGCACCGGAGATCGGCGCGGCGACCGGCGTCGAGTTCCTGCGCGGCGGCGAGCTGCTCGCGGCGGCGGAACCGGTACGGCGCGGCGGCGGCTCAGCGGCGGTGGTCAAACCGGCCCGGTAGCCGCGGCCGGGTCTGGTTTCGGTACGGCATCAGCCCGCGCGCAGGAACTCCTGCGCACCCCGCAGGCGGGTGCGCAGGAGCGACGCGGCCTTGTCGATGCGCAGGCGCACGTCGGTGGGCCGCGCCAGGTGCAGGTCGGCGAGTCGGCCCGCACGCAGGCGGGCCGGGTCCAGGCCGTCGCGGCGGGCCACCAGCACCCCGAGGTCGTACCGGCTGACCGCATCGCTACCGGCCACGTTGAGGATGCCGGGGTACCCGCTGCCCGCCAGCTCCAGCACGGCGTCGGCGAGGTCGTCCACGTGGACCGGCGTGCGGATCTCGTCGGTGAACAGCACGCCGTCGGCCTCTCCCGAGGCGAGCCGGTGGGTGAGGCGCTCGTGCACGCCGCGTCCCCCGCCGATGATCAGGGACGTCCGGACGACGGCGGCGGCCGGCGCGATGGCCCGGACCGCCGTCTCGGCCGCGGCCTTGGCCGCGCCGTACGGGTACACCGGGTCGGGCGGCGCGCTCTCGTCGTAGTGCACGTCGCGGCCGGAGAACACCGCGTCGCTGGACACGTGCACCAGCCGGATGCGCAGCGCCGCCGCGGCGAGCGCCACGTGGGCGGCACCGTCGGCGATCACCCGCCAGTCCTCCCGGCCGGCGGCGGTGTGCACCACCGCATCCGGCCGGACCCGCTCGACGAGCCGGCGGACCGCCGCCGGGTCGCGGATGTCGAGCGGCTCGCCGGCGGTACCGGTGGGTGTGGTGTGGTAGGTACCGACGACCACCGCGCCGGCCTCCGCCGCCCGCTGTGCGACCTGGCTGCCGAGGTGCCCGCTCGCCCCGGTGACCAGGATGCGTGCCGCCATGAGCAGGCACGGTACCGGTCAGCTCGCCGGTACCGTGAACCGGTCGTGCTCGGTGAGCAGCTTGTCCAGCCGGGCCTGGTCGACCCGGTTCACCACGCTGGTGTCCTCCTGGTAGTCGCGCACGCACTTGGCGAGCGTGGTGCTGGATTGGTCATGCCGTCGAGTGTCGGGCGCCGCGGACGGCGGGACCTGAGTACGGATGCTCAACCGGACGCGCGCGGCGACTCATGGTTGACTTGCGGGATGCTGCCATGGGACGCCGAGCTCGCCGGCCGGCTGGACCGCACCATGATCGTCTCACCGCTGCTGCGCGGCAACCCGCTGGGCGACCCGCACGAGCGGCCGCTGTGGGTGTACCTGCCGCCGGGGTACGACGACGACCCGGCGGTGCGCTACCCGGCGGTGTACGTGCTGCAGGGGTACACCGGCCACGTGGCGATGTGGGCCAACCGCACGGCGTTCCGGCAGCCGTTCATCGAGACGGCCGACGCGATGTTCGCCTCGGGTCAGGCACCCGGCTGCATCGTGGTGTACGTCGACGCGTGGACCGCGTACGGCGGTTCCCAGTTCGTCGACTCCCCCGGCACCGGGCGGTACCACTCGTACCTGTGCGAGGAGGTCGTACCGTTCGTCGACGCGCGGTACCGCACGCTGCCCGACCGGGAGTCGCGCGCGGTGTCCGGCAAGTCCTCCGGCGGCTTCGGCGCGATGATCACGCCGATGCTGCGGCCCGACCTGTTCGGCGCGCTCGCCTCGCACGCCGGCGACTCGCTCTACGAGCTGTGCTACATCCCCGAGTTCGGCAAGGCGGCCCGGTACCTGCGCGACTGGGACCACGACATCCAGCGCTGGTGGGCCGACTTCCGGTCGCGCACGGCGTTCACCAAGGAGGGCGACGGCCTGCTGGTGATGCTGCTCGGCGTCACCGCCTGCTTCTCGGCCGGTCCGGACGGTACCCCGGAACTGCCGTTCGATCCGCTGACCGGGCAGCTTCGGCCACCGGTGTGGCAGCGGTGGCTGGAGTGGGACCCGGTGCGCATGATCGACCGGTACGCCGACGAGGTGCGCTCGCTGCGCGCGGTGTGGCTGGACGCGGGTACCCGCGACGAGTGGTTCCTGGACCTGGGTGCCGAGGCGTTCCGGGCCGGGCTGCGCCGGGTCGGGTTGCCCGAGGAGCGGATCTCCTTCGAGCTCTTCGACGCCACCCACGCCGCCATTGACTACCGGTACCCGCAGGCGCTGGCCTGGCTGGCCCA